>Ga0209092_10000299_pt1 | contig 47757 bp, 34 predicted proteins | sample FraStrMetagenome_FD_187446 | JGI IMG/M metagenome (GOLD analysis project Ga0209092, IMG submission 187446) | Marine eukaryotic phytoplankton communities from Arctic Ocean - Fram Strait ARC3M Metagenome (SPAdes) (version 2) | ecosystem: Environmental > Aquatic > Marine > Oceanic | place: Fram...
AAAATCGCTGAGATCGAACTGGGTTTGAGTGATTTGATTGTGGCCTTGGAGGGAAACGCTCCGTCGTTTCCACCGTGCGAGGCTGACGAATCGAAACGACGGAGCGAAGCTGACGAATCGAAACGACGGAGCGAAGCTGACGAATCGAAACGACGGAGCGAAGCTGACGAATCGAAACGACGGAGCGAGGCTGACGAATCGAAACGACGGAGCGAAGCTGACGAACGGAAACGACGGAGTGATGCTGACGAACGGAAACGACGGAGCGATGCTGACGAACGGAAACGGCGGAGTGATGCTGACGAACGGAAACGACGGAGCGATGCTGACGAACGGAAACGACGGAGCGTTTCCCTCCACGGGGGCTCGGAGCTGACCTCGATGATGATTGCTGAGCAACTGTTGGAGCGCGCGGACCTTTCAATGTCGTCGGCCTTGCGTCAGAATTTAGAAGCGGCAGTCTACGCGAATCGTTTGGATTCGGGCGTGTTGTTACAGCTGCTTAGAGAAGAGGTTCAACGATGAGTTTTCTCTATTTGTGGGTATTGCTGTTAATTCCGCTGTTGCTGTGGTTAGTGCGCGGGCGTTTGCGTCGCACTTCATTGAAAGTGTCATCACTCGGGCTATGGTCTGAGGTGGATGCCGGACGTGCCCGCTACTTATGGATTCCTGTATTTTTGCGCCGCATGACTTTGGTCTTATTGCTACTGGCGTTGGCACGCCCACAGGCGGGTTCAACTTACAGCATGAATGTCTCCGAGGGCATCGCGATTCAACTGCTGGTCGATGTGTCGAGCAGTATGGATATGAATGTGCGCGATCTTGACGGCCAGAATCGCAGTCGCATGGAAGTGGCCAAGGAGATGGTCAAAAAATTCATAGCTGGCGACGGCAACACGCTGCAAGGTCGCAGTGAGGATTTGTTGGGGTTGATTACTTTTGCACGCTATGCGGATACGCGCAGTCCGTTGACCTTTGGGCATGATGCCTTGCTGCAGATTGTGAGCAGTCTGGAGGTGCAAGAGCGTCCCAATGAGGATGGCACGGCTTATGGTGATGCGTTGGCACTGGCTGCCGCTCGGCTACAAAATATTGAGGCGTTACAGTTCGGGCAAGTTTCGGAGTCCGCCGATGCGATCGAGAGCCGTGTGATTATCCTACTAACCGATGGTGAAAACAACTCGGGGGCTCATTTACCATTGGAAGCGGCTGGCTTGGCTAAAGCGTGGGGCTGTCGGATCTATTGTATCAGTTTAGGGGATACCGAGGGCGAATATTCAAGCAAGGTGCAGATCGATAAATTGACGGCAGCCGAGCAGACCTTGAAACATATTAGCGATGAGACGGGCGGTATTTTCAGGCAAGCAACTGACTACGAGTCATTGCTCTCTGTGTATGAAGAAATAGATCGTCTGGAGCGCTCGGATATTGCCACGCGTAGCTATGATCGAGTGGCGGAGTGGTTGTGGTTGCCGTTGGGTGTGGCGCTACTGAGCTTATTGATTGCGCTAATATTGGAGGCGTCTGTGTTACGTGTCGTGCCATGAGTGGATTAATATTTCAATGGACGGCTGTGTTGCCACTGTTACTGTTGGCACTGCCGCTTTGGTGGTTGTTGGGGTATGCGCGTGGCAAGCGCGCTGAGCTGATCAAAGCGATGGGGGGCGGGCTGAGCACGCACCGTCGCTTACGTGATACCTTGCGGATTGCAGCGTTCGTGTTGCTGGTGCTGGCGATGGCGCGGCCGGGCTATTCGCCTGAGAGGTTGTCAATTTCTAGGACGGGCAGAGATGTCGTCTTTGCGCTGGATGTCTCGCAAAGTATGTTGACTGAAGATGTGGCACCTTCGCGCTTAGAAGTGGCGAAGCAAGCGGTGCGCGATGCGTTGAATACCTTTAGCAACGAGCGCGTCGGATTGGTGGTCTATGCGGGCAGTGCCACTATCATGTGTCCGCTGACGTATGATTATGATTTCGTGCGCTATATGCTGGAGCAGACGCATACGCGGAGCGCGGATTTTGGTGGCACGACCTTGCAGTCGGCGGTCGAGAAGGTGGTGGATCAAGTGTTGATGGCGGATCGTGCTGGGGTGCAGGATCTGGTAGTGATGACGGATGGCGGCGATCATGGCTCGCGGATGGATGAGGTCTCCGAACTGCTGCAGGAACATGGCGTGGATCTATTATTGTTGGGCATCGGTAATCGGAATCAGGGCTCGCCGATTCCGATTGAGGATGCCGACGGTGTGCGCACCTTGATGCGCTCGAAAGATGGAATTATTTATACGCAACTGGATGACGCATCGCTACGCGCGCTAGCTGCGCAAAGCGCGAATACCGAATATGTGTCCGTCGGCGATCGAGTGTTCGATCTCGGGCAGGTCTATCTAGACTATGTCGCCGGACGTGACGTTTCTGTTTCTGAGGCGGGTGACGGCATCGTCGTCTATCAAGAAGGTGCACTATTTTTTATGATGCCTGCACTGCTGATGTTATTACTTTCGGAATGCTGGGGTGCGAACGGGTTGCGGTTGGGGCAAGCCGGTGTGTTGCTTGCGGTGCTTTGCGTGGTGCCTAAAGAGGGCACCGCGGCGACGTCGCAATCACAGGTGCAATTTACAGCAGCGTCACAACTGTATGCCGACGGATCGTTTGTAGAAGCAGAGTCGTTGTTTACAGAAATCGCGCTCTCGAGCGATGAGGCGACGATGACGCCGACTGACTTGGCCGCGGTACAACTGAATCGTGGGCTGTGTTTGATACAGCTCTCTCGTGCAGAAAGTGAAGTGTCGGCTGAGCTGGGCTTGAACTACGCGCAGCAGGCGCAGTTCGCGTTTCTAGCGGCGAAGCGCTATGCGCCGAGCATTGAGCGTCCAGGGATACGCTTGGAATCGACTGCGACCTGGGTGACCGAGTTACAAGTTCGGATCGCTGAAGAAGCAGAAGAGCAAAATGAGATGGAAGCACAGATGGAGCAGTTGCTGGATTTGTTGCAGGCCTTGCTCGAAGCTCAGCAGGATTTACGTCAGCAAGTGACTGATAGTGATGTGGATCGTCGCCATCCTAAACGTGCTAAAAATGCACCAGCACCGCCGCCAATTGAAGCGCCATCGGATGCGGGGGCGAATGCGCCGATCTTTGTGAATGCACAGCGAGCGTTGAAAGCTGAGGCTGCACGTCTCTATATCGAGATGCAAAAGTTGGATGCGACGATGAGTCCTCCCGGGCCCGAGGGGATGCCGCCGATGGAGAGCTTGTTGGCTGAACCTGTGAAGCTCATGGCAAAAGTGCCGGAGGCGATGGAGCGCGCTGCGAATTTACTTGAGAGTTGGAACGGTTGGCCGGCGGGGCGGACGGAACAGCAGATCGCGGAGCGATTGATCGAAGAGATTATGAGTCTGCTGGGGAATAGTTCTTCCGATGAATCGGATGGCGACGAGTGGGATGAAATGGATGAAGACGGGGAGTATGAATATTCGGACGAGATGGATGAGAGCATGATGAGCTCAATGCCGATGGAAGGCGATTTTGCCGCGGGGGGGGAGATGCAGGCCTTGCCAGTGCCTAACTATTCGGCCGAAGATATTTTGATGGAAGAGCAGGGCAGTCTTCAGTTTCGCCAACAACAACGTGCCAAGGCGAATGCCGGTAAAGTGGAGAAAGATTACTAATGCGCACGTTTATTTGGATATTACCGTTGTTAATGAATGTGCTTTTGAACGCTCAGAAGGTCGAGCCAGATGTATCTGCGGTTGAGTCTCCGGCAGTGACTGTCGAGGAGGTTCAGGCGGCTGAATTGGAATCTGTTTCAGTGGTTGTGGAGATGATCAACCAGACTTGGTTTACGGATCGCACCGGCACAGCGGTGATTCATTTTGATGATTTGGTGGAGACTCCGGAGTCACTGCCGTCCGGCGTGAAAGGTCTGAGCTTTATTGATATAGAGGTGCGTGAGGCGTCGGATTCAAGATCAGACAAGTCGACCGTGATCATTCGATTTATACTGCGAGATACGGGGATTGTGACTTTTCCATCACTCGATTTTTTCAGCGAGACGAAGCATTATCGGACGATTCCAGAACAACTAGCTGTGGGTTCTGTCGTTCGGACAGGGGCGATGTCAATCACGCTTAGCCCAGCAAAACGTCAGGTGTATGTCGGCGAGCCGTTGCGTATTGATGTGACGTGGAAATGCGATTTGGAGGCGGGCCGTTTGCAGGCGCTTAATTATTATCCTCCGTTTTTTAATGATTCTACAGTCGAGATCGTCATCCCTCGGACTACGGAAGTTGAACAGCAACAGGTCGGGTTGCCGATTGGTGGGCGTCGTGTGATTGGCAAGCGCACATTGAATGAGGGGAATACGAAGGCGCTTGGCACGGTCGAGTTACCGCTCTACTTACGACTATCAGAGCCTGGGGTGTATACGTTGCCCGCGACGCGTTTGGAGTGTGCGTATTTGAATGATGGCAATCGGAACTTCGGGCAGTATGCGGCGCATTTTAATAACAGTCTGTTTGCTCCTGAAGAGTCCGATGCGCGTTACGAACGTTTCTCTGTGGAGACAGCTCCGATTGAAATCGAAGTGCTACCATTGCCTGCTGAAGGTCGGGCATCTAGTTTCAGTGGCTTATTCGCCCCTGTGCGTGTGGAGGTCGCCGTGACGCCAGAAGCACTCAAGGTGGGGGAGTTGATGCAAGCGGAGTTGAAGGTCTTTGGCGATGCGCCGCATGGGATGATCGACCTGCCGCGCTTGAGTCGCCAGCGTGGTTTACGTGGCCGTTTTTTAGTCGACGACGATTTGGGACGCACTTGGCGCACTGATGGCACTACCTTCCGTTGTCGCTTGCGAGCGTTGACGACCGGCGTCGAAGCGTTTCCGTCGTTGCATATTCAGACGTTTAACCCTGCTACTGGTAAATATGAGATGCTCACGACTGAACCAGTTGCATTGAATGTGGCGCCGCAGGAGGGGCAGGAATTTATCGACCTGAAATCGTATAAAGGCGTGGGGGTCACTTTAAGTAATCAGTCAGAAGGGATCTGGCATAATCGGAAAGCAAATAGAATGAATGATCTAATCAATACTATCGTGGTGTGCTTGGCGTCATGGTTCTGGCTTTGGCTGTTACTCGGGTTAGCCGGCTTCTTACTCATGCTGCCGATTGCTCGAGAACGTCGTCGTCGCTCACTGGATGGGAAGTATCGTGCACGCGCTGAGTCGTATGCTGCATTCCGGAAATTAGCAGAAAGCGATCCAGCGAAATGGCCCGCATTTTTGCAGTTTCTTGCCGTGAGTTTTGACTCCGAAGGTAAGGCTTGGACGGTGCGAGATTCCGAGCAAGCGTTGCAAGTGATCGGCGTGTCCCAAGAGGACACTGAATCGGTGCTTGCGCTACACCGAGAGGCTGATGAAGAGGACTACAGTGTTAAGCATCCGGAAGCTCAGTTGGGCGCGCTGAATGCTGTGGGTAAGCGTATTCTTGGTTTGCTGGGAAAGAGCGCCTTACTGCTATTATTGGGAATGAGCAGCTTACCGCAAACGGCGAAGGCATCGGATTGGTCGGCAGCGGAGCAACTGTTCGAACAGGCACTGGCTGCTCAAGCAGGTAGCGATGCGGCTGCGGCATTGTATGCGGAATCGGCACTGAAGTTTCAAGCAACAGCCGAGTCGGGTGAACGTCCTGGCATGGCATGGTATAATGCAGGTAACGCATGGTTCCAAACCGGGGCGCTGGGGCGTTCGATCGCGGCCTACCGTCAGGCGCGACACTTTCGGCCCTTTGATTCAATGTTAGCAGAGAATTTAGGCGCGGCACGTGCACTGGCAGTCAACGATGTGCCCGAACAATCCGCATGGTGGCAGCAATGGCCAACGGTTTGGCTGAAGGCAGCATTACTCGTGCTTACGGTAATCTTCGGTATCTGCGTGCTAATGACACTTCGCTACCGTAAACGGATTGGATACATCGCCTGTTTGGCGATGTTGCTGCTTTGTTGTCTGAGCGCAGGGCTTTGGCTCGTGTCCGCGCAACTTTCTGGCCGTCAAGGCGTCGTCATTGTCGATTCCGTGTTAGCGCGCAAAGGTCCGAGCTATGCGTATGCCGCCGCTTTTTACGAGCCGTTGCATGATGGGGTTGAGTTGACTGTGCAGGAAACTCGCAAGGAGTGGGTACTCGTGTCGCTCGTTGATGGCCGAGAGTGCTGGGTCCCATTGAGCCAAGTGCAGCTAATCTACTGAACGCTTGTGGCGTGCAGAGTTCAACCGCGTGCTCAAGTCCCAGTGAACATATAATTGAGCAGCCATTTGAGTGAATGCTCCCAAGGTATTTTACGTATAAATCATTCCATGTGAGTTGTCTCAACCCAGTGTAAAGCTGATAGTTATTACATGGTTCGTAAATTAAGCTTTATTAATTATAAGGGCGGAGTCGGGAAAACGTCGTTAGTGGTAAATCTTGCCGCGTCTTTGGCTGAAGCAGGGCAGCGTGTACTGTTAGTCGATTTGGACGCGCAATCGAATTCGAGTATCTGGCTAATGCGCTTGGAACGGTGGAATCCGTTGAATACGTCTGATACGGGGCATATTTACTCAATTTTTGAACCTGGCGTCTGTCGCTTACGCGATTGTGTCACCCGCGATGTCGTCCGTGACAAGGAGGATGAGGCCTTATTGCCAGGGCTAGATATATTGCCGACGACGTTTACATTAGTCGATCTAGAGCACGATTTTGACTCGCCTGATGGTCGACCCGCATTCGCTATCTTTCAGGAGCAGTTGGCTGAGATCGAAGACGACTACGACTTCATCCTCTTCGACTGTCCGCCGAATGTATTGTATGCTGCGCAGTGTGGTGTTTTTTGTAGTAGTGAGATCTATGTGCCGGCGAATCCAGATGCACTCAGCTTGATCGGATTCACTTTATTAGTGGGGAAGTTGCAGCAGTTTAATAACCTCTGTGCGAGCTTTCGCGTGTCGGGCATGCAACCACTTGCGCAAATTCGCGGCGTCATCTTTAACGCAATTAAGAGTAACATGGATATTGAGGTGCCTAAGATGCGTATGCAGTTCCGCATCAACCAATTTAAAAATCAGGGTAAGGTCGCAAAGGATGCGCATATCTTTGATTCACAAATTCGAGATGCGATTATCGTGCGACGAGCAGTGACACTTGGACTGCCTGTGAATCTAATCAGTAGTATAGGCAATGAAGCTTCGGTGCGCGATGATTATCGTGGTGTTGCTCAGGAAGTTCTAGCAGCCCCTAACTTAAATTAAATACTGATCATGACACAGGCGACACCAGTAAAATATTCAGCCGAAGAGTGGGAATACTTCCGTAAACGCTTTTTTAACTCGATGCTAAACGATACTCAGGTTGCCGCTTTGGGGCAGAATGTAGGAGTCTCTTGGCCGTTTAAAGGCAGTGATGAAACGCCCGCAAAATATATCGAATTCGACTTTGTAGAACTTCAGTCAGTACCAGGATTGATTGGCAAAAAGACACGTATTAAAAAGTTAATGGACATCTTGCGCGAGACCTTGGCTTTCGACGATCCATTTTCTGATATGGTGAAAACGGTTGATGCTGAGAGTGCCAAGGATGATGCCTTTGAGCGTATTTTGGCGAAGTTGGAAATCCCAAGTAACTATCCAGCGGCGTTGATTCATTTTCCACCTGAAACTGAGGAGCTACTGAAAGCGGAAGGTATTGAAACGCTGATTCAAACGATTCAGTTCGTCCAGAACTTGGCGCGCACTGTCGTGATTGGTGGCGACCTAAAGTCCTTCCTTAATGGTCTGGCGCACACTGATATGGCGAGTATCGTAAAGTACCTACCGTATCGCCGCAATGAAGGTGGCCTGTACTTGGCTGAGGCAGTCGGGTTGATAGCTCGTGACTTGGAAGAACCCGTTCAGCTTGAATTGTTGTGTCAAGCTGGAGTCGCTCTGACGGATGATGAAGAGGGATTACGCAAACGCGCCAGCCAAGAGGCTTTCGATGCGGCACTAAAAACTGCGCTGGGGCGCTTTGATGCGCTGTGCATTTGGTTTACTGAAGAGGCTGCTGACCTTGAGCTAATTTGCGCTACTAGTGGTTCGGTGGAGCGTTACTTCATGTCAATTAATGAACCGCGACTTGAGCGCGTAGCCGTCACATTGGCTCGAGCTAAGTTTGAAAACACTGAAACTGAGGGTCGTGGCTTATTTGGTAAAATATCAGGTTTGTTTGGACGTTGAATACGCTTTACCGTAAGTCCCTGAGTCTGAGGCGGCTGATTATTTGACCCACAAGCTTGTCTAGCCTCTTAGCTGTTACGCGCTGTGAATGGCGTTGCCATCGACAGCAAGTGCGGCCTCTTTAATCGCTTCGCTTACAGTTGGGTGGGCGTGGACGGTACGGGCCAAGTCTTCAGCACTGCCGCCATATTCCATATGAGCCACTGCCGAAGCGATGAGCTCGGAAGCACCTTTGCCGATCAGTTGAACGCCGAGGATACGATCGGTCTTTTTGTCAGCGATGACTTTGGCAAAGCCGTCAGTTGCATCAGTCGCGATGGCGCGACCATTACCTGCAAAGTTGAACTTCCCAACTTTGGTTTCGTAGCCCTGTGCCTTTGCATCGGTATCTCCGAGGCCGACGCTGGCGATTTCGGGATCAGTGTAGATAACATTGGGGATCACGTCGTAGTTAACATGGCCCGCTTGCCCAGCGATGCATTCAACACAGGCGACAGCTTCTTCCTCGGCCTTGTGTGCCAGCATCGGCCCTGGAATCACGTCGCCAATCGCATAGACGCCAGTTGCAGAGGTTTGATAATGCGCGTCCACCACGATTCGGCCTTTGTCGTCGGTTGTGATGCCGGCAGCCTCGAGGCCAAGACCATCAGTGAAGGGCTTACGACCTACTGCAACGAGTACCTTGTCCACTTCGAACTCGATCACTTTGCCGGCTTTTTCGGCAGTCAAAATTTGCTTACCCTTGGACTTCTTTATACCGGTGACCTTAGTCTTGAGGTGGAAGTTGAGGCCTTGCTTTTTGAATAGACGTTCAGCCATTTTAGAAACGTCTTTATCGAAGGTAGGTGCAATGACTGGGAGAAATTCAATCACGTTGACCTCTGCGCCGAGGCGCGCCCAGACCGAACCGAGTTCTAGGCCGATCGCACCCGCGCCAACCACTGCGAGTTGCTTGGGTACCTTTTCGAAGGCAATGGCTTCAGTGCTGCTGACGACGGTCTCGCCGTCATATTTAAGGAAAGGCAGTTCGATCGAAGCAGAGCCGGTTGCAATGATGATGTGCTTGCCGTTGAGAACCGTGTCTTCGCCAGTGGCACGCACGCGCACTTTGCTGTCGCCTTCCAAAATGCCGAGGCCATTAAAGACTTTGATCTTGTTGGTCTTCATCAAATGCTGAATGCCGCCGCAAAGTTGAGCGACGGTTTTGTCTTTCTTCGCCATCAATTGCTCGATACTGATCGAGAGGTTGGTCAAATCGATGCCGTGTGCCGCTGCGCCATGGCCAACGAAGTGAAACATCTCGGACGAGTGTAGTAGCGCCTTGCTCGGGATACAGCCGACGTTGAGACAAGTGCCGCCGAGCGTCTTGCTTTTCTCGATGAGTGCGGTTTTGAGGCCGAGTTGTGCGCCGCGAATGGCTGCTACGTAGCCGCCAGGGCCAGAGCCGATAATGACGAGATCGAAAGTATTTTCAGACATGAGAAGAGTGGGAAATTCGGCTGCGCCGAGTGCGAAGGTGGAAAAGTTTAAAGGTGGAAAGCTTAAAAAGTGAGAAGGTGGAAAAGTTTAAAGGTGCGAAGGTTGAACTGTCAGACTTTCACACATTCCTACCTTTAAACTTTCCCACTTCGGGATCTAGCCGCGCTAGCGCGGCTAGATCCCGAACAGTAAGCGGCTAGGATCTTCGATCGCCTCCTTGATTTTATTGAGGAAGGTGACGGCTTCCTTACCGTCGATAAGTCGATGATCGTAACTGAGTGCCAAATACATCATCGGGCGAATGACAATTTCGCCATTTACGACGACAGCGCGCTCGGTGATGTTGTGTAGGCCGAGGATTGCAGGCTGTGGGTAGTTAATGATCGGCGTGCTCAGCATCGAGCCGTAGATGCCACCATTGGAGATGGTAAATACGCCACCTTCGAGGTCGTTCATTTGGATCTTACCCTCGCGGGCAGCTTTGGCATATCCGAGGATGTCTTGTTCGATTTCGGCAAAGCCTTTTTGATCACAATCTCGAATGGTTGGCACCATCAGCCCTTTGTCGGTACCGACCGCGACGCCAATGTCGTAGAAATGTTGAGTGACGACTTCGTTGCCTTCAATGCGTGCGTTGACGGCGGGCACGGCTTGTAGTGCGTGAGTCACGGCCTTGGTAAAGAAGGACATGAAGCCGAGCTTAATGCCATGGCGCTCGACGAATTTCTCCTGATGCTGCTTGCGCAACTTCATCACGCTGCTCATGTCGACTTCATTGAAAGTCGTTAGTAGTGCACACTCCTGAGTGGCAGCCACAAGACGTTCGGCGATCTTGCGGCGTAGCGGGCTCATCTTCTTGCGCGTCTCGCGAGTGGCTGGATCAACGGCAACTGGTGCAGCCTCAGGAGTGGCAGCGACGGGCACTGGTGCAGCAACGGCGGCAGGTGCGGCAGCGACTGCAAGAATGTCTGACTTGGTCACACGACCGTCTTTACCTGAGCCAGCAATGTTGGAGGTATTAACGCCAGTTTCCGCGGCCGCTTTGCGAGCAGCAGGGGAGAGTGGGTGTTGTGTGCCAGTAGCAGCTCCGACTACGGCAACTGCAGCGGCTGCGGCGGCAACTGGAGCGGCTGCGGCCAGAGTTGCGGGTGCGGCTTCGACTGGAGCGGCTACGGCTTGAGCTGCGGGAGCTGCGGGAGCTGCAGATGCTGGCGCGGCACTAGCACCTGGAGCGGTGGCGCTTTCATCGATTGAGGCGACGACTTGGCCGATATCAACTTCATCATCGACAGCAACCTTGAGAGAGATAATGCCAGCAACTTCAGCATTTGCCTCGGAAGTAATCTTATCGGTTTCGAGCTCGTAGATTGGTTGATCTTTTTCGACGTAATCGCCATCTTTTACGTGCCAAACGGCGAGGATGCCGCTGCTGATGGATTCGCCCATTGCGGGAATAGTAACTTCAGTAGCCATAATATGAGTGAGGTATTTTTGAAAGTTGTAAGTTTGAAGATCGGCTGCGCCGAGTTGGAAGTTTGAAGCGTTACAGTTTGCCGAACGCTTCTTTGACGAGTTTTGCTTGTTCGCGCTTGTGCAGTGCGAGTGAACCGACGGCCGGACTAGCTGCTTCGGCGCGACCTGCGAAACGTGGCATGCGCTCGATGGTTTCCATTAATCGTGGTGCGATAAACGTCCAGCCACCCATATTTTTCGGCTCTTCTTGGCACCAGACAATGTCTTTAGCCTTCGGATAATTGGCAGTGATGCGCTTGAGCAGATCAGTGTTGAGTGGGTAGAATTGCTCTAGACGAACGATTGCGGTGTCCTTAATTTTGTTGGCTTGGCGATATGCCGAGAGGTCATAGTAAACCTTGCCGGAGCAAAACACGACCCGCTTCGCAGTCTTTTTGGTGACGAGCTCGTCGTCGAGGATGGACCAAAATTCATTGTCGGTAAAGTTCTCGACCTTCGACACGCAGTCCTTGTGGCGCAGCAAACTCTTGGGAGCCATGATGATCAGAGGCTTCTTAAATTCGCGCTTCATTTGGCGACGTAACACGTGAAAATACTGTGCGGGAGTCGTCAGGTTGCAGACCTGGATATTGTTCTCGGCGCAGGCCTGTAGGAAGCGCTCTAGGCGGGCAGAAGAATGCTCAGGCCCTTGGCCCTCGTAACCATGCGGGAGTAGCATGACGAGTCCACTCAAGCGTCCCCATTTTGACTCACTGCAAGTCAAGAACTGATCGATGATGACCTGAGCGCCGTTAACGAAGTCGCCAAACTGCGCCTCCCAGATGGAGAGCATTTGCGGATAGTCGAGCGAGTAGCCGTAGTCGAACCCGAGCACCGCGGCCTCAGATAGTGGCGAGTTATGCACGCAAAACTGCGCTTGTTCCGATTGCAGATCGAGTAGCGGTACATAGCGCTCGCGCGTTTCATTATCGTAGAGCACGGAGTGGCGGTGGCTGAACGTACCGCGTTCACTATCTTGGCCACTGAGCCGGACTGGGGTGCCGTCCATCAGCAAGCTGCCAAACGCAAGTGCTTCGGCCATACCCCAGTCGATACCGCTGTCGGCCTTGACGGCCTTCAGCTTGGTGTTGAGCTGACGAATGATTTTCTTGTTAGCGTTGAAGCCTTCGGGGAACTGCACGAGACGCTCAGCGATGTGCTCGATCTGCGCCTGAGGCACGCGAGTGTTGAAGCCCTTAAAATTGTAAGACGGTTGCTTTTTGGCGGTCGACTCGGAGAGCAAGTCGCCATTGAGACTTTCCTCTTTTTTGGCGATTTTAAAGGCCGCTTCGAGGCGCTTATGGTAGTCCGCTTCAATCGTGTTAATTTCCTCGGCGGTAAATTCTCCGGAAGCGATTAAACGCTCTCCAAACGCACGGCCAATCGGCTGCATGCTGGAGATTTTCTTATAGAGTGTCGGTTGCGTGAAGGCAGGTTCGTCAGATTCATTATGGCCGTGCTTACGCCAACAATACATGTCGATCACCACATCACTGCCAAAAGTTTGGCGGTAGTCAAAGGCCGCTTCGATCGCTGCGATAGTCGCGAGCGGGTCGTTGCCGTTGACGTGAAAAATCGGTGCGTCCACGATCTTGGCCACATCTGTACAGTAGCGACTGGAGCGTGCCTCATCGGGTCCGGTGGTGAATCCGATCTGGTTGTTCACCACAATATGAATCGTGCCGCCAGTACGGTAGCCCTGTAGTTGTGAGAAGTCGAAGACTTCGGCAACAATGCCCTGGCCAGCGATGGCCGCATCGCCATGAATCAGCAAAGGCAGTACACGCTTGCGCTCTAGGTCGCCGATGATGCGCTGACGGGCGCGGGCCTTACCTTCGACCACTGGATTGACGGCTTCGAGGTGACTGGGATTGGCCGCTAGGCGAATTTCGACGGCATGTCCTTCGCTAGTCTTGCGTTTGGTTTCAAAGCCGAGGTGATACTTCACGTCGCCATCGCCATGAATCGTGTCCGGAATGTAGTTTTCCGAGAATTCGCGAAAGATGTATTCGAAAGATTTACCGAGAAAGTTGGCCAAGACATTGAGCCGACCACGGTGCGCCATTCCCATCACGATTTCATCAACTTTATTTTTTCCGCAGCGCTCAAGGATGCTTTCTAAGCAAGCCATGAGTGTTTCGCCGCCTTCGAGGGAAAAGCGCTTTTGGCCCACGTAACGTGTCTGCAGAAAGTTTTCAAAATCCTCGGCCTGCATGATGGTGCGGAGAATGCGCTCCTTTTCAGGCTTGGTAAAACGAGGGATAAAGCATTCTGGCTCGATGCGTGCCTGTAGCCAACGGCGTCGCGGTGTTTCTTGAATGTGAATATACTCGAAGCCGACCGTGTGGCAGTAAGTTTTTTGCAGGCGCTGCAGCAATTCACCGGCGGCCATTTCGACCCCGCCCAAATAGTTGCCAGTATGAAACTCAGTTTCAAGATCCGACTGGTCCAAGCCCAGGCGCTCTAGTGTGAGGCGTGGATTAAATGGCACTTCCTTGGTCAGCGGATTAAACTGGGCGATGGTATGGCCGATTGAACGGTAGGCGTAGATCGCACCGATTAGGCGCGACTGCTTACTCGCAAAATTGTTCGAGGTCGCATCGCCGGACTGCGACGCGGCAAGAGGGCGGTTACTTTGCGCAAGTTCGAAGCCTTCGAAAAAGGCACACCACTCGGCACTGAGCGAGTTCGGGCTGGATTGCCAGGTCTCGTAGTTTTGGTCGATCAAATCTGCGTTCCAGCGGCTGGCGATTGTAGAGTGCTTCATGGCTTTAATAAAGGGGATTAGATTCAGCCAAGTTAGGATTTAAGCATTAGCGATACAAATTTTAAAAGTATATTTTTGGCGTTATTCGCTCAGCTAATACTGGAATGGCTTGACGTCATGTTTTATTGCTTGACGTCAAGTGTTATGCTTAAAGTTGAGTCGGTTTCGTTATGGGCTTGCGCCTGATACGGCACCTTTATGAGACTATTGGAATGGATCTTGATCAGATAAGAATGGACTTGGAATACATTACACAAGCGCGTGATATTCCAGAGGGGGAGTCGCTGCGAAGCGTGCTGGCACGTCTCGATGCCTGCGCGCAAACACCTGATTTGCATGATCGCCTGGAGCACTACTTGACCAAGCGCAGTTATGCTAAGGCCCTGGTCTGGCTCGACAATCCCGACAGCCCCCACCACCCATGAGTAAACGCTCCAAAAGTAAAATCTCGACCGACGGCGCGGACCAGGCCTTCGCCAGTAATCCATTTGAGGCACTGAATGCCGGAGGACTCCCCAGTGGACCGACGTCCGAGCAGATGCGACCGAAAGCGACAGAGAAGAAGCCGAAGTCCAAGGGACGCGTCGAAGTGCGCCGTGAAAAAGCAGGTCGTGGCGGCAAGACCGTGACCACGCTGCGAGAATTCCCGAGTTGCATTCCACTCAAAGAACTCGAAGCGATGACCTTTAAGTTTAAAAAGACCTGTGCCTGTGGCGGCACTCTCAAGGGCCGCGCCATCGAATTGCAGGGTGATGTCTGTGACCGCGTCATGGGCGAACTCGAAAAGCTCGGCTATAAACCAGTCCGCGCGGGTGGATAGCCACGAGTCGCGAATTACGAATATTTGGATCTGCGCAAGCTGCTTTACCGATCATGGTACGGAACAGGAAACAGGCGTGCACGGGGACCATTCGTAACTATTCTTCAGCCATCGCCAGACCTGCAATTCTACCGGCGGTCCATGCAGCCTGAAAGTTGAAGCCGCCAGTGATGCCGTCGATATCCAGGCATTCGCCAGCAAAATAGAGGCCTGGTACATTTCGACTCTGCATAGTTTTGAAATCGATTTCTTTGAGGCGCACGCCACCGCAGGTGACGAACTCGTCCTTGTTGGTGGTCTTCCCTTGGACGCTATAACGGGCGGCGATGAGCTCGTGTATGAGTGAGGTTTCGATCGCTTTGGGCAGTTGTGACCACGGGGTGTCTTCGCTGATGCCAGTGGCTTCGACGATGCGTTCCCATAGACGGCGTGGGATAGTCTCAAAGACTTTGCTTCTAACGAAGGTGCGGCCCTTGTGTTTGCGAAGTTTGGCGAACTGCTCGCGCACTTGGCTTTCTGTTTGGTTGCCGAGCCAGTTAATTACAATGTCGAAATGGTAATTTTGCTCCTGTAGGCTGCGGGCTTCCCATGCTGAGAGGCGCAGAATCGCAGGGCCACTGAAACCGCGGTGGGTGATGAGGATCGGGCCGGTTTGTGCGAGCCACTTAGATTTGCGCGGAGAGGCCGTCGCAAGCGACGACGCCACGAGAGATACACTGGCATTTTGCACCGATAGGCCAGAAAGGCCGTGGGTGCGTTTGTCGGCTACGTTGAATGCAAATAGCGAAGGCGCGAGCGGTTCGATGGTATGTCCGAGGGTTTCGAGTGCACGGGTCAGCGGTGAGGCCTTGAGCGAGCCAGTGGCGATACAGATCGCGTCCGCTGGTATTTCGGCTCCGCTTGAAAGGTGAAGGGTGAAATGTGATGAGTGATGGGTGAGATTCTTGAGGCCAACCCCTTTAAGTAGTTTTACGCCGGCGTTGTCGGCGGCCGTATGAAAACAATCGATGATGGTCTGCGAGTCGTCGGTATCGGGAAACATGCGTCCGTCGGCTTCCGTCTTGAGGGTAACGCCGCGCTCAGCGAACCATTGGATCGTGTCTTGCGGTTGCCAACGATGAAAGGCGCCGTGCAGCTCGCGTGAGCCGCGAGGGTAATGGCTGGCGAGCTTGGCAGGATCAAAGCAACGATGAGTGACATTACAACGGCCACCACCTGAAATTTTCACTTTGCTAAGTGTGTGCTGACTGCGCTCGTAGAGCGTAACACTCGCAGCGGGATTTGCTTCGGCGGCGGTGATTGCAGCAAAGAAACCGCCGGCGCCGCCGCCAACGATGGCGATGTGTTTCTGAAAGTGTGTGGCGTCGGGCGTCGAGGTCGTCATAGCGAGCTCAAAGCATTGGCGAATGGTGACGTGGCAGACAATACTAGAATGAGCGGAGTGGAGGTAGCGCGCTTTGGCTCAAAGCGCATTCGGCGGCAGCAATGTTTAATGGTTTAAACGTATAGAAAGATTGAATTCACAGGTGACAACGTTACCAGATGCCGCGTGGGCCACGCAGCGCTACCTGCAATTTACCCAGCTTGCTTGGCCGCGACGGCAGAGAGCACCACTTGCACCACTGCTTCGTCGCTATAATGATCGGTGTTGATCACTAGGTCGTAGTGGAGCGGGTCTTCGACATCACAGTGGAAATGATTCTTCATATAGCGTTGGCGTGCATGGTCTTCTTGCTTGATGTACTGCTTGGCCTCTTTGCTGGACATGCCATGGGCGTTGACCATCTGCTTGATGCGCTGTGGTAAGGTACCGACAAAACGCACATGTGTGACATTAGATAGACCTTCAGCAACTTTATTGCCGCCGCGGCCGACCAAGATGCAATGCCCCATGTGACAGAGGTGTACCATGGATTCCACCGTTTGCTCAAACAAGGTCCACAGTGACGGGTGTCGGCCGAGGATCTCATTGATCGTGCTGTCGATCTCGCTGACGGAATCATCAGGCATGAACTTTGCCAGGCTCGTTGGTAGGTCGTGGTCTTTAAGCACTTTTTCGACTAGATCCTCGTCAAAAAAGGTCCATGGGATTGGGTCTTGAGGTGATCCGTCGCGTAGCGCGCATTGGAGTTTTTTGCCGATCGTACGCCCCCTTGCTCCGGCTTGTCGAGCGATGGTGATCGCTGGCGCGGGTTGCGCTTCTTCAGGTCGTGCTTTTGCTTGCATCAATGCAGTGACGTAGCTGCAGCATTCGTTGAAACTGGTGGTCTCATTCATGGCTCTGTCTTTCTGTTTTTGAGAGTATGGTAACACGCAGCTCCCAAGCATGAGAGCTAGTTAAAACAATAAACAGTTGGTCCAATTTTGCAATTCGGATTGATGAGTCTGAGGTAGTTTCGAACGGTCGTTGGCTTATTCATTTTCGAATATGAATACATACCAAGGTACACCCAGACGCTGGATACTGCACGTGATAGGCTGCTACTGCTTTAAGGGATTAAGATTATGAGTAGAATTAGGACAATGAAACGTGCTAGTTGTGATGAGGCCGAGCAACAAAAACAGGCTCCCTGCGGGAAGTCCGTTCCATCACAAATTCATCGGCCACACGACTGCGCTCAAACTTCCCCTGTCAGCGCTTCAAATTGCTCATAGGCTGCCATCGTGTCGGCTTCGAGTTGCTCTAGGCGCTTGGCGTCGCCAGCCATGTCACTGCTCTGGTTTTGGTAGTATTCCGCGGAGGCCATTTTCTCGCTCAGAGCTGCATGTTCGGCTTCGAGCTGTTTAATTTGGACGGGTAAGGTCTTGAGCGCTTCGCGCTCTTTATTGGTCAGCTTGCGTGCAGGCGCTGCCACAGGTGTCGGCTCGATGGGCTTGGCGACTGGCGCAGGCGCTTTGGTTGCGAGTGCTTCGGCAGCTTTACGCGCTTCGAATTGCTGCAGCCAGTCTTCACAGCCGCCGTTGTATTCAGTCACGAGGCCGTCGCCTTCGAGAGCGATAGTGCTGGTCACGACATTGTCGAGAAAACTACGGTCATGACTGACTAGCAGCAGGGTACCGTCGTAATCGAGCAGACGCTCTTCAAGTAGTTCGACGGTTTCGATGTCGAGGTCATTGGTCGGCTCATCCAGCACCAGCACGTTGGCGGGTTGCAAAAAGAGACGGGCGAGCAGCAGGCGGGCGCGTTCCCCGCCGGAAAGTTTGGTGATGGGCGAGCGCGAGGTTTCAGGTGTGAACAGGAAGTCTTGCAAGTAGGTGATAATATGGCGCGGTCGGCCATTGATCGTCACCATCTCACCCGATGGGCAGACGTTTTCGGCGACCGAGAGCTTATCATCGAGCTGTGCACGATGTTGGTCGAAATACGCAACTTCGAGCTTAGTGCCAACCGTGACGGAGCCCTTCTGTGGCTGCAACTTTTCCAGCAGCAGGTTAAGTAGGGTGGTTTTACCGGAGCCGTTGAGTCCGACGATGCCGATCTTGTCACCGCGCCAGATGACGGTGGAGAAGTCCTGGATGAGTGGCTTGTTGCCCCAATCGTAGCTGACGTTATCGACTGTGAGCACCTTGCGCCCAGAAAGCTGACCTTCGTTGACGCTGAGACTCGAGGTGCCGATAATGTTGCGACGTTTGGCACGCTCGACTCGCAGTTTTAGGAGTGAGCGCACACGGCCTTCATTGCGAGTGCGGCGGGCTTGGATGCCTTTACGAATCCAGACTTCTTCTTCGGCCAGTTTCTTATCAAACACGGCTTGCTGCTTGGCTTCACCTGCAAGGAGGTCGGCCTTGCGCTGAAGGTAAGTCTCGTAGTCGCAGTTCCACGAAGTGAGCTGACCGCGGTCGAGGTCGATGATACGATTGGCGACGCGACGGATAAAGGCCCGATCGTGCGAGACAAATAGCAGTGAGATGTCGGCCTTACGCAGGAATTCTTCGAGCCAACGAATGCCAGGGATGTCGAGATGATTGGTCGGCTCGTCGAGCAGTAAAATGTGTGGATCAGCGGTCAGTGCGCGGGCGAGCAGGGCGCGGCGCTTGTTACCACCTGAAAGCGAGGAGAAGAGGGCATCGCCATCCAGCTCCACGCGGTTGAGGATATTTTCGACCTTGTGCTCAAGCGACCAACCGTCGGTGCGGTCGAGTTGTTCTTGCAGGTCATCCAGGCGAGTTGCAATGGCGTCGTCTTGATTCTCATCGTATTCGTGTACCAGGCGGTGGTATTCCGCGACGACCTTGGCAGCTGGTCCGAGACCATCGGCAACAATTTCAAAAACGGTACCATCCAAGTGTGGCGGCACTTCTTGGTCGAGCTTACCGATGCGTAGACCGGGGATGGCTTCAATCTCGCCTGTGTCTGGCTTAATTTCACCGTCGATGATGCGTAGCAGCGTGGACTTGCCCTCACCATTACGGCCAATCAAACAGATGCGTTCGCGTTTTTCGATGGTGATACCCGCGTCATCGAGTAGGCGTGGACCGCCAAAAGAGACAGTGAGATTTCGGTATGTAAGTAATGCCACGTTAAGTAGTGAGAGTTGAGAGAGGAGACTTGAGAGCTGAGACTTGAGAGCTGAGACTTGAGAGCTGAGACTTAAGAGCTGAGACTTGAGAGCTGAGACTTGAGAGCTGAGACTTGAGAGCTGAGACTTGAGAGCTGAGACTTGAGAGCTGAGACTTGAGAGCTGAGACTTGAGAGCTGCGACTTGAGAGCTGAGACTTAAGAGCTGAGACTTGAGAGCTGAGACTTGAGAGCTGAGACTTGAGAGCTGAGACTTGAGAGCTGAGACTTGAGAGCTGAGACTTGAGAGCTGAGACTTAAGAGCTGAGACTTGAGAGCTGAGACTTGAGAGCTGAGACTTAAGAGCTGAGACTTGAGAGTTGAGACTTGAGAAAGGAGAGAGTGAATGGCGACAACGCCGTTCGCTGCCAATGTTATTCAACCTCAGATTTTGCCAATCGCTAAGCAGCGACGCTGCAATACACTATTTCGCGCTGAAGCGGTAGAGGGTGGTGGAGCTAAATGGCTCATCGGGCCTGAGGATCGCACCGCCCATTTCGGGAAAGTTGACGCTATCGGCATAGTCCTGAGTCTCGAGGCAAAATCCGGTCATGGGAGTGTGTATGACGCCACTTTTGCCGACTTCAGGAGCATCGGCTGACAGAGAGAGACCCGCATAAAATTGGACACCTGGCTCAGTGGTGAAGACTTCCATCGTACGACCTTTTTTTGGTTCACGTACAATAGCTGCAGCCTTCGGCAGCTTGGTGCGAGCATTCTCGAGGAAGAAATAAATATCGGCGTTATTGGCGTTCAGTTCGCGACTGCCGAGCTCGACAGGTTTACGGTAGTCGTTGAATCCATCAACCACTGGGTCGCGCCGGCCAAGTAAAGTGCCATCGGCATCAATCGATGCTACGGAGTCTGCGAAAATCTGCACTTCATGGCCAAGAATGTCACCCTTGCCTGAGCCCTTGAGGTTGAAATATGAGTGATTCGTCAGGTTAAACGGAGTCGTTTTATCAGTGGCCGCAGTGTAGGCGATTTCGAGTGTGTTGTCGTCGAGTAGTGCGTAGGTCACTGTACACTCGATCGTTCCCGGAAAACCGTTACTACCATCGGGGTCTGTGATCGAAAGGCGTAGTTTATCGACGCCGAGGTCGTTGATGGTCTCAGCGCCCCACACCAGCTGATCATAGCCATTTGGCCCACCGTGTAGGCAGTTGGTGCCGTTGTTCGCTTCGAGCTGATAGGTTTTGCCCTCTAGCGTGAACTGTGCTCCGGAGATGCGCCCTGCAACACGGCCAGTGGTAGCACCGAAGTGAGGATGCCCTGAAATATAACCATCGAGTGTATCTTTGCCCAGGACAACATCGGCGAACTTGCCATTGCGGTCCGGCACGTTGAGTGCGACGAGGATACCACCGTAGTTAGTGACCTTGGCTGACAGACCGTTTTTGTTGGTAAGCGTAAAGAGACTGACCGCTTCACCAGTTGATAATTCCCCGAATAGCTGTGTTTCAATGCTCATGTGCTGGAGCAAGGAAGCGCTTTCTAGCGGAAGAGCAACACGGGAATTTTCACTGTCCGAATCATCGCAGTCGTCGTGCTACCCACAATAAGGTGACGAATGTGCGAGTGCCCGTAAGCACCCATGACTAGTAAATCTATGTGACCTTCGGCAACTGCTTGGCCAATGACTTTGTCTGGTTCGCCATCGCGAATTTCGGCACTGACGTCGAAACCGGCGTTGCTCAAGGTCTGCTTAGCTTCGTCGAGCGCGGCTTCGAGCTTAGGGTTGCCCTTGCCGATGCTGAGCAGGTGGCACTTCATACCCTGCAATAATGGATTACTGACTGCATATTTAACTGCCTTCTTAGAGCTGTTACCGCCATCGAAGGCCAATATGAAACTTTCCATTTTGGTAAACTCGCGCGAAGCGACAAGGACTGGATGCTGGCAGCTGCGAACGACGCGCTCGAGGTTGTGCCCAATGTGGCCGGCTGCAAAATCTGCGTGATTGCCCCGCTTGCCGATCACGACGAGATCTGCGTCGCGCTCGTAGTTGTCGATCGAGTCACTGAGGCGGCCGTGCTTTTGATCGGCTTCGATCTCTTGCACACCTGCTGCGTGTAGCTGCGCAGTGGCATCTTGGAGAATCGCTTCACCGTACTTGCGGGCGACTTTAGCGCGTGCCGCTTCGAGTTCAACGATTTCAGCGAGCAGGGCACTCTTCGCACCTAAGCCTATGCTACCACTGGTGTCCGCTTTGACCGGGTCTTCGTGGTGTGGATTGAGCATGTGCAGCACGTGGACGGAGGCGGACATCTTGGCCGCAGCCCATGCTGTGTGATTATAAACGCTGGTCGCGTAGATGGAACCGTCAGTGCAAGCTAGTATGTTTGGCATCTTATAAATTTGGTATTGGGTAATAACTAATGGTGAATGGATTCGATACTAATGACCACCTGATTCATCCATTCCACCAGGTTTGTCATACTTGGCAACTTCGAGAATTAGGGTCTGGCTCGCTTCGTTCATTCCGAATAGATCTACTTCTGTGCCTTCACGGCGAAATTTCAAGACAACACGATCGAGTGCATTGATTGCCGACAAGTCCCAAAAGTGTGCAGCCGATACATCGATACGTACTTTATCGACCACCTCGCGGAAGTCAAAAGCTTCGGCAAAGCTGCTGGCAGATACGAAGAACAGCTGCCCACGTACGGTATAGGTACGCTCTCTTTTAGAGACTTCCAAGGCAGATGCAATGTTGAGCTGCCCAGATACCTTGTAAGCGAAAAACAATGCGCTAAGCAATACACCAGCGCCCACGCCGTAAGCCAAATTGTGAGTGAACACAGTCGTCAGGACAGTTGTAATCATCACGACACTCGATGTGCGATGGTGAATACGTAAATCCTTGATCGACGACCAGCTGAAGGTGCCGATTGAGACCATGATCATCACAGCAACCAGCGCGGCCATAGGGATCTGACTAACTAATCCACCCATCGCCACGATTAAAATGAGCAGAATGATACCAGCTGAAAATGTAGAGAGACGCCCGCGGCCACCCGATTGGACGTTTATCACAGACTGGCCAATCATCGCGCAACCCGCCATGCCGCCGAAGCAGCCGGAGACGATGTTGGCAACACCTTGACCCGTGCATTCACGGTTTTTGTCACTCGAAGTATCTGTCAGATCATCGACGATGGTCGAAGTCATCAACGATTCGAGCAAGCCAACGATTGCGAGTGAGATTGCGAATGGAAAAATGATACCCAGCGTCTCGAAATTGAGCGGCACCTCTGGGAGCAAGAAGATCGGCAATGTCGAAGGCAGGTCGCCCATATCGCCCACGGTATTTAACGTTTCGAGGCCCATCGACATGGAGACGCCAGTCAGTACTACTATACAAACGAGCGGCGAGGGGACTGCGGTAGTGAGCAGCGGTAAGCCATAGATGATCGCGAGACCTGCTGCGACCATACCATACATAAGAAACCCTTGGCCGTGGAATTGTGGCAACTGCGCCATAAAGATGATAATTGCTAGCGCATTGACGAAGCCTGTGACGACGGACCGTGAGACAAATCGCATCAAATTGCCTAATTTAAAGGCACCAGCTAAAATTTGCAGTAAACCCGTCAGGATAGTCGCGGGAAGCAAATATTCCAGACCATGATCACGCACCAAAGAGACGAGTAACACAGCCATCGCACCCGTTGCGGCAGAGATCATGCCTGAACGGCCGCCGATGAACGCAATTACGACGGCGATACAAAACGAGGCGTAAAGACCGACCTTCGGGTCGACACCGGCAATAATTGAGAAGGCGATCGCCTCTGGAATGAGCGCTAGGGCGACGACCGTGCCAGCGATCACATCGCGGCGCGGATTCGAAAACCACTCTTGGAAATATTTATTCTTAGTCATGTTCGGCTTGAAAAATAGAAACGCCAACAGGCAGATCTGTTGGCGAGGTAACAATACATTAATGCAAAGAGTGCTCCGGTGATCAAGTAGAACTTTGATGGCTGGCAACATTCTGGCTTCCATATGCCATTCCTCCAATTGAAGCGCACAACTCACGCACAAATAAAAAGAAGATAAAAATCGAAAAATATCGCCAAAACGCTTCAAGTTCACTTTATGACCGACTCCGGTGATCTAGATCTCCGATACATAATGACAACCGACGCACTCAGAGTTTTTGAAGATCTACCCGTTGAAGCATTTCGACGCGTGGTGGATTCTTCGTACCTACAACAAGGCCTCACATACTTTAAAACGCATGCGGTTAAGAATCTGAACTGGAGTCCCGTCTCGCGTGAGTTGGTTGCAACGATTTGGGGCAGCCGTAGTAAGCCTTATCGGGTCGACCTGTGGGTTGAAATGGAGAGCTTAGAGCATCGTTGTGATTGCCCGACTTGGGAGCATCGGGGACAGTGTAAGCATGTTGCTGCTGCCGCTGCCGCCATTTATAGTGCGACACAGATGCAGAGCTTCGAAGGCATCAGCATGCCGGACACATACATTAGCGAACTCCGCCGCCAGCTCGGTTACGCGTCGCTGGTTGAGCCGGAAGAAGAGAGTTTTGCTCCATTCACGACTGTCAAAAGCGTCGAAAATTCACTTTTATTGACAGTTCAGCCTACGACTGGAAGCATTGTATTCAATATACTCGGGCAGCTTCCCAGCGGTTTTCTGACTGCCATTACTTCTATATTGGAAGGAGATCCTTTGGGGCGAGGGGCGACACGATCGTTCAGTTTGCAGGATGAGTATAAACTCCCCGAGTTGCTATCTGAGGCAAAGCAGCGCGAAGTCGCAGTGTTGATCGATGTCGGGCAGACTCGAAAGTCGCTAAAAATTGGCGAGGGCACGTTGCAGCCGCAATATGTGCTGAATTTCGAAGACGATGAGTGTGAGGCGAAAATAATCGGCCAATCTGAGACTGGCAAGCGCATTGAGATTGTTGGAGCTCTTGGAAATACCTATTGGGGAGTCGCAGAAGACGGCACTTTGTATGACTTAGGCGATAATTCAGCGATCGAATACTATCACTTGTTTAGTGCACATGAAGACTCGCTCCGAACTGGAGGTTTGCTGCAGCTGTCAATGCCTCTGGGCGAATTCAACTCGAAGGCAACCGTCTTGCCTTTTGAGCAAACATGGAACGTTGACGGGCAAATACGCTTTGAGGGTGAGGGGGAGGTTACGCCTCTACTCAACGTTGAGGCGGATGAGGTGAAACTCGCGGTCAACATGTCTGCGGGACCGAACTCTCGGACTGCGGCACTTGGTTTTTCAATTGATGTTCGAGGGCATCGCATTTCACTGCAACCACTGATTCAGCACATTCTGAAGCCGCTCCTTGAGCAGCGAGGTGATTTCTTTAATGCTAAGTCACGCGTTCGCGTGTTGATGGATACCTTGCGCCAATACATCGCAGCAGATACGGAAGGTCGGCAGCGTGTGCGGCAGCGTGTTTCGGGTGAGATTCCTGAGTTCTTTGGTGCGTATCAAGAGAGCATCCTATTAAAGATTTTCAACGGCCTCGATAATGTGCTGAGTGCTGAAAACTCAGGCTATCAAGTACTTGGGATTGATTCTGCGACTGCAGAGTGGGTCAGTTACCCGATCCCGATTCAACGTCTAGCGATGTTGTTGTTCAGCTTTTTCGACCCAGAATCGAGGGACGATATTCGTCTGCTGGAAAAGTGCCTATTCTCGGTCGAAGGCACTGGTGCACGTGAGTCGATGTTGCAGCGCGCTTCATTGCTGGCGCGCACGCTGAATGTGGATTTCAAGTATGAGAATCAGTCGGTAAGTTCCGCACCGGTTAAGGTTGAAATGATCAGCGAACTAGAGAGCAAGCGAGACATTGACTGGTTTGCACTGCACCCATCCATTCAATGTGGCGAGCGATTATTGACGGGGGCTGAGTGGCAGCTATTGGTTCGAGGTGAGCTATTGTTGCGCGACGAAGAGGGCAATTGGATCATTCCAGATTTAGGTGTCGATGAAGAGGCGAGCCTGCAGTTACTCGCGGAGATGTTTTCTAAAAAAGATCGACCAAAGTCATCCAAGCGCGGCGATGCGCTTGAAGAGACGATTCAAGTGTCTCGCTTGGAGATGCTGGATTGGCTCTCGATGCGTCGGAGCGGCTTGAGAATTACACTGCCGCCAGAAGCAGAACAATTATTTCAGAGCCTACGCGATTTCGAGGAACTCGATGCCTTTAAGTTGCCGAAAGGGTTCAATGCCGAGCTGCGCGCTTACCAAAACGAAGGCTGTGCTTGGATCGAATTCCTGTATCAGCATCGCTTCGGTGCCTGCCTCGCCGATGACATGGGTCTCGGTAAGACCGTGCAAACGATTGGTTTTATTGCGCAACGTTTGCAAAGCGATTTAGCGAAACAGCAAGGTGCCATACTGATCGTCCTGCCGCCGAGTCTAGTGTTCAATTGGCTAGATGAGTTTGAACGGTTCGCACCTAGCATCGTTGTCCAGGATTGCTTGTCTAGAGGGATGATACATGAAGTGGTTCAAACTGCTCAAGTCATACTCACCACGTATGATCGTGTTAGAAGCGAAGTCGCGGCATTCGAAGAGTACCATTTCGACATCGTTGTATTTGACGAAGCCCATTGTTTAAAAAATGTGACGGCTGCGCGCACCAAGGCCGCAGCTCGTCTGCAGCGGCGTTTCACACTCTGCCTGACTGGCACGCCCGTGGAGAATAATATCAGCGAATTTTATTCGGTCATGTCGACCTCGGTGCCAGGTATTTTTGGCAGCTTGAAGCAGTTTAAGGAATCTTTCCGCAGAGACCCTGAGCGGCTATTGGGGCGTGCCAAGCCCTTCATTCTTCGCCGCACGAAGGACAAGATCCTCAAAGAATTACCGCGCAAGGAGGAGCATGAATTGTTCCTCGAAATGACACCAATGCAGAAAGAAATGTATGCGCGGACAGTTGCTGAGGTGCGCGAAGAAGTGGCTGAGGCCTTTGAAGATCGCCCAGATCAGCAGGCTGGTATCGTCGCACTGGCGGCTATTTTACGTCTGCGTCAAGTCTGCGTCAGCCCTGAGTTGTTGAACAAGCCGCAAAAGGAGCTCGCGCCGAAGTTTGCCTATATGGCCGAGAAACTCGAAGAACTGGAGTCCGAAGGACACGCAGCACTGGTCTTTTCGCAGTTTCGCGGTGGCTTGGATGAGATGGAGAAAGTCGCCAGGTTGGCAGGGGTGCGCTATCTGCGTATGGACGGGAAAACGCCGATGGCGAAGCGCAAGAAAATCGTTGAGGAATTCCAGTCAGAGAATGGCCCGTCGTTCTTCTTTATCAGTCTGAAAACTGGCGGCGTCGGGCTAAATTTAACCCGTGCCAATTACGTCTTCCATATCGATCCATGGTGGAATCCCGCAGTGGAAAATCAGGCCAGCGATCGCGCACACCGTATCGGTCAAAAACGTTCCGTATTTGTGCAACGCTTGATCATGAAGCATACCATTGAGGAGCGCATGCTAGACCTCAAGGCCCGCAAGGCTGAGTTGTTCAGGCAATTAGTCGACGATCCACGAAGTCAGTCCTCACATAGTGGCCTGACACGCACCGATTTTGAATTCTTGATCAACGGCTGAACTAAGCCTTGCAAATGCGTCACAACGCAGGGGGCATGCCATGGCTCGACCGCCAAGCAATGTAAGGGCGAGTGTCGGCCCGCCCGGCTAGGCTCAGTAAGCAGTACCTAGGGGACTAGGGAACTCGGGACTACGCCATGAAGCAGGACGGAGGTTTGCGCAGATTTCGAAGCAATGCCTGTGCCACTGCAACTCTAGTCAATCAGGTAGGGGAGACCGAACAGGCAGAAGAGGAACAGCAGAATGCTGCCAACGAAAAAGAGGAAGCATCCGAGTTGAGCGCTTCTGACATCGGACGTGCGAGTGGCAAGTTGCCGCTCTTGGTCGATTTTAATCGCCGAGGCAGGTGGAATCGTTGGTTCGTGAGATGCGCGATGTTGGGCCGCAGCGACTGTGGGTGCTTCGGCTACCTTGGGTGTCGGCGCGGCATCGCTGGGTAAGGCAGACGGTTGATCGGGCGAAGCAGGGTGTTGCGCTGCGCACCCTTCGGCAGCCGCAATCTGAGTATCAAGCCAGGTTAGATGCGTTTGGATGAGGTCGCGTTGAGCGCGTAATTCTTTGAGTGGTTCAGACATAAAAAATCCCGACTCTTAAAGAGTCGGGATTTTGAAAGTGTGTCGATTGAAAATCGCTTAAGCTGCGACGACTTCTTCGATGTTGATCTTACGATGCAACTTATCGAAAGCAACCTTACCGGCTACCAATGCGAAGAGTGTGTGGTCACGGCCCATTCCGACGCCAGCGCCAGGATGATAACGTGTACCGCGTTGGCGCAAGATGATGTTACCAGGGATAACAGCTTCGCCACCGAATTTCTTAACACCGAGGCGCTTTGAATTACTATCGCGACCGTTACGTGAAGTTCCTTGTCCTTTTTTATGTGACATTTTTTAAGTTCTCCTAAACTTGTTTAATTATCCGTTGATGGATTCAATCTTGATGACGGAAAGATGCTGACGGTGACCACGGCGTTTTTTGTAGCCTTGGCGACGCTTCTTTTTGAAGACGATTACCTTCTTGTCCTTCTTGTTCTCGAGGATAGTAGCTTTAACGATTGCACCCTCGATGAGAGGAGCTCCGAAACGAGCGTCTGCACCTTCACCGATCATGAGGACTTCATTGATGTCAATAGTGTCACCTGCTTCCGTATCAGGGAAGGAGTTAACCTTGAGGACATCGCCTTCAGTTACAGTAAATTGGCGACCTTGTGTTTTGATAGTGGCTTTCATTGGAAAAACGGATGAGCAAAGCGTTGTGAGCCGTTTAATCAAGGCTTTTCTAGGATATTTTTTACGCTATTTTTTTGTGCCGATCGAATGGGAGCTTGCCATGCACAGCTGCCTAGTCTCAATTCTGTCTCAATAAGTAATTCATGGAAGCTAAAACCCCAGATCTAGAGAGCATGCGCGAAACTTTTAAGGAGTTTCTTACCAGCAAAGGCCTGCGCGTAACCAATCAGCGCTTGGCCATCTTTGACGCTGCTTATGGGCATCCGGATCATTTCACTGCGGAAGATTTACTCGACCGAGCGCGTGAAATCGACAGCACTGTCTCACGCGCCACCGTTTATCGCGCATTGCCCATTTTGACCGAAAGTAGCCTCATTCGTGAGGTCGATGTGGGGCGCGACTACAAATTTTACATGGCAAATAAGAATGCCACGACCTTTCAGGCTCAGGTCATTTGCCTCGATTGTGATAAGATTTTCGAAATTGATGCGCCTTTCATGGAGTGGTATGGCAAGACCGTGGCCGACAAGTTATCGCTCGAAGTCGAGACGCAACGGCTGCAAGTTTCGGCGCATTGCACTGAATTGAAGGCGGCTGGAATCTGCGAACGCGGGGGCAAAAAACGCTAAATGGCTGGTCGTATGATGAAGCGCGATAGTTTTGATTTTGAGCTGAGTTTTTTCAAAGGCTTATACAAGCGCATGCCTAAGGATGTGCGAGTCGTCTCGATGCTGGCGCACCTTTACACACAGACGGGGCAACTCGATGAGGGGCTTCGCCTAGATCGAAAACTCGCTCGCCTGACACCTGAAGATCCAACCGTGCACTACAATTTGGCATGTAGTTTGGCGCTCAAAGGCCGCAAGGCAGATGCGCTCAAGGCGCTGCGCACAGCGATTACCTTTGGCTACGACGATTATGTTTGGATGTGTAATGATCCGGATCTCACCGATCTGCATGAATACAGCGCTTTTTTGAAGCTTTGTGACGAATTGGGGATTGGCTAAATCGGGCGAAGTTACTCTTCTGCTCTGATACATATGCATGCCGATGAACCCATCGGGCTGGAGCGTCAGTCCTTAATAGCCTACATTTGGGGCCAAAAGAAACATCTTTGGCTATATGCATTCTTTCGTGTCATTAGTATCTTAGCGATTACGCCGTTTCCTTTGATTACGCAGCGAATCGTCGATCAATCTGTCGCGAATCGTGACCTGAATGAGGTGTGGTATTATACGGGCATCTCGCTGGCGTTGTTGGTGGTGCATCTCGTCTCGATGAAAGTCGCGGTGCGCTTTCTGGCGGTGGATGTGCAGTTGATCCTACGCGAGCTTCGTTCACGCTTATTCCATAAGCTGAATTTTATGCATTTCAGGTTTTTGGACTCTGTCCAGACTGGGCGACTCCTGTCGAAATATACCTTCGATACGAACAACATCGAGTTCACGCTGATCCTGATCGTCACGGCGGTGTTGCCTGAGCTGTTCCGGTCATTCCTACTGATCGCGATGCTGACGTATATCAATGCGTGGCTACTGCTGATCGTCGCGGTCTGTGTGCCGATTTTCGCAATCGTGCGCCATTACTACTTCAAGCCGATCGAGGCAAGCAACCACGCGGTGCGCCTCGCTCGTGAGGATATGGCAGGCCAAGCCAACGAGTTTATATCGGCGATTAAATTAGTGCGAGGCTATGGACAAGAGAAACAAGCGCGCCAGCAGATGGATCTACTGAGTGATGCTTACAGCGATGAGCGCGTCGATCAGATGCGTCTCAATCAAGGGCTCGGTTACATTCTGTTTACCGCGGTTTCGGCACTTTCCATTGTAGCCGTTGCAGCATGCGCGTGGCTGGTGATCGAAGATAAACTGACATTAGGTGCCATGGTCGCACTCGTCGCGTCGCTGCCGATTTGCTTTCAACCGATTTTCATGATCACGCAATTCAGCATGCAATACCTGCTCGGCGCTGAAAGCTTCCGCAGCATCAAAGAGCTGATGGATTCTGGCTACGTCGAAGCATGGCAGGGCACGCAACTGGTAGGCGAAGTCGCAGGTCAAATTGAGTTTAACCATGTCTCGTTCGCATACGATGAGCGGACACCGGAGGTCATTCGCGACTTTTCCACGACAATCAAAGCGGGTGAACATGTTGCCTTCGTCGGGCCAAGTGGTTCTGGGAAAAGCACGTTGGTGAGCTTGATGCTCGGTTTCTATGCAGCCACCGAAGGGGAAATTCATGTCGACGGCGTGCCTCAGAATGCAATCGACATCCGGCAGTTTCGCCTAAACTGCGCAATTGTCATGCAGGACAACCTATTACTCTCAGGCACTTTATTGGACAACATCCGTTTTGGCCGACCATCTGCTAGTATTGAAGAGGTGCACGAAGCCGCTTTAAATGCCAATGCGCTTGAATTTATTGAGGAGCTACCAGACGGATTTGATACCAAAGTAGGGGAACGCGGCGTGAGTCTGTCAGGTGGACAACGCCAACGCATTGCGATTGCCCGTGCGCTCCTGCGCAATCCGAAGGTGCTGATTTTGGACGAAGCCACCAGTGCCTTAGACTACGAAAGCGAGCGTCTGGTCCAAGAAGCTTTCGAACGCCTCGCTCAAGGCCGAACTACGATCACGATTGCGCACCGACTCAGCACGATACGAAACGCAGACCGTATTATCGTGCTCAAGAAAGGCAAAAAAGTCAGCGAAGGCACTTGGGACGAACTCGCCTCGCAAGAGGGCGCCTTCATGGATTTACTCAATGCACAATCGTAATAACAAAGTAGATACGACCATTGTCGAAGTCATCGCCATGTCTGGCTTTGATAAAGCGTTGGCCTATGCCGTGCCATCAGCTTGCCAAGCAGATCTAAAGGTCGGCTCACTGGTTCGGATTCCGCTGCGCCGTCGTAGCGAGCTGGGAGTCGTCACACGCTTCGGCACCGATCAAGAAGTGCCTCCAGGTAAACTCAAGATGCTGTTTGAAATCGTCCAGCCGTATCCAGTGATGCCGCCTGACCTCATGCAGCTCTTCCGTTGGTGCCAGCAATATTACAATGCCACACCTGAGGCGATTTTAGAGACGATGATTCCAGCTTGCATCCGCAAAGGCATGCAGGTCAAAAAACGCTGCTACATTTCTGCGGGTAAAGCACCCACAGGGGAAGAACTGGCTGCATTGGAGAAACGCGCGCCCAAGCAAGCCGAACTGCTACGCTACATTCGCCAGCAATCGAAGCCACTCGCGCGAGCCGATGTGCTCAAGCAAATTAAGATCGGCGCCTCGGCGTGCGCGGGCTTGATCACGAAAGGATTTCTACGCGAGACAGATACCGAAGAAGAACGCATCGCCTACGAAGATGAATTAGGCGACATGGAGGCCGTCGCCGAAGAGTTGCGGCCGACGCTGACTGACGAACAGTCGAACTGCGTGAACGCGATCCATGGCGCGATTGAGAAAGATGCCTTCAGCGTGCGTCTGTTACATGGCGTGACTGGATCGGGTAAGACCGAGGTGTATTTGAATGCGATTGAGAAGGTCGTCGCCACAGGCGGTGGAGTGATCTTCCTCGTGCCAGAAGTGGCACTCGCACCGCAAACTGTCGGTCGCGTGCGTGGGCGACTGGAAGCGCGTGGGGTGCACACTGTAGTCTGGCACAGTCATCTATCCGAAGGCGAGCGCTACGATGCATGGAAGGCCTTAGCCAGCGGCGAGGCGCATGTTGTGGTCGGCGCACGCTCGGCAGTCTTTGCACCGGTTAAGAATCTTAAGTTGATGATCGTCGATGAAGAACACGAGCCCTCCTACAAGCAGGAGGAATCCCCACGCTACAATGGCCGCGATGTCGCGGTCTATCGCGCTTTCTTAAACAAGGCAGTCTGCGTGCTCGGTTCGGCGACGCCCTCACTGGAATCACTCTATAATGTGGAGAAGGGCAAATATGCGGTGGATCACATCTTAAACCGTGTGGACAATCGAAAACTCCCTAAAATTCACGTGGTGGATATGTGCCGCGAAACTACTCCCGAGAAGGCCGCGTCACCGATGTCTCGTATGCTGGTGACCAAGTTGATCGATCGCTTTGAGAAGAAAGAGCAAAGCATACTGTTCCTAAATCGGCGTGGCTTCTCTACTAGCATGCTGTGCCCCGATTGTGGATACGTTGCTGGTTGTGACCATTGCAGCATCCCCAAGACTTATCACCGCACCGACAAGCAATTACGCTGCCACCTCTGTGGCGAACAGGAGCCTGCGCCCAAGCGTTGCCCCGAGTGCAAGTCGACAGCCATACGTATGCGGGGGAAGGGCACTCAGAAGATTGAAGATATCGTGCAAAAGATCCTGCCCAATGCGCGAATTCATCGCATGGATGCCGACTCGATGTCGAAGAAGAATCTCTACCGTAAGATTCTAAACGACTTCCGTATTGGAAAAATCGACATTCTGGTGGGCACTCAAATGATTGCCAAAGGGTTGGATTTCCCAAACGTCACATTGGTTGGTCTCGTCGATGCCGACATGTCGCTACATATCGAGGACTTCCGCGCCGCCGAGCGCACCTTCCAATTAGTGGTGCAGGTGTCAGGCCGTTCTGGACGTGGAGATCGGGCAGGGGAGGTCGTCATCCAAACACATACACCTTACGCACCGCCGATTCAGTTTGCCCGCAAGTCAGACTTTGACGGTTTCCAACTTGAAGAATTGGAGCAACGCCGTGAGTTCAACTATCCGCCATTTCGTCATTTGATCAGGCACTTGTTTCGCGGGCGCAACCCTGAAAAGGTGAATTTCTACATCGATCAATGGACCAAGTTAGTCGAAAAAGAGATGGGCGATAAGGTCGAGATACGCGGCCCCGCAGCTGCACCAATTGAAAAAATTCGTGATGAGTATCGCTTTCAATTGTGGTATTTCGCGCCGAGCGCCAGTGCCATCATTAGCGAACTCGCGGCCTTACGCGAAAGCTTCAAAATGGACAAGGAAGTGATCGATCTAATGGACGTCGATCCGATGAATTTGAGCTGAGTGGTGCACCGCACAGGAAGGCTTTGGCTAAGCCGGAGACTTGCCGGAGATGGCGAAGCAAATGCACGAAAGTGCGCGAAACGATATCAGGCATCCGGCTGGTCAGTTTTGACTACAGAATCTTTCAGTCGGTCGTTATACCACTTCTTAAAAATAGTGCACATCTAGCTCAATCAAACATGATCCCTGGAGGGATACGCTGCGTCGCTTCCAGCTAGAACCTAAGCGAATTCTGATGACTGCGCATGGAAATGACGGTGCATTTCCTCCTCAATTGACATGCGCAAGATATATTAGAAATACTATAAGCCACCACTTAAGCCGCCTTTAAGGCTCTTCATCTTAGTGGCCCATAAATTCGCGTCATTTAGCGATTTTCGTCGTCATAAATCAGTGCGGCTTACGCACGACCATACAACTCCAGCAGGTCCTTTAAATACGCTGCACTATTTGCCTGCAATTCATCTAATTGTCCTGGCGTATAGCGCCACTGCCAATTGCCCATTGCTGCGCCAGGTGTATTCAAGCGTGCTTCCGAGCCTAGGCTCATCAAATCTTGTAGTGGCACAATCGCCATCAGCGCACTCGACTTAAATGCCGTGCGCACCAGATCCCAGGCGATTTCATCTCCGGATACGGTTAAATAACGCCGTAGATGATCCTGCGTCTTAGCACCTTCCTCGCGATACCAGCCGAGCGTCGTATCATTATCATGCGTACCAGAGTAGGCCACGGTGTTGCGACTGTAGTTGTGCGGTAAATACGCGTTGTCCGCCTCACCATCGAAGGCGAATTGCAGTACTGCCATGCCCGGCAGACCCGTCGCTGCGCGTAGTGCATTCACCTCTTCGGTGATCACTCCGAGGTCCTCGGCTACGAGTTTAGCATCGGGGCAGGCGACTTGAATCGCCTTAAACAGTTCAAACCCAGGGCACTGTATCCATTCACCATTACGCGCAGTCGTCTCGTTGGCGGGCACTGACCAGTAAGATTCGAAGCCACGAAAATGGTCGAGGCGCACAATATCATAAAATTCCAGATTCGCTTTAATCCGGTCGATCCACCACGTGAATTTTGTGTCTTGATGCGCTTTCCAGTCGTAGAGTGGATTGCCCCATAACTGACCGTCCGCGGAGAAATAGTCAGGTGGCACTCCGGCAACAGCCTTGGGTTTGCCATCCTTTTTCAACTGAAAGAGCTCGCGATTAGCCCACACGTCCGAGCTGTCTAGCGCGACAAAGATCGGTGCATCGCCAAGGATACTGACACCTTTACTGCCGGCGTAGCTGCGCAGTTTAGCTAATTGACCGTAAAATAAGTATTGATAGAAAATATGCGCCTCGGCGGCTTCAGTGACTTCAATCGATAGCTTTTGCCTACGTGCTTGATGTACATCGCGATAGTTTGCAGGCCAGTCCAACCAACTGTTCCCGCCAAAATGCGACTTGAGTGCCAGGAAGAGGGCGAAGTCTTCAATCCAGGCAGACTGTGCCTTGCGAAAGGCTTTGATGCAGCCGTAGCCATCGAAGTGATCGGCACCAGAGCGTTTGAAGCGATTATAAGCAAGACGCAGGATCGGCCAAAATACTCCATAGAGAGCACCATAGTCGACATGATCCTTGGGCAGGCTATGTAGTGGACCTAATTCATCCTCATGTAGCAGACCATCTTTCACCAGTGGATCAAGATCGATAAAATATGGATTACCCGCAAATGCGGAGAAGCACTGGTAGGGTGAATCACCATAGCCCGTCGGCCCGAGTGGACAAATCTGCCAAACGTGCAGTCCGGCAGCTTCCATAAAATCAATGTAGCGATGCGCGGCCGTGCCGAGATTGCCAATGCCAGTGTCTGAGGGCAGACAGCTTACATGCAACAAAACGCCGGAAGTGCGCTCATTGAGCCAGTTGTATAAAGGTGCAGTCATAAAGTGTGTTGCGGAACAAGGAATACATAAGTGCGTGTGTAGCAACACCGTTTAATTACATCGCGCTCGACCGTTGAATCCAGGAGGAATCTCTGTGAATCGAATGGCAGTGAGGATTTGGAGTAACTGCGGCATCTAGCCGCTTGCCTCAGCATACAAGCAGCTGCAAGCGCGCCTCTATCTCGAAAGTCATCGAACGTCCGCACTGAACTTATCGCGCAGCGTCTCCTGTACCCTCGCTTCGTATTTATTCAACTTGAGTGAATCAATGACGGGCAAGAGCGGGGCGGCAGCGGCGCCGATCCAGTCGACGACATTAAGGATTTTCAACGTTGCGTAGGATTTCTCTACCAGCATCGCGCGCAGGACTTTGAGGCCTTCGGCTTGCTGATCATTCTTAATCAGCACCCATGCAGCCATGGCTCGGACTTCGTGTGACTCGTCATTTAGAACGACTTGAGCGGACTCGACGTCATTCAGCAAAAAGCAGCCGACGATGCCCCAGTAACGCAGTCCGCAGTCAGAACTACTGAGGAGTGCGCGGAGCTCCGGCAGCTTCGTCGTGTCTTCAGCCAGCGCGAGGTCGGCGGCATTGAGCAGCGCAGGGAGGTTGTAGAGTTTCGGGTTGCGCACCATCTCATAGATCGTGATGCCATTCTCTGCTGCGCGTTTAACACTTTCTGATTCAGGCAGCAGGCCAGCATCAAAGATCTCAGTTTGCCACTGGCGCAGGCCGATTCGCATGCGAGCAGCGATTGCTTGATACTCAGGGCTTCCGATCAAATTATTGATATTATCCGGGTCTTTGCTGGTATCGTAGAGTTCTTCGGTCCAGCCCTTTGGCTGGAAGAAGCGGGCTTCGACTTCGCTGGCATTGCCGGACTCGACATGCGCCACCCAGACCTGCGTCGCTTCCATTTTCCACAAATAGCCGAGTTGCTGCATCCAAGGTGTGTAGGGCATGTAATTGCGGATATAGAGATAACGACCATCCGTCACTGAGCGGGCATTCTCATTACGCTCATCCATGCGTGCGCGGAATGAAAAGCAGTATTCGGGCTCGGGTTCGATCGTGTTGCCGAGAAACGTGGTGCCTTGCATGGTTGCAGGCACAGGAGTCGATGTGATGCCCAGCCAAGTTTTCGGCATATCCACAAAACTGACGAGGCGATCAATTTGCGTGCCGGTTTTCGGTGCCGGCCAAAGTGCTTTGTAGCGCTCTGGGATACGCACGACGAGTGGACAATGCAGCCCTGAGCTGAACAAGAACCGCTTACTACGAGGCAGCACGCCGCCGTGATCAGAATTGTAGATGACGATGGTATTCTCTGCCATTCCAGATCCCTCAAGCGCTTTGAGTACTGCACCAATCGCGGCATCCATTTTGGTCACTGCATCGTGATAATGTGCGTAATTCTGACGCATTGCAGGTAAATCTGGATGGTAAGCGCGTAGGGTAGTGTGCGCTGGGTCGTGCTCAGTATTATCCACCTCGCCAAAAGCTCGACTCTCATGCGAGTCCGCTAAATTGATGACTTGGAAAAAAGGCGTACTTTGCTTCAACGCCTGCCAATCGACCTGACCAGAGTTATCCCAGCAATCTTGGTCATCACGCCCGCCGATATTGTAATCGGTCTTCCTGCAATTGGCTACGTGGTAGCCATTGACCTTAAGCAGATCCGGATAATACGCGATCTCATCATGCGGGATCTCATAACGGCTACGCATCGGATGTGTGCCCATCGAAAGTGCATTGATTCCAGTAATCCAGGTTGAACGTGAAGGCGCGCAGACAGGGGCACTCGCATATGCGTTCATATATTGAAATCCATCCGCAGCCAACTGATCGATGTGGGGTGTCTGCGCATTGGAATTTCCATAACAGCCGATCCACTTGACGCTATTATCCTCTGAGACCAGCCAAAGAATATTCGGACGATCAACGGACGTGTCAGTAAAACCATGCGCGCAGAGTGCGCAGAGCCATAAAAGTGTGATTAGGGGAAATCTCATGATAACTGGGGTCTAGGGTATTGTGGACAAGAGGCTGCCCTTAAAAAACACAATTAGACATAATATATATTGTGCGTATAATTAACTGATCCTGTTAAGGGTGAATCTTGGCCGCTGCCAGACCTGCAACATTACCGGTCGCAAAGCATCCTTGCATGAGAAATCCGCCTGTGGGTGCTTCCCAGTCGATCATTTCGCCAGCGCAATAGACATTGGGCAGTTTCTTGAGCATGAGGTTCTCATCGAGCTCGCTCCATGCCACGCCGCCGCTGGTTGAAATGACTTCATCGATTGGGCGTGCGCCGCTCAATGGGATGCGGCAGGATTTGACGGCTTCGGCCAACTGCTGCGCTGAATCCATGTCGCCATACAATTGCTGGATGATCGCACAGGCGCCTTTACTGAGTTTCCAGCGTAGCTGTGCCTCGTGGTAGAAATTCTTCCGTGCGGACTCCATTTTCTGCACTAAGCGCTCAATCGTAAAAGTTGGCTTGAAATCAATCACGACCTCTGGTGCGTCCATGCCTCGTAAGGTGCGACCGAGTGCGTAGATAGGCGCGCCTTCCAGCCCGTAGCGTGTGATCATCAATTCGCCGATTTCAAGTTCATCGCCGACGCGGACGTGAATATTATGCAACGGGCACGCTTCTGACTTTTCGCGTGTCGCATCGGTCCAATCACACTCCCATCCGCAATTAGAAGGCTTGAGCGTTTCGATTGCGATATCGTGCTTTTCTAGGATGGCTACCCATTGGCCATTGGAACCCGTCTTCGACCAAGATGCGCCGCCCATGGCTAAAATGACGGCATCGAAATCTTGATTAAAGACACCCTCTTTACACTCTACTTCCAATTCAATTTGCTCACCCTGTTGACGTAAATCGAGCCAGCGGTTATTCATCTGAAAATCGACGCCCATCTCGCGCAGGCGCTGCACCCAGCGCCGCAGAATCGGCGCGGCCTTCTTGGTTTCAGGAAAGACTTTACCGCCGCCCGTCGCAAAAGTATTAATGCCCAGCGAGAGCGCCCATTGGCCCATCGCGGTGTTATCAAAATCGGCGATGTATTTGCGCCATTGTGCGACTGGTAAATCCTTGTTACCCGAATACTGGGCGACAAACGGCTCGAATTCGGCGTTGTTGGTAATGTTCAAGCCACTTTTGCCAGCGACGAGGAACTTACGTCCGACCGATGGTTTGGCGTCAAAGACTGTGACAAAGGCGCCTTCTGCGGCTGCGACTTCGGCGGCTCGCAGGCCTGCGGGGCCTCCTCCGATAATGGCGATTGTGCGTGGTGTGCGACTCATAGGTGACAGTTGATAGGCAGCAAAAGGGAGATAGGCAAGAGACAGTGTCGAGATTATGAGCCCGCGCCCTCACTCGCTTGATCGTTCGCTTGTGATTGAGCCGAAGTGCCGAGTTATGGTGATGCCATGACTTTTCCTATGCGTAGAATTTAAACGACCCGCTTTGCTTGAGGCACAAAGGGTTAAAATCTCTGTTTGTTTAACGCACAAATTGGTAGGAAAGCCTTGCCAAGCCGTCCGTTTGCGAGGCTAAAAGCGCATCGTCATCTTGTTGCCCCTGTCCCACGAGATCCATCGACCAACGGCGCGCTCGGCGAGCACTCCCTACCCGATTCATCGCTACCTAGAGTTCGGCTCTCAAGTCTCAATCTTCAGGTCTCAAGCCTCCGCCCTCAGGTCTCCCAATGCTACTCCGCGACGCCCCAGCGCTTGGTAAACGGATAGTAGATGAAGATGGCTTTGCCGATGACTGAACGCTCCGGGACGAAACCCCAGTAACGGCTGTCTAGGCTATTGGCTGAATTATCACCCAGGGCGACAAATTTATCGTCTGGAATCTCTAAGGTGCGGCTCTCTGCCAAAAGTGTTTGATTAATGTAACCACCGTATTCGCCCTCTTTGGCTGCGTTGCGAGCAAAAGCTTCAACTTCATCACGCGGAGCGCCGTCGACGAATAGCCCACCATCTTTAATCTCAAGCGTTTCACCGCCGATACCGCCGATACGCTTAATGTAATATTTGTCGCTGTAATCACCTGTTAGACGTCCAAGCTCTGCGCGGATATCATTGGTGCGAAAGACGAACGGATCGCCCGCCTTGGGGCGCTTAAAATGATAGCTGATACGGTCGACGAACAATGCATCGCCGAGTGTGATGTCAAAGCGCATGAGCGGTTCGCCAGCTTTGACAGATTGATTCAATTGCAAGGCTTGACCACTGGGACTCTCCTGGGATGGTACGGCCATCTTCAGATTGGAATCAGGAAAAAACTGTCGAATGGCAGCGAGCATATCGTATTCTGCTGGAACTTGAATCGATTGCAGTGTGCCGCCGACCGAGAAGACATACTCTGCACGGGTTGCTGGCAGCACAAAATATTTACGATACGACACGGGACGACTGGTGCCGACTTTACCCGTTTCTGGGTTTGGCAGTAATACCAATGAGACGGGGCCAGAATCTTCTGCAATGAGGCTCTTATGTTTGGCTCCCAACGTGAGTTTGTTAAACACCTGCTTCACGGCACTCGGCGATGCTTCGCTTGATTCATAGACGGCGGTATTCATGCCGCTGTAAGTCGGATACATCGAATTGGTTGGAATGATAAAGGGTTGAAAAAAGAAGGTACGCACACCAATGACTAGAATTGCTGCGACCAAGATTACTTCCAAATTATCACTCCAAAAGGTTTTCGGATGAAGCTTGCCACCAATCTTGTGCAGTAAGGCATCGAGACGATCCATTGCCGCTTGAAACGGAACTGAATCGGTTGACTCGCTCTTAAGCATCGTCTCGATTTCGGTGACACTCTTTTCGAGTTCCTGCAATCGAGCTGCCGAAGTGACATCGCGACGATAGTGGTACACCTTACCGGCCGCGTGGAGTAATTCTTTTGCCTGCTTACGTAACTTTTTCATGGAATATTGGGGACTCAAATCTTGCTTCGCCATTTCCGGCGGACCTAGGTCAATGGTGAACGTTGCCTAACTGCCGCCATCAGAGGTCTTCAGGATCTTAATAAATGCATCCTGTGGAATCGAAACACTACCGATGTTTTTCATGCGCTTCTTACCCTCTTTCTGCTTCTCGAGGAGTTTACGCTTACGGGAAATATCACCGCCATAACACTTCGCGGTCACATCTTTTCGGTAGGCACTGATGGTTTCACGCGCGACGATATTGGAGCCAACACCGGCTTGAATCGCAATCTTGAACATTTGCTTCGGCAGAATCTCTTTGAGACGTTTGCAAAGTGCACGCCCCCTGCCCTCGCCTTTGTCAATATGGACAATCGAAGAGAAGGCATCGACTGGCTCAGCGTTGACCATGATGTCGAGGCGGCAAAGTTTCGCTCTCTGGTAGCCATTCATCTCGTAGTCCATCGAGCCATAGCCATGGGTGATACTCTTTAGGCGGTCATTGAAATCGATCAGGATTTCATTGAGCGGAATGTTGCAGACCAGCATCACGCGCTGATTATCAATCGTCTCAGTGTGCTCGCAGATACCGCGTTTCTCGGCAACGAGTGCCAATACATCACCAATCGATGTGCTTGGAACGTGGATCGATGCTAAGATCATGGGCTCTTCAATAAACTCGATTTCGGATACATCTGGTAGGTGCATCGGATTGTGCACTTCGAGCTGCTCTAGGTCGGTCTTGGTGACTTTATAAACCACACTTGGATAGGTGGAGATTACATCCAGATCGTATTCGCGGCGGATGCGCTCTTGAATGATTTCCATGTGTAGCAATCCGAGGAAGCCGCAGCGAAAACCAAAGCCGAGTGCGACCGAATTTTCGGACTGATAGACGAAGGCCGCGTCATTCAGACGGAGCTTACCCATGCTCGCCTTGAGCTTGTTGTAATCACTGGTGTCAATCGGATACAGACCACTGAACACCATCGGGCTGACTTGCTTGTAGCCGGGCAGCATTTCGGCAGTCGGCGCGTTCGAGTGAGTAATGGTATCGCCAAGCTTAATCTCGGCCACGTCGCGCATGTTGGTGACGATGTAACCGACGTCCCCCGCCTCCAACGAATCACGCTTGAGCATGGCTGGGGAGAAACGCCCCACCTCCTTGACCTGCGCCTTGCGCTTATCGCTCATAGTCATGATCTGGTCGCCCATTTTCACCGAGCCGGAGAACACACGGACGTAGCAAATCACACCCTTGTAGGCGTCATAAAGGCAATCAAAAATCAACACACGTAGACCGTCGATATCAGCCCAGCGTGGTGGCGGAATGCGGTGAACCGCAGCTTCTAACAAATCTTCAATGCCAAAACCGCTTTTGCCACTGGTGAGCACCGCTTCTTCGGCGGGAATCGCCAGCACATCTTCGAGTTGAATCTCAATCGCTGGCACGTCTGCACTAGGCAGATCGACTTTATTGATCACCGGAATAATCGCTAGCTCCTGCTCTGTCGCTAAGTGCGCATTGGCAACCGTTTGCGCTTCAATACCTTGCGCAGCATCAATCAACAGCATCGCACCTTCGCAAGCAGCCAGACTGCGCGAGACTTCATAAGAGAAATCCACGTGCCCTGGAGTATCGATCAAGTTAAAAGTATAGTCTTCGCCGTTTTTAGCACGATACACCATGGTCACTGGGTGACTCTTAATGGTAATGCCGCGCTCACGCTCCAAGTCCATCGAGTCGAGCAGTTGTGCCTTCATATCCCGCATCTCAACAGTGCGTGTCAGCTCCAAGATACGGTCGGACAAAGTCGTCTTGCCGTGATCGACGTGGGCGATGATGCAAAAATTGCGAGTATGGGCTAGATCGGTCATGTAGTTTGAGTCTGTTTCTTAATCCTAAACTTTAATCATAATCTTTCCACTCAATGTCCACTGTCGAAGTAGAATAATGATGAAAAAGCCCCCTCACCCGCAAAATGCGCGCTTTGGAGGTGATCAAGTGGATCATTTCGGGTGCATCGCTGCGCTGTTCAAAAATTACTCGGGAAGATCACTAAACTCAGCTACTGGGGTAATATTGAGCGTCTTGTCGATGCGCTTGCCGAAGCCAGCGAGCACCTTGCCGGGACCGCACTCGTAGAAATCGGACAAATTGTTCTGGGTCGCCATATTACGCAGGCAATCTTCAAAGCGAACCGACGACACCACTTGGCTGACCAGTGCATCTTTGATTGCTTGAGGATCGCTCACGCGATCGCCGGTGACGTTGGTGTAAACTGCGATCTCAGGAGTCTTAAAATCGAAGTCTTTGATAAACTCAGCAAACGCATCGCGCGCCGACACCATTAAGCGGCTGTGATAGGCGCCAGCCACGTTGAGTGGCTTGCAGAGCTTGAAGCGCCCCTTTGAGGCTGCGACCGCTTCGAGCACTTGGGCGTTGTCGCCGGAAATGACGATTTGCCCTGGGCAGTTGAGGTTGGCGATCTCGATATCGAACTCGTCGCAGAATGTTTGCACATCCTCAGGAGTGCCACCGATCACAGCAGCCATACCCCCTTTAGTCGCGTCGCAAGCGATTTGCATCAAGCGACCACGCTCTGCCACCAGCTTCAGGCCAGTGGCGAAATCATATACGCCCGCAGCTGCGAGTGCCGTCAACTCACCAAGGCTCAAACCGCAGGCAGCAGTCACATCGTCGAGCTTGCCCGCTGCTTTCAGAATACTGTAAAGCGCATAGCCCTGCACATACAGTGCTGGCTGGCAGACCTTAGTCTCTGTCAGTGCCTCATCAGGGCCTTCGAAGCAAAGCGTTTTAAGATCCCAACCGAGGATTTCGTTGGCCTCATCGTAGAGCGCCTTAGCGATTGCAGAGTTCTCATAGAGAGAACGGCCCATGCCCACGGATTGTGCGCCTTGTCCGGAAAAAAGAAGTCCTGTTGCCATAAAGTATTAGTGTCGTGTGGTTGACTTTGTTAAAACGACAGAAACTTGGCGTCCTCGCCAGAGGAATCAACCAGAAAGCGGTCGCTGCGGTGACTATTAGAATCGGCAATTCATTTCGGTATAATACCCTCTACAATTAGTGAGATTGTTACACCGTCCGCGGCAGACCGCTGTTGTCGGCCGATTCCTAGAATTCCTCAAATAGTGGCTATTATTTTAGTGCAGTCGCCGCCAACGCTCACTCAGCAACTCGAAATAAGCACGCTGGCCGCCCCTTGATAGGCCACTTTGGAGGATGCGTTGCTCCCATGCCACCGCTCCGAGCTGTTTCATGGCACGTGCAATGACGCGGTCATTGAGTCCGCACACCTCCTTGGCCAAATATTCTAGCAGGTTACCTCGATCCAAACCCTCGCGCCGATCATTGATCAATAAAGCGCTTTCGGTCGTATCATACCCTAGGATCGCGCTATTGATCAGACTGTATGCGGGCGACAACTCCACGATCGATCCATTTTGCAGGATCGACCATTTTTTCAAATGCAAGGTACTGTTGCCCGTTAACCAGCCAAACAGCACGCGATGGAACAATCGCATTAACTGGATTTTAGGATTCGTGCAGTATTGACGAATCAATCGTGCAACTGCTTCCACAGAGCCGTCGTATTTATCAGCTGGCGTCAGGCTGAGCAGTTGACAGGCAGATTCCACGCGTGCGCGTTGACAATTGGACGCGCCAGAGCGGTCGAACCGCTCTGCCCAAAGGACGGGCACTCCATCGCTCGTCTGAACGAGCCCTACTGGTACAACGGATAGCCCCGCATCATGGGCTAGTCGTGCGGTAAGGAGTTGATTTTCAATACTTTCCGGCGATTCTTTGGGCTCTGAAGTTAATCGATAGCTGCCATTGGTTTTAACTAGTTTAAATGCGGATTCCTTGCGGGAATAGGTCGCATTCGCGCACGACCCGCTGCTAGCCAGTGAATATGTAAAACCCACATCCGAGTTAAACTCAGCAAGATCCGACGCAGTGCATGGCAGGGCATCCATTTTGGGCAATATTCGCGCACGATTCAACCGCTTCTGTCCCGTGGCCTCGCGGCATGACGGGGCAGCCGCTACGTGGCTCGGTAAGGCTGAGATCATCCCTGGAAGATCAGCCCCCATCGCAGTCAATAGCGCCCAATCACCAATATCAGTCGCTCCCGAATCCCGCCACTGGTCAAGCTGCAATCCTTCCGGCAGTAAGCAGGCTAGTTCCGCAGGTAGGTCCTGACAATGCCGTGCCGCACGCTGAACTGGCCAATTCAGGAATACAGGCGCCCCCACATAGTCATCAGCATAACGAAACACGAATCCCCCAACTTCGCGCAGTAAGGTTCCCGCATGCAGCTGACCTACATATAGATGCAAACTATTCATTGAGCAGAATCTGCGCGCCTAAAGGGCTCTTGCAATGCACCTTGATGCCTAAGGCATTCATCACGGAGACAAAATTGCACAGGCTTAAGTCGTCCCTACCGGATTCGATTTTATAGATCACGGATGCGCTTACACCGCACAAATCCTGTAATTCTAACTGCGTTAACCCCTGAGCTTTACGGGCAGCGGACACTAATTTACCGAATTTACTGTTTTTCATTATAATTAAACTGAATTAATTGTATCCAACAATGGAGTATGCAACCTATATTAATAAAACTCCTCAATTCATTGTAATAAAACGGATTGATAGGATTTTCCTTGAATTTACGAATAAGCAATGAAGAGCGCCTACTATCAGTTCAATTAAACTGAAAATAAGGCATTCTTACGAATTAACGCAAAAATTGAATGCGGTCAAAATGGAGTTAATTGATGTTTGTCTTCATTATCGCCCAACCCTGAAGTAATACCGCTTTCTTAAAGGTTTAAGCTAATTACAGGTCTCTCCTGGCGTAAAGCCAGTCGCTACAATTCCCTGTAGCGACTGGCTTTATCCCAGAAGTTCGTAGCGAGCACAGAGCGGATTCCATGCACCTTGAGGCCTAACGATCTCTATGCTCCCCTGCGTTTTGCATGGCTCTGTGCTCTTTATTGGGCCCTTGGACGCTGTCCTCTAGTGACCACGAGAACGGGTGGTGGAAACCTACTTGAGAGTTGAAATTATAGCCTAAAACGTTCGACCGACGGTGAGTTTCTTGACGTTGAAGTTCATCAATAAGCCAACGGAAATTTTCGATAATTTCATGTTGGTCAGCAATTGCGCCCTGTGGGTGCTGCTCAATGTATCCACAGCTTTTAATATTTCCTGTCAATTTGCTATGAGCACAAAAAAGGCCGAAGCGTTTCCGCCTCGGCCTTTTGAAAGTTTGATGTAAGACGTTTACTTGGAAAGCTTCGCTGCGCTTTCAACCAGAGCGGCGAAGGAGTTTGCCTTGAGCGCCGCACCGCCGATGAGGCCACCGTCGATGTTTGGCTGAGCAAGGAGCTCGTCTGCGTTTTCTGGCTTCATGGAACCACCGTAGAGGATACGCACCTTATCAGCTGCATCTACACCGATCAGACCAGCAAGGAGGCGGCGGATTTCGGCGTGCACTTCTTCGGCCATTTCTGGTGTCGCAGTCTTGCCTGTGCCGATCGCCCAGACTGGCTCGTAAGCAACGACCAGTGCGTCTGCAGCGTCTGCAGTGACACCGACAAGAGCGCCCTCGAGCTGAGTCTTGATAACTTCGTTGACCTTGCCAGCTTCACGCTCGTCAAGTGTTTCACCGATGCAAACGATTGGCTTAAGGTTTGCTGCAAGTGCGACGAGTGTCTTTTTGTTAACGATCGCGTCGGTTTCGCCGAAGTATTCGCGGCGCTCTGAGTGTCCGAGAATGACGAACTTGCAGAACAGGTGGCGAAGCATCTCAGCTGAGATTTCACCAGTGTAAGCACCAGACGCTTCAAAGTGCATATTTTGTGCACCGAGAGAAACGTTGGAATCAGTTACCACCTGAGACACTGCTTCGAGTGTCGTGAAGGTTGGGCAAACGCAGACAGAAACTTCGGTCTGTGGGCCAACGATGCTGACAACGTCTTTAGCGAGCTCAGCGCCTTCGGCCGAGTTCAGGTTCATTTTCCAGTTACCTGCGATGAGGTATTTGCGTGCTGTTTTACTCATAATATTATTTTTGAATTAGGATGGAGGTCCGCCGGAAATGGCGAAGCAATTAGGAAAACTGGTGGGCAACGCTCTGTCGTTGCCGCACTGAGGCGGAAATGACGGAGCATTTTCCTCCAATTAAATGTAATTAGATGGTGTCGAGTGCGCTGACGCCTGGAAGCTCTTTGCCTTCGAGGAATTCGAGGGATGCGCCACCGCCGGTGCTCATGAATGTAACTTGGTCGCCGTAGCCAGCCATCTTGATGGCTTTCACCGAGTCGCCGCCACCGATGATGGAACATGCGTCGGAATCTGCGATTGTCTTAGCGACTGCGAACGTGCCTTGGTTGCAGGCTTCGATTTCGAAGATACCCATTGGGCCATTCCAGAGAACAGTCTTGGCATTCTTAACTTCAGCATTGAAGAGCTCGATACTCTTCGGGCCGATGTCAACGCCTTCCCAGCCGTCTTCGATACTGCCTTCAACCACTTTGCTGTCCGCAAATGTACCTGCGCCGAAATCAAGACCTTTGACAACCATGTTATCCACTGGAAGGAGAAACTTAACGCCCTTCTCTTTCGCTTTCGCGAGTGCTGCTTTCGCAGTTGGAACGAAATCAGGCTCGCTAAGGGAATCCCCTACGGTTTGCCCCAAGGCCAATTTAAATGTGTAAGCCATGCCGCCACCGATGATGATGGTGTCTGCCTTCTCCAGCAGCGTATCGATCACTTTGATCTTATCGGAAACCTTTGCACCGCCTAGGATCACTGTGAGTGGACGCTCAGGGCTGTTGGTCTTTTCGCCGAGGTAAGCGAGTTCCTTCTCGATTAGAAGGCCGCAAACGCAAGGTGAGAGGAATTTTGCAACACCTGCAGTGGATGCGTGTGCGCGGTGCGCTGTGCCGAATGCATCGTTGACGAATGCGTCAGCAAGTTTTGCGAGTGATGCAGCAAATTCCGGATCGTTGTCTGTCTCGCCTTGGTAGAAACGAACATTCTCAAGTAGAGCGACTTCGCCGTCACCAAGTTTCGCTACTTCGGCTTCAACTTCTGCGCCGATGCAATCCTCGATGAATGTCACAGGTTGGCCAAGTTGAGCAGCGAGTGCTTCAGCAACGGGAGCGAGTGTGTATTTGGCATTCTTCTCGCCCTTGGGACGGCCGAGGTGGCTGGAAAGAATGACCTTCGCGCCTTGAGCGACGAGGTGTTGAATCGTTGGCAGTGCTGCAACGATACGAGAATCGTCGGAGATGACGCCGTCTGTAAGTGGGACATTGAAGTCACAACGAACGAATACGCGTTTACCGGAAAGATCGACGTCTTTAATGGATTTTGTAGCCATGTTGATAAGTAGTAGTGGGAGGTGAGTTGACTGGTTTTCGGTTGCCTGGTTTTCAGTTAAACTGACAACTGAAAAACAGAGAACTGGGAGCCGAATAATAAAAAAAGCCGCCGCGACAGAGTATCCGCTAAAAGGGAAACCTGCGCGGCGGCCAGAAATTCAAGATGCGATTAACAAGTTCTTAGAGAAACTTGGAAACCTTCTGAACGAGCTCAACAACGCGGTTTGAGTA
>Ga0209092_10000303_pt1 | contig 47580 bp, 36 predicted proteins | sample FraStrMetagenome_FD_187446 | JGI IMG/M metagenome (GOLD analysis project Ga0209092, IMG submission 187446) | Marine eukaryotic phytoplankton communities from Arctic Ocean - Fram Strait ARC3M Metagenome (SPAdes) (version 2) | ecosystem: Environmental > Aquatic > Marine > Oceanic | place: Fram...
CACTAGCTAGATATAAGGAGGATGAGTATTACCTTGAGAGTGAAGTCAAGCTTGATGAGGAGAATAATATTGAGGCAGAATACGAGTCTTTCCCCGAGGAAGATGAGGAAGAAGGATATTTACTTCACTTAGCAGCAGTCTCTTCAAGAAAGCTATATAGTGAAACTGTCCAATCCTCAAGGCATTTACTAAAAGGAATTTCTACGAAAACTATCCAATCAGGTTCTGTGAGAAATTTGCAAGCAAATTCCAGGCCAAATTTGCGAATGCAAATTTTACCTCCAGTATCGATGAGAAACCTGAACGCAACAAGTAATGAGCTAAGCCAAGATAATAGGAGAATGCAGATAAAGAGTGCCAAGAGTTTAAAGAGGCTTTCTGTGCATGAAAGTAAAGGAACTGCACGAAGGAGGATTTCAATGATTGAAATGAATGGTTTAAACGGTTTGGCGGCTTCAATGAGAAAATTTGATCATGAGGCTTAATTTTATGTTTCCCAAATAGATTGCAGTGTGAATATTTAAAGTATTTTGGAGTCAGCAGAATTTAAATGTCTGTGTTCACTTTGCTTTTTGCATTCTTTAGAATAACTTGCAGACAGGATTTTCACTTTTATTTTTATTGTTATTTTGAATGAGTGTTTTGCTAACTCTGCGTCTTTAATTGACGATAATGAAGATTATGATCCCATGTGTTTTCTTATTATATTTTATTGTCATAATAGTGCTTAGAAGAAAACTTTATTTCTTCGCAATTTTGGCGAGGAAAAATCCGCCTCCATAAAATTGATTGTTTTTATCTTCTTCCAATTTTCGCGTGATGTTGGGTAAAAATCTGATAGTGCCAGGAATCATAGCTGTCTTCACAAACATATTATTTTTGGCTTCTACAAAATCTAATGGAATCAAGTATGAGTTTCCCTTATTTTGCCGAAGCAAATCATTGACAATATCTTCGTTTTGTTTATGAGAAAGCGAGCAAGTAGAATATATCATTACTCCACCTGGTTTTAAAAGGCGGAACCCAGATTCAATGAGTTTTCTTTGTAATTGTAGCAATTCCAGAACTTGATTCTCGTTAGTGAGTTTTGAATTACCAATATCACAACCTCTCTGCTTGTTTTCAGTTTTCAATAAATTATCGTTATATTTGACCTTCAAATGTCGTAATGCTCCGTCTGTGCTACATTCAGCATCAACAAGTACACGATCAAATCTTTCTAGGAAAAGATCATTTTCTTCACCAGTAATAGAATAAGTATCAGAAAAGTTACTTTTTGAACCCTCTTGCACAATTTTCTGTAGCTTTCTGCGCTCTCTGGCTCGAGCACTTTTGTTCATGCGTTTTCGTTTTACACCTTTGTTATTGTTTGCACGATGACGAGCATGATTTTCTTCTTGGAATGCAATTTGGGAATCAAAAACTAGGTTCAATTCGGATTCAGTATCTCTTTCGGAATTATCTTTTGCTGCGATGTATGGTGTAGTCCCAAATCTAGTTCCATCATTACAGAAGAGTTGAATATGAGTCCTCTTTTCGTCAGATTGGAGTTCTTCTTTTGTTTCAAGGGATGAAATATTGTATGGTGTATGTTGATGAATAAAATATTTTCGAATAACATTCTTACATAACGACATTCGAGGTTCTGATATATCTACTCCTGCGACGTATACATTTTTAGATTTAATGCTTAGATTTCTTGATTCTTTTTCCTTTTCAAGACAACATATTAAGTCAACAATGGCACAGGTTTTTAAGCCTGGAGCACAGCAAAGATCTAGAACTCGAAAGTTTTCGCTCTCCGATGGCATACAACCCTTTACTTTTGATTTCGAGGGCGATGCATCGTAAGTATCAAGGAGTAGAGCAGCTACAGCAGCACCAGAACTTACATCCATTCCATAAATCCGACCGGTTTTATATGAATCTGATGAAGAAAGGGAAAAGTGTCCGGGAAGGGAGTAAAATGCTAATCTTGCATCTAACCATGGTACTAGAATAGGCTTTTGTTTTATATTTTGTTCTACGAGTTCGTTTCGTAAAAGCTCTAAAGTTTCTGTCATGTCATGGCGAGGATTGAGTCGAATAAATCGAGGAGTAGAGGTTGAAGATTGTCCTTTTTCTGGTTTTAAGATGTAGTCTTCCACTCCATTCAAATTGTGTTGAGAATAATATTTTTTAAGTTCTTGTGACAGGAATTGCATTTGGGAAGATTCTTTATGTGCTGATACCTCTTTTTGATCGTTTTGATCTGTTTGTGAGCCTTGAGCGTTTTCTCCCTTTTTCATCTTCGTGAACGATGTTGCGAAACTATTTCTTGGTTGATATGAAACTCAGGAATGTATTGAACGTAATTTTTTGTAGAAAGTGTATGAAGTGCAATTTTGTATTTTTCTAGGCTGCTGGCTTCACTTCGCATCGAAGATGCCTACAACAAAAGTTGGTTGGCATTCCGGTGCTACTTACAATTCAGAAATGAAGGAAAAAATATGAAAGAAATTAATTATTTGTAACAGATAGTAAAGATAAAGCATTCCAGTCGATTTCCACATTATTTGTTGTTATATTTGTATGATTATTTTGATCCAAAATGAGTGGGACTTGCCAATCGTCGTAACCTAGGAATTTCAACCTCCAAAATATTGGTCAATTGCTGTAAATCACTATAACCAACTTTCTCAGCATCTTTTAATCCAATACTCGTCAAACTGATTTTTAATGGCTCCCTTATTCTTTGCCAAAGGCTGGAAGTAAATTCGTCTGCTTCACTTATTTCACGTGAATGTGTTCTTTGGAAGATTGCACTAAGCTCATCAGAGGTCAATAATGTTTTTTCAGCCTGTTGTAATTTAGATTGATTAAACCAAACTATTCCACCAACTCCTAAAACAGTAGCAGACATTACACCTCCAGTGAATTGAAGTGGTAAATTCATATACAAACCTATCCCACTCAAACTCATTCCAGCTGTGAGACCAGCTGCTTCCTGTAATTTGTTTTGCCACGATAACTTTGCATATTGACTTCTTGCTTCCTCTACAATACGAGCATACATGTGAAGTAAATTGACGGAATCGTGCAAGTTAGTAATAGCATTATCGATTCTACGTTTCGGTGCTTTCATAACTTCTGCCACGACATCATCTCGAGTTTGGTGAAGATCTGATAAAGATTGAGAATCGGTTGTAATATTGGAGAGTTCTGATACCGGATCTGTAGTTTTATTGGGGAGACACATGGTAAAAATTCGAGGAAGGTCTTTTCGCGGGATAACCTTACTTAAATTCCAACAGAGTGATCCATAAGCTCGTGCGAAATCGTGTATCTTTGGAGAAGGGATTTCATTAATAGATTAGGATGAGCATCTAAAGAATAAAAATGAAAGCGTGGGTTTATTGAAAAAGAATAATGAATAAACTTACCTTTTTGAATTGATCTGCTTTGTTCAAAACAATCAGCAGTTTATGATCCATTCCACCTAGGGAATGTAATAAGATTGATAATGTTTCTCCAGTTGTTCCAGGTTTATCAGGGTCAAAAAATAACAAAACAACATCCGCCCTCTCTGCAAACCACCTCACAACACCTTGAAAATCATAGCCTCTGTCCATGATTTGTTTATCACTATCAAATTGACTCATACCACCCATAGAAACAGGTGAATCTATCATACCTGGTGAATCTACCATCATAAAATTTTCAGTTGCAATATCAGAACGGACTTTTAGTTGGGTATGGTGGATGAGGGTTGGGCCAAATTGACGCAAGTTAGAAAATCCCATATCAGGATCACCAATAAGTGCTGGACCATCTTGATCTGTATCAGATGGTCCTGGTGCAACAACTGTAAAGCAATCATCTGTTGGTGCAACTCCGGCAGTTTGGACGTCTCGGCCTAACACATGATTAATAAAGGAAGATTTACCTTACAATATTCGAGGTACAAGAATGGTCACATCAGTCTCACATCAATCAGACGTATATAGTCTTCATCAAATATAAAATTCATCATATCAGAAATCTTACCTGAAGAGTGATTCCCTACAAGAAAAACAAAGGGCAATGAAGTTCCTCTATCAGAATCTTTGGGCAAGGGTCCTCGTAACTGTAAATATATACGCATATTTAATTTATCAGATTTGATGAAGGTAAACAACATTTGTACTTGCACAACGATAATGAAATTTATAGATGCATAATAACTTACCTTATCATTTAATGGCATAACAGAACGGTACAGTTCAGCACAGGAATCCAATATTTCTTTTTGAGTCTTTGCATCAGCAGACATTTCTATCTTTGTGAGATCATTATCTTGATTATCATTATTGGATTCTGGATGTATCTTTGTACTGGACCAATTCCAGGTAGAAGAAAAACGACAAGATCCAAGCAAAGACGAAGTAGATTCCAATCTTACATGATTTTTTCGGGATGGTGGAAGCTTGTTTGGAGGACCATAATGATAAAGCACAGAAACATAACCTCGTGTTGAATTGGAATTCGATAATGAGCTGAATGAAACAACTCCTTTAGTTGATTTCAGAGTTAAGTTTTTCCCAGATGAACCAGGTTTCAAGGAATGCTTTCTCGCGTGTTCATGGAAGCTTCGACGGAGAAGCTGAGGAAATACCATAATCTTTCCAAACTCAACGTTCAAAGATAGTAAAAACAAAGATCAGGATGCGCAGTAAAATGCGAATGATTGTCCTTACAACAACTTTTTTGTCTTGAAACCGGTGATAATAATAAGGTATGTAGAAGATATATGTAGAATTATTTTTAAATAATATTCGTAGGTCCTAAGTGATTGATACGAGCTCTCTCGGGATTCTAGCTTCAGTAAACAACAAGAACAATGACAGAATTTGCCTTCTTGTTCAGTTCTAATTAAATAAAATCATCTTTGTCCTTCGATAATTGAGAATTGCATCTCCAATAAGCTGCGGCAGGTTCCTATTGTAGATAAGTTTCACTCATCCCCATCAATTAAAGCCACAACATACTCCAAGTGTCCATCTAGTCGTATATTAGTTTCGAACTCTACAAAATGCAGGTGAGAAGATCTCTTCCCGAAGGAGTTTCCTTCACCGACTTCCGAGAATGAATGCATTGGCGTATTATGATTTTGCTATCTGCTTAGTTTACATTTTCACTTTCGCCAGTACATATGACAAAGTCGACAACTCATGTTTTCTTTCTTTTTAGATTACGATCAAAACTTTATCAGGGAAAAAGCAAGGATTTAACTTTGAACCTCAAAACCGGGTTAGAGAAGTCAAGGAAGCGTTGCAAGAGAAAGAGGGTATTCAAGTGGAACAAATAAAACTCATTTACTCTGGAAAACAACTGTAAGCAAATTATATTGATTGAAAAGATACACAAACACATTAATTTTACATGCATTATTGTTTGCATAATGGCTCTCTCTCAATTATCGACTCTAATGCTAAATTTTTGATTAATAGGGCGGATGATATGACTTTGGAGAGCTACAATATTAATGCTGGATGCACTATTCATATGGTTCTCCAAATGCGCGGTGGTTCTATGTAACTTGCTTTACTTTAGTATATTCTCGTTTGCAAAGCTCATCAACAACCGGAGATTTTTCTGATGAAAAAGTCGTACGTTGATGATATTTTTTATTGGAATTTGAGCCAGAAAATATTGTCAATATGGAAGTAACACTCTGTTTCCAGTATAGAAAGGAAAAGAAATAAGTGATGTAAACTAATTTTTGAGATTGCTTGTCATCATCTGATCCATTGCGCATTTTCGTAAAAAATAAACTTGTCTTTATTTCTTGTATAGGTCTAAATATTTTCTCTCTGCATTTGATTCAAAATTAGCATCTCAGTGGTGTAGTCAAGAATTATCATACTTATTAAATCAGTACCTTTTTACACCACAAATTGCCCCATTCCTATTGTAGCTGTACAGTAATGCTTGTTTGTGCGATGTCCATCCATTCACGTTTTCTTTTATCATTTATGGGTCATGCTTAGGATGGCTGGATTCAGAGACAAAAAAATGAGGTAGCAGAAACCGATGACGATTATGTTACATTCGCGATTTAAATTTGGGTTAGTTTGTGACTCATTCGTTTCCTCTCTGCCTATAGAATTAATTGTACTTTTAACCTTTTGTAATAATTGAATGCGCTGTTATTTACTTGGTCATACATTATCAATGAAAGCTCTTCGAAGCTCTTGATTCAAGAGGCAAATACTCGCTGGTAATTAAATGCGTTTACGATTCATATCGGAGAACCTTCTAGGAAACGAATTTATGACCCATTCTGTTGAAAGGTCTCAAAGGCGACCTTTCGATCCTAAAAAGCCTTTCAAAAAGGTTGAAAGAATTTTTTTATTGGCCTTTTGCTTTGTTGCACACCTTATATTTCTTTTGAAGACCTTGACATATCTTTTCACATATTTAATTACGGACATTTTCATTTGATGTGACATAAAGCAAACGATACCATTGAATAAAGACCGAAAACATCAGAGTAAAAGTGATTATTTGATCTCTAGATAAGATTTCCTCGTATGAGAATTCAGTCATTGCCTAAAATTATTTCAAATTCACTTGTCTCCAACTTTTGGCATTTCTCTCCGAAATAAAAGGGACTTTTGAATCAAGGAAACTATTTCTAACCCATGTTTTTTAGACGGCTTAAAGGTTGCTTCATGAGTCACAACATTTGAAGTTTCTAAGGATCTATTTTGTACTTACAACAACTGCTCGTTCTTTTCAATTTACATAATGAATACTTTTGTATAGAATAGCATATGTATATTAAAAATGTGAGCATTTTGATTTCATAGATGCAGGGCAGTTGCTTCAAAATATCTGTAATCTAATGATAAATTGTTGAGGTAATTCCGAGCAACCTGGTTAGAAAGCATGTCGAATGCAGTCACAAGAATCTGTTGATTGATCGAGACCTATTTCTTAAACATCCAAATATATAACATTGTTTATTAGGTCACAAATACTAAATTAGTCGTACATTGCCTAAGTCAAAATTTCAATCGCAAACTTACTTAAATTTTCTATTAGGTAGATGTCATGTCGAAAATTCAATACTTAAGCTAAATCAGTATTCTCATTCCTGGAAAATGAATAGAATGAAAAATGGAAATACATGTGTAACAAAATTTATATAGGTACAAATATTTTTAGAAGGAATGGAAGACCTAATTTTTCATTCTTATCCCGGATTGAAGGGTCATAGGTATTTTATTACATACACTGTAGAAACTAATGTAGAATTTTCAAGTCGGATTCACTCTGTATATCTTGAAATAGAACTTTTATTGCTCATACGGGTTCCGGTATAAGTGAAATAAGAACTCGTCAATTTCCAATTTTATGATCCGCACGGTAAAATGCATTATGCCAATTATTCATTAGAGATGACTCACCAAAATCCTCTTAAGTATTTCTAATAAAACACATGAAAAAACTTAAACAACGACTTTGTTTAGACGTTTTTAGGGCTTGCTTGGATCGTGACCCAAAGATTGTGACGGGACAGGGATGTCCCTTGTTTCAATTTTTTTCAAATTAAAGCCTCTCATCTCATTTTATAATCACTCTGACAAACCCGTGTATCTGTTCCAAATTGAAAATAAGTCATAAACTACCTCATAAATATTTCACTAGGATCTGATCTCAAACCGAATCAACAATGTTTTCAAGAAGCCAAAAAAGAAACAGTCGGGGTGTCAGTAAAGCCGCCATGGATGTGATTCTTCAAGCCAAATATGAAAATGAAAATCAGTCACGCAAGACTGGCAACGGTGGCAAAATAAAAAGTAAACCAAGAATTGGAAGCCACAACATCTTTACCTCAAAAGCAAAGATAGTATACCCTAACAAAGTACATGATGACTCTTTTCGTAGTTCCGAATTGCAACTAAGTTCAACAGATAGTGACATGACGGATGACATGGAGATCGCAGAAACCAAAACAAAGTGCACCTGGAAAAGCGCAGTCGACAAAAAGAGTGGGAAAACATATTACTACAACACTACTACGTTGGAGTCAACATGGGATAAGGTGAGCAATCTAGGGACTGATACATCAATTCATTTAGTTCGTCGCATATACTCATCATGTTTAAAATTTTCAAACTGCAGCCTCCAGAATTATCTACAACAGCTGAGCGCATGGAAAAAGAAATGTTCAAAAGAAATCAAAAACATTTTTTCTCCGAAATGGAATCAAATATCAAGAAGAATCTTGCCTCAGGTTTTATTCCAGGATGTGACGTTTCATTCGAAACCAAGGTTATACCTCAAACAAAAATCAATAAGAATAACTGCACAATTTCCCCACATGATATTTACTACGCTAAAGCCATTCAACACTCTAATGGGGTAAAACAAAACATTGATCTAAACACATATAGCACACATCAATATATTGCACCAGCGGTTGTGAGCCCTGATAGACCAGTATCCAATTACAATGGAAAAGGAAGTAGTTTAGATGAAGGCATTGAAACTATTCCACAAGTGAGCGGTAACGTGATAACTTCACAAGTTCGAAAAGATAAAGATAAAAGTATGTACAGTGCAGCAAGTGAATTAGGAACACAAGCAACAATAAAGGTGAGTTTGAGATCTAGATATTTGATAAAAAATCTTTCTCTTGATTCTTTCTAACATCAAAGAAATTTTTTTTGCCTCAGTCGATCTGTACAGCATACCGAGCACACATTATAGAATCCACTATTCAAAAATATAGGGGCTCTCTTGAATGCTCGGAAAGCTTCAATCATTCTGTAGACAATACTACACCATCTGCTTCATCACCCTTAGCCAATACAGCTCGTTTAGGCTCGGATGTTGATAGTTTAGAGCTTGCAATTCGTTATCAGGGTCAAGATATCCCCACGCTTGACGAAATTATTCGTCTATATACAGATATTTTTACAAAGAGTCAAATGGAGGTGGATTGTATTGTAATGACACTCATTTATGTTGAAAGATTAATAAAAAAAACACATTCATGGCTTAGACCAACCACCAGAAATTGGAAATCGCTCCTACTAATGTGCACTATTATGGCGAGTAAAGTGTGGGACGACATAAGTATGATCAACGCCGATTTTGCCAACATTTGTAACGCAATCCGGTGCCCAATCAGTTTGCAAAGAATAAACGAGTTGGAATTATCCATGCTACAACGCCTCAAATTCAGAGTGATTGTGTCATCAAGTGAATATACAAAATATAACCTTTTCATTCGATCTCTTGTGTTGAGGTACAATAATGGGAATGCCTATTGAGATGATGCTGGGTTTCAAAACATAGAATAGAAGTTTTATATGTTTAAGATGTTCGTCAAGTCCTCTCCATTAAAGTTATGGTGATTACTTCTCCTTATGAAAATTACAAGGACTTTGTGGAATTATCTTCTTCGTGAGATACTGTGTTCATAAATTATCGAAGGAGCAACATTGCCTAAAAATGTCTCTTTTTTAGTCTACTAAATTTAATGTTTCAGTTTTAAAGATCAAGTCAAGGAATAGATATTATATTCGGTCCTAAAAGTATGATTTGGTAAAATTGAAACCTTAAAATGTACTAGTAACTATTAGGAAGGAGAATCCAAACATAGTTGCATTCTTCATTTCATACCTATAATAAACGAATTGTTTCTGTCTTTAAACAAGAGAACTAAGTGGTTTAAGGCCGTCCCCACGAAAGTCATTAATGTATACAGGGTATTTCTCCTTCATAACCTTGTCTGTCACAAGTCCATCAAAAAGTCCAGCATACTCTTTTGAACCGGCGTGAACAAGAGCATCTGGAGGCTTTGGTACTGTGTCCGTAGCTGCATTAAGGCCTTTCATTTTATTTAATTCAAAGGTAGTGAAATCAGTGGACTTATTAAGTAATGCTGCAACAGATACTTCAGCAACGTCCGTGCGGGAGATTTCTGCTGTGTAATAATCACCCTGACTAACATGAACTTGAGAGGGACCATCGGCTTCCCCATCAGATAGCCCTCCAGGGCGTACAACGCAGTAGGCACAGTTTGCAGGGTTTGGGGAAGATGCATACAAATCTCTCATTGCACCTTCCCCAGCAACCTTCAGGTACAAAACAAAGATATCATTCCAAAGTTAAATACTCGGCTATGAACATTTTATATTGAATAATAATTTGAGACAGGTTTCAATTTACCTTGGCATCCATGATATGATCCCCATAGACATACTTCACAAAAAAGTTGGTTGCTTTGAATCCTACGAAATCAGGTCGGGTGACGGAACCAGCACTAATGGCTTGAATGCACATATATTAAGGGACTGTTTTTGTCAGTTTTCTTTCAAAAATGAGTATGAAAGTAGCAAAAAAAAGCTTACCAACAAGTTTTGGAACTTCGCACTCAAGACATGCTTTTGCCGTATTGTAAAGACCCAAAAAGTCAACATGTTCAGGATCTCCACCTTTCTTCTTACCACTTGCACTGGCGGCAAAAATTACACCACTGCATCCTTTAACTGCTTCTTTGATACTCTCGTAATTAGTAACATCTCCGGGAGCATAACTTACATAATCAGTAGACGTGTCCAAGACAGAGCGTCCAGATCTTGTGATGGCACGAGCATACAATTTTTTCTTCATCAAAATTTCACAACTTAGTTTTCCACATTTTCCACCAGCACCAATTACAGCGATTGGTTTTGAAGCATCAGAACCAATGGATGCATCTTCAGCAAAAGCACTTGAAGAAAAAGATGACCAAGTTGAGATGGCAGAAGTTGCTACAACACCGCTTAGAAGGATGGAACGCCGGTCTAGTAAAGGCGTAGAAGAACCAAGAATGTTACTTTCGTTCATATCGACATCGTTTTCGTTGGTTGAATAAAGACGGGATGGCTGTACATATTTGTTACTGCTTTGAAATGCTGAGGGTGTAAAGGCGAATGCATCTGAAGCCAGAAGCAAGCTGATCATACCCTTGAGTTGCACCATCCTTACTAAGTTGAAGAAATTACGATGTAAGCGAAATTTATGACATGAATTTGTATCTTTCCACGCATTAATTAGGATATCTATGATGTTATGATGTTATGATGACGTATGCCATGTCGTGCCAAACTTTGAACGATTTCATTCTTTAATGTTTCCCACATTTGATATCGCATCAATAAAGACCCTTTCCAAATTACATGTTGCTCTAAAATTGTTTTTATGTAGAGCCTGTCTAAATTGCATTCAACTTTAAGTCTGGCATCCAGTAATATAGATACAAGGTTAAACTACATTTTTAACTTTAAGCGACTCCATAGATCAATTAAGATTCATTTTCTTTATATCCTTTCATACAAACAATATAGTGATTTCATTTTGTATAAAATAGTATGCCATTCCTAAGTTCGTTGGACAAATAAAACATAAACTCTAGTTTGGTCATCGTTTGCTTCAATTTGAAATTCTGAGCTTATCATCCATTCTCCATCAGCCCCATCTGACTCGTTTTGAACGAATACAGCGATTATTTTATTACTGTCGTCGTTTTTACTACAAATGATGTGGGCTGAATTTCGTTTATGCAATGGCACCTTTTGACCCCTCAAAAATTCTTTTATCTTAATGGGTGTCCTTCCCGATCTCCATGCTGGTACAAATGTCTTTTCTTCGTTTCCTTCAACGCTCAAAATCTCCAAGTTTTTTTGTTTCTCTTCTGGTGACAACCCCTGGATAGAAGATAAATCCAAGAGTATACGCTCATTATGATCTTTTGTTATGCTTTCTTTATTTTTATCAGATACAAAAAACCATGAGCTCTTTTTACCAATTTCATAAGATGTTTTCAATGCTCCTTCATCTGAATCACATTTTTGAAAATTCAGTTCGAGAATATCTCCAATACGCACAATATTCCATCCTTTCCCTACATTCATGGTCCATTTTTTTTTCTCAGGGTAAGCGGATAGTTGATTGCAAACAAGTTGAAGTTTATCGAATGACAATGTGTTTGTCCCATTCATACCGTTCTCAACCCATTGATAAAGTGCCTCTTGCTCGGCAAGTTGTAAATGTGACTGATCTGTTGGTAAGAAAAATTCAGAAACAGTTGAATGGGCTTCAAGATATAAATTTGACCTAAGATTTAAATCTTTTTTCAACATTTGGCTCTGGTTTTGCAGATTCTTGAGACGTTTCTATATAAACAAAAAGTTAGTTTTCACTCATGTCTAAAGAAAAGATAAAAAAAATTCTTTGAATAACTCACATGCAGAATTTTATCACTGCCAACAATATCAGACATTAAAGGTATAAGCTCATTGCGGATCCTATTTCTGAGATATTTGTTTGAAGTATTTGACTCATCTTCTCTCCATGGCAATCTCTGACACTCAAGAAATTCGATTATTTCTCTTTTCCGAATATTCAGCATAGGTTTTCCAAAACCAAATCGTTTTTCTGACTGATATTCAAGTTGAACAGCAGGTTCAAGACCGGATAAGTTCGAAAGATGTGTACCGCGTAAAAGTTTTAATAGCAATGTTTCATCTGAGTCATCGGCATGATGAGCAGTAAGTATGAGCCCGGTTGGCCCAGATTTTTTTTCATCTTCAGTGTCTTTAAGGGTTTCGGTGAGATCAAAGACTAATTGAGTCATGTGAAATCTTCTCCAGTCTCTAGCGAACTCCTGACTAAATTTAGTAGCTTTCTCCGAAAAAGCATCTTTGCCCCATTCGAAACAGTGAAAGGGGATATGATATTCTTCGCAGAGTTGCTGAACAAATATTAGGTCATTGTCGCTCTCAACGCCTCTCATTTTATGATCAAAATGTGCCACATGAACTTCACATGCTATTGCCTCATCTGTAAAAGGCTGTTTGTGATTGATTGTATCCATTTTGTTCCTAGAGCACTCACTATAATCTAATAAAAATTTCCGATTGTTATTCTTCTTTTCAACATCAAGTATGTTTAGAATGCTATGAAATAGTGCAATAGAATCACATCCTCCACTAATAGCTAACAGCAGAATTAATGGTTTTTTTCTTTCACATTTGTTACATGCTTTAGAAGCAAATTTGTCTGGAATTATACGAGGAAGGATTTCAAAGCTGAGAGTACTTTTAACTTTTTCACAAAAGATTTTTTTCTTCTCTTCTACTTCGAGTTTAGATATAGAATGAATTTCATTACTCATTGACGGATGTCCATGGAATCTTTTTTGAAAATTACGCAAGAAGAAATATGATTGTGCAGGCTGAGGTGGGCATTTTTCATTTATATTTAGTCGCCTGGAGAAAAAGCAAACATGCTCTTTAGAAATATTCCAGAAAAAATTCGGTTTTGATTAATGGGCGCAAAGCTTACCTTTGAAATGATGCAGCGCGTTCATTTATTTTAGCAATGAAAGCACCATTTATGCGTCCATTATACTTGACTCTATCACAAAATCCTTTTGATGAATAACTGAAACCCCTCACCAAGTTCATTTTAATTCCTTCCGAGTAATTTGTGGGTACTTTATTGAAAATCCTGATTTGTGGAAGGTCTGCCAAAGAAAAAACAAAAATTTGTATAGCTGTAAAGAAGATTACTTTTAAACTTGCTTTCGATGACAGTTGATGTGTTGGTGTTTTCATTTCTTTCTCCCTGGGTGTGTACCGTTGCTCATATTCAGAATGGGTATTGACACATGAAAGTTTTTTTAAAAGTTCGCAACAATACTGACAAGCAAATCCTAAGATCTTAAATTCAGATCCTGAGATAGAAATCAACAAATTTTTGGTGGTGGTGTTTCACCATCACAAGACTTGAATCATGATATTAATAATAATAATAATAATAATATTAGTAATTGATTATAGCCTATGAAACTATGTGGCACTCATTAAGGTGAGTGCATTGCATATTGCAGTGAACGCAATGTATATTTAGATGGTCCTCGTAGATTACGTAAAGAGCATATTTTTCTTTTTTATCTAAACATTGATATTTCTGATTATTATTTCTCTCTTTCTCTAGACAGTACCATAGTGTACGCATTAAAGATATTTTTTTCTGCTCATAAAATGTAAAGAAAAACATAAATGAACTCCACTAATGAGTTTTAGGTTGATCTCTTTGGAAAACTGTATCGTCTTGCACTTATTTTCCATCGTACCAAATGATTGAAAATGCTAATTTCATTTTTCACTTAGTTCTTACATTTGTACTACATTCTCAAGTACAACCCTATTCGACAGGTTGCTTTTCCCTCTTGTATCTCCGCCTATTTGTAGATTCTTTTCATCAATTGTCTCGCCCATACTCTTTGCTCTGCGATTGAGGATAGGATGCTTGGATTTTTTCTGTTGATAATTGGAACTTATATTTTCAAGTTTTTGCGCTCCCTCAAGATCTAAAGGACCTGAAGCGAAGAAGTCGTCCCCGCCTAAATCACTTTGGATAAGCATGGATCTCAGCAAAAAGTAGTATTTTGCATATTCACTTGCACGAACTTTCACATCAAAATTGAGACAATTCAACACTGCCATCTCCAATTCATTTATCCTTTGAAGAGAAAAAGTGACACCCCTAGGACATGCTTCAGTGAAATCAACGTTCCACATGCTGAGATCGTCCCAAACTTTGCTTGCCAAAATCATACTACTAAATAGCAAACTCCGCCAATTGTCAATGGCCGGTCTAACGCCGTTATTTGTGGCCCTAATGATTTTCTCCACATATATCAAAGATATAATTATACAATCTAAAACCTAATTTAGTGAGAAGCATCGCACTTTCAGCAAAATACATGTGCAATCTTACATATACTCACCTGACTCCATTTTGCTTGTCAAAAATACACTTCGATAGAAAAAGGTTATTTCATCTAGTGTTGGTACGTCGTATAGTGATGGAAAACTTCTCGAGAATAAACTATCATCTGAGTACTCTCGGTCCATGATAGTAATGGGCTTTGCACCACCTTCATTTACAGGCAATGACGGAATAATCTTAAAATCATTGAAAATATCGTATTCCTCGCTATGTGTAGAAAAATCATTATTCTCTTCATCTCTAAGACATTGAAGAATATGAGCTCTATAAACAGCACAAACGCACTTAGGTAATATGTACAATGCAGAAGTTAGAAAAGCTAAAGGTCGAATTTAATGATGCGAGTGTACGGTAGTGAAGAATTTACCTTAATCGTTGCTTCCTTATCAGGTGCAGACATTGTTTCTCCTACGTACATAGTTCCACATGTATTTCTTCGTCGTCCTAGTGATGGTTTGTTTAGTTTCTCTTCGACCTGGGTCTGATTACCAACTACGTTGGTAAAAGATTTTGTGTTCGGAAAAATCGGTCTAGTAAATTGGTTATGTGCTGCGAATTCTTTGCTTTCTTTCCCAGCGAAGAATTCTGTTTCTATTTTCGAATCGGTACGATTTTCCTCCGAAGGTGTAGTTCCATTTTGTACCCATTGCTCTAAAAAAGTGTTATCAATATCATTGAACATTTCTTTTTCAAAACGTGAGGAAGAAGGGGAGACGCATTTGTACCGTACGAAAAGCGAGTCTGGATCAGAGATGTCAATCACGTTTGTTGGCGATGAACTATCAATTCGTACAAGTTCTTCTAAAATATTATCATTCATAGCTGAAATAGTACGTATACCAATAGAGGATGGTCTCGAACAAAGTGTCCCTTTCCTTTCTCGTCCAAACGAATCAGGTATGTTATCTTTAGGAGTGGTGCCCGGAATAGAGCCTTGAGCGAGACATTTCAATATATTATTTTCCATTGCTGCGAAAAAATTACGCTGCTTTTGATCTTTTTCTGAGATTTTAATTCTTTCTGCTGATGATGTTAACTCAACAGGCTATTATATTCAAGAAAAAATGAATTGAAAGAAAAATGAGACTTGTAAAAAGATCAGATGTTAATACTCGACACAAGCACTTCTTTACCTTTCTCCATTGTGTTTCTTTGGTCACAAAATTGTAGTAGTACATTCGGCCACTTTTTGGATCTTTAAATGTCTTCCAATCATGGTTCATTTCTTCAACATCTTTTCTGGATTTGAATGGTTTCCTCAATAGCTGAAGATGGCTATTTCTTGATGTTCGTGAAGACAAGTCGGAACTTCTATAATGACAACCTATGTTTCTGTTATATGATATGCAGTCCTTGGTATCGGGTTGATATTCCATTTCTTTTTTTCCTTTTTTCGAATTCTGTTCTTTTTTGGATGTCCTTCCTAGAACTGGAGACTCCATGAATGGATACTCCTTTGAGTCCAATTGACAAGGGCGGTCAGCAGGGTGACGATTATAAACAGACTCACAATAGAGTTTGTCTACCCTTGAGATTTTTGAAGAACCTTCTATCATTTATTTTTTTTGTAGGACGGGCTTGTTGTGATGAAACAGAAAGACGCAGAACTATACCTTGATTGCGATCCTTGGTACAGAGCAGGAATAAAGTGACTTTTTGACATCACTGTGTATGCATAATAGGTTAGTTAGTAGTTGCAAAAATCTAGTCGTGTTTTGAAATGAGTCGTATAATTTCTAAGCTAAATAAAAGAAAGAATTAAGAAAATATTCATGTGTAAATTTCAATATTAATATAAATATGGACACAATTTATATGTGTGTGATAGATTTCATGTAGTCTAATTGTTCCCACGAATGTTCTTCTGCACGGTAATGCATCTTCGACATCGATTCAAAAAATATCTCCAATAGAGAAAACATATTTTCATTTGTAACTAAAAATTGCGTCCATATGCAAACTAAGAAAAATATTCAAATTTGGTAGAAATTGGGATCAAGCTCAAAAACATCAACCCAAATTCCAAAATGAATATAGATCATTTCTATCATAATATTTCAACAAATTATTTGGTAGTGTGAATATTTCTTCACCTTCACTTCATGTTTGTTTATTTGTTTCTGTTATACTTTACAGTGTTTTCTCTGGCAGTAGACTCACCTTCACTTCATGTAAATATGTACACTTTCAAATTAGTGCGTAGTACCATCAAAAAATACGAAAATATAAAATACCACTGCTGTGGCACATTTCCGCTATTTGTCTTGTTACCAGTTAGTTTTTAATCATGCTTCAAAAAAAGTAGAGAATGATGATACATAGAAACTTTAGTGCAGTTTTCCTTTTATTTGACCGTAGAAACGCTGTAACATATACGGCAATCACAAACTTTGTATCCTTATAGCATCAACAAGATGATATATAACTTATCTTTGACAAGAAATATCAAAACTGTTCAAGATATGAATATGAGAATTAAGGATGAAAAAAACAGAAATGTTATGATACATTTTTTACTTTGACTCAAAAACTGGAAATAAGTAGCACGAATAGCACGACTCCAACAAATGGTCTAAGCCTATATTCTTGGATTCGAACTTTGAGCTGTAGTCGAGGTGGGCAGTTTTTGAGATAGGGTGAAAACCAAATTGCTTAAATAGAGTGAGAGGTTTACAGTGAGACTATCCTACATGCGTCGTAATCTACAACACTTTTATCTTTTTCTACTTATTACACATGGAACCCTCTCTTCCTAATATCACACAAAAAAGAATGAAGAAACTAAAGTCGTAGAAATCAATGCCTTCTCAAATTGTTTAGATGTTAAACAACTTCAGTGTATTAATTATTATTTCTTATTTTTCTATATTTTTTTCTGTAAAACATGTGTAACGTTTTATTTCTATAAATGAATTTTATCTTATTTCTGTAAAACATGTGTAACGAGTTATATAAATGAAATGACTCTTGATTTTTTCTGCAAAACATGTGGATCAAAATTTGTACTATTTTCTACTTATGAAAATTTAATATTATACCACTTTTGTATATATTTTCTTTCTGAGAAACATGTGGTTGGGGCGTTGAAATTTATTTATGAAAGTAAAATTTCGCAAAATGTGTACTTAATGGTTGCAAAGTCTTCATTTGTCAAAAGCTATTTATAAAAGAATTCGATACGAAGAGCCTTACCGTATACTACATCCGGAAAAAAATACAACTATGACAGTTTCATTACGCGATTCGCTTAAGTATTTGTTTTTGTGTAGCAAATCGACGTTTTAATAATTGAAATTTTCGCATCATCACGGTTTGGTGCTCAGGAGTGGCGCGCAAGTGTTTGTTGAAAACAGCAAATATTATAAACTGAGAATGGAGCATTTTGGAAATGCATCTGGTAATCCACAAGATTATTATGATCGCATCTACTTCCAACAAGCATCGCAACAACAGCAGTCGTTGCACCAATATCAATTACGTCAGCAACAGCAGCAGCAACAGAGACAGCAACAACAGCAACAGCAGCACCAACAACAACAGCAACAGATCCAAACGCATTTGGGTCAATGCCAGAAACTTGCAAGCCAAGCAAGCAATCCACATCAGTTGCGATTAGCTTATGAGTTATCAAATGATCCTATTTCAAAAAATGCTCTTCTTGCTCTTCCCATCACATCAACACCTGTTGATTCAGCTTTCGCATCTCGATCTTTGTTATCAAACTACTCATTACCTTGCGATGTGTTAGGTGCAAGACAGGTTCCTTCATATGCTTCTGGTAATTCAGCCCAAGATTTGTTTCAACAACAACAAATACAGCAAAAACAATTACAACTACAGCAGCAAGAACTTCGTCAAAAGATGTTACAGGCAAGGCAATTGCAAATACAACAGGGGAGGCTACTTGAGCAGCAACATTTACAAAAAATAAAGCAACCTACAAATATTGAATCAAGAAATATTCCACCGCCACTGCAGCCACCACAGAAAAATGACCCTTTTCACAATTTTACAGTGAACGTACCAAGTTTAAGTTTAGAACCACTATCTGCGAAACAAATAATCGAAAATGTTAAGGAAGCGTGCAAAAGTATGCAAAATAGATACCTACCATGTGTTGATTTCTTGGTTACATGCCAACAGGACTTAAGGAGTGGTTTGGCTTCTGCTACGAAAAAAATTGTTATGAATCATTCCTACAGGGATACTTTGACCCCTAAACAGGTAGGTAATACTTCGTTTGCTTGCACCAATAATATTTATATATATTTTCGAAACACTTTTGACGGGGATCTTCATGACTCATATGCATATTTTACTTTTTGCACAGTTTTATGATAGATGCGTTGCCCCCCTGCCAAACAAATTTCAGCAGAAATACATAAAAGCAATGCCACAAGAATACCTGAATGAAGCGAAAAATCAAATAAATGAATTGTGCTCTCAGTCGAAACGTAGTGTAAATATGGGACATGAGTCGGTCAAAAATACGTTTTTAGGTGGAATGCGAGACGGAGAATCATGGGGCTTGCGTCGATGGTTATCAAAAAATGGCGGAGCTCTAAAGATTTGTAACGATCTTGAACTTATATTCCAAGCTTTGCAAAAACTTGATAAAGAGGCAGAAACTACAATTTTGCTTGCGAAAGAATTACGCCCTATTGCTACGTCTGCTTACAAACAACTAAAGAAAATGGTTCCACAAGCTTACCAAGAAGTAAGCAGTGCACATCCGTATCTTCCTTTCTTTCATAGATTAGAGAGTGCACTCAGTGGATTGTCAAATTTTGATCCAGAAGATGATGATGTCATTATTATTGATGATGAGAACGAAATCAAGGAAGCTAAACAAACCATAAAGCCTAAGAGTAAAGAGGCGTCTAAGAAAAGGAAACATATGCAACAAAAGGTACTTAATCAGAAAAAAAATAAGAACTTACAAGAATTTGTCTTTCAGCAGGCTGATTCTGTAAGACTATCTATGCAGATGAAACTCGCAGGCCATAATAGAAAAAAGGAAGATGCAGATAGCAATGAGTGCGAAATAATTTGCGTCAAAACTTCACATGATCAATTACCCGCAGCTCAACCTTTAGTACCTTTACAGAATGGGCATTTCACTTTGAATGCTAGACAACCAAATGTCTCAGCAAAAGGTGCAAGTCTAAATACACATACAAGAAACGTCCGCAAAAGAATAATTGAATTTTCTGATATTGACACAGGTCCAGTGATGAATTTTAAGATAAGAGAACTAGCTTATGAGTATGGGCGTGGGCCTCAAAGGAATTGTGTCCAATTTTGGAATCAAAATGATAATTACGTGTTCGCTCTTGATGTTTTCGCATCATTTCTAAACGATCCAAAATCAAAATGGTTTATTGATCCAATTGACGAAGAGGGACTTGTAAAGCAAGGTTTGCCTACCTATCGAGATGTTATAGTGAATCCACTATGTTTTCGTGATATTTTTGACTCTTTGTTGTATTCTTGGAATAATGGAGACATTTCTGCAAATCTCAAAACAACCAAACTAGGATGGGACATGTGGGAAGGATCATTTTTGCTTCAGGCTGTCGATTTGGTATTACTCAATAGTCTTGCTTACTATGGTAAAGACAGATCAGTCATAAGGGTTGATACATTATCGATGAGGAATAAATTATGGTCTAAAATACTTAGCAGAGTAGGCCGCAAAGGAAGAGAATTTGTACCGACCAAGCGTGGTGAAAACAGTGGATTCATCGTTTACAAAACATGAGTTTATCCGTACTTTAAAAAGTACTCTCTTCTTTATGTAGGGTTTTAGGATCATAAACTAGTGCATGAAACAATTTTTTTCTGCTTTACTTGTGAGAAATTTTTAAGATAGGATTATTCTTTTCGAATATTTCCTGTTTTCTTTCAGCGCGTTGATTTGTTAAAATCACTTACATAAAATTCTTCAAATTCGAAACTTCTTCTAATAGACTGCGAAAAAAAAGAGGCGCAAATAAACTCATTGAAACAGAACAAGAGGGAGAGAAGAGTTTCAACAGATGAATTTTTATCAATATCGCGTTGATTGTTACTGTAAAGTACGATCAAAGCATTATATGAGTCATAATCAACAATGCCGGAGGATGAAACGGGAAACGACCCATTTGGATCATTTAGAAGCGAATCAATTTTTATTTCCCTTGGACGTAGCCTTAAAAAATTTTGGATAGAAAGAAAAAAGAGAATGTTTATACCCCCATATCGAGCAAAAAATATTCACTGGGAAATAACTTTCCGAGCTCTTGGATGGAGCAAGGAGACTATTCAAAAATTTTGGATTATCTTCTGTCGAATAAATCGATCTCGAACCGGGGAGATAACTATTATTGAGTTTCTCAACTATTTCAATTTAGACCGAACGCAATATGTACAGAAATGTTTTGAATATTTTGATACAACTGGTGGGAATGATATAGATTTTCTGGAGTTTATGGTATCAATATGGAATATTTGCACTCTGGATGCACAGACGTTAACAAACTTCACCTTTGATTTGTATGACCTGGACTCAGATGGTGAACTGACATATCCTGAGATTGAAAAAATGGTTTTAGAATTATTTGGGTCGACGGATAATATCAAGAGTATGAAAAGTACTGAGTGTTTACAGGATCTTACTATCTTCGCGGAAGAAAGGGGTGGAGTCATTACATTAGACTCTTTTGCTTATTTCGTGATGAACCATTCGATGCTTCTCTTTCCAATATTTCAAATCCAACGTGTCATACAAACAAAAGTGATGGGGATGTGGTACTGGTCAAAAGAAACGCAACGAAGAAACAAAATGAGCAGAAATAGTGAACAATCTTTGAATCCAAGACACGTGCAAGTTTTACTTCGTACTTATAAAACTGGAAGTGTTGCAGCAATTCTTACCCACACTGGAGATCCTAATGTGGCTTTGAAGAAGTGGATTGAAAATGAAAATGTGTCGAACAATATTGAATTACCTCAAAGTGATGGGAAAATAAATTCACAAGAAGGAAGAAAATCGTTCTGGGAATTGGCGAGCAAAGTAGTTAGCCCTAAAGTGCCTAGATCAAAAAATAATAAGCCTCAAGGTCGTTTTGCAAACTTGATGACTTCTGTCATTTCCAAGTCAAACAGTGGCCTCAAAACAGCAAAGAATATAGTTCAAGCAACTGGGGTAGAAGATAAAAGTGATAACAAAAGATATCTATTCGCAAAAAGTCAAAGGAATGAACATGAAGATTATACAGAGGGAAAAATTAGAGACAAAATAAATGTTCACCAATCTGTTGAAAAGACCAGAAATTATCACACCAACAGTCAACATCATGAAGACAAAAAGGATAGACCAATTGTACCTGCAGATTGTATGGAAACTGATTTAGTAAAGAAGTCATTACCACAACGTAAAGATGATGGACGTCTTAGTGTTAATACTTCAACAACAAATTCTGACGTTAGTTTTACTACAAGAAACTCGAACAAAGGTTTCAATGTGCTTTGTAAACAAAAAAATAAAATGAGCGGTCCTCCGATTCGAACAAATACGATCATTCAGAATAGTATGCAATGTATCCCTCACAGAATGTCAGGCCCTCCCATTCCTGAAACTTTACCATCAAAAAATATTTATTACAAAAAAAGCTTGTCTGAAAAGCAAAAGAGGAAGACAGATCCTTCAAAAAAGTCGTCTGATATTTCTAAGAAAAGAAAAAAGAAACGTAAATCGAAGAAGAAGGAAAAAAGAAGTTCAAATTATAATGGCATAAATAGTAGACCTAGGAACCCAGGGCTAGCCGTTTTTGCCGAGTCATCATCACTATCTGAAACGCAATGGCTACCACCTGTTAAGAATGGTAGTAATCGTTATGAAACTGGACTTCATCAAAAATATGACAGGTGAAAGAAATTGGGTCGATCATAATTATACGTGATTTATGTATTATCACTTCCGTAGATTTAGTTTTGATTAAAGATTTTGAGTTTTTTTCTGGAGAGGCTAAAAAACATATCGAAAAAACTATGGCAGCATCGCCTAGCTTATTTTTAAAGTAGCATCAATAGCAAAAAGGTTGCTTCCACACGTTTCAAATTGTATCGTAATTTTCTTTGAAGTTTTCATTGATAGCTATAAGTATGGCATTAACAAATCAGTCGCTTCGACAGAGAAAAATTGGAAATAAGGCAGATGCACCAAGAATATCAAAGACTCGAAAAAGACTGAAAAACGCATCCTATTGGGATTCCTATGGCCAAAATATTACCTGTCCGGTTACCTTTACCATTATTTTGGTAGTTTTTGCTCTGAGTGCAACGAGCCGAGTTATAAGAAGTCCTATGGTAGAAACAGAAGCCACGGATTCTCACACTGCACTTTTTGCAAACAGAAGAATACGAGGGTCTGCCTACAAAAATGAGAAGGTACTTACCGAAAATAATAACAACAGCAACTTGGACAGCGCTTCAGCTCATTTGAAGCCCAATCAAAATTCTCTTGAGAAATTCAACGAAAACGTACGGAAAAGTGAAGATCAAGTTTTGATGTGCGAGGATGGGATTACCAGCGCAATTTTGAATGATGACTTTTGTGACTGTCCCGACGGTTCTGATGAACCTGCCACATCAGCATGCTCAGATGTTCTGGTTCAACAAAGCCTTTTTCAATGCTTAGATGGAGAGGGAAAAATTTATACGTCACGTGTGAAAGATGGCGTAAAAGATTGTGATGATGGCAGTGATGAAAGAGACAATGAATCTTTCATAACATCACATTGAATAAACAATAGTAAACCTGCATTACAATCTTATATTTCTCATTTCTTTACTTTTTTACAATACAAGCACAAAGGTATTTTCACTTATTCAAAGAGAGACACATTTTTTATAATATAGAAGGAGACAAACCTCTTTATTGGGATATTTCTGTTTCAAAAGGTGTCTTGTTTTTGTCATTGTGACAATGAAAATATCTAGGAAAGGCTTAGCATTAGCAACCAACAATAAAGCGAATCGTGAGATAACTTCTCTATTAAAAGATCTACTGTTAGTTTAATGGATGATTTCGGTTTGAGAAGGTTAAGTATACTTCATGAGAAAAGAAAATGTCTCTATTTGCGAAAAGAAAAGTCTCATATTAAAATTGAAATTGAAACCTAAGATCCAACTTTTTCCTCTGCTGTTTCCGAAAAAGTCAGTTCAGCATAAATACGCTCTTTCATCGAAAGCATAGCATATTTTACTTGGACGTCTGTTACTCTCTCATTATGAGAAATTTCCACCGTGCACTCAACTGCGACGCACGTTTTCATCGGGTCATTATCCTCTTCACATTCATATTCTGTTATGACCGACAAAAACATTAATGTAAAGCAATCTATTTGTGAGAAAGTCGAAATAAAGAACCTTGAAACATCTAACTCATGCAAACAATACTAACCTTGAGTGTCCAATGGTAAAAGAGAGATCCCTCCATCATAGGACAATTCTCCGTCCTCGATAATTCCATCTATCATACTATTTCCGCCTCGCTCGCCATTTAAAAATTCTTCCAACACACTTTCTGTCGTTTCTTGTAAAGCGAGATAAACGAAAACAACTTCATCAAAACCTACAGCGAATAAATACATAAATTCAACTTGAGTTACCATCGGACCTAGTGTTGGATTCACTGATGATAACATAGTAGGCATCGGAGTGCTTGGAAGTACTGTTGGATTGCTGCTGGGAGATATGGATGGTTTAAATGACGGCATTAAGCTAGGCTCTTCACATGGCTTTTCTACTACATATTTCATCACTCCCGTGAAGACTCTAGGTGCGAAAAACCTTGATTCTTCAAAAAAAGGTGGAAAAGATGCCACACCTTTACCTTCATACATTATCAAGTCCTCATGCTCTTCAGCTGTGATGCCCTCCATCCTACCAAAATTGTATAGAATATCTGGAGTATCAAGCATCACTATAAAGGACTGCATCTGATTTGATTCTATTCTTACAGATGTAAAAGATTCAACTGGTATAGGAGTAGGTTGATCTCTTCCCTGGGCAATTGTCCAACCTTCTGCAATCTTGGTCCAGCTGCCTTCATCAAGCACATCATTCCCGTAAGTACCGGCTTTAGTCCATACGTGATAAGTGATATTGGTGTCCAAATCTGTTGAAAGAGCAATTTCTGTTATATTAACAGGGTTATCTTTAGTTTGGACTTCAAATAAATTACCGAAACTTCCAGTATTATGTAATAACTCAGGAGAAAATTCGTCGCTAGTTTGACATATTTCTTGCACCATGTTAGAAGTTGGAAATTCACTTGGAACGGAGCTGAATGCATTTGAGGGTATCAATGATGGCATTAAGCTAGGCTCTTCACATGGCTTTTCTGTTACATATTTCATCACTCCCGTGAAGACTCTAGGTGCAAAAAACCTCGAGTTCTCTAAAAATGGTGGAAAAGATGCCACACCTTTACCTTCATATATTATCAAGTCTTCCTCTTCTTTGGCTATACTACCCTCCATCGTCCCAAAATTGTATAGAATATCTGGAGTATCAAGCATCACTATAAAGGACTGCATCTGATTTGATTCTACTCTTACAAATGTGAAAGATTCAACTGGTATAGGAGTAGGTTGATCTCTTCCCTGGCCCATTGCCCAGCCTTCTGCAATCTTGGTCCAGCTGTCTTCATCAAGTGCACCACCCCCGTAAGTGCCAGCTTTGGTCCATACATGGTACGTTAAGTTAACAAATAAATCTGTTGTAATGCTTATTCCTGTGATATTAACAGGGTTATCTTTAGTTTGGACTTCAAATAAGTTACCAAAACCACCAAAATCATGCAAAAGCTCTGGTGAAATCTCGTTGTGTGTTTGACATGAGGGCAAAATATTTAGTGCTCGAGAGGGAATCACAGTTGGATTTTGCAAAAAATTAGTACTTGGAGATACTGTTGAGAAGGGCGTTGGAATTACAGAGGGTATTAAGGACGGTATTGGTGTCGGCTCTACCGTTGGGTTCATTGTGGGTATGGATATGGGTGCAGAAGTCGGTTCAAATGTTGGATTCATTGATGATAATATAGTAGGCATCGGAGTAGTTGCAAGTACTGTTGGATTGCTGCTGAGAGATATGGATGGTTTAAATGACGGCATTAAGCTAGGCTCTTCACATGGCTTTTCTGTTACATATTTCATCACTCCCGTGAAGACTCTAGGTGCAAAAAACCTCGAGTTCTCTAAAAATGGTAGAGAAGAGGACACACCTTTACCTTCATATATTATCAAGTCTTCCTCTTCTTTGGCTATACTACCCTCCATCGTCCCAAAATTGTATAGAATATCTGGAGTATCAAGCATCACTATAAAGGACTGCATCTGATTTGATTCTACTCTTACAAATGTGAAAGATTCAACTGGTATAGGAGTAGGTTGATCTCTTCCCTGGCCCATTGCCCAGCCTTCTGCAATCTTGGTCCAGCTGTCTTCATCAAGTGCACCACCCCCGTAAGTGCCAGCTTTGGTCCATACATGGTACGTTAAGTTAACAAATAAATCTGTTGTAATGCTTATTCCTGTGATATTAACAGGGTTATCTTTAGTTTGGACTTCAAATAAGTTACCGAAACCACCAAAATCATGCAAAAGCTCGGGTGAAATCTCGTTGTGTGTTTGACATGAGGGTAGTTGATTTTGGAGTTGAGTAGATTGTGCTTTGACATGATGCGGAATAAACAAGAACTCAATTGCAACGATGAATATTATCATTCTGAATATTAAATGATATTTTCCAGTTCGTTTACAAATATTATAGTTTTTGCTGTCAGAACATGATGAAGAAAATTTGTCTTGCTCACTCCTGGAATCATATATTATCCCTGTTTTGCATGATTTAGAGTTGCCAGGGGAAATGAAAAACTCAGAATTTCTCTTCAGACGGCGTGATATAGAATAGACACTTCTTCTCCTACCAGATTGATTGCCCATTCGTCGATGAAGACATTCTTTCAGCACCATTTTCATTTGATGTGAATTATTTTGTTTTTGAGAGGGATGAATCTTGTCCCCGCCTTTCAACAGATCTTGTCCCGTAGTTAAATTTCACAACAGTAATTTAGTTTTTATATCAAGTCACATCTTAGAGCTTAAATTTTTTTTATTGCGATTACATACGAATGCACATAAGAGATAAAAAAGCAATTTAGTCGCAGCCCATTTCTTTCCCTCATCCTCTTCAACCACGTCCACTGCTGTAGAAAACTCCCCAGCAGGCAAGAAAATTCATTTTCCGAATATAGAACAGAGAATAGAGATTTCTATGTTTAAACCTTTCTGCAACGATACATATTATGCTACCAAAGTAAGAGGTAAAGATGGAAGAAAAGGTAAAAATTTCATATTTTTTCCTTCGGATGTTCAACTATTTGTGATGAGAACCTATAACTTAGCAGCTTCACACAACAACATATGCTAAGTTTAGATTGATTCCTTAATCATAAAAAAATTGACGAATATAAATTCTACATTTCTTGTTATGGCCATGATAGGTTTTCTCCAAAGAGAAAATTGGAGTATCATTTCTCTTGTCACAATCGATTCACGTCCTCTATTTTGGATCAATGTAAAGTCTTTAAAATCTATCGATTGACGGTATTCAGTTCCAATTATCCTTCCAGCTTCTGCAATTAATGTTTTAAACAAGTTGAATATCATGGTGCCATCATTGACAATTAAACATCCTTTCACCTACTATATCAAGAAAATGAAAGAGAGATTATTGTCTGGAGTATTGGGAAAAAAAATCAAAAATAAAATGAAAAAAAAACGGGACCGACCAACCTAAATCCTGATTTTAGGGAACTTCGAAGAATTCAATTGACCATAAAATTAGTACTGCTGTATGCGTATGTAGGATATGATCCTGCTGATGGAATAGACAACAAAGAAGTCATTCAAAAATACAAGACAACTGCAAGACAGAAGTTGAAAAAGGTTGGAAAAGGTTGGAAAAGAATGGGTAGAAAATCACTTTGCAGATGTATTGGAACAACATTTGGGGCTAATCATTGGTTGACACTCGACAAGTGTGGGATAATTTGCATCTCCATTAGTCACACAGTGTTAATCTTTGCTTTCTTTGAGGTGTATTATCTTTTCATATCGAATGACCTAACAGCAACTCTAATTTTCAGTCTCTTGTACGCACCAAGTACAATTTTGGCTTTAGCATCACTATTTATGGCTTGGACCAGTAATCCAGGGGCAGTTCCTATGGGTGCGAAGCCCATTTTCGTGGAGCAAGACGAAGAAGACACACAAAGAAACGACAGAAAAAAAAATAAAAAAACGAAGCGAGGCATAAGGCGTTGCCGAAAGTGTAACGATAATTTCAAACCTGCAAGAGCTCATCACGATTCAGTCACGGGTCGATGTATTGTCAAAATGGATCATTTCTGGTAAGCACGCAGGAATTTTGCAATTATTGTATGATGTGTTAATGAAATCTCCAGCTTAACTCTTTATTCTTTTTGGATACTATTTCTCAAGTCCTTGGGTGTGTAACGCTGTAGGAATTCTCAACCATAAGTTTTTCTTCCTATTCGTTCTCTACACTTTCATAGCTTGTGTATCATGTCTTACATTGATCTTTGTGCGATTAATTCGATGTGGTAATCCTCCTTCCGATGATGATGATAATAGCAAAACTAACGCAACAAAATTCTTCGTTCGATACATAAGTTTTTTTGTTTCAAAGACTCCCAATTTTGAAAGTGACACATGCAACAATGTTTTTTCGTCTATGGTCTTATTGTTATCCATTGTGGCTATGCTTTTCATGATGTTCACACTTTGCATGTTATTTGAACAAATTGAAGCTATCAAAAGCAATATAAGCAAAATAGCAAGAATGAAGCTCAAAAGAGAAAATGGAGATCTGAACTCAAATCCAGAACTTGCCAGGGTATCAACTGAATTTAACGAAATTTTTGGTGGCACTAGCCCCTCATTTGCTTGGCATTGGTTGTTGCCTATACCTGTTAAATTTCCACCAGGAATGTATGACCAAGTTATGGGTTATGAATGGGATTCTTCGTTTCCCAATGAGCCATATAGGCCTCCATCTGCAAAGATTACCGTTCCAGTAGCCAATAATATAGAATCCACGTCTAGCACGGAAGAAGAGGTTTGTACAAAGTTATTAGAAAAACCTGAAACTATTTCGAGTCCTTTGGAAAGTATAAATGTAGATGACTCTCCTTTGCTACAGCCAGATTCTGGGATGAAGCGAAGAAATACTAATAAGGAAGAAGAGCAGATAGCATTATTAGATGGGCAAGAAACTTCATAGTTTTGGAGAACTCAAAACATGGGGCACTAGATGGATATATTTTACAGCCGGAAAGATATTTTCCATTCTTATTTAATATCGTTCAATAGCTTTAGCTTGTGTTTTTTTATTCAAAAATCTTTAAAACTGATAATAATGAAAGACTTAACATATATAAAATTGTAAATATTTAGTCACAGGATAAATAGAGTTACTTCTTATTTTTTCTCATTTTTACAGATATGATGCAATGAGTGATGATTCATTGTTGAAAAGACTTTCAATATAGCTTCTTACTCTCAAGTTCTTTTCCTGACATGTTTCTTTTTACATAAACTGGGCTTTGTTCAATTTTCCTTTCTCATCCAAGAAGCATGCCCAAAGTTTTCCTTTCGATAATTGGAATTTTCTTTGTATTGCCCACAAGATTTTGCGGTCAAAGCAAATTTAAGCAACTCATTGTGTGCTAGTATAGCTTGCCTCGATGGGCTTAATGTATAAAATTTTCTAATCTGTCTTAAACGGTGATTCATTGCTTATCTTGCTAGGTAGCGAGTCTATACTGAAAGTGCGGCTTGAGCTCAAATGTAAAATCTAATTATTTGAATCGATAAGATTTCATAGATTAATAAAAACGTAAAGATCTTCCACCACGTCCTCGCCCCCCTCCACGACCTCCATGATGAGAAGAGCGGTGTCTTTCTGATGATGAATTGGGCCACCGGCTATTATTATTAGGATAAGAGTAGTCATTTCCACCATGGCCAAAATTTCTATCAATGTCTTCCATTGAGAGGGGTCTATTGCGAATGACTTGCAGCTTAGTTTGATCCATGTATACATTTCCAGAATATTGCTGCTCCGCACTCTCCGCTTCATATTGTAAAACGCGGGCTTTAAGCGCCTCCCGTTCCCGTGCTTTTTCGTCGTCTTGTTTAGTAGCTTGTCTTGCGAGATTTGTTTCTGTTGGGACTAAGAAATGTTTGGCCTCGACCCGACCCTTATGACCTCTTTTTAGAAGTTTAAAATTTACACCTTCTTCGCCTCCTAAGGCAGTCTTAGGGGTATTGGTATCATCACCAGTTGAATTGGCTGTTCCATCATTCTTTTTCCCTACAAATTGAGATGCATGAACCATGTTGTCAGCGATTTTACCAGTACGTGCGGCAATCTTTCCTTTTTCTATCGCCTCGATTGTTATTTTACGAAGCTCGCGCTCAAATGCTTCTTCTTCAAGCTGACGCATATACATTTCCTGTGCAGTTGCTTCGTCAATTTCCTCTTCTTCGTCCTCATCAATATACATATCATCATCTGTAACATCAGTTTCTACATCACTCTCTCCTGATCCGGACTCTGAATCTGATTCATCTTCAGTCTCATCTTCTGAATCGATTTCTTCTGAATCAATAGATCCAACTACACTTTCTTCGCTTTCATCACTATTCATTGAAATGTTTTCACCTACAGATTCATCATCAATTTCATCTTCGTCATCGGACATGACGTCACTATTCTCAAGCTCCTCTTTCTCGTCCTCGTCAATATTCGCTATTGCAGCTTCATCTGCTCCCCCAACTGCAAGCAACCTTGCTTTTGCCCGCGCTTCCGCGGCTGCTTCAGCTTCTTCTGCTGCAATTGTTGCATTGTGTGCGTCAAGCCAGTTTGTATAACGTGTTATCCCATTACCAGCTAATTTGCTTGACTGATTTGTTTTTCCGTTATTTTTGTTAAGAGCTGAATCTAAAGAATCAAACAAATCCAAAATTGAAAACTCCACCTCTGTTGGAAGTACAGATTTTGTGAAAAGATATCTCTGGAAAGAAGCAAGAAAATGATGAAGTTTCGATAGATTGCTGCTAGCAACAATATTTGACACCATTGATTCTAATAAAGTGCAGACCTGCTTTATTCGTGCAACGGCGTTTGGGGCATCAATGCTGCAGGGGACTCGCGGGTCGTATTGCGAATGCAAAGACACAGCAACTACAGTAGCATTTTCGGGAGGGGGTGAATCATCTAGTTTATTTTCCTCTATTTTCTCTTCTAATTCCTCCTCCAATTCTTCATCCTCTGGAATAGCTAAAGAAATATCCCGTTGTTGAGATAAGAGTGATTTGGGCATTAAATCGTTTGTTTCACCAGTAGCGGACTTTAACTCAGCTTCCTTTTCACTCGCTTTTCTTAACGCATCCGGGATACTGTGACCAAAGTTTATGAAATGGTGTAATTGATCAAAAATTAAAGAAGTTGGAACAACTGCAGCATTATGGAGTTCACCTAATAATCTTGACATGACAAGAACTCGCTGCTGATCCCTAAAATTTGGAGTTTCCATGAATGACTGGAGCTCTTCTAGTACAGAATCAATAATTCGACTAGATATTTCTGGACGAGATCTTCTTAGAGCTGCTGCTACTTCTGCCACAGCCTGCACAGCCATAAATCGACCCTTTCTGCATGCCTTCAGCATATACTTACAAACCATGGAACCACAGTCCATACAGGAGTCAGACCAAGGTAAACGCTGCAGTTGTTTTGCGACGAAAGATATTGTCTCACTTTGAGGTGAAAGACGGACCATGAAAAGATGTTTCAGATAAGCTTCTATTGGTGGAAGAACCTTGGATTGTTTGCGCACGGGATTGGTGGGTGGCCTGACCATAAAAAAAGCGGAATCTATCAGGGCAACTGCTCTATCGTCAAGATGCTAAAAAGAGTCGCGATTAATATCAGTTATAGATGCTTTTTTGGAAATTCTATCATGCACATAAAATTAAGTTTGCCTTCAACATACCTTTGCCTTTTTAATCCTCATCATAGTATCCATTGTGTCAGTAATTCTTTTATTTGTATGCTTCATCCTATACAAGTATCTCCCACAGCATTCGAGCAAACAGCACGCTATATCAATATTATAACCATTGAAATCATCTAGGCACCTTCTTAAACATCTCAAAGAGACAATTGGAGGTGCTGCTCTGAATTTTGTCAATTCCCCAATAAATCGGGCGTTTTTAATTCTTCCCTCCAAGTTTTGATTTTTCTTCCATCGTGCAAGTCCATGAAACTGAGCTTCGAGCTCCTGAATCAACGGAGGACCAATATCACTTGGGTAGACTCGCTGAAGAATAGCAGCTACTCGAGCATAATAAGGTAAAAGATCAAGTCGTGTTCGTGGTATGAGAAATAGCGCTTTCGAAAGACGTTTCCTAGATGATTTCGATGCACCATGATTGTTGCAGAATTTTTCTGCGAGAATATCTGTTGATTCGCGGCGATTGCACTCTGGAAGCTCTTGCTCAAGAAGTATGGTGAGTTTATAATGAGGTGTATCTTTATCTTTATCCGATGAGTCATCTTATGACAAGAAAATTATGAGATAGAATAACATAAATGAATAAAAAAGAAATGGATACGAAATAGACTTACCGTTGTCTTCATTTGAATGCTCTATTTGATCATCAATAGATAGGCTTGCTTCCTCGCCCACTTTATTTGGATCATTTGATTCCTCTGAAGTTTCAACAATTTCAGAAGCAGGTTCGCCATCTTCATCTTCATTTGGTTCATCTTCATCGATCATCCCACCATATTTTTTGATATTTTCTGATGAAATCCTTTCAACATCATCTTGAGTCAGACCCAACAATGCAGGAGGTATTGTTGTCAACAAATCAGGTACATCACAGTAAAAACTTCTTGCGTCCTCATCATCATAAGGGCCTAAGTTGCCCCCTCCCTCCCCATTTTCATCTTGCTCCTTAGTCCATAACATTAACCCAACGCCATCTTCTCCTGAACCAGCTACGGCGTCTTCATCATTATTGTCATCTTTGTTTAGAACAGGGGCATCTTCATCTAAAATCTCAGCTAAAACCTCTACTCGATTTCGTAATGTTTCCAACATTTTTTTGGCATCTGAGAGCCCTTTTTCTCTAGCTTCAGACAATGTCCCTACTAAAAGGCGATCTTGCTCGCATCTCTTCTCTAATTTTTGTAGTTTAGTATGGGTTGTTGTGAGAGAGGTACAAAAAAATTGATACGCTCCCTGGCAATGCGCACGAAGTATGTTGGAATGAGTGTGTGACATTGCTCGGAGTAAGAGAGCTTCTTCTATTGGAATTTGGGACGACTCTTTTGCAAGTGCAATGATCTCTAAATCTAGCTCATTGATCTTAGGATTTGGTTTATATTCAATTTTGTTGGGTTTGTTGATTAGATCCTCAGCAGAAATGTCAGTAATGGTTTTATCTGGTGATTCGGAATTATCTTGGAGATTGCCAGTAGCATCTAATACAGAAGTATTTCCCAAGCTTGAATCATTTTGTTGGGTTTTATTTTCCTGACTCAATTTGGTATTTATTTCTTCTTCCATTTTAATTATTTCTATTGTCTCCCTTTCCAACAAAGCCCTAGCATTCTGTACTGAACGGGAAGGGTTGCCTAAAATTTCATGATTGATAGCTTTTGCAAATGAAATAATTATATTTGCATCAGTTACTGTATAAGTAGCAGCTCCTAATGAGGTAGCTGATGAAGGAGCACCTGTGGCTTCAGCAATAATTTTCATGAGAACTTTCATTTCACCAATGAGTCCATTCATCACGAATTCCACCAATAACTTTAAACTCATCCTTCTCTGTCTCGAAGCCTCTTTAGCACGATCTATTGCAGCAGCACTTCCCCCACCGCTTCCACCGGAATCATCATTATCTCCATTTTGATTAGATTGTGAGCCCAATTGATTCTGCTGAGATGTTGCCGATGATGAGGAAGTATCTTTCGCCTTCAAAATGGACACCAACTTTGGCATCAACGCAGGTAAAAAATCCTCGTACCTTTCATGCATAGCTTTGCACAAAGCAACAACGACAGGTAAATCTGTCATTTTGAACTTAGCTTCCATGAGAGCAGAGGCAACTTCTTCCACATAACGTGACAGGTTAAGAGTTTTGATATCTTTCACTATTGCATAGTCGTTGTTATTTCGTGGTGGGGAGGAGTCCCATCCACCCACCTTGACTTTGCGACAAAAGGCCGTACATTTTTTAACATCACTCTTCAATGTCTTCTTCAATTTTTGATGATCCGATCTCAATTCAGATAGCTTTTCAGGTGAAAGCAAAATATCCCTCGATTGCTGTCGTATCTGTGACTGTTTCGATAACGATGATAATAGAGAACTAGCTTCTTGAAAAGTCTGCAGTCTATTTTCTTTGTCTTGGATAATTTTAGCCTGTCCTGCTTCAAATTTAGCCTTCGCTTCAGCAATCGCTTTTTCCTGTGCAGCTTTCCTGGCTTGTTCCCGAGCAGCTTCCTCTTTGGCAGCTTTTAAGGCGGCAGCTTTTTTCTTGGCTTCTTCAGATTGTTTTGAATTTTTCTTCTTTCGTTTTTTTTTAGTTTTCGAAGGGTTGTTGTTACTGTCATCATTATTTGCGTTGCCCTCATTTTGATTTACCACCCCTTTTTTATTTTTTTGACGATTATTTCGATGATTGTTGTTTTTATTATTATTACCCACTTTGTCAGAATTATTTGATTCGTTTGATCGTTGCTTGTTTTTCCCCTTCCTTGCACCTTGTTTTTTAGTGGTATTATTCAAAGGCTTGTCGTTTGCATTAGGTTCATTCAATGAAGAGGTGTTTCCATCCTGTTGTTGAGTAGGCCCCTTTTTTCCACGACGATTGTTACCACGACCTGATTTCTGAACATCTTTGCTGGTCTTAGAAGTATCTTTGGGCTTTTCTCCACTTCCACCTTTTGCTGGATTATTTCGTCCCGTTATATTGGCTGGCGGCGGAGCGCTTTCCGCCATTCTTTCACGAATTTTCTTTCCTGTATGTTCGTATAATTTTGTATGTAGGAAATCAAGTTTTTAACTGTTTTATCCTTGTGATAGATTGATTTGGATTGCATTTTTTTTGTAATTTTGCATTTATTTATTTACATCATCCTCCCTCCAGCAGATTCAGAGGTTTCAACAAATGAAAGAAGTCTAACGATGATTACAGGAGTGACTCTGGTTCACTTCCACGTGGTAAAAAAGTTCACAATATATTACTAATTAGCAATAGTATCTTTTTGATGACGTAGCAAACCCAAGACTACGTTGAAATGCAATAAATGAGTAGAAATTGCAGATAAATATACGGATGTCGAGAGAGAGACTGCTGATGAGGTGGAAAAATATTGAAAGAGCAAATACATCTTGTGGTTAAGCATCTTATTCTAGCTGCTGGTAATAAACATTCATCCATCACACACCATTGCCGAGCCGTGAAGTAGGCACTAAGCTGTGCTTCCACACTTTTTTCGAGAATATTGCAAATAATTTTCCATTCAACACAAGTCAATCTTTCATTTACACATTTTAATTCCAATCTTCAAGTATTGAAAATGAGTACAGCTTCATTTCATAATAGCTCATTCATTATTTTCTTTGCGTCGTTGTGGATCACGCAGTCATATAATTCATTTCAATATGCTTACGCTTTCGCACCATCTTCTTCTCGAACTAAGACCTCTTGGTATCAAGAAAAAAGACATTCAATCTCATTTCAACATGATTTTGTGAATAGAAAAGATAATACAAGGATAATGAAGTTAAACTTGAAGACGGATGAAAACGAAGATAAAATCTATGATAAAACAGATGAAAAGCAAGAAAAGCAGAGATTGGAAGTTTGGGCTAATCGAAGAAAGCAAATTCGAGCAACCTTAAAATCTGCTGAAACGAACAGAAATGATCGCATAGCTGATGGTAAGTAATATGTAATTCCATGTTCATACAAGAATGATAATCTTATCCTTTCAAATTTTATTTTATTGGAATGTAGGAGCTTTGGATAATCCAGAAAACGAATCAAGTAGTGGGTCTGCTTTAGCCATTACTGCTTTTGTAATCGCTTTTGGAGCAGTTATTTTGAGAGTTGGTGGCCGGACAGCTTTAGTTTCCACTCTTGGTCTTGATTTCGCCCAAGAAAACCCAGAATTACAAACACAGCTTGATTCATTCCTTGCATATACAAATGGATTACCCATAGGCCTAGAACTTTTATTTTTTACATTGGCTTGGACTGCTGTAAAAGTTTTTTGTTTCGATGCCGGAGGAATTGTATTGGCTCTTTCAGCTGGACTTTTATTCGGAGGTGTATTCCAAGGAGCTGTTGCAAGTGCCGCGGCAGCGACCATTGCAAGTTCAGTAGCATTCGGATTGGCTAAAATTGATTCTCCTGTAAGAAAAAAAGCCTTGGAGGTTTTGGAAGAGTATCCCTCCTTGAGAGGTATTGAAAAGGTTGGTTCATATTATTCTCACGTTTTGGTTTCGTTTGTATTCGAATTTATTTACTCTACTAATATTTATTTTTATGCTAAAATAGGTAGTTGCAAAAGATGGTGTCAAAGCAATATTAACGTTGCGCCTAGCCCCAGTATTACCTATTCCTATTGGATTGTAAGTAATTAATTTAGTAATTTGATATACTTCATGTGAAGTGGTGTATTCGCTGACATTCAGCAACTTGTGAAAACTCAACATAAACCATACTTTGCTGCACATCTCCAGATACAATTACATCTATGGGGTAACAAATGTACCATATTTCGACTTTTCTGCAGGAATCTTTCTTGGATCACTCAAACCATATCTACTTGATAGTTACCTAGGTTATTTTGGAAAATCGTTAGTAGAGGGGGGTGGAAATTCTGAAACTGAAGATGCAATTCTTTTAGTAGCATTAGGGGTGAGCACATTGATTGGAGTTTTTGCAAGCCAATTAGCAAGCGAGACATGGGAAGCTGTACAAAAGGAAGTTGAAGCAGAAAAAGCAGCTAGTGATAATGGTGATGGTAAACAAGATGATGGTATTACAAGATCTTTTCTTGGTTTAGATCTACCGGAATGGGTGGTTGGATTTCAATTAGCAATCAAAGCAGCGGAAGGACGTATGGAAGAAACAGTAGCTGCCGAAATTGAAGCTAAAGTATGGAATTACACAGAGCCAGAACTTATTCCAGAGGAATTAGATCCAGCTAAGGCAACAGATAGTCCTGAAATTATTGGAGCGTATAAAGGCTTCGAATTTGTGAATGCCATATGTGATGGTCTAGTTTTGAGTCCTGTATTGTTTTCTTTATATTCGGACTTTGCTGACCCATTCTTCGATGAAGAAAAGAAGTTAAAAGAGATCAGTCGAAAAACAAATTTCCAATCTAATTCTGAATCCTTGACTGTTACTGCTGAATCAGAATCGCCAACGAATATTAAGGCATCATCTGCTATTATCGAACCAGCTCCAACAATGAACGTGTCGAATGAGGATATTGATAAATATCTTATCGATACACTTGAAAACACGAAAACCAAAGCACAAAAGAAGCTTGATGAATTAAAGTCGCGAATAAAGAATGTGTAACATGATCTTTAAGTACCAATTCTTGGTCATCGTCATTCTTTGTTTTGGTCAAGCTATAGTAATGAGTCGTAACCTAATTTGACATTTAAGAAAGGATACGAAAGTAACGATCAGGAACATTATGTTAAAATGATGAAAGAATTAGCAGAAACGACAGCAAGCAAAAAATAGCTTAAAAACGTGTAATTGATGTTCATTACTACATCCTTATTTCTCTATTGTGACAATCATCCATGTTTTCAAATCTGATCTGAAGCTTACAAAAAATATCTAGAGGCAAATATGTTTTTAAACAACAACGTTTACTCAGCCAGTGCTATCTGTGATAGTGAAAATTTTGCTCGTCGCTTTTGTGGCATGTCCCTCTGTCCCAGTTGGATAGATAGAAGTCCTTCGTTGCTTTAGCAAAATTGCTTGAGAAGGTTCAAACTGCTTCAGAAATTCCTTGGGTTTCTAGCCTTGAATCCATTTCTCCATTCTGATTCATAGAATCCGAGGTAGTCGGTTGATTATCAGATTCATCATTCGTGCCATCATTTATTTCATTCTGCGACGCTTGTAAAGCTCGTTTCATTTGTAATTTTTTTCTTTCAGCTATGATATCTACGTGATTCTTCTTTGGATATGCTAGCGCATGTAGTAAATCCAAATGTTGAGGTGAAGTTTGCGACAATTGACCAACTCGAGGTAAGCTCTTCATAATGGAATCCCGTGTTCTTTTAGTAGAACGAATCGTTGTTCCGGTGAGTTCATCTGTAATATTAATTTCTTCCTCACTACCAATAGAGTGGTCATCGCCATCTGTCGCAGCAGTGTGGTGACTTGAGCTTGAATGTGTTCTTCTCACTGCCCGAAGCAATCTGCGATTCCATTTATTTACAACCTTCATAGAAATCATAGACCTTCCTAGACGGAATTGTACAGACTGTGACGAGGTTAGCTCCACCGGTCTACGTAAATAAAGATAGGAACCATTAGAAGATCCTGAATCACTGAAAATAAATTCACCATTCTTGAATCGAATAGAAGCGTGTCTAGCTGAAACTGTACGATAATCAAGAACCATATCAGATCCACTACTACGCCCCATGAGAAGTGGACGGGTTCCATTTTTGCGGTCAGCTTTTAGAATTGTATTAAAAGAGAGCTGAAACCTTGTATTGAAAAGCCTCTGTGCCATTTCATGTTTTGTTGCAATTAGAAGCGATATGTATGGAGGTTCAAGAGACGATTTAAATAATTTGACAGTCTTTCCATTCCTGAGTTTAAAATCAGACTTGAAAGTACTTTTACAAACTGAACATGTTGCATCTACAGATGATAAGAAACAGATTTGATTATCTGCTTCAGCCGTATGCCATTTCCTCAGACATTCTACGTGAACATATTTTGTATCACCAAGACATTTACAGGGCGTAATGAGAGGATTATCTTCTGTGTCTGCTTCATCAAAGCACATGTAACAAACAGGTTGTTCATTGGCGCTTCTAGTGTCTTCATCTTTGACTTGTATATCCTCGTTGGAAGCTTCGGAATTTTCTCCGTCAGTTTCACCTACATCAATAAAGCCACCGGAAGCCGTGTCTTTCATAATTTTTTGGATTCTTTCTTCACTCAAAGACTTTTGCTGTACCCCATCATGTGTTTCAATAACAACTACTCCAACAGAACCGACACGAAGAAAATCTCCCACTTGTAGTGTATGAGCAGTAGGTGAGTGCTTACGATCTCCAAGTAGACGACATGTTCCAGAATGCCTAGAAAAAGCTTCCGGGGCGGGTACTACCCAAAAGGATTTAGAATGCGAGGTAACAAGAAGCTGACATGCACGAGTATCAGCAAGCTCATAGCGTTGAAGCTTTCGACCAATATGGCGAGCATATTCAGAACCCAAATCATAGTCTGAGCGACGATTTGTTCCTTGAATGATGACTCCCTGAAATTTCGAAAATGACCGAAAAATTATGCAAGAATTGATTAAGCAAAACATTAAAAACATTCACAACATGCGATCTAGAATGCAAGATGTCAAAGACATACCTCTGGCTTGACAGTGAATTGGGTGAACTTCTTTTTTCCAGAAGTATTTCCATTATTACTGCATGGGTAAACCTTAACCTCGACTTGTGTGTCAAGACGACCATTAATCTCACTTGCAGGATTCAAGCATAAGCCAAGGCAAGAAGACTGGTTTTCTAGACTTGATCCAGTTCCAAGTTTTCCTGCATTGGAAGATAATAAAGGAGTTGGCACATCGGCATTCGTCACGGGAAGTTGTCCATTCACAGCTCCTACAGCTGAAGCAGCTGCTGAGGAAGAAGGTGGATAAACAGGAGGGTGTTTGCTTTCTGACGTAATCACTGTCATTCCATTCGCCCGACCTTGAGACGTAACTCGACGAGCAGCAGCTGTGTGATAGGTATGTGGCACGTTTACATTCAAGTTTGCTGAAGTCGTGAGTGGGTTCGCATTCGAAGAACCTCCACTTGAGTGGACACGACGTATCATTTGAGATGGTTTAGGAATATTGCCGTTTACAGTAGCTGTGGGAGTCCCTGAAGATGCAGCACCTAGATAATTTGACACATTATTCGAATTAGAATTTGCAAGAGAAGATGAATTTAAAATATCAACAACTATCCCAGGGATTGTATTATCAAAAGAAGCTAATCTAGGAGTTCCAATCCCTGAGCTCAAGCTGCTCATGTCAACTCGAGCTGTGGGTGAGAAAGAACTATTACCAGCTAAGCCAACAGGAGTCCTTTCGACTCAACTCTTTGCAACATTGGGTAAGGTGTATTTAAAAGTAAGTGGGACCTACCTGTAGAATTTTGAACGTCTTGAGCACCTTCCAGTCCTGTAGGCGATCTTTTCTGATTCTGTTGCTGCTGCCTCAAATCATTTGCGCCACTGTTGCTTAAGCCTGCATTGCTGGGGCTTGATGGATTAGAATCAATACCATTATTATAAGCACTTGCGCGACTCGATGACCCACGTCGACCTCTACCAGAATTCCTACCATCAATTCTATATGCCCCTACAGGAGTTCCATTATTATTTGACCGGTTATTTGGTCTACTATTACCATTCCCCTGATGTTGATGGGATGTAGGAGAAGAAGTGCTCGAACCCATCAATCTTCATTCAACTGGTTGATTACCTTAAAAGATTCTTTGACCTATCTACTTCTTTAATCAACAGAAGCAAGAACCTCTCTGCCGACGCTATGTTGTACTACTTATTTAGTTCACTCTTCTGCATTTTATTTCCTAATTAAAAAACGAAAAGGACCGTTGTCTTAAAAGGTTCTATTAAATTTACTTAAGGTCATCACACTTATTTCTTCATAGCATATAATTGCAACTTCTATAGTCAAAACCGGCTTAAGTAATCGTTTTATTAAAAATATTTAGAAACATATAGGATAAGCATTTTGAACTTAAAAGTGGAGTAGTAACAAAAATAGGATGAACTTAACATGAGATAAAACAGAAAAGTCAATTTGTCAAAAATACAACTAAATTTTTAAGAAAAATATATTTCTAAATAATTAATATAATTAGGAGTTATACGTGTGGATCAAAAATTGACCACCTAATGTAGTAAATTCATAAATTGATTCAAACATGTGGATGTTTCGGCTAATGAAGAGACATCTACTCGAATGGGATTAAAAAGAAAAGTATTAGACGAAGTCGTGATTAACAATGCCCAATGTTCTTTTTGAAAATATAAGCTTTAAGTTCTTAACCCATTATTTTTCACTAATATTCCTGTCCCAATTTTCATCCAACCGTGCGAGGATTCCATATAATAACAGAAAAAAACAAAAATGTTTTGGACACAGCTGGATAACAGGACAATTTATTCAATTTTCCGGTACATTAATCAAAATGAATAGTTTGGACGAGCGATTTTCATTGCTATTTTCAGTTTAGCTTGGGTCCTAATTTTGATAAAAATGTGTGAATTGAAGTGTTTTAATAGTTACGTAAATCATAATTATAAGCGTTTTTAAGATCTATCACTATTATAAATATCTGTGAAGACGGTGTTTTGCGGGACTGGGCTGTTTTTTGTGTTATTGCGGAGGCTCTTGATTTCAGACAGCTTTATTCAACATCACGTTGGATTTACTTTTTTGATAGCTATCAATTAAGGTGGGGCGGATAAAGTGGCGAGTCCGACAAGAAAAGCATTCATTCAACAAAAAAATTCTGAGTTCGTTAATGATCGGCATAAAAGTTTCAATTTTTGAAATTGAATTGTAACTTTTCTCAAGAAATACACAAGTTGTAACCAGTTCGAGATAGTTACCAAGTTCAGAAGAGTCAGCTGGTTTCAGGAGGTAAGGTGGTTTTTAGTTTCACTTGGATCCGCAAGAACAATTCTCATTTTCCTAGTTCGGAGAAGCCCATTCAGGTTGCTTTGATAATTTTCGTTTCAAAACCAACAACTCAATTTTTCAAATTATTTTGAGTTCGGTTCATTCGTCATCATGGATACAGGTTTTTCCAGTTGTACATCCAACATCAAGTGTCTTGTATGGAATATGAGCCCCAGCGCTACATAGTCCTTCTGCATCAAGAAGAGTTCAACAGACTCGCCGGCCGGACTGTATACTATGAAATAATAGTAGATCTGGAAGATCTTGAAGGGAACAGAGCAGAGGTAGTAGTCGACGGTGAAGAAGTCTTCGGTAGGATATTTGATCAATTTGTTGTGCGTGTCACATTGTGTGGTGCTACGTCTACAATACTATAGTGGCTAACGCTTCTGCAATATATAACATATGCTTCAGCTAAATTTATCTAAGATTTAGATAAATTTACTCAAGCAATTCAATAACATTGATATAATTAGTTAGAATACAGAGCAGCATGTGACTGCTCCACGTCATCAATAATAATAAAAATAAAAACAATCAAGTCTTCTTCAACACAAGGAAGCCAGTTCAATGACAAAGAACATGAACTGTCACGCATGCATTGAGTAGCATCCAATGGAGCTCCATATCATCATGTGAATGATGTCTCTTTTGGACATGTGATGCAAATTCTTTGAACAGCTGTCTGGCCAACAGATGTCAAAGTTCTTGGAATTGAAACCAAGTGGGTTTCAATATACATCCAGTATGGGATGTATGTGTAAAATGTGATTAAAATATAAATAAATGTCAATTCTTGTTTTATGTGTGGGTATCATATATATGAAGATACACATGTGCCCTCCGTAGAGAATATTTGTGAGGGATTCAAACCCATGGGCGCTTGAACCTTAACCAAGCCCCAAACCACTAAAGCAAATAGGTAGCTTGGTGATTACAATATAAATGTAAAACTAAACTCACAATTATCATCAAACATCTTTTATCTACCTTTAATCTAGATAGTCTGTGCATGAGGCACTTCCTTGGATTTTCCTGTTACAACGCTGTCCAGTGGATTAGAAATATCAGGGAAATCCTGCTACTTATCAAATCATTATCACTAAACTGGTGTGAAGAGATAGGAGATTGGAGAAGGAGAGAGTTCAGGAATAACCCTGATATTAAAGAAGTGCTTGAGGAATTTGTTAGATGGCACTAGGGATTTCTTAGGCAAATTCAGGAGATTTTCAAAGTCAAGTCAACAGGTGGAACTAGAATTCATTTATTTAGTAATACAAAGTTGGTTACTTGTTTATTATTTAAATGTCTTTTCCTTTGCAAATGAGTAAACAGTACCACAGGAAGAGATTTTCTAATTCAAATCTGAAGGAGTGTACCGGATTCAAAAATAATAGTTTTTTGAAGAAAAAATACGAGAGAATTTGTGATTTAATCAATAGAATTTATACCTCAGATCAAGAATCTCTAATCTGTGAAGGCTACATCGAGGCAGGAGGAAGATCCTGTTGGTTGTGGATTAATTTCTCTAAACAATATTTTCAAAACATTTACAATTTTCTTATCAAAGAAAAAGCAATTAAGATTAAGTTTACAAGAAAAGAGTTCATAAAAAGTATAAGTAAACGCAGAAATATTTTGGAAATTTCAAATCAGATAGGAGAGAGTAGGTCGGTGGTGAAACTCATCATAAAAATTTCCTTTGATCCAGAGAGCCCAGAGTGTACCCACTTTAAGTATAATCGGCTCACTGAAGTGTAAGGCTTTGGGGAACCAGAAATCTTAAATGGTTTCAAGTTTTTTTAATTTTCGTTCTTGGACGTGTAGGACTTTTCTTTGTATTTTGGTATTTTGCAAAAGGAAAAGATAAAAGATAAATAATGATTCAAAAAATCAACCAGGCATAGATCTAGATGATAATGTTGGCTCTAACTTCCAATTATTCCATGTTATAGAATTATTTCTATTGCATAATTTCCATTTAATTGTGCTTGCGTGATATCAAAACTTCCTTGTATGGCTCTGTTGGTCAAATCTTATGCTTGTGATCTGACATGTGCGAAGTTTGGTGGAGGAATCTATAATGCTAGGATCGTGTCATTGTTTGTTTGATGTGGAAATGTATGGGATAATAATTGCATGGAGTTGTTTTCAATGACATGAATCATTCTCTCCAGTCCTAATGGATTGGTGGCTGCAAATACTGCCAAGTTTTCAGATTTCTATAGAAACACTTTAAAAGTCATTACTTTCATTTTAAGTACTAATCAAGATGGTGCACTACTAGTAGTACATACATACTAATATAATTAGATTCACATGTTCCTGGGTTGAAACAATAGTGAATATCATGTCCGCTACGTACTTAGGTATTTATAATACTACTGACTCCTTTTTCATATTGAATATTATATGACCCTCTAAACACTAACACAGAAACAATGAAATTGTTACTAACTACTTTCATAGAAATTGATGGCATTTATTTTTACATTGAACTGCACATTGGAATTAGGAACCATCTTTGGTATTTAGGGAATAATTCATTTCTTGCATAAAAATGTCCCACTCCTCATCAGATCGTTTTTGACGTCTATTTAATTCCTTCATAAATGAATCCTCTTCACTACTTGAAGTCTCATTAGATTCACTTGAACCATGTACTTTTTTGTCCAAATCATTATTACCCTTAATTGATCTATTGTGTTTGAGACTCAAACCATTCTTTTCTTTTGGACTGGTATTTCTTGTGGTTTGTTGGGTTGCCGTAACTGTATCCAAGTCACACATAATCCTCCATAACAAGATTAATTTATTGTCAGTCTTTTTTAAAATTGGTTTTGGTACCTTTCTAAAATGTAATTTAGGCCTGTTATCGTGTTTACATTTCTTTGTTACTGAGTTGTCACTATCATATTGTGTTGATATGCTGGATATAGATGAAATGGTTGCACTTGAAACAGAGTCCATATCTTGTAACAGCATTTTTATGTTATAGATTTGCTTCTTTAGTTTATTGCAGATTATAAGTTTTATAGGAACTTTTGCTTCATTTTGATGCTGATTTCTATAAGATAGAATGAAGCTTTCCTCTTCATTTTTGGTATTGTCATCTTTAAGAGAGGTGTCTTCTGTTGAATCTGTAGACTTCCATTTGGAGTATCGACTTTTACCTCTTCTTACAAGTATATCCATTGAAGGGCTAGTATTTTGATCATGCTGGTTTTGATCTATCTGAGATGACATGTTGTGATGATTGTGTTGAGGGATGTTGGTGTGTGTTTAGTACCTGGTGATTGCCACATTGTAGTAATTGCATCAAAGGAACAAATACAGATTTCTTTGGAGTTTTTGATGATTTTGAATGATTTACAGATATATACTTCATCAAACTCACGTAATATTTTGTTCTTGGAAGTTAGATTTTTATATGTAAAATCATGATTTGGGTGATATTTTGGTATCCAAATTTAATTGTATTTGAATATTAAGGTAGTATCACATCAGGGAAATGATTTTGTAAAATGCCAAATAATATTTTGTCATACCAATATTGATTTTGATGTGATTTCATTAATCTTAAATTATATCTTTAAATTTTAATGGAATCATTTTGTTATTGAACACATTTTATTTTGATTTTTAAAATATTCCGTTTCGAGAGGTTTGCCATTCTTTTTCTTGTACCATTCTCTGTATGGTCTATCTACTAACACATAAAGTGGTGCTTTGGGAGGAGGAGCTTTGGCAAAAGCATTGGACGCATCAGCGCCAATTGCAACGAAGTTCTTCAAGGCCACAAGTCCCCAAAAGACTCTTTGAACAGGTTGCTCTACACATGCCGCATAGGTGTGTGCAAGAGTACTAATGGAGCCTTTTCTCTCAGGGTACCTGTTACAACAGCAACGAGCCTTTATCAAATACGTCCAAAGGAGACTTAGGATGTTTGCTTTGGATGGACAAACTAGTGGATCACTAAACATGCTTTGATGCTTGTATTACTCCAGTTGTTTTTCCTCAGAGGTATGCCATTTGTCCCAATTATCTCTTTGCATTAATATTTTTTTTGTTAACTTCTCAACAGCTTTGGCATCTTTTTGTTGTGCTGTATTTTATTTTGAGGCTTCATTCCCTAATTTTCGAATCGTCGCTTTCCAGTTAGTCTCTTCATTTGATTCATCTAAATTGGAGTCTTCATCATAATCTGAGGTAAGGACAATTTTACTATCTTCCTGCATTTCCAAATGATGTTTCACAATCACATTTATCTGGTCAAAATACATTTGTGGTACTCCCATTTGCGGATGCACCGAAACTTTTTCTAGCGTGATAAATTCCAATTGAAGCTTTCTTTCATTCTAATTTAAGTTTGATGTCCTTCATGTTTCTGATAGCGTTGTTAATGGAATGGACTTCGATTCCTTCAACTTTATGCAATGTGGCACCTCTCAGTTGGCTCCATTATTTTGGGATTCTTGCTGTGGGTGTGCCTTTCATGCAGGCAAGTAGGATAACTTTATTTTGTATGCTCTGATTATCTAATTACATTCCTAATGTGTCATGATTACCTTTGATTCAACATTCAATTGTCATTGATGGTCCATATGGAGTACTTGACAGGGTTAAATTAGCTGAATCTGAATATGGTGAGTCTATTTGACGAATTGTTGGATCTGAACTACCAAATCCGTGTCGTCCAAATGTACTGACCATTCTTTTGCTTCAGCATTATCTCATCTTTCTAAAATCATTTGTGCAATTTTATCGCCTCGTTTGAACTGTTGTGTTTCATCTACCATTTTTATACTGTTGGGTTTGATTACGAAATCATCTGGAGTTTGCAAATCCATCCCATCCACATTCTGCGTATTTCTTAGTGGTAGCCGTGCATTGTCAGAGCTTCTTTACTCTAAGCTCTCCCAAAGATTCCTCCTTCTTTCCTGATGAAACTTCTTTGGATGCTCCTGCTATGTGTATTGCCTGGGCACCTGGTGTTGGTGATCCCATCGAAAAGTGGGCTTCACTGAACTTTGCATTACTGGTAATTTTCTCCATATTTGTTGTATTAATATGTAAATAAACAATGTTCTTATTCGTAGCTGTATACCTTAGAAAAATTCCACTTGCAGTGTTATCATCTAACTTAGCACTTCGAAGTTGAGGCTACTTGACTACTACGTGGCATTCCCATACTCGAAGTAACGACAAATTCGGTTTGATCCCCGTGTACGCTTCATATGGAGATCTACGCATTTGAAGAGCTGCATGTGGGAGTCTATTTTTAACGTACACTGGGTGCAATAAAGCGTGGGACCAGAACTCAAATCCCAGTCCTGCTTTGAATAACATCTTTCGTAGCATTCAACCCTTATTGGGTGCCTCGGCTTTCCCATTCTGTGCCGGGTTGCCCGACCCTGTTGGTTCCAATATACACTCGGATTGCTGAATTGTTTTCTGAAACAAACTACTACCCCATAGCTCACCTCCTTGATCAGTGCAAATTTCAATTATCAGCCAGTTTTTATCTTTATGTTTAGGAATAAAATCTTTGATGAAATCAAGTGGCGGGTCTTTACTTCGACTTAACATGACCCATGTGTAACTATAATAACAATCTACAATAATTAAATA
>Ga0209092_10000304_pt1 | contig 47561 bp, 37 predicted proteins | sample FraStrMetagenome_FD_187446 | JGI IMG/M metagenome (GOLD analysis project Ga0209092, IMG submission 187446) | Marine eukaryotic phytoplankton communities from Arctic Ocean - Fram Strait ARC3M Metagenome (SPAdes) (version 2) | ecosystem: Environmental > Aquatic > Marine > Oceanic | place: Fram...
GGCTAGAGAGAAAGAAGTACTTCGGTCTATACATATTCTATTTGATCGAAGGAAAAAGATGTCAGTGACCCTAGCGCAGTCTAATGCCGAAGCACACACTAAAAACATATCAGAACTAACCAACTAATTAACATATTCTATTTGATTATGGTGAGACTAAAAAAAGCTTATTGTCAGAAGTGTATCTACATACATATCTTGGGTTGAACTCTTATCTTCTTCATCAATTACAATTACTTAAGAAGTTAAGCAAGACTTGCATGTGGATCAGAATAATACACTACACAAATGCAGTCCATACGCAGTCATACCTCATAGGATTTTTCGAATGAAGAGGAACATCATCTTGAACGGTAGTACCGTATAGTGGATTATTATGGTCTAGACAATGTCTTGATTGTTTTTTGCAACAAAACTTAGTACACATAGCAAGAATTATTTGGCATCGTCAAGTTAAGCCCATTTACAAATCGTCCTTGATCCTTCGACTTTATTGCTCTTGCTACGGTTCGCTCAAACAAAAAAACATGACGATCATATCGAGCTTTAGTCTTTTTATCGGAATACTTGCGTCTAGATCGACTTCAAGCATTACCCATGCACAAACAAACCATAAAAAAGCTGTTGGATGTGCTCCAGGTAGCAAAATGTTCGAAGAAAGGCCTGACAAGCAAGTCCTAGAGCTACCATCTATCGTAGGTAGTACCACTGAGTGTGTAAACGGCCTAGCTGGCGTATATCCCTGTAGTAACGCAGCTCTGGAATCCTTTGTGTCTCTTAGAGATCTAAATGGAGGAAATCAAAGTCCCGACGCAAATGATATATGGGGCTGGTCCAAAAATGGTCGAGAGTTTGCCATTATTGGCCTTTTCGTCGGAACAAGCTTTGTTGAGATCACAGATCCAACTAACCCAGTTGTCCTTGGAAAGCTTCCAACAAAAACGGGAGGAAGCATTTGGAGAGATATTAAGACCTATGATCACTATGCTGTCATAGTTTCTGAAGCTTCCGGGCATGGAATGCAAATATTTGATTTGGATAGACTGCTTACCGTCTCTTCGTACCAAATCTTCACTGAAGATGCTCATTACGGAGGTTTTGGCAGCGCTCACAACATTTTTGTGAATGAAGACTCAGGTTTTGCATATGCTGTAGGTGCAAATCGATGTCTTGGAGGTTTGACGATGATAAATATAATCGCTCCTTTAAGCCCTACAGATGCAGGCTGTTATACAAGAAGAGGTTACACACATGACGTGCAATGTGTCATCTATGATGGACCAGATACACAACATACTGGGAAAGAAATATGTTTTGCAAGTAACGAAGACACAGTGGATATTATTGACGTCACAAACAAAGCTTCTCCAGTCTTCATGTCAGAAATTGATTATGATAATGATCAATATACACATCAAGGATGGCTCACTGAAGACCAAAAATATTTTCTTATTGATGATGAAATGGATGAATTTACTGGATCCGTTTCAAGTACTAAATCTGTTATTGCAGATGTCTCGAATCTATTCAATCCAGTGATTGTAAACACTTACTTTTCTTCTACAGGAGCTATAGATCACAATCAATATGTGAAGGGACATTACTCATATCAAGCGAACTATCGGGCTGGGCTTCGTATTCTGGATCTCAAAGATATTGAAGATGGAACTCTTACGGAAGTTGCATATTTTGATACTTACCCTCCTAATGATCGAGCACAATTTAACGGTGCATGGAGTAATTACCCGTATTATGATTCGGGAGTTGTAGTGATAAGCGATATAGAGAAGGGATTGTTTGTTGTTCGTCCAAATTTAGATAATGGTCCTACACAAACACCAACGACGGGGCCAACAATGTCATCAACACCATTTTTATCACTTTCCCCTACCAGTCCCACTCAAACACCAACACAGTTTTCAACTAACTCTTCATCACTTCCTCCAACCATTCCTACACAAACACCAACGATGGGGCCAACAATGTCATCAACTCCATTTTTATCACTTTCCCCTACCAGTCCCACTCAAACACCAACACAGTTTTCAACTACCTCTTCATCACTTCCTCCAACCATTCCTACACAAACACCAACACAGTTTTCAACTACCTCTTCATCACTTCCTCCAGTTATTCCTACACAAACACCAACACAGGTTTCAACTACCTCTTCATCACTTCCTCCAGCTATTCCTACTCAAACACCAACACAGGTTTCAACTACCTCTTCATCACTTCCTCCAGCTATTCCTACACTAACACCAACACAAGTTTCAACTACCTCTTCATCACTTCCTCCAGCTATTCCTACACAAACACCAACACAGTTTTCAACTACCTCTTCATCACTTCCTCCAGCTATTCCTACACAAACACCAACACAAGTTTCAACTAATCCTCCTACTCAACAGTCATTCCCAACTTCTTTGCCAACAAGTTTTCCAACTGCTAGTCCCACACAAACTCCAACATTTCGACCAATTTCGGAAGCTCCTACTTTTGTAGGAACTGTTGTATTAAGTCCACTCAATGAATTGATTGTTGTTCTTATAGAGCTTTTCCAGCTTCTTATAGAGATACTTTCTGGATTTACCTTACGTTGAGTAATAAGCATTCCTCTACTTGAACAGAGAGCTTTATATTATATTCTCTTTTTCATTCGAAGGACCAAATGTATTTTTTGATGCGAAAATCACTATTTGAAAGTTTCAAAGTGCTTAAGAATGGTATGACACTGTTTCCTTATTCTTTGTTTTCCGTTTCTCCAGATTCTGTAACTAAAAAGTTTGTGATTTGCGAAAATGTTTAAAAGTTCTAAAGAAATCAGTTAGATATCCCAGATGGTTGTTTAGTTTGTAATAAGCAATACTTCTGTAAAAATTTCAAATCACTACAAAAAGCTTTAAAAGCATAAATAAGCATCCGTTACAATAATCAAATCTTATACACTAAAGTACACTATCTCTACTTTTTTAAAGACATTTCAACACTTGGATACGCTAATGGCAATAAATATTGTGACAATGTTACGATTACTGTTGATGGAATGAATTACGAAACTCAACAGAGGGGAGCTTGCTCAATTATTTATTTTTGATTTTTGATTGCACAGTAGAAGCTATCTAATGATTGTTTCGAGCATTATTGCATTACTATCATTAAATGATTAATATTTCCTCTATTGGGAGGAAAGATGTCTATATCATAGCCTTCAGTTATTTCATTTGAGAGACGTTGCAGCATTCATTGAGCTTGTTTTCATCACCCATGCAGTCTTCTAATGTTTGAAGCTGCTGTTTCAATACATTTTGTGGTTTCGCATTTTGTTTAAGAAATATTCTGGTTCGGAGAAGATCCTTAATTTTACGATATGATGATAAAATTTAAAAGAATTATTTCAAAAAGAGATTTGTTTGATTCATCATAAATAACTTGGACAAATTTGTATTGTGTCACAAACATCAAGATAAATATTGAAACCTACGATATATAGGATCAAAGCATCTTACAATTTTCAGGTTAACACACATTGGCTAATTCTTTTACAGCTTCCATTCGCCCTTTACTTGCACGATTTTTTATTTCTTATTAGCCGCCTTATTTTACGACTAGGTCTTGCCTTTTAAGGTCAAGTTCTCTTATTGTGCGTAGAAGTTCCTGGTTGAAAGCATGTTTTACATGAAATTGTTCACTCTGTGTTCTATATTTTATTCAACAGAATGAAATTTTTGTTAGATGAAGGTTTATTTGAAGAAAGCAATTTGGAGCTTTGGTAAGCACGAGTCTCTCTTGATCGAAACATCCCATTCTTTCGCAGCGATTACCTTCACCCCAGTATTTTTCTTGAAAAAAGAAGGTTCTATTCTTATTTGCAGTATAATCCGAAAAAGAAATTGTGTAAATATTGATATATTAAGATTTATGATTGTCATGTTCTACAGATCTATTTTCAATATGTTTCCATAACTTGATCTCCTCAAAAGAGAAAAAGGGATCGGAACCATATCCACATATCCTGTTTGTTGTAGGAGTAGATCTCAATGATATTGGAATCGTGCCGCATTTTATTTTTGATAAATTAGTTAATGTGTGTTCCTGAATTTGAACATTTGTGGGATCGATCCAGAAAGCTTTGTCTCAATACATAGACAGGCGCTAGCAGGCACCAGACAGTACTTTTCATCTTAAATCAAGAATTGCACGTGTAAGATCAAGGGTAAACATTTTACCAGTGGCTTCAACAAGTTAAGAAATCGTGAATCTGAAAAGATGCTATCGGGTCATCTTCAATGCTAATTGTAAAATAGAATATAGATCAATAACATCTTTTATGATTTCAATTCCAACGCTTCTAACACTTTTATTACTATACTTGTAATTCACATCGCCAATCTGTTTATACAATCAATTCTCAATTTTCGAATCATGGAGGTTAGAACTTGATGATTGAACTTGCTTCACTACCACATTCAAATAAACAGTGCAGCGATCATCACGTTTAAACAATATTTGTTTGTAATTTCATTCTTAGTTTACGTAGTGAAGATGCTTACATGTCTTTCTGTTGTCGTTTATAACAAATAAAATGCAATCGATATTATCCTTATCTAATTTGTACGACGCCTTTGTGTTTTCCTCTTCCTATTGCTGTGCTTAATTTTCTCTTTTCCGCCATGCCCTTTCTTTGAATTATGTTTATAGCGTTTGAAAAAGCTTTCCTTTTCCTGAAAATCGATATGTGTCAAGTATTCGAGCATTTGCGCAATTGAAGAAAAATTAGGGGAATGATTATTTCGTTGAATAACACCCTCAAACTAGATAGATAAATTATAGCAACGACTTACCTCATCTGACATCGCAGACATAAGCTCGATTTTATCGGAAATCGACTTTTTTTTGTTACCCAATTGCAGTAATTTCTGCGACCATAGGGTGGTGTAAATTGCAAGAGATCTATGAGTGGCGAGAAAACCATTTATCTACCCCAGAAAACATTTTATTCCGCATTACAAAGCTCAAAGAAATTACATCCTCCCCATTCTAATTTGCCAAACGTACCTCATTTGTGAGAAGCTTCTCACCCGATAAGTGCAAATCAAGCCTATGGTCTGCACCTTTGAGCATATTTTGGAGCTTTGAAATATGATGCTTCATAAACGCATCCTTATTCTTTTCAAGTTTGCGTCCAGACCTCAAGCGCTCCGCAGACACTGAATGAGATTGAAGAAAGAACGCAGCAAAAGCGAGAGTGACGAGGAAAAGCTTTGAAGAAAATTTTACTTTGATCATGATTTGTTTGATGGGATGAAAATTTTGTGAACATTCTTAAAAGAGTAATTCGTTTCAGAATATCGCAAATATGTGGTAAAAAGAAGTAAGTAGTACGGTACGACAGAGAATAATGTGGTTTCTGTTTACTCAATTTTCTCCTATGTCTCCCCAGTTTCAGAAACCTTTGTTTCTAAATATAAAATTTCGTGGGATTCATTTCTCCAGCGTAATCAAGACAGAAAACAACACTTTAAATGATTTAAAAGAAGGAAGTTTAGGAAACAAAACTCATCACGAAAACATAGGCAAATTAATCGTACATGCAAAAGTTTTTCCAAGGAGCTTTTGAGGAAATTGGAAAAGTGTCTTGGATGCTGCAACACTATGTATAAATAATGTTCATAAATCAATTCTTCACAAAAATTAGAAAATATAACTTCATAAATAAGAGTTAGTAAAAAGATAATTGAAAAGTGTTTTGGGTACAAGAACAACACTACAATGTAAATAACATTACACACCAAATGTAACTATTTCATATTGTAATCTACGAAGCTCAGATGTTTTTAATCTATTCAATCCAGTGATTGTAAACACTTACGTTTCTTCTACAGGAGCTATAGATCACAATCAATATGTGAAGGGACGTTACTTATATCCAGCGAACTACCGGGCTGGGCTTCATATTCTGGATATCAAAGATATTGAAGATGGAACTCTTATGATGGAAGTTGCATATTTTGATACTTACCCTCCTAATGATCGAGCACAATTTGACATGAAAATCTCCTTTTGCTTTGAAAAGTATATGTTTTAAGTAATGTAGTAACAAAAAATTGAAAAACAAAGCGTTTTATCCCAACTTTAGATCTCATGGAAGAGTGCGCTTCTCGTTTCTACTGGTCTGCTGGCCATAATGAGATTCATTCTTTGTATGGAGAGTACTTGATGGAGATGCCAAAGAAATAAAGGAGTGAAATACGAGCACCAAAATATTTATCAAAAGTCAATCTCAAATTGATGATAATGAAATGATTCATCGTGATCAAAAGTCCTCAAAACAGTTTCTTCTACTGCAACAACTCCTTGTCATACACAGCGATACGCGTACAAGAATATAATGAATAAATGCATTAAATCATTATTTATGCGTCATATATATTATCAAATAAATATATTAAATAAATAAAATAATGTACAATCTGATTCAGATCCATGTTGAAGGGCAAGACCCAAATGTATCCCTCCTGATCAGAGGTCGACGTACGCAAAGAATGTCAGAGAACATTAGTACAAGTTGTAAAGATGCATATTAATGTGAGACATGTTCCAAGAGAGAACAGCTCACGGTTGTCTTTCAACAACGTGGTGCTTGGGTTGTACTTACCTTAATTTGGTATGCTCTACAAAGAGCTACTAGATTAATGTAATTGTGGTGTAGAGAACATATTAGAATTGTAGTTAAATTAGTATATGTAGTATGTAGTAATTTGGCAAAATGCCAGATTACTATTTAACTCACAATTTGGTATCCACCAACAAACAACCCCCCAACACCAACACACCCCAACCGTGTGTTACGTCGACACCTATCTCCAGCATAGGTCATCCTTTTGTTTTTCTTTTTCATATTATGTCATGATTTTATGATTTTTTTCTATGGAATCGGCAGGAATAATGGCCAACCTATTTTCTGGTATGGTTTGCCTAGCCACTTTCGTGGCTAAATTGATCAAACTCAACGGACGATGAAAAAATAATTTTTACCAAAGTGGCCGGGCCCGATGACAAAACCGAGCATTATTCCTGCCCATTATGCAGAATAAGAAACCAATCTCGAATGAGATTCTATCTATTTCCTGCACTTCCTACTCATTAGTTAGCTTCATGGATAGCTAGAAAATTTATGTATTTAACTGGTTTTATTATGCGTTACTTTAATTGTGGCGCAAATTCCGACAATACAAAAATGAATCCAAAACCTCAACCAAATTATTATAACAATTAAAAAACGACAACCAAAACTTCTATGAAAACCCAGCAGATGATGAATCCATGCGGTGTACATCAAGTGATATTTCCATAGATGAGCCTGAGTTTGAGCAAGACGATGCTATGGAAAATTGAGATCAATACAATTGGGGTGAAGATTCAGATGACGAGATAAGCGACAGTGGTGATGAACGAATTACAGATGCAATATGGAACATTTCTTATATTGAATTACTTCAGAGGATTTGGACGGGACCATGTACCTTTATGAAGGATGTCAAAGATACTGCAGTGTATGAAGAAATTGAGAGATTAAAAATGATTATTAAGCAACGTCAAGAGAGACCAAAAAGCAAGAGAAACACTTCCAAAACGTTTATTTGGAGCGACAACTCTAGTGATGATGAAGAAGAAGAGGATTATTTTCAACAAGGCGAAAATAGTGCAGATTGTTACAGATGTAGATTTGACCAAGATTTCACAGAGTTGTATGGCCTGAGTTACGGAGACAGCCAAAAAGTACTTATTGAGAAAATGATGAAAGATAGCAGAACTGTAGGGAAGCCTCTCCTAGAGGAGAATGAACACATCATGCATGAAATGACAGTTGCAGAATTAAAGAAAATTCGTAATACACGGGAAACAAAGCGTGTAGCATACATGAAAGCTCTCAAAAAGGAATGCGACGAAGTCTTGGAAAACCTGGCAAGGAAGAAAAGTGTTAACACGAATCAAAATAAAAAATACATCCCATTTGTCATACTACACAACGATACGCTTATGCGAATATAATGATTAAATGAATTAAATCATTATTTACGCGTCATATATGTTAATAAATACACAAATAAAACAAATAAAAATAATAAATTACTCCTTCTCTATCCCTCACTAGTACCTCCATCAAATGTCCAAAATTGGAAGCACGCCTCATCCCGAGTGATTTTATTCTCTTCCAATCCACCACAGAAGAAAATACTGTTGGCCAAATTGTCAATATTGGATCAAATTTTCGAGAAATTTCCCCCTCACAGAATGGTAATAATTACATGATATCTCAAGGATATGGTTCTGGTTGGTGTCTCATACGAAAATGAACCCAATCTGACCAAAGTAATGTTCCTGACAGTTTGAATTAATAATATTTTTTTTAGTTTTAAATGGTAATTATGGATATTCTTAGGACGAGGGATCCACGACACACCACCCGCTCACTATGGGGGCGTAACAGGGACCGAACAATTGGGACTCCGAAATTTACAAGTGCTTTACGCTGGATTTCATACAATTTCGTCCGTCTAACACTAATTTTTATAACCCATCTCTGCAGCCTTCAATGATATTTTTCCCAAGTCAACTGATGCTTCACTTTCATTCCTATTAACCTCACATCTTCTTACACTCTCTTCAAACAATTTGGTTGGTACGTTACTCTTCAAATTGTTGGACCCTTTGTGTCTTTGAATATGTTTTGCCAATTTCATACTCTCCACCTTTGAATCTTCCACACATCTAATTTTCCCAACCTCATTCAAGCTTCCGCTACCACTTGCATTTTCGCAAATCATTTTGTAATATTCCCACCATCTTCAAGTATTTTTTGTCCACTCAATTCTAATGCTTCCCCACATCGTTGTTTCCACTGCAATACATTTATCATAGGTGCTTTTGTAAAAAATGTCAATATATCCATTTCATCGAAGGGGCATTGTACCCGTCCTGGTCAGGGGGGGCATAGCCAATTTTATATATCTATTTATTTGTTAATGAGTATCCTATATAAAAAAATCTACTTGTGTCTAAATCTACTCCAACATTTACCACATGAACGGGCCTAAGTGGCAATTCGAATATGTCCATAGGATTCTATATGGCCTATAATTTTTACAATACGAAGTCTCAACGAACAAGCAAACAGCAGCAGTTCAATTTCAGGTTATGGGTGATTTGTGACAATACGATCCATCCCCTTTGGTATTCTCTCTACTGCTGTAGCGTTTAAGAAATGAAATTTTTTTTGAAAGACATATTTTACGCATGCACATCTACTAACTAAAAGGTTACGTACGTCCAAACATATCAAAGCCCCTTTTCTAGCCACTGGTGACACTTGTGTGTAATAGAGGATAAAAAAATGGTATTATTATTATTCTTCTCATCTTTACTCTCACCTTCAATATTCGGCAGTGTTGCTATCGTTGGACATAGAAAGTATTAAACTACATTCAGCATGACGACGTCTGACGAAAAAAGTGAAAAGCGGCTCAAAAAGGAAAAGAAACGGGAAAAAAAAGAATTAAAGAAAAAGAGGAAACGAGAAAGCCTGGATGAAGGCAAAGAATCAGAGAAAGAAATAGCAGGGACAAAGGTAAAAAGGAAACAAAAAAGGGAACAAGATACAGAAGATGATCTTTTAACAATGAATAATAATGAAGTTTCTTTGACCTCCACTGTGAATGTGAAAGTCATGAAAGAATCAACATCGAGCACAAATGCAAGATCACCTTTGGTTGTATCCTTTCCTAACGGAGTGCCTTCCATCACTAAAAGTAGCCCGTTATTCACTTGGTCTAAAGAAAAAACTAAGTCTGTATCTGGAACTACATCAGGCAAGCGCATTCATGGTCAAGATTCTACATGCAATTATGCTTCTCAATTTTTAACATCTTCCGAGTCAGATCAAAGCTCCAAAAGAAAAAGGAATATCAAACCTACAACCAAAATCATGCTGGGAATTTTCGACAAAGAAACTAATTCACTGACTCTTCATGTCTCAGCAGAGGATGGGAAGATTGTATCATTATTGCAAACCATCAAACCGCATCGCCGTAGGAACCAACAATATGGTGATGATGATGATTCTGAATATAGTCATGATGAACATACGGAACATTTGTCTTTACGACATTTGTCTGAAACAGAGAAGCGACGCGTACTCTTCGACTCCTTTGGGAGCACCAAAAAGAAGAAAGTACTTAAAAGTAGGGAAGCGAATAAAGTTCATGCTTCCTCGATTGTTGGTTCTGATATGAATATGTTGGATGCCGTAAACCAGCAGAATATGAGTAAATCCAACGTTGAGGGTATGAAGGAGGCAACACAAAATATTATAGAAAAAACAGAGGTAAGACAATTTAGAATACTCCCATATTCTTTTCTTTTTTTACCAAGATTCATGTAATCAACCTTCCATTTCATTGGATCAAACATAGAAATTGAATGCAATTGAAAAATCTTACGCGGAAGCCCGTAAAGCATTCCTACCACCATTTGATATGAATGCTGAGCTTCCTCATCAGATTTACGATGCTCAACGTATTTGTAATGAAGCATCTTGGAGCAAAATATCACAGATAGTAGATGCTTGTCTATATAAAGCTCAAGACGAAAATGGTGGAAATATTGAAAGTGAGAGATGGGTTGCTAACCTCACCTCACGTGGAGGCAGATGGTCCAAACCCGTTCTTGAAATTTTCAAAACCATTCAAGACCCTTCGCATCACAAATATCGTATCAAATGCATTCTCCTCCTTCAATACATGACTCATTTTTATCTATATTTTGCTCGCGATAAATATGCCACAATTAAGAATATATCCGTCGATAAATTGGCGGGTAGAATGCGTCTCCCTTATGAAGTCATACCTCACCTGCTTTCGTTGTTTACAACACAACTTCAAGACACACGTGCCTCCTCCACCACAAACTCTGATGCTAGCGAGGGGTTGAATGCTACTTATACCATGGACAAACCGCACAAAAACAAATGCTTGGCATACATTCTTTTAGTATATATCATGACACATGGAAAGGAGATGAAGGTAGGGAGCATCAATAGCATGGCAAAAGCATTGCAATTGGAGTTAAATATTGCTAGTAACTTGTTGCGACAGTCTGGATGTACAGTGGCCAAAAAAGCTGGTGGAACTTATGCAGTGAGTCTAAACGCTCCATTGAAATTCCCGGTTTCTAAAAAGCTAAAAAGGAGAAATGTCGTATAACGTCACATTTGGCGGTCATGAATTCTTCATGAAAAACAAAAAGATTGTAGCTTCCTAATGCAACAATGATAATAATTATGTCATGTGGTAATAAGGAAGTTATAGTGTATCTCTTTCATCTTACCTCTCTATTGCCAGTCTATATGCTTTATTGTCAAGAAACATCCGAAACAAATATCAAAGGCAATCTCATACTCATATTGGTGGAAATGTTTCTGCTATTTTTACGGCATACCATATAGAAATTGCCCGAAACAAAATGAATTATAATATCTTGCATTAGCTTCGTTGAACTTTCTGGTTCCCATCTTTCAACATTGAAAACTAGTTGAAAGGAAAGAATGGTGGACGAAAATAGATCCTAGTTATACTTAATTCAGTTGTTCTTATGATTGCCATAAAATTTGTTAACAAAATAATCGGCAAGATCACTAGAACGAATTTATACTTTTATTATATCAAGCAAATGTGTTATGCTTATGAAGCCATTATCTCGAGATATCGCCAGACCAGGGCTATCATCAAGATCATGCGTGAACAAGAAAAAAATAATAAATTTGTCAAATTTCGAACACTTTTTATATCCCATGCTTGTAATGAAAATATCACCAGCACTACGTCCCGACTGTTGAAAGAATATAGATATCAAGAAGTATAATGTGAGGTTGTCTGTTCCCACAACCGCCACTAAAGGCACTGAACTGTAGGCATTAACCGATGTGTGAAGAGTAGAAGGAGTTGCACCTGCCACGTATCTTCTATTTATGAGCCTTGGTCCTCCTAATCCAGTAATGGCTCTTCCTAGTATGCACATTGTGTCGGATTTGTAATTATCCCCAAACGAGTACATAATGCTACCAATAAGTATCCGAATTTCATCATGTAATTTCTCACATAAGAATTTTCACATTTCTTTGCTAAATAGGAGGAAAGCCCTAATTATCGCTATATTCCATTCATAATGTATACACCATATTATAACTTTAGGTTACCTGGTTTAGATGAAGTGATGTGATCAAAAATTAAATAACTGTGATCAATGATGTTGGGATATGAAGAATCTTCTTTTTAGATTTTGCGACAACCTTAAAGAACATTATTTATTTGAATAGCCACAGTTGAAACTTGAGATGCGTTGCATTGTGTAAATTAAGAAATAATGAAAACGTATAATCTGGAATGCTCTTAAATTATTGATTTTTATCTTGGATGTGTTTGAATAATTCGAATTGTACTCATCTTACTCTTAAAATCAAAACAGTAAATTTAGTTTATTACCTATATTATTTTTTCTCTTTTCTCTCACTTGGCTTTAGAGCCCTTCCCAGTTCTGATATTTTGATGGTTTGCGACGATTATCTTGGCCAGCAGCAGATTTTTTTTTCGATGAAAATACATTATATTTTTATGTTTTATATTTCTTGTATATGACGCACCATACTTTGTATACGTAAAGTACGTCATTTTGTATTTGCATAAATGCATCTTCAAGACGCATTCTTCAGCTCGTACGGTAGGTTTGCTATTAATCAAATGCTTTATTTGAAAAGTGATTAGATATGTGTTTCGATGTAAAATAAAAATTGACACACCATTGATTGGCGATCTGTTGATGAAGAAAATGTTGTATGTGAACTTAGTATGTGAGTCCACGTATGATGAATGGTTATGATTTTATGTCCTACAGCAGTATCCTGCTGTATTGAGTGAGTAGATCAAGATTACCTTATCATTGTTATAATCGTATAGTTTTGATTGAAAATAAAAGGCAACAAAACTTGATCTATGATGTCTCAAAATGTTTGCGCAAGATGCTTACAACGCATTGGAAAAAGAACTGTAAGCATGGAAAGAATGTTACGAACACCAGAAAAATCTAGTGCTGCCAGCTCAAGTTATAGTTCTCATCTAGACCATCACTGTATAAACAAACAAATTTCGCAATTCAGCACCACCACAAGGGCCCTGCAATCTCAACCATCAACATCCGCAAGTTCTGACCATGATTATGTATCTCCCTTCAAAGATTTCTTTGACATGATTCAAGACAATAAAATTAGCTCAGGAAAAGATGCTGATGATTATTCCACCCTCTCTGTGAAAAAACTACGATGTGGTGTTTCTGAATCAGCTCTTAAGTTCAAAACTGTTGCCTATGGTCGATTAGCGTTACCACCATATGTTCTTCCTCAAGAACACAAGGTCACAATGAAAGTCAGTTTAGATGATATTATATTCGAAGACGATCTTGAAAAAGAAATATTTTATCAAATTGTTGGACAACGATACAACTCGGAAAAAAATGAGCTTACTTTAATATCTTCCCAATTTGCTAGTCGTATTGAAAATAAACGTCATGCTGTTTCCATGTTAGAGAGAATCATGGAGAGCTCTAAATTTTTGGCTAAGGATGTGCGGCAGTCTAATGAACAATCGTGAAAAGTAAGCAACTCGTATGTTGAAACTTATGAATTCGCTACGTTCCAGACGATTAAAATAAGTTTGTAGATTAGATAAGTGTTCAAATTGGGTATATTTTAATAAGTGGCAATTTAATGAAAGACGAGTCTGAGTAGTCTCATAAAGCAGCAGCTTGATCACTTTATCTATTGTAGTTTCATATGCTTGAAGGTAGAAAAAGCAAATGTTTCTCCCACTATAGGTCCTCATACACCTAAACCCCGGAGGAAAAAGTGCAAGAGCAAAAAAGTTTCATTTTATGAAACGAATATCTATTAATTATTTTGTTATTTTTTCCCTGAAACGAGAGCATGATAATTGTCAATAATGAGTAATGACTTCTTGACGCGTAGAGATAATTTAGTTACTATACAATTGATAATTGAGATGGAAGATAAGTTCAAATCCATTCCTTGTATAAAGAGCATTAAATGTCATAAAAGAAAGAATATGCAAAAAGACCAAAACACTATACGGTATTTTGAGTGGGACCTCCCGGTGTGACCATGGGTGATGCAATTGGAGAAGCACCTACTCGAGCCATGTAAGGGGGTGCATTTCCCATATTCATATGATAGGGAGTACCAGGACTTTGATGGGTAGGATTGGGAGCATTATTATTGGTTCCATCCTCTACTCCATTTTTTTTCGAAGAGGGGGTGGCTTGATTTTGTTGCGGTGTAGTTGGTGGTTGCTGTCCTTGACCTCCTGTAGTAGTTGCCATGGGAGTCTGTGATGGATGTGGATAGTGAGGTGGGACCATACCAGGAGCCATGTAAGGTTGGATTGGGGGATACATATATGGGTTTTCAGGGGTACCTGAGTAATGATGTGGAGGCGCCATGTGTTGTCCATTCGTAGCAGGCATATTTTGCTGTGGAGGCGGGGGTGGGCCTATCCCCATTGAATAGGGCGCGCTAGTAGAGTGTTGATTGTGTACAGCTCCTGGGTGATATCCTGGATATGAAGGTGGATTTGTTGGTTTATGACCTGATGATCCATTCCATGTAGCTGGAATGTTTGAGTTCGGAGTCATCATATTGTTCACCATCATTTGCACTTGCTGGACAGCAGCTTGAATAAGTTTCTGTGAAAGAAGAAGTATCGTTGCAATAATAGAAGTTAGAATTAGCACCATATTATTCATCACGTCTTGTTTCAAAATCATTCCAAAACACTGTGCTTACATCTTTTCCATGTTGCTGAAACTTTCGCTGAATAGTGGAATACCAATGATTTTTCACATCATTATCTGACCTTCCGGGTAGCTGTTTTGAAATATTCGCCCAGCGGTTACCATGGTGCTCATGAAGTGCTATCAGGATTGCTTCTTCGTCATCAGTCCATTCTCCCTTCTTTAATTCCGGGTCTAAATGGTTGACGAATCGTTCTCGACATTGTTTCCCCTGTCTACCAGGAAGATGAGATGCGATTTTAGCCCATTTTCTGCCATATAGAGCTCGTTTATCACGGAGTATATTATCTTCTTCGGCAGTCCACGAGCCCTTCCCTTTAATCACTGGGGGGCATGATAGACTTTTCCATTTTGTAAGACAATCTACTGCTGTGTGATTCACGAAATGCACCGATATATCATTCCAACGAGGCGATGCTATGAAAGAAAGGAGAGAAAGCATGAACAAACATATAACTACATAAATTTGAGGAAGAGTATATAAAACAAATAGATCCTACTTACAGTCTGGATATTGTTGCATTAAATTTCGGAGGAGATTGATTTCTTCGACACTCCATTTAGCAGCATTTTTTTCATGTATTTCGTTTTTTTTCGCTTCTTTGGAAGGGGTTTCTGTCTTTTTGTCTTTTTGTTTCGATGGGGTTCCAATTTTCTTTTTGTCTTCTTTCATTCTAGAAAGATCGTACCAGCGATTTCTTACATTGTTCACTGTTTTTCCTGGAATCAATTGGGCAATCTCTTCCCACTTTGAGCCGCCTAATTTTATGCGAAGATGTTGTAAAAGCGAGTCATCTTCAGTTGTCCATGTCTATGAAAAAGATTTTAAATTATTATGCAATGAACATAAGAAACACAAGTATAAACATTTTTCTAAAGTAGAATTGAAACTTACTGCTGCCTTCGGTTCTTCAGCCTTCTCAGTGACTTCACTGATATTAGTATCTGTATAATCTTCTGCGTTACATTTTTCAATCGTTTCATCTGTCTTGCTCAAATGACGCATGAACCTCTGCAAACATTGCACAGCTGTTTTTCCTGGAAGCGATTCAGAAATGTCATCCCAATCATCGTCTTCTTCTTCATCATCACCTAATTCTGCAGCTTCTTTCTTTTTCTTTCGTATATTCTTTACAGATAAGACAAGTGCTTCATCCTCTTCCGCTGTCCAATCTACTTTTTTCCGCTTCGATGATAATTTTGATAATGCGCTTGATTCATTCGATGTAGGCGACATGAAGTCTGTGGAATTTGACAAGTCCTCTTCGAGCTTTCTCTTCTTTGAAACATCTTCTCCATTTTTGTCTTGACTTGTACTTTCAGATTCGTTTTCATCATCTTCCTCTTTTATCTCGTTTTCTTCTTCTTTCTTGACTATGGCAGTATCTTCCTCAAAGTTTGCTTTGTCACCTTCTACAAGATCTGAAGTCTTTCCTATTTCGACATTCGGTGCTTCTTGCTTTGTCCCTTCATTTGCTTCAAGATTGTCGCCCATGATTTTTCTCGTCGCAAAATTCTTATCTTTCCCTTACAATACCAAACTACGAAATTCTTTTTCAATCGAATTGATTCAATAACAACGTTCTTTTCTTCCAAGCAGATATTATTGGCTTGAGAAATAGATCCTTTTCCTTATTCTCGTAAACAAGCTTGAAGAAGTCTTTGCGATGGTTAAAAGTTAACTAATGCCGTTATATCAACCCCGGTCTTTTACAATCGTCGCGCTGTTTAAAGATATGATTATAAATAAATGCAACCTAGATGTAATTTGATAACTGCTTCAACTGGTACTTTTTCAATGGTTTGCCTATATTTAAAAAATATTTAGGAACCTCCTCCCTATGAATATGCTAACCCTCAACTGGACTGATTAACTACCATATCTTAAATAAGAATTTCTGCCTCCATGATGAGCATGCATATGTATTCTTGTTAATTTTTTAAATAAAAAGATCGGCTGGCGCGCGCCAATATCAGAAACGTAATTTCGCCTATTTAATTATTTATAATAATCTGGAACCAAATTTATAAGTGAATGCAAAGGCTTATGTTAACTGCCCAATGCCAAAATAATTAGAAGTCAAGGCATATCAATATGTAAATTTCATATGATTTCAAGAACCCATATAACTGCCTAAGTAGATTTAAGATTCCATTACGGCGATGCCATTTTCAGCAGTGATAATTCTGTTCAGTCACACCAGAGCGTATGAAAAGATTTAAGTAAGCTTAACGTCAGCGGCATTACTAACTCTCGGACCCGTCCGTCGAAAGAAGGCTTGAAGAACAACTTTAATCAATACTTTTAATTTCTAAAGATGCGCGGGAATAATTTTCAGCTGAGACGTGTTGCCAATAGATATACACCTATGTGAATCTCATCGTTTTCGTTTTCGTTTTTAGCACACATAACAATTAATTTGTCGCTCGGTCTGCACTTGTTTCCTGTTTCTATTTATTCATATCATAATGAATAGGCTCTTTATAGATACATTGGTGTGCATTCTCAAGGATGTATACAAAGCAGATATACAGAGGTCACAACGTATTGTAAGCTTTTTTTTATCGAACAATGCACATTTTTTTACAATGAGCAGCCTCCAAGGTAGGAAATTCCAAACTGCACCTCGAACAATCAAAACTTTAACTCTCAGGAGATAAAACCTTAATCAAAATAGCTTTTTCTTGTATCGAGTATTACAGATACGGTACTCTTCAACATAATGTAATTTCGTGGCAAAATGAAATATTCTGACAAAGAAATCTCGAAGATTGAGCCTAACCTTCAACATGCAAGGGGCAATTTCATGATGATATTGAAGAAAACAATTTAAAACGTATATTTGTCTTTCCTTCACGATGATGAGTTGTTCTTAGAATGGTTTTCGGAGAGTATGTGCGTCACGGTAACGAGTAGTTTTCCATTGCATTCGACGTCATCTCGGATCTACAACAATTTTTTTCATGCGTGTGTTTTAGTCTGTGTCTATTCTGGAGAAAATGCATTCTTTATGAGAGTTGATTTAGTCCCTCACAATTTAATATTACGAGATGAACAATGCATTGTCAACTAAAAGTTGATTGCAGTTTATTGACTGCTGAATAAAATAAATTTTATGAGTTACTTTATGCCAAAAAAATTATGAAGCAAAGAAGGGCAGCGAATATGCAAGAAGGTTCTGCTATTATGAGTATGTGAGGTATATAAACTGAGAGACCGAACGAAAAATTATTTTAAGTCAATTTTGAACAAAATAGAAACCCGGAAGTTAAGGGAAAATTTTCGTACGTCACAAATATTCGAGTGTTCGCTTGTCAAAGAGCAATCAATATTTTTTGATCTTGACACAAATAATTCATAGCTTCTGAATTGTAGATAGGAAGAATAATGAAATCAGGAAAAGCAGCTGTTGCAACTGCTTTGGTCTCCAGCTGTCTTTTAATTGGAAATGTGCGTGCTTGGTCCCCATCGTCACATTTGAATGCTGGCAAAGCCTCCCACAATGTAGTTAGCACTTCCACAGGTATTCGTCTACACTCTAGACTAAATGCGAAGAATAGTTTAGAGGAAAGTTCCAGCAGCTCTGAACTTGGATCTTTCTTCCCCGACATGGGCTTTGATCTAGACGGCAAACAGAAGGTGAAGGCAGGTATAGGTGCTCTCGGACTTTCTACACTAGCCTATCATCCGCTTGTGGTAGAAGCAGCTGATAAAGTAGCTACTACAGCAAGCACTGCAAAGAAGTTAGCTCCAGCCAAGGATGCCCTTCCTTCGGCAATCGCTGCGTACGTTCATTATGCATCGCTTTTTGTCATTGTAGGAGCTGTCATGGTGAGTAAATGAAGTCTAGAATAATCTTTGTATTCATTTTTTGCGTGAATAATTGATCTCACGATTGAAAATACAGATTGAACGCATGACAGTAAGACCATACATGCCACCAGAGGATGAAGAAACATTAGCATACGCTGACATTGCCTTAGGAATCAGTGGAGTTGCCCTTCTAGTAAGCGGATACTATCGTGCAACAATGTATGGAAAGGGATGGGAGTTTTATGCGAACGAGCCTCTTTTCTGGGCTAAAATGACTGCTCTTGGAATTTTTGGAGCTTTGTCATTGTTTCCTACCATTACGATCATTAAGCGCAGTGTGACACTACGCACTGATCCAGATTCATGGCAACCAATGTCAGAAAATTTAGCAAGTCGAATCGTATCTATCTTGAACGCCGAACTCAGTGCGTTACTGTTTATTCCCTTATTGGCATCTACAATGTCGAGGGGAATAGGATACATGAAAGATTTCCCTACGGAAGTAGTTGGACCTGTAATCTTTGGATTTATTACTTTTGGAGCCTGCTACAAATATGTAACAGATGCGTTTTCGTGGCGAGAAGACTGGGAAATGAACTACATGGATGATAATAATTACTGACCAATTTCTTTAAGAATTATGGCAACTCAACGACGCTGAGAAAGAATCACTTTATGATCATGCATTTACGTCGCAAGGATCATATTTTTAGACTCTCTCTAAATAAACTTAAAGTAGGCACTTTTGTGCACTTTGAAAAATACGAATAACGAAGATCTGCATTTGTTCATATTTCATGCAATAAAAGATAATTACGTGAATACTCTGGCATCAATAAAAATTATTTTCGACTTGTAGTGTTGCAAGGGACAACATTTTCCTTGCAACAATATTTTCCAAAAATGAATGGTTAATCTCGTCAAAGCCTATCTTTTGTAACTTTTTTAAATCTACAAGTAGCATGTTGAAAGTCATTTATCTTATAACAGAACATTTTGATTGGATAGGCGTGTGTAAAAGCAGGTAAAACATACACTATTGTTGGATCGATCTCTTGATTTATTGTTATACTTTTGGTAAGGGAGGGCCTTAAATTGTGTACAGCCTCGATTGACACAACGTTGTGAAAAGTTAAAATTGTGAGGTTTAACAATTCTGATAAAGTCAATATCCTAATTGACTCGACCACTGAGGACGAAGTGAGTCTGAAGAACAAACTGGAAGGACAATTTTGAACTTGAAAGTAGATAAATTGTGATTAATAATTTTAATAGTTTGATGTCAATCTGTGTCGAATAAATCTAGCTTACTATATTTATGAGTTTAATCTATGATTGAATTGGTCAAGTTTGACTGTTTGGATCGTCACCGTTAACGGTTATCTCAAGCTAAATGTCCAATACACATGATATGACGTCATTCTTGGTTGGTACGTGATCTGGAATATCAACACACCCTCGCAACCAAGATTCAGCTATGTGTGTTGGTTTGAGCAAATTGTTTTTATCGTAGTGAAAGCATTTGTGATGTGATTAAATTTGTCTAACACATATCTGCTGCGCATTTGTTGATGATGCGGAGTTGGATGATGTTTTGTGAAGTAATCTGCGTTATTTTCTATTCCTTTTTTTCAGTAAGTGCGAGACTGTTTTTGATTTTCTGTATCTTGGATCCAATATACTCTCATATCCCACAATTTAGACTTCTTCAGGTTGATGTTGTCATATACGAAGTTGTTGGCAGTGGAATTATCTGTCTTGATAGGTGTCGCTTCTTGAGGATAGTTCAGTTGGGTGAGCATGTACCTGATTGATATTGCAAGTTGTACATTGTGAAAAATGCCACCCACTTCTGCTTCTGCTGCTGATACAACCACATGGCGAAGCGTTTTGCACTCTATAAGGAATACTCCGTTTGGTTTTGCTTCTGGTCGTTTGTAATTAGGTTTGCTGAAGTTGAAAAATCCTGCTATCCTGCTTCTTGCTTTGGGCATGACGAGGTATGCAGTATCAGAATCTACATGGGGTGTCATATGGTCAAAAATTCACTTACAATTAACACCCTTCACTTTTCTGCGTTTAGATTGACTAGACATGATGGTCATTATGCGCGCTGATCTGATTTAAGATGAGCTTGCTTGTAACCTCTGATCCAAATTGGATGAGAACAAATTTATTGTTTTATGTGGAAAAGGGAGATAATTCTAATTTGACTTGTTCTTGGTAATAATATTGCTTCGATCATTTACTTATAATAAATTACAATAAAACAGTCTAATTGGTGTCAGATTTTGGCTTAAATGATGTCATTTAATATCTTATACCCAAATTCCGAATAAAGACAGGGTGAATTGGGTAAGTAATAGGTACGACCATAATTTTGCTTTTGTAAAAAGAATTGGTGTTATGAAAATAAATTAATTCATTACATAAATGCATGAACCAACACAAATAACAAGGTACACGAGTTTAATGAAATGTGCAATACACACATTGAATTATAACAATATTATAGATAGTGAATTTTCAAAATTATGATAACATTATCACCATACTATAATAATGTCAGAAATGGATATTAGGCATGGACGTTAGTGGTGACATTAAGAGATCATTGATGTTGTAATTCCGTTCTAAGTGCAAATAGGATTGCTTTGGGATTTTGCATATCTCAATACCATGCTTGAGGTAAAATATGTAGCACATTAAGCTATTTACAAATCGTTGAAATGTAAATCCAGAAGCCATATAGGAATCAAACTGAAAACCTGCCTGATTTAAGGCAAAGATGATATCATTTTTTGCTGGAAATCTATTGTGTGCCAAATATGTGGAATTGTATAATTCCTCACACAACATTCGCACAACATCACACCCTTTTTCTTTCCATCCATCTCGCACTGTCCTTGTTATGGTTTTTTATTTTCTCCGCCAATGATGTGATTCATTAGATGAACTTGCAATCTTTCCACCAACCTAACTTGACCATGGTCTGAAGAAACTTGTCAAGCGAGATGAGGAAGGTATTATTAATATCCCAAAAATGCATGAATTTGTCCATGTAACAAGAAACATTATCTGGCATGGTCCACCTATTTGCTATGATACTCGGCTCGCAGAAAGTAATTTAAAGGTACATAAACACCTGGCACAAAATACCCAAAGGCAAATAGCTTCATTTTGTCATCAAACTGCAAAGCATCTACATGAAGGTGTTGTAGTACGTCAATCTTCCTCCCAAGTGCAAAAAATCTCTAAAAAAATGCTACATAATAATATTTTTCAAAAAAGAGTGCCAGAATCAAGTGACATAATTGAGCAACCCAGTATCAATATGTGTTGAAATACTTGATATAGATTCTTTGCTTGCACTGGAAACAGAGTCCATTTCCTGTAACATCTTTTTGATTGGAGACACCTGATTGCAAATCACCTCTGTTATGGGCAAGGTTGAATTGTTTATATCTTGAGTTTCATACAACCTAATTATATTTTCCTGGTTTGTTTTGGTATGGTCAATCATGCCGTTTACATCCACTGTATTTGTAGACTTCCATTCTGAATAACGACTTTTACCCCTTCTGAGAGGTATGCCTGTTGAATTCTTGGATTTGATCTTATCTTGGTTTTGATGATTCTGTGGTGCCATGATGATGTGATGAACTCTATGTCTGGGATATCTCTATTTGACAAATCAATTTGTATCTTGTTTTGGGAGAAATCTTGTAGCATTCTAAAGTAGTTTAACTTTCCAAAATCAAGCAAAGCATTGAATTATAAAATATCACTTGGAATATGATTCAAAAAAGCTAGGTTATAATTTATTAACTTGTATAAGAATTCAATATTTTGATTTGTGGAGATGAAAAGGGTTACTATGTCTAAAGGAGGCATTTTTTTCTGGGACAGGAAAATCCATGTGTAATTTGTTGCAGCTTCCTTGATTGACAAAAATGCTGTAAAACCATGTATGCTTATTAGTGGCTTAAATACAAAATCTATATGGATAGATTCACCTGGTGTATATTGTGCCCAGTCTATCTTCTTTTTACAAAGCGCTTTCTGGATTTGATTGCAAGGCAAATGTGACATGGTTTGTCCATACTAGGTAAGTTCTTTGGTAGACATGATATCTATTTGTGATTTGTGAGGTACTTGATGCAATCATAGTGGGAGTGGGCACATTTTTGATGGATCAGTTCTGCAGTGAGGTGCAGTTTGCATTACAATATGCTCATTTTTTTGATTCTGAATGCATGGAAAAAAAATCTTGTATTCATGATGATGATGTTTGTGCCGAAATCATTGACTGTTTTAGATGCTAGTTGATAGGCAAGATTTTGCGGAATCGTGATATCTGGAATTGGGGTGGTAGTAGTAGGCTTAGATGCCGTGCTGATGGGATAGTACCTGACAGACAATGCTTCATACTTTTTGTGCATGTTTTTCGTCATTTCTTCCTGAATTTCATCAACCCCATTTGATAACGTGGTCTTCTTTTTCAAACTTTTCTACTTCTTCTTTTTTCCGCAGGATAAAAACAAACTAGGTCTTCACCTAAGAAATTGGCTTTGCCTTCACTTTATTTAAGCGCAATTTTCACTCCCGCGTTCCACGTCCGAACATTGCTCATCCAAGCTCGTCGAAAAACATTTCGTTTTTGGAAAGGAGATGCCAATCCAGGTGTTGGGTGAACATCCATGATTCTTGTTTGAGTCGGCACCATCGATTTGAGATGTTTTTCCGGGTAGTATCATCATTTGTTTCCTGGTGAAGAAGGTACACTAACTCGCATTGTCAGTCCTGAAATATCGTGCCGCCAGTGATTTCGCCATCGAGGGCAACAGAATTTCGGTTAATGCTTTTAAAGGATTTTTAGTGTGTGTCACCAGTATCCACTAGTCTACACAGGTTTATGTTGGTCGCAATCGAATGCATACTATGGCTACAATTCAATCGTATTCGCGTTAATATAAAACGAGGAACAGATGAATTATTGTATAAAATTCTACCATTAAGTTTCTATATTTGGAGGTTTTCTTCTTTGAAATTTTTTTTTTTTTTTTTATTTTCATATTATACTGCATCGTCATGACACATTTTTTAGAAACACGATTGCGCCAAAAAAAGAATCCTTAAATAACTTGGGATTCAAGTAATTATTTGTCTCTTAAGTTTGTGAAGACAACAAATGTGGAAAATTTGCGTTTTCATAAAGATAAAGGAATTCTGAGAATCTTCTGATTTGTCATTCTTCTCGCTTTATGACGTATTGAATGCCGATTACGTAATCTTATGTCTATGATTTCAATCCAAATGAATTTTCACTATTTTCCGAGCTTCTGTAGAGAGCGTGCTGGTGTGTACGTGAAATGAATAAAGAATTATCAATGTAAAAAGAATCTTTCGCTTGCGTCATTCAAGTTACGTTTCAAACTTTTAATTTTGCAAGATGTTTTTCTTTTTGAAGGTCAAATAATTTGGTATCAAAGAAGAAATAATGCCAGCAAGAAGAACAGTTGTTGCAACTGCTTTGGTCTCCAGCTGTCTTTTAATTGGAAATGTGCGTGCTTGGTCCCCATCGTCACATTTGAATGCTGGCAAAGCCTCCCACAATGTAGTTAGCACTTCCACAGGTATTCGTCTACACTCTAGACTAAATGCGAAGAATAGTTTAGAGGAAAGTTCCAGCAGCTCTGAACTTGGATCTTTCTTCCCCGACATGGGCTTTGATCTAGACGGCAAACAGAAGGTGAAGGCAGGTATAGGTGCTCTCGGACTTTCTACACTAGCCTATCATCCGCTTGTGGTAGAAGCAGCTGATAAAGTAGCTCCTACAGTAAACACTGCAAAGAAGTTTGGTCCGGCCAAGGATGCCTTACCAGCCGCAATGGCAGCGTACTTTCATTATGCTTCTATTTTCATTGTTATTGGAGCAATTATGGTGAGTTTACAAATTGTTGTATTTTCTTTATAATCATTTTTTGCGTGAATGATTTCTCTAACTGGTGTAAATATAGGTTGAACGTTGCACAGTGAGACCATACATGCCACCAGAGGATGAAGAAACATTAGCATACGCTGATCTTGCCTTAGGAGCAAGTGGAATTGGTGTTCTAGTAAGCGGATACTATCGTGCAACAATGTATGAACGAGGGTGGGAGTTTTATGCGAACCAGCCTCTTTTCTGGGCAGAACTAAGTTCGATAGGAGTTCTTGCAGCATTTTCACTCTTTTCAACTGTTACTATCATTAAGCGCAGTGTGGCACTACGTAATGATCCAGATTCATGGCAACCAATGTCAGAAAGGTTAGCTAGTAAAATGGTGTCTCTTTTGAATGCCGAACTCGGTTTATTGCTCATTATCCCCTTTTTGGCATCAACTATGTCGAGGGGTGTAGGATACATGAAAGATTTTCCTACTGAAATAGTTGGTCCAGTGGTTTTTGGTTTCATCACCTTTGGAACATGCTACAAATTTGTGACAGATGCATTTTCGTGGCGAGAAGATTGGGAAATGAATTATTATGATGACAGCAACTATAATCAAAACAACAACAGGTTCAGCAATACCAATAGTTACAACAATAACAACAGGTCCAATAACAACAATAGGTATTATTGAGATTCTGTGCGAAAGTATTCAATACAACTATTATAGGCGTTTTATTAGAAATCTGAATCTGCAGAAGCACTTCAGGACAAATGAGACAATTATGAAATTTCCAAAGGTCGAATATACGTATTTTTACCAATTAAATTACGCTCTATTTTTAGGAAATCTTGTTTTAGAAAGAACAATTTATTTTTTCTGTCGAGTCTTTTTTGTGCCCTTTTTGATAATCTTAGGTCCCATGAATCCAACAGTCTTCCTGAATTGCACAAAATCTAGATTTTTCTTATATTGCAAGTATTGTTTCTGATCTAATTGTTCTGTAGCACCAAAAATAATCACAAAAATACCGATCAAACCAATAATACCCACAGTATATTGTATGAACGTCTCCATTGCACCGACACCGCTCACAAAAGTCCCAATCCAAAACAAGATTTCACCGAAGTAATTTGGATGTGTGGAATATTTCCATAATCCGACGTTACACCATTTATTACGATTCGGAAATGTAATTTTTTCATTTGGAGATTTTGGATTAAGAACCACTTTTTTGGCTTTGAAAGTAGCCTTTTGATAATCGGCAATGGATTCAAAGATTATTCCTAAAATTTGGAAGAAAATTCCAAGGATGCCAATAGAACCCCAATAGGGAGATTTCCATTTTTCAGGGAGAAGATTGACAATGAAGGATGTGGTAATCTTATTGGAATTATTTGCTTTGGTTGTAGCTTGTCGCATTCGATACAAGCACGGCATGAAAAGGGAAGCATAAAAAAAGGTACATGACATCCAAATAGAGAATTTAGAAGACATTTTAGACCGTTGATCCACTTCTTGTAATTTGAAATGCCACTCTTTCCAATTAACATATTCTCGATGGAGAAGGAACAATGATAGTCTCACTCCCCATATGACAACGTTGATGGTATGAAGATTAGTCAATACAGGAATTGGATCTTTGGATAAGTGCTGCAAAAATGTGAATAGATTGATAACAATGGTATGAACAAAATTTAGATAAAATACAGAGATAAAGGAGAGTGACTCACATTGAAACTTGACAAAGCAAAGATAGCTGGTAGTGCTACACCAAGCCCATAACCCAAACTAATAAAGTATAAAAAACTAAAAAATCCCAAAGAAGAACCCAAAAGAGTCATGGTCACTACTGCTAAGTTGGTCATGGGAATATTATCCGTTGGAACCCAAAAATAAGAAGCAGTAAAACTGAGTAATGGGGACACTATATTGGAAAGAGAATCAGATTGCTTTTGACTCTTGTTGACTTTCACTTTGGAAAAGTCAAAGTCTAAGTGATTTTGTACTATGCGTTGATGAAAATCAGAGGTTTGATCTTTGAGCATTTCAATGCTGGATTTTAGTTTCTGAAGGCCTAATTGTTTTCCAATGTGCTGTGATCGTTCTTTGGTGGTCTTTAGGAAAGTTCCTTTGTCTATTCCTTTTTTCTCATGTTCATTTGAACGGAAAGCAGATTCTTCCCTTAAGTCAATAGCGTTTGTAGTTTCATCTGCAGATGATGATAAGGAACGTTTTGCAGATTCTTGATAGTTATTTTCATCATGGATACCCTGACCTCCCGCCTCGTCATCTCCTCCACGAATTTGTATGGCCCCATGGTTGTGTACCACATTTCTTTGATTGCCAATGTTATTGGATATCATTGGATATTGCAGGAAAGATATCTGACCTTGCACAAAACATTGTCGAAGAGAAGAAAATGATAAAAAGTAGCAAAACAACCGTGCCCAGGTTGATACCTTGCACATAAGCATCGTTGCCGATCCTTTTAATGGATGATGTCAGTGTCAAACAGAAATTAGGTTGAAGCAAGATTTTATTTTGAATCATAATTTTCTTGATTTATTTTTTTTACGGTTTTTTTTAATAATTACAACGCACATCAATATATGAATATTTATTCTCACAATCAACGTTTGCATGTTGAAACCATTTATTAGTTATTATTCTTATTTTTTATTTGATTCGTTTGACTTTCACTTTCTTCTTTATTGAAAGGAGATGTATAAGAAAGCTACACTGATTCCTCCCCACCATGTGTTCCTGCTACTCTACACTTATTCAACCTCGATCATTGCAAAATCAACATGGACATCTTCAACATCTGGACCTGTTCCTTCACTCTCAATACCCCCAATAACGGGACAAGTCGATCTATTCACTTCCTCCTCATCAGCTAATCACACCATCAAACTAGCTTCGCAAAATTCTGTATCTGACAGCATAATATCTACACCATTATCACCTCTAGGCAATAGAATTCCAACAAAGGAAACAAACACACATCTTCATCATGACAATGACACCATTGAACCCATACTCTCACTTGAATCTATAGCAGCTGCAATATCCAACAATCTAAATAATCTGAACAACAATTCCATCAATATTACTCAACTTATTTCTGCAGATAATTTGAAGAAAAAGGGATCCGATTGGGTCAATAATAACATGAATATGAATGTTACTCAATTGCTTTCTTCCGATTTTTACATTCAAAAAGGAATTGATATTTTTGATATGGTAAGTCTTTCCTCTTGATCTCATTTTGTTTTCGTGTATGGTAATGTAGCATTTCATGAAGCCCAAGGAAGATATATTTTCTTGTTTTGTTTCATTGGATAATTCTTAATACTACTGCACTTCTGTTTGTTCTATGGTGTCTCGTATAAAATGCATCTTCATTCCAATAATGAAAGAAGCAAGACCCTGTTGTGTTGCTTCGTGGAGGAGACCTCCGAAAGCTTTTGAACGTTCCTATGAGTAGAAATTCACTCAAGATAAATGTCCATAATCGTCTGGATCAGAATACTATTACACAAAATAAAATGGATCAAATTGGAAAATCAATTTGTCAAGTTGCCTTTCTCAAAATACTCTTTGATACTATCGCTCAAATGTTGACCGTCCATAACTTTACGCTCTTTGATGAGGTGCGTTCTTTTTTATTTCCTTGACTGCAAACGCAAAATTGCAGTTTCAATCCTGATACATGTTCATGTCAGAAATTATTTGTTGTGCTTTCCGAATAGAATGCATTATTTCAATCTGTTTCTTTCTCCAATCACATACTTATTTGTATTTAATGTACCCTAACTGACATTCCAAATAGATTGCGTCTAAAGTATTAAGCACAGAAACACATGCAGCCGTCAAAACAATCCGCGACATTTTGACCAAATTCCCAGACCATGGAATTATTGATATATTTAAAGATTATCCCAGAAGAGACGTGATTTTATCCTTTGTAGCTTTCTCCAGGCTTCAACGGTTTTCAGTCCATTACAAAGAATTCTACTTGTCATCAATTCAACAATCAAGCAATCTAGATAATAATGGTACAATACGGAAACGAAATTCAGAGCGCATTATAGCATCTATGACCCGTAAGAAAACCAAGAATCAACGTATCAGTTATATCAATAAAGGGTCTATTGTCTCCGATGAACAACTTTTGAATGATTTAGCTCATTATTCTGTCTTTGCAAATGCTGCATATGGATGGAAGATGCGTCTCTTATTAAGTGGAAAGCTTCATACTGGAAATAAAAAAGTACTCATAGAGCGGACTGGTGTAGAAGAGGAGAATATTGTGGAAGCAAATTGGAAAGCCAAGACTCATCTTCCAGCTTACTTTATTGTACGAGATGTAAAACGAAAAAATATTGTATTATGCATTCGTGGAACTTTATCTCCAAGAGATGTTTTAACAGATTTATGTTGTATAGCAGATGATTTTATTTCCAAAGATGTCATTGATTCGTTTAGAGATAAGAACACTGCATTATTCAAGAAAAAATTTCTTGGGAGAGCTCACCAGGGTATGCTTCAATCTGCTAGAGGCATTGAAGCAGCAGCAAGGACAAAGATTGCAAAAGAATTTGCTTCTCATCCTGATTACAATCTAGTTATTGTTGGGCACTCACTTGGTGGTGGTGTCGCTGCAATTCTTGGTACCATGTGGAAAAATACTTTTCCAGGTCGCACCGTTTATGCATATGGTTGTCCCTGTGTAGGCCCAATAGATACGAATCCAACAAACGACCCATCCATCATATCAGTTGTTGGTGAAGGTGATCCTTTTTCCACTCTTTCTCTTGGTCATTTAGCTGATACTTCAAGAGCCTTGTCTCAGCTTTGTGAAGACGAAGCGTTGAGAAGTGATGTGCTACTAAAGACTCAAGGAGACATTAAAGATACCTCGAAAGAGGATCTACAGTGGTGTTATGATACCATGCAAAAAATTAGAATCAAAATGAAGGGAGAAAAGTTTTATCCTCCAGGACGAATATTATATATGGGAGGAGCTGTATTTGGGAATAAGGATGGCGAAGTCACTCTAAAGGAAGTGTCTACTGAAGCATTTGAAGAACTTCTCCTGCATCCATTCATGTTTGACTTGTCCCGACATGTACCAAATAGATATGAATATGCCTTGCAAAAACTTTATGCATCTAATGAACAAATACAAATAAGCAAAGAAGCACTACAATAAATAAGAAATATAATCGATGTGTATAACCAAGACCAATCCAATTCCTTATTTTACTTTCCAATTTTTCAAAATTAATTCAAGCTGACCGTTTCGATCGTTTCGGGCGAAGAAATCGACGAAATAGTCCAAAATGTAAAACGAATCAATTCAAGGCTATTGGAGATGAAGTTTTCAAAGCACTGTGTCCATAGTGATTCCTCCGAAATTACAGCAAATACCTAGAGAACGGAAAAAAGTAAATAAAATATGTAGGTTTCGGTTTCTCTATGATCGCTACAACCCTGATAAATCCTTGCAGACAAAATAAGGATACTTAGTATCATATTTTACTGTGCTATGACCAGTCTCCCTCTCCGTTTGTATACGTTTAGCCAACGTATAAGCTTCTATCAATATTGGCAGGAATTGGGCGAATTTCTGTTCCAAGTTCCTGCTCCACGCGACGTAGTGAATGTCTATCATCATACGTTATGAGGTTCACTGCCAGACCGAGGTGACCGAATCGACCAGATCTACCGATTCGATGTAAATAAGTTTCACTATTCTTTGGGAAGTCAAAATTAATGACAACATTCACTGATTGGATATCAATACCACGGGTGAAAAGATCTATCGTGCAAAGATTGTGCAAAGGGAAAATCGTCAATAATTATTTCTCAAACTATAAAGAAGAACACAAACAGGCATAAAACTTACCCGATGTTACGAGATGCCGTGTAGCTCCATTGCGGAATTCATGAAAAACGCGGTTTCTATTAGCCTGTTGCATTTTTGCGTGGATGTAGTAGCATGAGTAACCCAATTCAGTAATTTTTTTGGCCAAGAGCTCTACACGGTTGACTGAGTTACAGAAAATAATGCTTTGATTGATTTCGAGTTTTGAGAAAAGAGTATTGAGGCAGTGCACCTTTTGACGTTCTTCTACATAGGCATAGAACTGAGTGATTCCTCTCAAAGTGAGCTCGTCCATTAGGTTGATGCTGTAAGGATTGGGAACGAATTTTTGACAGAAAGATTTGACGGTGACGGGAAATGTGGCACTGAAAAGGCATATCTGGTGATTAGGATCACACAAAGCAATAATTTGCTCTAGGACAGGTTGAAATTCGGGGGAAAGTAGTTTGTCAGCTTCATCCATGATGATAGTGCGACAACTACTAAGATCTGCCACGTTTTTGGATGCCAAATCTAGAATACGACCCGGTGTTGCGACTATCATATGGACAGTATTATAGAGACGCATGATATCGTCTTTGAGAGAAGTTCCTCCTGTCGTAACCATACATTGGATCCCCATATGTTTTCCAATTTCTTTAACGATAGCAGATGTTTGAAGGGCAAGTTCACGTGTAGGAATAAGGACTAAGACTGTTCAAAAGGAAAACGATATGATTGTTAGATTTTTTTCTTGCTTCGGACTTGTAAAAAGAAAATTAAGTCATCATGACTATTTTAGCTACTCAAAATAAAAAAACAACATACCTTGAATGTGTTTTTTCGCTGTATCTGTTTTTTCCAAGCATGGAATGATATAAGCGGCGGTTTTTCCTGTTCCATTTTTTGCTCTGGCCAAGACGTTTCTATTTTGCAAAATAATCGGTATTGCTTCTTCTTGAATGGGACTTGGTTTTTCAAAGCCCTTTTCAAAAATGCCCATTAGAACTTCTCGCTTTAAGAAGAAGTCTTCAAAGTCGCGACCCTTCGTTTGAGTCACATCCTCTGTCTTGTACCTTGTATCCTTTAAGGGAGCAACAAGGCCGTCGCGAAAGGTTCCAGTTCCTTCGACTGTCACTTTATTTTTGTTTCCATTTGGTTTCTTTTTGTTTCCACCGTTCTGCATGCTTTGAACTGTTGCCATTTTCTGGTTTATGATTATCGTCTGTACTTCAAGACTAATTGATTGGTTTTGTAATTTGTTGTCGCCTTTACTAAAATATCTTTGAGGCGTTTATGAGGGACACTGTCGATCGCTTTCGAGCAATAAAAATTTGTTTGAAGAGATTTGTACTCAAAGTTACGAAAAAGATTCTACGGTACGGTATGGTATAGGACTATACACAAGTTTCAGGTTCTTCGCAAGGATGTATTTCCGGTGAATTTGCTTTTTGCGTTGATTGGTATGTGTCTATGAAGTCTACGTAAATTTGAGCGTAGAGGAATTATAATTGTTGGATTCGACCTTTCGGTTTTGTTTTACTTTGCCCTACGAGCTTTGGTGTCTCAAATTCGATCTGCAAAGATTGTTTTGTTTCGTGCGATCGGACGATTCGAGATAGGATTGGTAAATGAAAGTTTCTCGAGGATTCTTTTACGATTTCTAGTCGCTATTGAAGATATTCTATAATATACCGTTCTGGTTGTTTTTGTTGCTTATGTTGAAAGAGAACTTGGCGCAATTGACTATAGTAGCTCGCTTTGAGTTTGGTTTTTGTTTGATTGCAACTCTTCAAAATCTGAAGTGAAATTTTTCAGAAGTATCAGAAAACTATTGTTTTGATCGTACGTACTATACCATACCTAAAAAATCTAAGTTCCCTCTTTCTCGTGTGGTTCACTTGTTTGGAACGCGTATCATACAGTATAGTACTTACCCAACAGACGCTGTCATCTCAGTTTGACAAATGAAGGATCCCTAAAGAGAGAGACAGGGCGGTTACTTAGATAGGCACATACAATGTAGATTTCCAATATATCACGATGAATAAATTCAGAAAAGTGCCCATCATCATATACTTAAAAGAAGATGATGCTCCTATCATTAAATTTGTGCAAACCAACATAAAAATACAGTCTACCATAAGATATAATAGATTGAACACTGGAAGCTCAAAATTCATGCACTATAGAAGCAATTTGATCAACTACGAAAGTGAGGGAGCAATGGAAGAATTGCGATTAGCTAACGTAGGCTGTCAACTTACAGCATTTAGAACACCTCAAGAGAAAAATTATTGACCTACTAAAGGTTCATCAATTTCAATCAAAGGAGATTGGGTGAGTATGAGTATAATCCACAACAAAGCTAACCCATGATTGCTTTGCAATTCCTTATCATCAAAACAAATAGCTTATTGTTGTACAAAAAAGTAGAATTCATACTGAAGAAAAGTAGGCATTATGTAAACGTCTTTTTAATATTGATAACGTTTAAAATACATGTGCTTGTTGATCTTTGGCTCTTTTTGCTTGTCTATTTGCTGAATAAGCTTCATTCAATTGCACATTATCCTCATCCGAACCTTCGATTTTCCTCCTCCAATTTATAAACAATGAAAGAAAATGAAAGAAAATGAAATAATGAACCAACTTTATATTATTTCTTTCATTACCTACTTGTCGTCATCCATAGGAATCATATCTATCAATAATCCACGCTCTGTCAATTGATCTCTATACAACTCAGCCATCTCAAAATGATACTGTCCGATAATGGAGAGTCCGAACTGATGAGCTTGCATCATGACCTGATAAGCAGCACCGTCATTAATTCCACAAACTTCTGTAAGACAACGAGCAACGAATTCACGTTTGTTCATGGGGTCGTTATAAAGGCGTACAGCCCATCCTTTCGAGTTATTATCCTCAGGAGAAGACTTCTTTTCTTGTTTTTTAATGATTTTTTTCTTAGGGGGGGCTGTGGTAGTGGAATATAACTGGCTGTTGGAAATAAAGGAATTTTGCAAAGATCGCGTGGAATATCTTGCATTGGTAGCTGCTGGAATTGGGACGAACGCGGAGACATGGACATAGCTCGAGATGATTGTGAAGATAAGTATGGAGAGACTGAATAGCTTAGATGATGACATGATGGTAGTGTTTGATGAAAGCAATTAACTAAGTAATTAATTGATTCAGCGAAAGAAGTTGTGTTATTTTGTTTGTTCTTCGTTATGAATTAGATACGCAACGTAAGCGAATGGATATGGCACAGCATGTAATGGTCAGCAAATAAATACTGCTGTTTGAATAGTAATGAATTACCTAAGTACCGTAGTAGGGATATGTAGTACATTTGAATCTGATGAAGATTGCTGGTAACAAAAAAAAAGAGGATGTGTCATATTTGAATTTTGATAGGATTTGTGGATGTCATAATTCGTCATACTTTAGGAGAATAACTTTTTTAGCTCCTTAAAAGACGGCGTTAATTAGAGCACCTTACATCATATAATAATATACGTACGGCTAATTACATAGAAGGAGAGAGATAGTAGACACCAGGAGTCCTGATCATGCTTTTGAGATCAAGACACGCTACTCAAAGTAATGGTACAGGACAAGAAGTGCGCCAAGCAATTGTCAAGCAAAGAATTACAAATACACATGCCACATTCAAGTTGAGATGACAGCAGCTGAGGAGATGAAAATGAGTGACTCAAAACAAACGGAGGACTATTTTTCAGTTTATGAATCCATATACAAAAAAGAAGATTTTGAGATTCCTCAAGACCCTTCCTATTCCTGCGATTTGACCAAATCGTTTATGGACTTTTGTGTGTCATACATGATGAGCAATGGAGAGACAAAGTGTGGCAATGAATCTGTGACTACTATACATGACGATGAGGAAGAATTATTGCCTGTGATTGATTTGTTGCAATCTGATGAAAATGACGTAATCAATCTTCATCCTTCGCCATTAAATGGCGGGCTAGAATGTGATCGATGGACAAACAATGCCTGTTTAATACTGCAATCTATTGAAGAAATGATCGACTACCTGAAACGGGAATCCTACGGATATGTGGGTTCTTTCATTGTTGCTTCAAAGTGCATATCTAATATTCTCAATGGCGTTGACGATGAAACTAAAATTGGCATGAACAATACTGATAAATCTATTTTTGAATCAACTGTCACTTCTTTCACGGTTAGCACAGCAAACCAGATAGAACAACTACGACAAACTGCAACTGCGAATAAAGAATTCATCTCCAACCACGACTTGATGAACCATCGTGAAGGGGTTGTGGCTATTTTGTTGTATCTTCTTCAGAGCAAGGTTATGGCGGTCATGTCGGATTTGCACAAAGTTAGAACGAGAAAAGCAATGAAAGATGTTTTGAACGATCCACTTGGGTGTTGCAAAGGCTTCATGTCAATACCTGTACAACAGACCATGAAGGAAGTGAGAGAAATGGGCATGGAAGGAAATTTAAGCCCTCAGCATATTCAAATGATGCTCCAAAATGATACTTCTTTCGTCGTTGAAACGGATGATATCAATACTACCTATAGTCAAAATACAAATCCACATTATTATTTGGAAATCCAGCGTCGAGAAGATGATAGAATTCAGCAATTTCTGTCTTCCTCTAAGGGCAGTAAACCATTTACAATGAAAGCAGCAAGTATAAGAACAAATCCACCAATAAGAAGTCAACAAACGACAACCAATTCATTACTACAACAACAACAACAACATCCTACTCCACCTCCACTTCCACCAACAAAGCAAACTACATCAACACCCACTAGTATCAAACCTCTCCATCAGCAACCGTATCCTCAGCCTGCAAGCATGAATAGTATTGACAATGAACATAAAAACAAATACAAAGATCAAGAAGAAGCCGAATATCAATACATGCAAAATCTTCAACGTGAGAATACACTTTTAACATCCCAAATACAACAATCTACACAATCATTGAATGAAATTCATAAAATAGAACAATCAATGATGCAAATCACGTCTCTCTTGAACCAATTCGCAAATTTAATTTCGGAACAACAGGAGGATGTCATGTTTATTCATGAAGCAGCTCAAGAAACCAAGGACAAAATGGAAAAGGGGACTGATAATATTGTGGATGCTACAGAGCGTGCTAAAAAGGGTAGTCATTATATGGCAAAATCAATTTATGCCATGGGGATTGTTTTATTATTTTTGAATTGGGCTCTGTAGTTTTCATGTCAAAAACAACCAAAAGAATAACAATATTTTATGCAAGCACTAATTTATGAAACTTGTATGTTTGGTTATGGTCGAAACATTGTTGTAGGAACATTATGAGAATTGACAGTGGTCATGTTGAATTTCGATTTTATTCTTCTTATTCCAACATTTGTTGATCTCCATCATGAATGAAAATAAATACATAGTCGTCGTGATGAAGTTTCTGCTGATCAGCAAATGGAAGTCCTAATTAATTTGACACGTACTTTTATTTAAATTCATGCGTACTTTCTACAGCCCATATGGTGACACTTCCTACTTTCAAGAAGGAAGTAGGTACATAATTAATAAATATTCGACAAACGAAGCTTGAATATCATCAGATCATTCATGAAGCTCCACATGTAGCAGTTTATTTTTTATCCTTCATAAGTGAAATGCTTGGATTGTGAGTTGTTTATGCTTATTGAATTTAAGTGTATATATTAATAATTATCTTGGGTGTCGCCATTCCAATCACAGCACCATCTAACATCTTCCCAACAAATTAGAGACAACAATCTTGCGTGAAATTGAGTTCGGAAATTGTAGAAGAATTGTGAATCTTTGAGCTTATTTCTATAGCTGCTGTGCGGAAGGAGTCTCGATGCAAGATAAATGAAGGAGGTCTTTGAAAGACAACAAATCCAGATAGAATAGACAAAGCCGATTGATTTGAAGAACTTATTGGAATTACATTAATCAGCAAGTTAATAAATAAATAAAAAAGAAAGAAAGAAAGCGAAAATGGGAAAAGTGACAGAGTTTTTATTGAGATGGCTTTTCTTAGCTAACATGATTGATGATCGCATCGACATTCAAAATATTCCACCTCCAATGCAAATTGCCTCCAATCAAAATCCTTACAACCAAAATAATCCATATGAATATTCTTCTCCGCCTGTATCCGAAGCCTCTTACAACACTGCATCTACATCAACATTATCAACATCATCTGTAGATGACGAATGGAAAATAAAATGTCGCCAAGGCATTGCCATGTATCCACCTGGCACTCCACGTCGTTTAGCCCTTGATTCTCTCCGTGTTGAAATAGTTCATAGTCTCGCCAGTCAGCTCAAACGGGCAGATGAAGTTTTGAAACGCAACATTTACAAAACCCTTCACAGAAATCACGATATTGGCAGTCACGAAGAAGATATAGAAAGATCTACCGAAAGCAAAAATAATAAGAAAGAAAATTCAGAGACATCCACCACCAAAGCGGAGATATTGTTTGATTTGGCTGATCCCAAAAGTCAAAATTCCATGGCAAATAAAACCTCACTTACATCACGGTCGACTTCCCACAAAGATAGACATTTAGAACACGATGACGACGATGATGAAGAGCAGGCATTGGATGATTCTCTGTTAGATGCTGATTTAGAAATCATCGAAGCTCTTCGTCAAGCCACATATGCCAAAGATCCACATAAACAATCTATGGATTCGAACAATGCACAATACTCATATCCAACATCAACATCAACATCAACATCAACATCAGCATCAGCATCAGCATCATTGCTTACAAAAGAGGAAGAACAGAAAGAAATTGAAGAAGCCCAAACCCTTCTCATGGAAGCTCGAGAATATTTACCTCAGTTGGTTAGTGCTGTTCTTCATTCAAGGCAAGCTTTAACTCCACAGCCTTCGTTAGACCCTATTCAAGCTATGCGAAAACTACTTATAACGAGATGTCTGGAAGATCCTGGTTATGGAATTGAATTGTGTTGGTTGCTGGAAGCAGAAGTTGGACGGGCATGGAAGAGTTTGTTCGAACATCGACAGCAAACGGTAAGCACCAAGATCTAATTCTCAGACATTTTTCTCATTTCGTCAAAGTCAAATATATATATATATAAATATACATTTTTTTTTTATAACTCTCAATTTCTTATATTCAATCTTCTACAGGGTCGACGTTTGATTGTCGTCCTGCCTGCTGAAAAAGCACGCGTCATAGCCAAAATTGGTACAGAGAAACGATCCGCTTTTGATTTACTTCAAGATGCCGAGCAAGCAACTGCCTATGGATGTACACGAAACTCCAACCATCATTCACAACAACATTCCATGTCAGAATATGCATATGGTCATCATGATCCAGATTTCCCCGCTCCACTTCCTGCTGCACTTTCACTGAAACGATGCAGTCATTTTGGTGATACTATGCATTTCATTGACTCTCTTACTCAAATTTCTTTGGATTTGCGTATGCTTCCAACGTTAGAACGCAATGTAAGTATCTTTCTTTGGGTGTAACCCTATCTTATCTAATGGAAGATTGGAAAGTGAATTCACCTTTACTGATTGTTTTTATACTCTTAGGCTCATTTAATCAATCGATTGGATGAAATAAATCGAAGATTACGACGACGCATGGTTACCAAAGGTGCTGTCAGTCTTGACGTAGAAGATAGTCTCACTATTGAAGATTGGCCTCATTTGTCAGATGTGACCTTGGATATGCTTCGCTTTTCTGTGCATTTTCCACTGGAGCCAAAGGTTCGTTCTATGCGTTAGTTTTTTAGATATATTATTATTATTATTATTTCATATTCTATTTCCACAACTGATATACGAAAATGTTAATTAAAAAACAGTCTGTAACATGGGAGGGAGGTGATGATCACCCATCTCATGTCAACGAAACAAGTACGAAAACATCATCAGAAGAAAACAAAGAAACAAAAGTGAAAACAGGAATCATGCGTGTTCTCAATATAGTCGCTAGTGAAGGTCGAATTCTCGCCTCACGCGAACGATGCCCATTTCTTGTACAAATTGAAGTTGCCGAGACAGGCTTGGAAGGCAGTGATGCTCGATTGTATGCAGGTGGTGGTGTCGATGCTGGAATGTCAACTTCTAGCGCCCATCATCATTTGTCACCACAAACGGAAGCCGGATTTGGTGTTAGCTTGGAAGAAGTCATTCGTCTATTTGCGGCATCAAAACAAAAAAAGGATCAAAAAGAATTTTCTCATGATTCTCCTTATGAGTTTGGTGGACAGTCACCACAAAACGATTTTGCTTCATTTCAAATACCAACTGAATTGTTATCAAGAGATGTAGATCTATTCTCGAAAGATAATAACGATGATGATAATACTGAAAATGATGCAAAATCATCTGCTTCCATGACAGCTGCAACATCCACAACATCAGTCACTGAAATAGACGAACCAAATTCGGCTCCTTCGCCAGATATGGATCTACCTAGAGGTGGGTCGTCTTATTATGATCCAGAGCATGGCTACGGACTTCCTGGTGGATATTATGAAAACTACCACAATGAGATGTTACGGCAGCAAGAAATGCAAAGGCTACATGAACAAATGTTGAGTGACAGACTACATCAACAAAGTCAAGGGGGTAATATGCAACATTATCCTCAAAGTCAAGGGTAAGAAAAAAGTTTGACAGACAAATACTTAACCTTGGTAATCGTGCTTATTTTATATTCGTTTTTGTGTTACGCAGCAGCTTCGAAGTGCCACAACAAAAAACAAAAGAAGGTCTTCTAGACGATATCTTTGGAATATCATGGGTTAAAAAATGCGAACAAGTTCGACAGTCTTCTCCGTATGGAAAAGTGAAAGGATGGAGACTTGCGTCATTTATTATGAAAGCGGGAGAAGATATTAGAAGAGAAGCACTAGTTATGCAAGTGATTTCGAAGCTTAGAAACTGGTTTAATGAAGACTTACCAATGAACCGTAGACCATATTTGAGACCTTATACAATAATGTGTGTTGGAGGGGATGCAGGTATGTTAGAATGTCTTCCTGATGCTAAAAGTGTAGACGAAATTAAGAAAAGAATTGAAGGGTTTACAACCTTGAGAGACTACTTTGAGCGCGCATATGGGCCACCTGTTCAACGTCGTCCACCCATGCAACCTCCAACATCGAATCAGTTCACAAAGTACACAGGACCTGGTGCACCTCCACCTCAACTTTCGCAACGGAATTCTCATTATTCACAAACACAAACTAGCACACCGTACACATCACATCCTCAATCTCCACCACCACCACCTCCTCAATCTTCTGTTCCTCAGCCTCAGCATGATGGGATCACATTTGAGCAAGCTCAAGACAATTTTATTCGGTCGTTAGTTGGTTATAGTCTTGTCTGTTATATTCTTCAAATCAAAGATCGTCACAATGCAAATATTCTAATGGATAGAGCAGGGCACCTGCTTCATATTGACTTTGGCTTTGTTCTTGGGGATACACCTAAAATGGGTAAAGTCCCTCTTTTCAGCGAACGAGCACCGTTTAAATTAACAACGGAATTTTGGGAAGTTATTGGAGGATGGAAAGGTCACGGTGTTCGATTTTGTAAAATGTTTGAAGCTGCATTCGAATGTGCTTCTTCGCATGCCGAGGAAATAGCGAGTCTTGTAGAAGCTGCTGTATTAAATTTAACAAGTAACCCTGTGCGAGCAAGAGCACAAGCAGATGGAATACGAGCAAGGCTCAGGATGAGAGGATCAAGAGATTCAGCAGAACAGAAATTATTTGTTATGGATCTAGTGAATTCAGCACTGACAAGTTGGGGTACATCAACTTATGATTGGCTACAAAAGAGTATGAATGGATATCAATAAATATCTAAAGAATGAGCTGAAGAAAAGGCTTTTCATTACGTTACATTAAGTTACGTGGAAGAGAATAATGATACTATGAAGCTCCTTCTTGAACTTATTGTATCTCATGATAATTTGCACAAATTAGATGATCTCGTTAACTTTCATCATTAAAGGAATAGATTTTAGTCGTTCAATGCTCTTCTTCCTGTCACGTATAGTGTCCCATTCTATTCTTTGATCTCCCTCGTTATTATAATTCTGTTAGAGCATAGACTTTCTTCATCTTTCCACAATCAGAATCTTCTGTATTGTGATCGCTTGATCATGCACACAACAGTTTAGTCAGGACTTTTTGACTGTCAATCATCGCATTTTGTTTTTGACAAAATATTTAAATAAGCATGTTCCACTATTCATTAGTTCCAAATATTTATTCAGAAAGTCGAAGTAGCCTCGCTTCAAGCATACAGTTTCTATTCAAAGTTAAAGCATTCGCAATGAAAGTGTTTCTTATATAAAGAAATTCGTATACAGTATATTCTCTATCCACAATTCTTAACTGGAATTTCATTGTATCTAACAATGCTATGATATCCGAAAAAGTTCATTTACACACTCTGGATAAAAATGCGGCAAATTTTGTTTTGAAATTCCACATGATGTCAAAATGCAAATGGTATCAGCGCTCTCGACAAGTTAAATAAAGATTTCATTTCCCGCCAGTTTTTTATATTTGTTTGTCAAGATCTAAACTGAATTCAATTCTACTAGTTGTTATTGGAAGTTCACATCGCTTCATTCGTCGCATCTATTTCTTTCTAATATATCAAAACAAAATATTTCTAACCACAAAATATCAAAATGAGCAATGACAAAACAAGATCACTGACAATTTTACGAAACTATCTTCGTTTCGCATTATCTCAAATAGTATATCATAAGGCTCTACTTCCATCCACGTCCTTTGTTGAACGGACTTTCTGTGGCGTAGACTTGTTTCTTATCGATGCAGTTGATGACAATGGACATATTACTTGCGAAAAAGGGTATAGAATAAGTCAATGGCTTGAAAAGGGCGTTTTTCCTATCCTTGAAAAAGGTTATCTTGAGGGTTTTTCTATATTGTTACTATCAAGTGAATCTTCGGCTTACTTTACTGATGGCGAGTACAGACATGAAATTAAAAAACATAGACCACAACCAGGAAAAGTATTAGAGAGATTCCATTTTGAAATCGAAGAGATTCATTCCTTCCAAGATAATGCCGAGGTATCTCTATCGAAACAAGTCCTGAATCTTCATAGAGTACTAATCGAGCAGTGTCAAAAAACAGATAGACCCTGGAAAAACAATTGCAGTGCAAACGAAATAAATGAACAGAGAACTTCGGCAGTACTTAGTTTCGCAATATTTTACTCTGATAAAACACCCTTAGGAATAACACCTGATTTTTTTTCCTGCTCCAATAAAAATCATCTCTTCAAAAAAAATGATCAGAATTCTTTTCTTGCAAGAAAGAGAGCAGAGAAACATAGAGATACGCCTCAAAGCGTCGAATCACATGAAAATTGTTCGCAATTGCATCAAGCAAGCATCGAATCTAGTTTAGGAGGTACAAAATGTCGTCAGCTTCATGTAAATAATGTTAAGCATGATCCATTGCAAGATGCTCATCTAGGGAGCTTTGAAACAAATGCACATAAGGTATCAGTTACGTATATTTGCGATACAAATCCAATTGAATCAAAGTTGGAGTTGCAATTGAGACAAGCAATCAAATCTAATCCATTTACACAAGGTGATGAAACTAGTCGCGATGAAGAAATGGAATCATTGAATGAGCTATCGAACATACCCTCTGCATTATCGTCGCCAGAGACTAAGTCATCTAAAGGGTGTACAAAAAATATACCAAACGTACTTGAAACGAAATCAAATATTGAGGGAAATCCAACTGAGGTTCCTAAGGACTACAAGCATCATAACAAAAGAACACCACCGTCTATTCTAAAGAATAAAAGTTACACAAATTCAACAAAATCAAATAAAAAGCTCCGCATTTCTCCTTTCACACCGACACCGAAAAGAAACCGATACTTTGAAACTAAAATCAAGTCTCTTGCAATGTCTTCAAGTTCTAGCAGTGCTGGCAATACACAAAAGCAGCAACATTCAAGCCAATGCAACCTGAGTCGAGGATATAGTGAGGATCCAACTTTAGTTGTGTCAACGTCAGGATTAACCAGTGGAAGTTATGTAACTCCCCCTCCCGGTCCAAAAATTCTGTAAAATTTAATAATGTTTAATGTGAGATCAGTAATTTCTTTGGAATCAAGTTCTGGACAATTGAACCACAATAGTTTTGGGGTGTATTCTTAAATTTTCTTTGTTTCTAATATATTTATTGTCTGCTGTCATCATGCAACCAATTTTTATTATTTTAACATCAAAATTTGCATTGGAAATTCATATCAATTCCTGATTGTATTTTTAAAGGTTGACTAACCCTTGAAATACATGGCCTCATTGACAAAGGTAGCAAACTTAACTGTAGCAACACTAAGAAAAGGCAAGATTGGGTCATAAACTGTTTTTGACTCTGCTAACAAGAAAAAGTCTGTGCTCCTTGCCTGGTCAAGGAATACAATAGTTTTTGTCATCCATCACAAAAAAATGCTTTAATAATAATTATATTGTTTGTTTTAAGTGAATGAAGATGATAGGCCATACAAGTAGATGATCTAACAACACACTAGCCTCTTTTAAGTTAAGGACTTACCACTGTGAATTTAATTGACTAAATGAACCTCCACAAGGAATCAAACCAGTGACCACTAGGGCAATCATATCCCTCACAAAGAAAGGTGCAATGTTTCCAGAGGGGGCATTTGACAATAATTGTAAGTATACATAAAATTTGCTATTTTTATTTATATAAATTATCATTGTATTTTATTCTTTTTCTAATAATACTTTGTCAAATCATAGAAATGCTTTACTTGCACCAATTACAACTCCAAACAAGTCAATTGGGGAAAATAGACCTTCGGTGGAGCTGATGAAATTTGCAACCTTCTTGGTCGTTGCACAGTCCATAACCCTTGAAGAAAAGGGATATCTGATCTAGCCGATGTAAATTCTTCTATTATGAATGAGATAAATGCTCACTGCTTGCCATCATTGTTTTGATATACACATCAAGCACCAATGCACCACCAAGAATGCATAAGATTCAATGCATCAAGGTATTTCTCAAGAAGAGAAACAGAATCTGGTAAAACAATTAAAGAAAAAGTTAGGTATATGATTACTGCAGCTTTTTCAAATCAGTAGTTCCACTCACTAGGTACTGCCTTTGCAACACCTTGTCCTGGGGATTCCTAGATTCCTTATGGTTTACCCTATTTTGGCACGCCATATCAGCAAATGAGAAACCTCTCACCCCCCCCCCCCAAGGGAATTTTCTTTATCTACATTTTCATCATATGACGAGCCAGCCTTTCTTCTTGCTCCGTCACAGTTATCTATCTTCCCTGAATTATGTTTTTGCTCCTGCGCTTGACGATCATCCAAGTGCAATAAATTTGAAAAAGAAGAAAAAAATAATTGACTTCAGTAAGACTTTTTTGTTATGCAATAGATTGAATTTGTGACAAGAAAAAGCATGGCTAATACTGAGTTTTTATAGTTTTGCTATTTTAAGATGAACCAACATTTTTTTATCGATTGATTGCTAGTATTTATTGTACAACTACAAATGTATTAAAATAACTTAAGAGCAAAATACAAACGTTAAAAATGGGAGTGTGTTCCATGTGGAGCAAATGGGGAATACAATATAAATTTCCATTAAAAAGTTTTGATAGGAAGTAATTCTGGCACTTCATTAAAAAAAAGGAAGAGTATGAATATGGACCTTATTGTCATAGGAGTCCTGAACTATTTGAAATGGCAGAGAAATTTCACATTGGAGGTATAAGATTGATGATGACCCTAATACATCTCACATGAATAAATTCATGTTACGTACATTTGCAATGAGATATCACTCAAAGATGAGCTGTGATTTCACGTGAAATGATTCAGCATATGCTGCAATCAAGTATAACTAGCTTACTTACATCCCAAGTGGTGTGGATTGTTAAGAAACAAGTATTTTTTGGAATTGCAATGAATACATTAGAGAACATAAATGATTTGTTGGGGTCTAATTCTTCTCATTTTTAAAGAGTATTCTTATGCATGACAATTGTTCAGCATTTGAATGTCTAAGTTATAAGTATTCAATAAAATATTTTACATTGAATACAGATAATACATATGGTGGAATCAGATTATCTATTCTTTTAATCATACCACATCAATGAGGTTGAGATCTGAGAGTATTGATCATACCAAGTTAGGTCAATATCTAGATGGTTAAATTAGAAATTGCAGCAAGGTTGCATCTTTACTTTACACTGCTGTACTTATGATTGAAACACCAAGTAGTAACAAATAATGGGATATAAATTGAAATTTACCACCGCTAAATGTTGGATTCAAACAGAAACTGTCACTTGTTTCATTTCTGGTGGGTAGGGAAGTTCTCAATGAAATCCAATTTACCTTAAGTGTGATATTTACATGTCTATTATGTGGGTACCATGCCCATGTATTGCTGTAGCATTTGGACAAATGAGACAGAAGTACAAGATTTATTGTCCAATGTTGACTACTGCTCAACAAACAATGTATGAAGAATCGATAACCTTTTTGGGCAAACAAACACACGAGTGTGGTATTAAAAGATGTCTGCAAGAATTGAATTCCCAGAGGATGAGAGAACGTACACATTCGAGACAAAAGTTAACCAGATCATGACCAGCACAGAGCCAGTTCAACCAAATGTGTCAATTCTATAAAGAACCTTGAAACCCATTACCACACGTTATTCTGTTTCATTCATACAGAACAACGAAGCATTAAGACTGTTAAAGATTAATTTGAATACAATTCTCATTTTGCCCAACAATATTTGCCTTCAGATAGAATGAGTTGAATTTTGCATAGAACTTTCTTTCTTTGAACAGCAATGATATACTACACAATTCAAGAGAAGAAGGTCACTGCTTAGAATTGCAAATGTACATCATCAATATTTTTCAAATCAATGGCACTTCTTAAATCACTATGTGCAATGTGTTTATTTGCTGATGAGTAAACTGAAAATATGCTCACTTTCCATCAATTTCCACAGAATGAGAGGCCATGTACCAAAACTTCAATTATCAGGTTGCAGTCATACTACAAGCTGCGACAGACTCTATTTATATATATATATATATACATAGAATGACCCATTGATTCCACTTTTGTGGTTTATATTTATTGTTCCACAGCATAAATGAGAAAGTCCAGGCATTTATTTCTGTACTACTCAAGCATAAATTGGAATTGAACTTCTTGGAATGTTTTCCCAACCAAATGAACCTTCAGCTTTTTATTGAAGCAATGTTCTTTAGTCAATTCATTTGTATATGAATTGCCAAAACCAACCAACAAGCACAACTATTGATAAAGTAAAAATGACATTTTTATAATTCACATTTTTAGGATATTTAGGAGCAATGGGAATATAAGGAAATGAGAAAGGCTTTGAAATCAGCAAGTCATCATGATGTGCTAAGTAATGTTTCTTTGATCTTGGGGGTATCTGTGGTATGTGTCCTAGTGAAGTATTACATCAATTTTCTGAAGGAAATGTTCATCAGAAGAATTTTATGATGAAGATTTAAGAAATTAAAAAAAAAGAAAATCCAGTCTTTGGATGCAGCAAAATGTAGAAAGTATGGAGAATCAACCAGACCAAGATTTTTTTCTAAATTGTATTGTTCATGGAATATCAAAATCACGAAAATTCAAAAGGGTTGAAAAAATGCCTCTCTATTTTCTTTCGTATTGTTTAAACTCTAAAATGATTAGTCTCACACATTTGGAGCTATCCAACCACTTTCTAATGAAAAAAATAATATAGACAAGGAATGGTGAGATATTGTTGTAAGATGTGCTATATTATCATGATGAGTTATTCCAGTGAGTAGGGCATTTTCCTATCAGTACTAGGGCAATATTAGAGTTAAAAAAATGGAGTTAGAAATATGTTTCGATGCGTGAGATGACAGTAAACTGGAGGAAAAAACAGGACAAACATCTCCTGAAAAAACACGGAGAAAAAATCGACAAATTCCTGTGCCTCAACGGTAGCCGCGGCATTCATCAACTTTCCAATCATAATTTGGAAAACATGGTGTCAGATTATACATATAAACTCATCAGGAACAAAGGATGATAGTGTCTAAAAACAATTGGAACAAATGTGCCTTACGCACAGATATGGATTAGATAAACTAATACAAAAGTTGAAAGGATGATAATTATGAGCTTATTTTAATTGACTATTTTTAATTTATAAGTGAATATATAGAACATAGTAAACACATATTGGAAACCACGCAATTCCCACAATGAGGGCAGCTGACATCTGTGGGCCAGATAGATGACGGATGGTCTCTTATTTCATATTTCCAACAGGGCTGTTATTTACAGGTGACAGGCATCTATTCGATGCTACTCAATGCATATGAATCAGCTATAAGCTTGGCTTTGGCAGCTGGCTTTGATGATTTTGTTTTCATTTAATTTAATGCCATCTATGAGTCGCTACATGTGCATTCATATCTAACTATTAAATTCAAACCTAGCTTTTTTATCTAACTATTAAAGTCGCAGCTATGATTGTAATTATATAATTGCATCTAAACATAGACTAATTAAGCTGGATAATAAACTGTATATTGCAAACTTAGTTCTGTTTACAGTTGGACCCATGAATACTTTTTAAACAAGACCAACATTTATTAAAGAGGACAGCTAAATTTTTCCAAAAAGCATCCATAACTACAGTGAAAATGTGGCGAAATAGGAGTAAGATAGTCCTTAAAATGAGTTCTGAGAAATCGAAAGGTGTTGGATAATAAACTGTAGACTAATCTGATGTAGGCCTTTGAACTTCGTTGCTGCCTTGCGCGACAGGGTTCGAAGGTTCTGCTCTTCGAGTTTGATGCTGTTGATAATCAAACTATTGAAAACGTAAAAAA
>Ga0209092_10000305_pt1 | contig 47421 bp, 29 predicted proteins | sample FraStrMetagenome_FD_187446 | JGI IMG/M metagenome (GOLD analysis project Ga0209092, IMG submission 187446) | Marine eukaryotic phytoplankton communities from Arctic Ocean - Fram Strait ARC3M Metagenome (SPAdes) (version 2) | ecosystem: Environmental > Aquatic > Marine > Oceanic | place: Fram...
AAAAGTTGTAATAATATACATGTGCATATCTTTAAGAGAATACAAAGTAATTTCGTCCTTTTTTCAAGAGAAAATTAATATTCAGATAACATGTAATTGATAATAAAAAATAACACTCATTATGACCCTATTTCGACAATTCTTTTGGTTTATTGAAAGATTTGGCCGCATGATCACCCAAAAAAGGAGCACTAGTAGTCGCATTGTTTACAAAATCCTCTACCGCATCTTCAACATCATCAGGATTTGTCAAGGTAACGGAAGTTGAGCGTTGACAGGTGATGTTGCTTGGATAATTTTTTATTATAGCGATCATACTGATAATATTAAGTTACGATAGACTTCTACAAATGTTTTGTGGCTTCACTAAGTTTAATGATTACAAAATTCGATTCTAGAATTTTACAATACTGCTAACGTGTGCAATAAAGTCGAATGGAAAAATAATATATATTAAAGAGCAATACCGATATTTTGGACATTTATAGTGTTATACAAGAGTATAGAAATGTTCTGTTACTACATTTAATGTTGTTGTTATAAAATTATGTTATTGTTCATAATGCTCATCGTGTGCAATGCTGGCACACTAGAAAGAATACATTTAGTCCAGGTCCATACCTAAAATTTCTTGACGTTTATTGTATTTGGCATGTGAATGTTGTAAAATCACAGAATAATCCTCCACAACAAGGCACACGAGCTTTGCACCTGACACTTTCGACAATACAACTACCCGTGCTGGAAGTTGAATCGACCGTTCCACCAGTATCTTCAACTGCAGTGTTCACAGTATCAAGGAGGTCTCCAACAAAATTTTGGACGTCTTCAGGAGTTGCTCCTGGTGGAGCATCAAAAGTATCTGGAGGGGAAGCTGGATCTGTTATTGTAGAAGGTTGGACTATATTATTCGGAGACGACTCTTGTTGACTAGAAACAGAGACTTCTGCTTCACAAGTAATACTCTGGCGGTTACAAGTTAAACCAACGCAACAAGGAGACACTAACTTATTTTTACACCTTTGACCTTCAGCAACACAAGTACCGTCCCCCACAAAGTCTCCAACAAGGGTAGAAATATCGTTGAAAGATTCGGTCGAATTATCACCCAAAAAATTGCCAACAACTTCTTCAATATCGGGAGCACTAGCAGTCGCATTGTTTACAAAATCCTCTATTGCATCTTCAACATCTTCAGGATTTGTGAAGTTAACTGAGGTTGAGAGTTGACAGGTGATGGTGCTTGGATCGCACGTCAAACCGTCACAGCATGGTGAAACAAACCTATTTTTACAACGTTCTCCCTCAGCCACACAAGTACCATCCCCAACTAAATCCTCGAGTACATTACCAACAGGCTCTGTAGAGTTGTCTAATATATTTCCAACTACTCCGTTAATATCAGGAATACTTTCAGCTGATCCTGACACAACATCACCAACAAATCCGTCGTTGTTTGCACCACCACCTAATAAATCTCCAATAGTGCCTCCATCACCTTCGTTTAAGCTTTCCATGAAACCTCCAACGTTTAGATCAGACTCGGTATCTTGAGGATCACTAATGGAATCATTTGGACTTTCGGTAGGTTGACTCGTTGGATTTTTTGTGGGAAAATCTGTAGGTGTAGAAGTTTCGGCTCTTGTCGGTGAAGGAGTGGATCCCTTCGTGGGAGCAACTGTGGGAGAAACTGTTGGCATTTTTGTTGAAATAGTTGTAGGTGATAATGTTGGGTTCTTTGTAGGTTTTTCAGTGGGTGGACCTTCACCAGGATCATTTTCCATAAACAGAAATGAAAAGGAGACCGCTCCATCGGACGGCGCAGCTGTAGGAGAAAGAGACGGTTCGCTTGAAGATAATGTAACTTCACTTTCGTCATTTTTTCCATCGGTTTGAGATGTAACGATGACTGCACAGGATCTTGTTGAAACATTGCAAAAAAGACCACCACAACAGGGTGTTAATAACCTACACGCTGCACCCTCAACTGCGCAATTGGCATTTGCCGTATCCAGAAAATTACCGATGACATCTTCCACATCGGGTGGAGCAATTTCAGTTGAATTATTCAAAGAATCGCCGACTAAATTAGCAATGGTACCATCTAAATCCTGGACTATATTAGTCACAAAATCAGCGTTGGGGATATCTGGAACGGTCACATTGATATCCGGTTGATTGGAATTTTCTTCTGATGGCACGCCGACAGTATCCACAGGACTTGATGTAGTTTCGTCATTACCAGTTGTTTCCTGGTCTGTAGGTGATTCAATAACGGCACAGGTTCTTGTGGAAGCGTTGCAAAATAATCCGCTACAGCAAGGAGTAAACAATCGACAGACTGTTCCCTCCACAGCGCAATTGGCGTTCGCAGTTTCAAGAATATTTCCAATAACATCTTCTACATCTGGGGGAATAATTTCTGTATTGTTTCCAACAGTGTCTCCAACTAATTCTGCAATGCTACCATCAAGATCCTGAACTAAATCAGAAACAAAATCTGTGTTAGTGTCATCCGGTGCAGTGGAATCCACAGCAGGCAGTACCGTAGGTTGAGGTGTGAGAGACTGTGTTGGACTTGGAGTAGGCTGGGGTGTGAGAGACTGCATTGGACTTGGAGTAGGTTGAGGTGTTGGAAATAATGAAGGCATTGGAGTTGGAGATGGAGTGGGCAAAGGTGTTGCAGGAGGAGTAACAATAGTGCCACCGTTGTCATCGCCATTGGTAGTCGTTTCAAGAACGGCGCAGGTTCTTGTCGCTACATTACAAAATAGACCACTGCAGCAGGGTGTTAACAATCTACATGGTAATCCTTCTGCTGCACAATTTGCGCTCGCCGTATCAAGAAAATTACCAATAACATCTTCAACGTCTGGTGGAATGACTCCAGTGACATTTGTAACAGAATCACCAACTAATTCTGCGATATTAGGATCTAATTGATCCACGAAATCATTCACAAAATTATTTTCCAATACAGGAGAGTCTGTTGCCGTGGTAGTTGTCGATGGGACGGAAGGAACAGGAGCAGTGGTTGGAGTTGGCTTAGGTGTTGAAGGTAGTGCTTGAGTTACAACAGGTGTCGCTGTTGGTGATGGAGTCTCAGGTATCTCACAGGTCCTTGTGAGAAAATTACATGCCAAACCTGGACAACACGGTGATAAAACCTGGCACTGCATTCCCTGCTCTCTGCACGTAGAACCATCTCCAAGAATATTATCTACAACATTATCAACGCCTTCAATTGGAACATTTCCAACAACATCTCCAATAGTGACATCATTCAAATTGGGGGTAGATACAATTGGTTCTGGAGTTGAGGGCACAACAGGATTAGGTGTTGGTGTTGGAGTTGGCTTAGGTGTTGAAGGTAGTGCTTGAGTTACAACAGGTGTCGCTGTTGGTGATGGAGTCTCAGGTATCTCACAGGTCCTTGTGAGAAAATTACATGCCAAACCTGGACAACACGGTGATAAAACCTGGCACTGCATTCCCTGCTCTCTGCACGTAGAACCATCTCCAAGAATATTATCTACAACATTATCAACACCTTCAATTGGAACATTTCCAACAACATCTCCAATAGTGACATCATTCAAATTGGGGGTAGATACAACTGGTTCTGGAGTTGAGGGCACAACAGGATTAGGTGTTGGTGGTGTCACAGTGACAAATCCACTTGGACCTCCTCCAAAAGTAGATAATTCTGAAAATAAATCATCATCAGCTTGATTCGTAGGAGTGGGACGTGTGATAGGATTGGAAATGATTGGAGTAGGAGGGGAAATTGGTGGACGAACGGGTTGTGTTGGAGGTGCAGGTGTGTCTGGTGCCGGAGGTGTCGAAGTTGGTGAAGAAAGAGCAAGATCCAATTCACAGGTTCTTGTTGTAGGATTACATGTAGAACCTTCACAGCATGGTGATAAAATTCGGCAAAGATCTCCAGCAGCAGTACAGGTACCAGATGCAGAAGTGATTGTATTCAAAACATCATTTGGGTTAGGAATGGGTGGTGTTGGTGGAAGAACATTATTGTCTGTATTCGAATCTCCTCCTGTATCCTGCGTTGCTGTAGGAGGATTCACAGGCGTTGAAACTTCTGCCACTTGACAGATCCTTGCTTCAGGACTGCAGACTAAACCCGAACAACAGAATTGAAAGGGCCTGGGACATGTTTCGTTTTCTGCAAGGCACTGACCAGGAGAAAATGAGTCTATGACACTAGAAACATCTTCTATATTCGCTCCAGTAACATCTTCCACATTTCCAAGAATACCTCCAAGAATATCAGATGGATCCACTGGATTTCCTACATTCGATGAAGTAGTTGTAGTAGAAACAGGAGCTTCACAGGTACTAGATGAAAGATTACATGTCAAACTAGCACAGCATGAGACTCCAAGTTGACAAGGTTGACTTTCAGCTGTGCAAAGGGCCGTTGGGGTCGGAGGAGTTTGTGCCACGGGAACAGGTACAGGTACAGGGGCAGGTGCCGTGGCCACAGGAGCTACACAGGTGAAAGTAAACACATCACAAGGAAGGCCAGAGCAACATGGAGAACCGAATTGGCATCTAGTTCCATTCTCAACACATGACGATAGTTTAGGGGCAGATGTTGGAGATGGAGTGAAATAGTAGTCATCATCATTTTTGTTCTTGTCCTTATCCTTATCCTTGTTATTATTTTTATCCTTGTTGTTGTTTTTGTCCTTGTTATTGTTTTTGTCCTTGTTGTTATTTTTATCCTTATTGTTGTTTTTGTTCTTATCTTCGTCCTGCTTATTATCTTCATCGTCTTCCTTTTCATTCTTGTTCTTCTGTTTTTGCTCTTTTTCTTGTTGCTTCTTATCTTGCTCCTCCTCCCACTCACGTTGACATAGTTCTAATGCACCAACTTCATAATAATTACAAAACACTCTGGATATAGCTGCATCCACAGCATCTGCTACAGGACCAAGTCTTCGAATAAAAGACGATGCAGAGGGTGCCAATTCTTTTTGGGTAGGTAGAATAGGAGACGTCCGAGGAGCAAGAATTGTGGATGCTTTCTGCGATGAATCACTTTTTCCACGCAAATTCCATTTTGAGGATGAATACTCATTTGCGAAAGACGCATTTGGCCCTACGACTGAGCTCAACAGTATAAGGTAACAACTTATATTCATATTAGTTGAAATGCTTTTCTTTTTCTTCTAACCAATTAAGATTCGATGATATTGATGACAATTTCGAGTTTGAGTGTTATGATATAAACTTAAACACTTTTCAGTCGAAGAAAAAAGGATTGTGTTGAGAGATTTGTCCAATATAAGTCAGATTGTAGGAGGTAATGATTTTCATCAAAAAAACAAACTTTTGTCCTCTAATTAACGTTTCATGTGACTTAGACATGAATGAAACCTATCTATTTTTACATTTTTCAGAAGATAATTCTTATCAAGTAACACAATATTGAAAAATATCGTGAAATGATAGTAAATAATGTAAACATCTAATTATTCAGCAGGTACAATGATCATAGGTATCCGTTCTTTACGTCTAAATAATTTAACAGCAGATTTATTTAAAAAACTTTCATTCTATTTCTTTATTGATCAGTTGTAATCCATGTTGTATTGTAAATTTAAATGGTGTATCACTTCCCATTCAATTAGGGAAAACACTTTTGAAAACCAATGAATTTAATCTTGATTGGATGTCACACATGCAACTTACGCGGCTTTCCCTAAAAGAAAAAATGCACAAGATTTAAATTTTGTATTTACTTAGACATCAAGTTTGGTTTATACCTGTAAAAAAATATGTGTCTGTTACAGCATTTAAGCACGACTTGATTAAATGCGTTTTTTTGGCACGGCACACTTTCATTAACAAACACCCCACAAGAAGGAATGTGATCTCCAGCAAAGAAATCAACAACGGATACTCATACAAGAACGGAATAACATTGTCTAAACCCGTAGGAAGACTTAAGTTACATTATCGTATGTACAGTCACAAGATATTCTAAGCAAAGATTTTAAGAATGGCTTTTGTTTTTCGTTGGGATCACTCTCCCGCCATGTAATTTGTGTTTCTATTTCTGTTCATTTGTGTTATCGATTTGATCGAACTGCAATAATTACCGTTCTAAAACAACAAAATACAATCAATTCAAGTTGTAGAAGCATTAAATAGATGAATTCTAAATAATTAGAATATCAAGCATTCACTTGGAAATATCGATTGTTTAGTTCAAACTACCTTTAGTTTCTAATCAACAATCAAATCAAATATTTGAGTGACAACAGATGCGTACAAGATAATGATTCATCGTTTCGAGACCAGCTTTATCTTTTTTGAATATTTAAATGTTTGAACATTTCTTTCATACTCTTCACGATCTTGGTCAGGATCACTGTCATCCATGATTTGTGGGTCAAATCCATCCATGAAACAAACAATCAAATAACGCAATCCACCAGTTATATCTAAACCTTTATGATACAACTCTCCGGGATGGATCAACACTTGACCTTGATCCAGCTTTAAATTTTTTCGAAGGCAACGAAAGTACGTTCCACCTCCCTGATATTCATTTAATCGAGTTAGCATCAGTTGCCATGTTATGTGGCATCCATCGTAATGCATTTCGATACCAGTGTGTTCCCTAATATTCCGAATGCAAAAAATAATATGAGGAAAAAATCAATACTCGAAAAATAGATTTGGTACAGATCTCTTCTCACTTACGATTTGCCGGCTTGTTTCTGGTATTTTAGCAAGTGTGGTTCCTTCCAGCTCCGTGGTTTTAGCATCATAGCTTCTGCCCTCTTGCCGTATATTTCTCCCACTATTTTCTTTATGTCATTCATGATATGGTTTGTTATTCGACTCGCCAGTCCTTTGACCTCTTTACATGGTAAATCCATTTTTGTGTATGTGTAAAGAGTTCTCCATGTATATTCCTTGGCATTTTTACCGTGCTTTTTCTCCATCAGTGATATGTGATTTTCTGTCATTTCACGAATCAAGTCACAAGTCTCTGGCGGAATCAGATCGACAACTAGAACTTTTCGTTTCTCATCTACAAATGTAACTTTGGTACCAAGTATCGTACGAACTTTCGGAGAGAATTTAGTATCATTAGTTTCCGGTTTGCAACTTTGTGCAGGGGTTTTAAAGAGGCATTGCTTTTGTGTGACAGAAGCGCGAGGCGAGGACGCCTGCTTGAATGCCCGAATTTTTTTGCTAATGGAACTTTGGGTACCTACACTATTCTCGTGTTTCCCATTTGATTTCAAACTCTCTTTTCTATTTGACTGCTTCTGCTGTCGTAATCTCTTGGAATTGCTCTTAGAAATGACACTTCTAGAAGAATTTTCATTTTTACATTTCCTTGCTTTCGACATTCTTGAAGGTTCAAGTTGAAACGCTTTTGGTGAAATGTTCTCTTTTCCTTTCATTTGAAGAACATTTCCGCCACTTTGTTCAACATTCTCAACACACCTGTTGGAAAGAGAGCTCTTTTGGAAATTGATATTGTTTAGAAAAGAAGGCATCAAATCTCCTTTTTGTTTATAATTCCAATACATTTGGCGGTTATTTTCGATTACAGATGCACGATATTTCATGACATTGCACAGATATCTCTGATAAAAATAGTCATTTCTTAAGATACTTCTCTCTAAGTGAATGTCGTGATTATGTATCTGAACATCTTTCAATGTCATCCTAATATTTGGACCACAAGTAGTATTGTGCACTTGGTCTAATCTATTTCCAAAATATTGCGTCTGGGCATGAGAACTATTGATTCCATCTTTTGATCCTGTAGAAACCATTTGATTTTGTAGATAATTCGTATATGCTGTATTTTTTTTTTCAGTTATATCAAAATGTGAGAGAGGTTGAGTAATTCTAAATGGATCACTGATTATTTGGAGATTTTTTCTTTGAACTTGTTCAACATTCAGGTCTGAATCGCCGGATGGAACGCCTTCTTTTTGCTGTTGGTGTAACGAAAAAGGTTTTCTCATGATAGGCCTTAAAACAGAAGATATGGCCGTGCTTCGATTCGCATTTTTTGGCTTCACACAAGAATTGGAAGTATCCTGTGTTCTCAGAAAAGATGGACTACCTTCGGTACAGACGTTATGGCTAGGACATTCCAAGATTTCAAGATCAGATCCAAGTTGATCGCTTGTTTTATTCTCCAGAGAAGGTCTTGCTAAACTAGAACTGGTAGAGTTCTTCGTTCTCGTATGATTCAGGTGATGTTCACTTTCAATAGAGTTCTTATATGCGCCATTGACTTTGCTTTCACTGCTTTCGTTTCCAAAAATGTTGTTCGCAGTACTTTTATTTGTTTTCATTTCAGATGGGGAGTAAGCTCTTCTCTTCTTCTGCATGTGCCCAGGTAAATCCCTTCCATCCGTTTCGTTCATTTGCATAGGGTTTTCTATTTCTTCTTCACCATTTTTTGGTTGTCTTGCTGAAAGACAAGCTTGATTTGAATTTGAATTCAATACCTTATGATCCCTGCCTTTGCTCGTGTTGCGTGGCAAAAACGATTCCGCCGCTTTCCTCAAAGATTGCCGAAAGCTTGTTTTCTAACAGTCAGTCAATGAAGTAATAATATGTCCAAAGACAAGACACAAATATTATTGATAAGTATCAATTCTGGTCAGGAAAAATCCTGAGAGAGTAGTAAATAAATCAATTCATCGGGCGACTTACTGGTTTCATATTCTTTTTGCTGGTCATCTTAGCTTCACACTCCATTTTCTGTACCGCGTTCTTTGAACGATTTTGATTTTGAGTTTGAAAATGGTCAAAATTACTCTTACTTTGTATCACTAGATCAAGAGTAGAATGGGTGCGTTTTTTGGATGTGACAGATCCCGTTTCGATTGTTTTTTGAACTGTTACAGGTGTTTTATCTTTTGTTGTACTGTTTGAAGAAGATCCTCTTTTGGGCGTAGAGAAAGTTATTGAAGATGATAGCCAAAAGGATGAAGATAGAACTGATCCCATCTAGAGCTTTTGTGTTTCAAAGTTTATGATAACAAACGAAATATTCTACGTTGCTGGTTTGGAGATTTGCAAGTTTCTAAAAGTTTCAATGAAAGTGTGAATGAAACTTTCCCTCAGTGGTACCGAAACAATTCACAGGTAAAGAAAATTATGGTTTCAACAGGAAATTGTTTTTGCTACACTGTTCCAGACGGGTAAGACATTTGAACATTCAAAAACAACAATTTTTTTTTGAAAAAATGGAGGGAAAGTCTTGAGAAAATGAAGGAAAAAAACGAAACTCAAATACCTATAAGAATGAACGTAGATCGCCATACAATAAACATGCTACTACCCTCCCTACAAGAAGACAGTAACTGCATAAAACCCATTTCAGATTAATCCATTTGAATTTCAACCTCGAAGTTGGACTTCCCGCCCGTTTCAAGACAATTTATTTTCATTTCACAAAGCAAGACCAATACGTGTCATAAGTTAGGACTTTTAAGAAGTTAATTGCAGTTGTGCCAATACGAAGGCATTTCAATCATACAGATTCTGTTAATCTTCCCTCTAGACAGAGAATTCCCAATAAGTTAATTACAATTTGGAACAGGGAATCAAAATGAGATGAATGATAATTTTCGCAAAAAAAATTTGATCATTTGGAAACCTCTAAAACTTGTAAAGAATACAAACGATGAAGTTCCTATTGGATGAAAATCAGTCAAATCAATATTATGAAGTTTTGTCATTTTTTGAAATAAAGTTTTTGATTGGCATGAACGACTGCAGTATTTCGTTGTCAAATTTAGTATGATAAATCCCAAGCAAGGAATTTATTACCTTTTTTTTGTCCTATGCAAAATTATTCTTTAAACCGAAAAGGGCACAACGAAAATTTACCTATCACATTATTAATGTTTCTCCATCATTATTGATGCTGCTAATGATGTATGAACAAAACTGCTTGTGAAAAATGCGGAACTTTAAAGCATTTGTTGTCGAAAGCCAATTCACGACTGAAAAACTCTGCTGCTGGAGTAAAGTTGCGTGTAAATTAATATGGTACGTAGATACCATAGGTTAAGCTTCATACCTTTTGCGCGTTCAAAAATATCGTTTAAGTGTGTATTTTTCAGATTAATAAGGCACGACAACAGGTGGACTGCTGAAGAGAATCATTCATGGGAATAGGCGGCAGCATGGGAATACAGCTCTCACGGAGATGCTTGCTCATCGCACTTTCCTTACTTTTTAGTACTGTTTTTTCATATCCAACAATTTGGGAGATGGAAGGATCTTACAACAATGTATGTATAGTTTGTATTATCTTGATTGAAACTGTGTTCATTTGATTAAATCTTATTTCCTCTACATGTGTGAAAGAGACATTGCATCTTGATATATTACTCATTTGATTTTTAAACTGATTCTTTCATGCAGTGTTTCAATTACGGTATTCCAGAAGATGACGATGCAACCTTTGTTGTAGTAGCCATTCCCGGAGATAGCGAATCTGAAAACATTTCAGAAACGCAGGATTTTTACATAAACAAAATAGTGGAACTCGGGAGCAATGGAGGGGAAGCATTTGGTAAGGATTTCGGTGCTTTGCCCGACGATATCGAGACAAAAATAGTTGAAACCACAGTCGATGAAAATAATCGTGCATTGACACGGGTTCTATTCACATCTTACCGGGAGGAAGGTGAATTGCTTACTACAAAAGTTTTAGATTATTATAAGCCACACCTTGTTAATGAGGTTGTAGGGTTATCAATGCAAAAAGGATATGGTGATTCTCCTCCACTTGCAGGTTATAGGTTCTGCTTCAAAAACCCATCTGGATATGTGACGACACTTTTATTTGATATCGTTCATTGGAATGATGAAGATGATGACGACGAATCTTCTGAACCGATTATCGAAAAAAGACATCTTACGCCACTAGAAACAAGCTTCAAAAAAAGCGTAGACAAAGCCAGTCAAATCGTTGACGAAATGAAATACATGGAGAGGAGATCGAACAAAAATATGAAACAAGATGAATTTTACAGGTCCTTTGTATCCAAATTTTCAATGCTTAGTGTAGTTGTTCTGATCTTTACAGCGTGGGTGCAGGTCATGTACCTCAAAAGATACTTTAAGAAGAAAAAGCTACTTTAAATGTAATGGAGATTTTGACTGCGCCGAATTCTTTTCAATGTTTCTCCAAGTAATATCATAATCTCTCCATTACGATTTTGTCATTTGAAAATCTTAGCTCGCGGCAAACCTTGAATGTCATCCATTTGTGAAAACACTGTCATTACTGTTAGTCAAGTCATGTCTCATCTTTTTCAATTATGATTTATAACATGAGTTATTTTCATGTGATCATTTTAAGCTCTATCACTATGATTGTACAAAATTTTATGGAGAAAATGCCTTGATATCTCTCGACACCTCGTAAACAAAATTCGATTATGTCGTTACAATCAGGATTACCTCGTTGTATTCGATTACGACAATTCTAGCATGATTTTGATCAGAATGTTAGTAATTAAATCAATGCAAAGTGAAATGATTTGATTTCAACCACATGATATTGTGAAGCATGGAACAGGCATTTATCAAAAATTTATACTTTATTATATATATTAGGGTTGGGAACATGCAAAACCTTTAAGTTGTGACAAATACACCATAAATGTGTACTACAATATGTATTTGGATGACTTCTTATACTTCGATTTTGTTCGTCGCTGCAATCAAACGAATGAGGCCACTTTTAGTTCCTGCACTACTATGAGACTTCTCTTCTATAACAATCGCGTCAGATTTTTTTTCTTCTTGAGACGATTCGTTTTCCTTCTTTACAGATGGCGTTTGTAAAGTGTTGACTGAGGATAATCCCGTCTCTGTTGCTAACGTTGAAGAAGTAAGACGTCTCTTCTGTTTCAAGTCCTCTTTTTGCATAGCATACTTTTCTCGTTGTCGGTCTCTGCACCGGACGCACTTGGTTGCCAAACCTTTATCTCCAAATGCAGCCCATGGACGAAAATTTTTACAGCCTTTGCACCATTTGATCTCTAAACCAGAGACTGTCACTACCCATACCGTTACATCGCAAACGGTGCATAATCCTTTATTTTGTCTTGGAATGATGTGCACTGGACCACCATCGCCTCTATGAAATACCTTTGATTTGATCGTAGGTGCGTCTATCTTTTTTCCATTTTCTGAAGCTGAACTTGTGTCATCTTTTTTCGTATTGTCGATATTGTTACTGCCCCCACTCAGATTTGCGTCATTGGATCCATTTTTAATGGAATTACTGCTATTTTTAGAGGATGGTGATGGACATAGTCGTGGTTTTCCACACATGACACAGCATCTCATCCCATCTCCTGCGGTTGGGCGGTTTTTAGGTAAATAGTCTGGAAAATTCACCAACCGATGAAAATCTGGTATGTAAGCATCTTTGGTTTTTTCAACATCGCTATTGTATACATAGCAACATAGAGAATCCATGATTGAACAGAAAAGAAAAAGCTAGTTAGTCAAGGAAAAAAAAATTCGAAGAACAATGAAAAAATCTTTTTTCTTACCCCCAAAACTTGGATGGTATGGGAGACTTTAATGGGACGCATTTGTTAGCAGAAGGAGCAAAGCCCGTAAGCATTTGTGCTTGTTGCCATTGTGCGACTGAATTGATTTCACTAGCTTGAGGATGTGGGGGATGGGATGAGGATTGAGGCGATGGCGATTTGGAATAGTTATGTACAGGAACGTGAGAATCATAGATGCGACCATGGTTACTGGGAGGTGCCATGGGACTTGTATAGGAAGGTGGAGGATGAACATGAGAACGATTGGAATGCTGCGTAGGTGTAACTAACATAGGGTTGTTAGAATTACTACTCTGCATGACAGGGTCTGCATTGAAGTGATTGTGATTTGGATGATTGTTGTAAGAAGTATAGCTATTTGGCCAATGAGAATATGCACCATTGGGAGGGACATGTGGGGGTGCATGATGATGATCCTGAGGTCCGTTCGGGCTCATGTTCTCCTGATACGGATGGTAAGCATATGGTGCTCTGGGAGGGACAGGAGTAGATGATGAATGCTGTGGATACACACCATGTGCTTGTGGTCCAGAACCACTTGGATAGATGGGGGCTGACGGACTATAGAAATGAGACGAGTGTGGAGCTTCTCCTGGTGGGGGAGGAGGTGGTTGTTGGTGGTAGTGTCTACCATGGTAGACTTGGTTGGAAGGGTCTTGATAGTATGATCCACGTCTATCAGAGCTATCTATATTGGGATGATGATGTACTTGATGTTGCTGGTTATGCGTAGGATGAACCCCTTTATTAGAAATAGGAGTATTTGGGTTTGAGACAACAGATGTTATTAATTTTCTTTTTTTGTTTGGATGTTCAGTGTCAGGTGTAATTTCGTTCTTATTTTGAGCACTCATGGGCTTAGACAAAGTATCGTAGCAAACAGTTTTTTGAGGACCGTTTTTGGTGTTATCGATTGTCTCCATGGGTGGTACGGTCGGTACTGAAGAAGGGACATCCATTGCAATTGCGCTGGGTGCATTTGTATCAGAGGATAACATAGATTGCGACTGTCTATTTTCTTGGTTTGATGCCTGGCTTTGTCCTGTGTGTTCTTGAGAAGAGCTCAATTGGTTAGAGCTCATGGGAGCTTTCATGTCAGAATTTATTCCAGTGGGACGATTACTACTAGTTGGAATGGGTGAATGACGAACGCCTTGATATTGAATGTGTTTAATATGAGTATGATTACTATACTGAGGTTCCCTGGTATCATTCACTTGCCCGTAATAGGGAGGAGAACCTTGATGTTGACTATAAGGTGAGGAGTGAGCATAAGGAGAGGGCTGATGGGGAGCACAACTGTAAGAGTAAGTAGGATGCGTCGGATATGAAGGATACTGATAATGCTGTTGAGACGGATGATAGCCACTTGGAGGTGCGGGAGATTGTCCACTCTGAGCGTGGTAAAAAGGTGGTGACGCCATTGATCCTGTATGGTTGCGCATTGGTGGGCTCATCATGGGATGATTAGACCCGGGGTAGTGATGGGAATTAAATCTACTATCAGGAGTATGAATTGACGGATAATATCTTTCAGAAGCATTGGGACTTTGAGTTGGTTGTCCTGAAGATTCATCGTGAGCTTGAGCTTCGTGCTTAAAATTTACGGTAATTTTATGATTTTGATGGTGAAGAGAGCTACCATTGTTTCCAGCTTCCACATAGTCAGCATTCCCATTTGGTTTACTCTTCGATTCACCGTTGCTATCACTAGTAAAGCTTCCTTTTGCATTCAGGCTTGAGTTTAGATTCGAGTCAACATCTTTCTTATTCACTCCATTCTGCGGTTTTCCATCAGAGGAGATCGAATTAACCTGTGAGGAAATAACAACATTTTGAGTCTTAGAAACTGTGCAATCTTTCACTGGATCTTGAGCTTTCTGAGAATCAAAGGGCAAACTATCTGTAGTTTGAGATGCAGAACTTGCTAGTGACAAAAGGCCACCAACGATAGCATTGTTATTTGAAGTACTAGGACTATTTGCAATTTCTGTCTTGATGTTACTAGTAGAACTCCCAACTTCATAATTACCCTCTACACAAGTCTTGGTTGATTGATTTTCTGATGAATTCAAATATCTTGCATTCTGCGGAACAATGCTCAAATTGTGCACTTCTTTCGCGCTTGAATTCTCCAACGTTGTAGAAGCTGTAACTCCATTTGATGAGTGAAGCTCAGACATGAATATTAGTTTGTCTTCGTCAACAACTTATCACAAATGAGCACTACCCAATTTAAAGAAACAATTGAGTATGATTGATATAATAGCGATCTTCCCTACTCTCCGTTCTATTTTTCAATTACAAGAAAGGTGTGAAAGGATAAATACTGAGACTATATCAGCCTAAAGAGATAGACGAACCAAATGTTTTATTACAAGCTTTTGTTGTGTATTTGATTGGCCTTTCTTGACAATTGACACAAATGCAATTTTTAATTACGTTATATAAAATTGCTAATATTAGCCATATTGGCTGCATGTAATAATTTGAAATCAATTTCTGCCCATATATTTAAACTTTAACGCTTTCGGATACAATATTTTTCCCTATATAATCCCCATAATCAGAGCCTAATATCATGTGCAAACATGAAAAGTCATTGGAAATATCTTTAAGTAACATACAGCTACATCTCTTTTTTATCCCGCCCAAAATATGAATGAATACATTGGTTCGCATTGTAAATGCTGTATGATACAGATTGAAACTATACATAGGTGATTTATCTGATCATTAAATTATATAGAAACATTGCGCTCACAAGTAGTTTTTTAAAAAAAGAAATGTGATAATCACCTAACATAATTTAGAGAAAATCAAATTCAATTAGAGTTACTCCCAATCTACTTTGATGTAAAGTATACAACAATTATTTTTGAAGAGGGGCGTTCTCATGTTGTAAAAGTAAAGAAGAAAAGGAAGATTTTTACGGATCCTTTACACACGATAGAAATTGGAAATTTTGTTTTTTTTATTTTTTTACTGTCTAAGTAAATAAAACGCAAGAAATACCCAAAAAATCTTGATTTGATAATTGTTAAAAAGTTTTATATTTTGAATTTTTTATGAATCTTTTGGATCGATACACATTTATAAAATACATGTTTGTTATACTCCACCGGAAATCAACTTGAAAAAAAACTATCCCCTCTCAGCCGTGAATGGACGACTTCAGTTTACAACTACTTTGTTGTATTCCTTGAGAGCTGCTGGCTTAGACTCAGAACAACAACAACCTGCTGCTGCAAAGAAGAAGAATTTTTGTATCATTAGCTTCTTGACTGCAGCTAATAAATAACGTGAAATGAAAAAAAAATTTGAAAGCCAATTCATTTATATTTCCGGTAAATTCGCACACTGACTGCTGCTATTATTGCTAAACCGTAATGGTTCCGAATCCGTCAATTATAGAAATATTGTTTCCATAAAAAGCTTAAAAAGAATCATTTGAAACTCGTAAACTCTCTATACATTACAACTATTGTTGGTGTAAAATTAGCTAACGAATGCCTTACAACCGAAAGATTGCAGACCAAAGATACTATTCTCTTTTCATTGCCTTCATTAATTTTTTTTTTTCATTTTTGAAGGCAAACCATTTATAACGTCTTATTGATTTTTCTTCCACATTCATAAAAAGATAATGGCTTACGATACAATTATTGCTACATTATAATGGAGAATCAGCCACTATATCAAATTCATCCCAGCCTTGAAAGATCATAATGACATTCCTAAGAGTTTTCGTGAGGGTTTTGACATTGGAAGGATAGTGCATACTTAAAACCATACTAGTTGTGAGTAACAGGCTCTAATTGAAGCCGTATCTATTGAGAAAAAAGAAATAGAGACTGAAAGGAATGTTGATTACAAAAATTGAGAAAGTTTGGTGTTATTATCTCCTGTTACCTTTCCCCGGTCATCAAAAGGATCCCAGAGGATAAAGGGCTTTATAAAAGGAAAAGTCATCCTTCTATGAAAGTTTTATGGAAAGGTTATTTAGCTGAAAAAATTCAAATAATATGAAGTAAGTGATTTAATGCGCTGAAGATATTGTGTCGTTTAGGAATAGTAAAAATAAACCTCCAATAACAATTATTTTTCCTCTGCCTGGGTGTTGAAGGTTTTTTAATACCCTTCGATTGAACCTTTCTGCTACACACTGCTGTTGTTTCGATCGAGGGAAAAAATCCGATAATCTCAACAACAGGATAAGCCCTGATATCATTTTCTACACTTGCTGACAGATATTTCTTCCATTTGAGCAATTCTACGCTCTGTTTGTGAACTGGAAGTTGGTATAGGATTTACATACATACAAAAAAACTGTTTCCATTTGTAGCTGTGACGCACTTACATAGAATATACGGTGTATTTTCGATTGATTGTTGAATTTCTTTTTCTGCACATTTTGTGTCACATACGAAGTTGATATGCAAGATTCTTCATAGACTCAACTACAACAAAACGACACATCTCACATAATCTGATTGAGGAAAAGAAAAATATTTGACATGGCGACACCTTCAGGACCTACATTTGGTATTCTTAAGATAACTGGCCCCGATACGAGAGGCATTGTTGCTGCATTTTCGCAGCTTTTATATGGCCATGGATGCGGTATTCAGGAAAGTGAACAATCCACTGATAAAACTGTGAATCGTTTTTTTCAAAGGATCAAATTCGACTATTCCACAATGCACACTGATCGTATTACAATTCAATCTGGTATAACTGAAGTGTGCAATCGATTCAATATGGATCACGAACTTAATTGGGGCGAATCAAAGAAGAAGATTGCAATAATGGTGAGCAAATATGATCACTGTCTCTGGGAGCTTCTTCTTCGCCACCAAGCCGGAGAGCTAGATTGCGATATTTCAATTATAATATCAAATCATCCTGACTTGGAGTATATTGCAGAATCTTTCAAGATTCCTTTCAAAGTTTTCAAGATTACAAAAGTTACCAAAGCAGAGCAAGAGAAGAAAGAACTAGATTTACTGAAAAATACATACGGTGTTGATTTGGTGATTTTGGCTAGGTACATGCAAATAATTTCTGATGATTTTTGCAGGGAGTTTGACCATAAGGTTATAAATATCCATCATTCTTTCCTACCTGCTTTCATTGGAGGAAAACCATATCATCGGGCACATGAACGTGGTGTTAAGCTAATTGGAGCAACCGCGCATTATGCTACTGCAGAATTAGACGAAGGACCGATCATTGAACAGGTAAGCATATCCGCCAAAAAAACGAATATTTCGTGCATTTAAAATTTTTTTAACAGTGCTCTGACCTTTACTGCATTTCGGGAAAAAGGATATTACGAGAATTTCACATCGTGATGAAGTGGATGACTTACTAAGAAAAGGACGTCTTCTGGAAAAAAATGTTTTGGTACATGCTGTTCAAGCACATATTGAAGATAGGATTATCGTTTATAACAACAAGTGCGTTGTGTTTGGAGGTTAGAATCGATTGAATTATCGCGTCCATATTTCGGAAATTTGGGTGGTTCTTGAATAAAATAGCTAATACCGATGTAATAGCTAAGTCAAAAATTACAAAGTGATAAATTGAGAGGTACATTTTAAACGCTAAGTTTGCTTCTTCTACTAATGCCAATACCATTTTATCACGAAAGCTTTCGCAAAATTAAGCTAATTGATTCACATAAATACATATCATTTTGATTCTGAACGACCTTTCATGGATTTGTGCTTGTCGATATATTTCTGAATTTTTATTTTATTCGTTTTTATTTATTTTATTACTATTTTGGCGTTCTTTTTTTTTTCGAACAAAAGCCAAAGAATGGTTCGCTGTGACCCTACGTTAAGCATTTGATGCAATACCCTGAATAAAGTCCAATGAAAGGTATTCCTGAATGTGTTTATATCTCAGGACTAAAAAAGTTCCTAGTGACTGTTTCGAGAGGAAAAATATTCTATTCTGGTGGTTTTGGAGTAGTCGGACCTTCGTCTGTGGGATCTCACAAAAGCAAAAAAAAAGGTATATGTAACGAGGAAGAACATCCTTACCAGAATCGAAAAAAAGAAGAGTTCAATCTAGCAATTAGTAATCATGAAAAAGAATCGATCAACACTACAAATGATCAGTACGTATATTTGTTTATTGAAGAAGCAATATACCTGTATGAGCGCGGACTATTGAAAGTTTTTAATGAATCTGGAAATGATGAGATGAATTTAGCGAATTTATTTTCTTTGCTCGAGACGCATGGGTTAAGTTTGGCTGCTTATGTCACGTATGCACATCTTAGATCGCAGACCTTCATAGTATTGCGACATTGCAATCGTGATGTTTTGGACGAAGGCATAGATGAGATCATCCCGAAAAATCAAGCCATGATGACAACAGAGCAACAAGAAAGTGCATATGAAAACGGGAAAAAACTTGAAATTGAGTCAAGCATAGATAAAAAGGAAATAGGTAGAAAGAAGAAAATTCACCGCGAAAATATGAGGCAAAGTATTTTCAATGCACCTCCACCACAATTAATAAAATGGAACAATAGTTCATCTTCATGGCGGTTGCACGTTTCGAAAAATGGTACAGATTCCTGCTCCTCGACCAACAAAATTGCGATCGATGTTGATACAAAAAAAGGCAGCGGCGAAGCTGATGAAAAAAATACTTACAATTACAATATTGCATTTGATGTGTATGAACCAAACACGAAATTTCGTAGAAGCAATCCTGGCACCCCGAATTACAATGTCGCTATAACAGATTTTGGAAGTTCTTCACCACCATTTCAGACCTTACAGTATCTCATTAAATCATGCAAGAATATTCCATTACGTCTTGCGACTGTTTCAGATTCTGGCACGGTGATAATGTTCAGTATAGCGAGAGGAGATGTGCCAAACATAGCGCATCTTAAAGATGAAAAAAAATAAGAGTGTTGTTAGACATCTTTTGCAAAAATATATTCAAAATACAAATGAATCCTTGAATTATGCTTTGACAAACGAAAAATGAAATTATAAAACAGAACTTGTGTGAAATCGAAATTGTTCAAATGAATTTTCACCACACCTAAAATATACATTGTGCACACTAAATAGAGTAATTTGCGATAAAAGAAGTATTTATTATGGAAACATGCAAGAATTTAATTGGTTCTATAAAGCCATTTAGATGAGATCCTTCTCGATGGCGAATTCTTCTTCATCTGTGTCGAGTTCTTGTCCCTCCTTGAGTTTGGCTTTGATAACCTTCATAAGTTTCTTTTCTTCCTTCTTTGACAACTTCTTCTTTTGTTGCTTGACTTTAGAAACGTTACCAGCAGCGTCTGTAACTTCTGTAATTTGTTCTTGAGCATCGATCCTCTCGTCTTGCTTAAGCATCCAATCGGCATCTCCCTTAGTTTCAAGGTGACCGGCGTCCATGACCCATGTTTCTGGGCAAAGCTTAGAGCAGAATTCATTGTTGTGTGTAATCATAACAACACCTCCAGCAAAATCTTCAATGGCTCCAGCAAGAGCTCCAAGGGATTCACGATCAAGGTAGTTAGTAGGCTCATCAAGGATAAGAATATGAGGTTGATTCCACATAGCAGCGGCAAGTACAACCTTAACCTTTTGTCCTCCAGAAAGAGCAGCCATACGGTAGTGAGTACCGAATTCTTTGTCAAGGCCACAGTCCTCAAGATGCTTCTCAACATTCTTAGTGGAAAGAGGACGGACGTAAAGTCCAGCCCTTTGGGCAATCTTGAGATCTACAGCCTTCATTGCTTTTTCCCATCCCATTTTCTTAAGGGTCTTAGCAGGAAGATATTCTCCAGAGTCTACGGTGGATCCAGCATACCTGACTTCATACTCGTACTCTTTAGATTTGTTTGTCTTTCTTCCTCCGCAAAGTTCTCCAACAACCTTCTTGATTTTGTTAATCTTTCCAGATTCTTCATCCATGAAAGAGATTTCGTAAGGTGTCTTTTGAATCTTCAACTCCTCATCGGTGAACTGCATTGTTACCTTAACAAGACTCTCCTTGTCTTCTCCTTGGTTAGCATAACGCCAACGGATGTATTCATTGGGAGTTTTCGTGAGGTGGCTCTCAATGTGGTGGAAAGCATGTTGGGCTACATAAGCAATACGAGCATTGGGATGCTTCCAAACATCACCTGTTTGTGGCTCAATCTCTCCAACAAGAAGTTTAATCATAGTAGACTTTCCTGCTCCGTTCTCACCGACGCATGCAACACGGGAACTCAAAGACACTTGTACGGAAATATCAAATAGAGTGGGTGTATCGTTCACTGGGTAGGTATAAGTACATTTGGACATCTTCATAAGAGCTTTACCCTTGGACTTAACTCCCTCGATGGGACCAGGTTGGGGGAAGCTGAACTTCAACTTACTGGCAGTGAAAGAGAAGTAAGCACGTGCTTGAGGCTTAATCTTAACAAATTCGTCAAGGTTACCCTTGAATGAGTGAAGTTTAAGATTCTCGATTTGAAGGATGTTAGTACAGCAGTCGTTCAAAAGACCGGAATCGTGAGATACAATGATGGAGGTAACCTCTGTAAGAGAGTTAAGGTAATTCTTTACCCAAGCAACGTTGATAACATCAAGATGATTTGTAGGTTCGTCAAGGAGAAGAATATCAGCCTTTTGAAGCATAGCACGAGCAAGGGCAAGCTTCATACGCCATCCTCCAGAAAGAGTAGACACAGCGTGGAAAGGTTTGGCCTTTCCTTCGGGTGTGAATCCCACCTTGGCAAGAATCTCAACTACTTCGTCCTTAGTACAACCCAAAGCTTGAATCTTTTCATCGACCAATACGTAATCTACACAAGACAAGTGAGACTGCTCTCCTTGGATATCAGATTCAACGAAGACAGTACGAACCTCATTGGTATCTGGGAATCCCTCAACCTGGTTATTGGCAATGGATCTCATAAGAGTTGTCTTTCCAGAATCGTTTCCTCCAAGAAGACCGTAACGCTTACCACGCTTAAGCTTCATCTTAGTGTTGTGAAGGAGAATCTTGGTTCCGTAAGCCAAGGTGAATAGACAGTTACAAAGCTCTTCAGCATCATCATCATCATCATCTTCCTCGGGAACTTCCATCATCTTTTCAGCTTCAACACGGACGGTTTCAATGGCAGTGGATGCCTTGGCTTCATCAGTGAAATCAGCGAATAGGGACGCAATGTTTTTCTTCCATTGAAGATCTTCCATGAATCCAAGGTCCATCATACATGTAGCTACAACGGCACCATGGGCAACTACCTTCTTGTAAGTAGAGGAAGCATCGCTAACAGCCAAAGCCTTCTCAATTTCTTTCTCAAGAGCACTGGTGTCTCCACGAACGTTTACAGCCTTGTCGGCAAGACCCTTCAATCTCTTCATTTGGTCAACGGCCTTTTCAGTAACTCCTCTGGCTTCAGGGTCAGAAATACTGGAAGCATTGGTTTCAAGAGCTGGAAGCAAAAGTGGTAAGAAAGGAGCGGCGTCCAAAGGATTATCTACAAGTTTACTCATGTTATTGATGATAACAGCGCTCTGTCTCTTAGTAGCGGTTGCCTTTTCACGCAATCCACGCAACAAAAGTGGAACAACCATAGCAAGTGCTGGGCACTCTACACTTTGTACGAAAGTAACTCCAGCCATCTCGTGCATAATTTCAGGAACCTCTTTAGGCTTGGTAATAGCAGTAAGAATCTTATCTGTCATGTGTTCAATATCTTTATTTCCAATAACGTCGCAGGCTCCTTTCATGGCAGCAGAAGCAGAAGCCTTAACTTGCTTCTTGGTGTCCCACATACAAGCGGTAACCTCTGGTACAACCTCTGGTAAGGCATTTCCCATTTGTTGAGGGGCAGCCTTGGTTAGAACATCAACACATTTAAGAGCTAATTCACGAATTTGCCATTTGTTTTCCACAGGAAGCTCAGCAAAAATGAAGGGAAGGAGGGATTTCATTGCAAAGGGAGTAATGTTTTTGCAGATAGCGAAAGCAGTGACTGCAGCGGCTTTACGTACAGCGGTGCTCTTAGATCCCCCTTGCTGTAAAGCTGTTCATCGATAAAATCGTGTAAAGATGAGAATTCGTGAGATAAATTTGACTTCTAAAAGAGAACCTCTTTTCTGACAGACAAAAACCACGGGGAATGAAAAATTGCTTGGATCAACATCACACAACTCAATCTGAAAGGAAGCAGCTTGAAACTGCTTCTCAACTGAAGTATTGTTGATACATTGCTGTCCAAAATTTTATTATTCTCCATTCCCCCAAAAGTAATAATGACTAAAATAATCTCTTACCAGCTGTAAGGCATTCTTTAATAAAGGGCTCAGCCTGTGGAGCAGTTTCGGCCAAAGATTTAACTAAAGCGAGTCCAGCAAGTGCTTCTCCCTCGGTTTTGGAGGCACACTTAGCCTTAATGGCATCAATTGAGGCGGCGAGGCCAGATTTCTCAGCACCGTCGGCCTTTACTGAGTCCACTAATTTTGGCTCATCGCCCAGTGTAAGATTTTCAAGCATAGATTCGATCGACATGTTTCAAACGATACGTATGCTGTGAATGGATTGGTGAATTTGAAAGAAGTTTGAAGGTTAGATAGGAAAAGTCACAATTAAATACAGAGTATTTCACCATTCTGGATACATTTGGAATTCATACTTTCAGATCGAGACAAAGACCTCCAAAATCTGATCCTTCGCCTATACATCGTAAAACTAGTGTGACTTATCCAATACTGCTCATTGGAGGTCTGAAAGATCATCAACGACATACTGCCGATACAATTCTTTGTCATTGCTTACCACGTGATAAAATTAGGGAACGGACGAAGAGTGAGGTTTAAAAGAAAAACAACAATAAAAACCTTTTTTCGCTTCTGGAATATTTCCATACGTAGAATTCTTATACAATATCATACGTACGTTTGTGTCAAATGTGGAGATTGTGTACGTAAGTACAGAGTTACAGTATACTTTACAAACGATTCTCACACAAGAATACATATTTATTTGGGTGGGAATGAAAAACTGGTTGGATGTCAGAGCATCTACAGAGATGAATCTGCGTACGTTTGTTTGAAGTAAATACGTAATTTCAATAAACTTTCGGAATACAAACGTGGATGCCACAAGAAGATACTCTATCTGAGCATGAAAGATTTATTTCTGTTTTTGAAGAAAATCATATCTCAGTAAAGTGTTCTGGTCTGTATGATCGGTTTTTTGGTATTGCATAATTCTAAAATTTAGATTCATGAATAGGAAGCTTCTATAAGAGATCACCTGTAGATTAGGAATCTTAATTTCAATTACGTAGCACCCCTACAACAATTCATTTTCAACCAAAATATTTCGTGATCGTGTATGAATATAGGTACACTCTAATTAACTAATAAAAAGAGTTCTTATTTGAATATGTAAATCTTACACCTCAATACCTTTTTCAGCAGACATAATGATGTTGTTTCGACAAAATAATTATACACTTGAAATTGGCTATAGTGATCAACAAATGAAGATAGATTCATCAATTAAAATTGATGAGCCCATCAGATTCAAAACAGAAAATGTATATGGTCCGAAAAGAGTAGAAGAATTCTAATAAATGAAAAGATGGAATATAGACACGTGTAAGTTAGTTCTCGGAAAAGGGAAATGAATTGATTTATTCTTCTTTTGTGTTATTATACCTTTTGAATTACAAACAATCAAGGTAGGATTCAACATTTGTATGAGCTTCATATCATACCAATTTCTCTTCACAAATTTGTGTTAGCGTGAGGGAACTCTTATAATATTTATCATAGTTTTCGTAAATGAGATATTTGAAACGAATAAAAATTGAGGTGCTGCATTTGTCTTTGTAAAAAAGATTGACGTTGTTGATTATATTCAAATGGAATCATTTGTTTCTCATTAGTTTCATAGTTTCCTTTATATTTATTTTTTGTGTTCCTTTTTCTTTTTTTTCGATTTTTTATTTTCGTGTCCATTTGCATTATTATCGTCTTCATCTTGCACACGATTTCGTTTTCGTCTTCTTCCTTCACGCGTAATCTTCTTCAAACGAAACAATTTACAATCCATATAACTACCCCATTCACATCCTTCCATTCTTGATGCTCTTTCAGTGTAATCCTTCACTTTAAAAAATCGAGGAGCTTCTTCCATTAGTTTTGCGTGAGCATCCTTACATCTCTCTTGAAGGCATAAATAGATTTTAGTTTTGGAATGGGACATTCGAACCAAAGTTTTTAGCATCGGTATAACTAGGTCTATTGAAAACACAACATCTGTCCCAACGATCGTATCAAAAGAATGAGGTAGTAAATCTTCCTTTTCTCTTAGAATATCTTTCTCAAAATTATTCCAGCATAACTTCGTTGCTCTTAATCTTTGGCAGCCATTGCTTTCATGTGTTTGTTTCGAATTGGAAGACCCTACTTTTGCATTATATTCTCTTACATTCTGACTTAATTTTTTCAAAGGTCCACTTGTTTCTGTTAAAATAACTGTAGAGCTTAATGGTATGGTTGCTAATACCAATCCTAATAAACCACACCCAGATCCTATCTCTAAAGTACGCGCCAATGGAAAATTAATTTTAGAATCTCCTGATTTTATAGTGGACGATTCTTTTGAATATTTGGATTCTAAAAATGATGCTAATAGATATGAAGTTTCCCATACAATTCCACCAGTATGATGTAGACATGCGTTGTCCTGACTTACTGTAACAAGGGGGATTGGTAGGGAGAGTTTCGGACGATATCCAACGTATTTTGCATTCGCTAGATCGAAAAATATTTGAGACAAGTTGTCAACTAGTTCACTGTTTGGATCGTATGAAGGAATACCATTTTCTTCAGAAATTGTACGATTCCTTCCCATTTTTGATTGTGATTTCTTAGACGGAAACTTTAAGTTCATCAATAAGTCTTGCAAAACCAATACTTTGGCTGGTCCACCTCTGGCTCTATGGTCTTTTGTCTTCATGCTTTTCCAAATAATTTTTTCTTCGGCGACGTAAGAAATGCCATTTTTCGTTGATGGCTGCTGACATATCGGAATATTCTTGACCAACAGCAGATTCGAACTAGAGAGGGAGAGAGTGTATTTATTTATTTCATCAGCAGCATTAGCGTAACTTTGGTGTGTGTGTTTTGAGTCTGAATATATTACTACTCAACACGTGGAATCCAATACATTACATATTAATATGTTTGTCTACAGCATTTATTTGTCGTAGGAAACCAACCTATTTACTTTACTAGAAAAGAATCTTACGCACGAATTTTTCCCTTCATGGTTTGAGATGTTTCTTGTTTTCGCTGATCAATAAACGTTTTTTTCTTTATGTTAAAGAAACCCGGAAGAAGAGTGGATAAATTTTATTACATGAAATGAATCAATAACATCGAATCAATAACATCAATTCAACCCAAGATTTCAGAACTGAGTGATACACAGCGAGAATATTTGAGATAAAATGAATTTACGTTCAAGTTATAATGAATCTGGCATTACAATATCTTTACTCAAACGAGCATGTTTTTGTACAAGGACATGTCTGATTACTGCTTTTTGGGCCAGCCAATACATGGCTATGTTATATAGCTACAATTGCGATGCTTTCACTCTTCATACAGGCTTCTCTGTCTCAAAACATTCACTTTCCAGTCAAACTAAGAATAGCATTTTTCTGGACCACTTTCATCCAAGGCGAGATCATTTGATATTAAGAATAAATGATGTAAATGCGCAAGATGGCAGAAGTGATATCGACGTAAATTTGATTGAAAAATTTACAGATGTCGATTCTTTTAACAATGAACTGAACAAAATTGTTTACCAGCAGTCTTCAGCATTCGATTTAGGTCATATAGAAAAAAAATTAAAAACGAAACAACCTAAAAAAGAAAATGTTCAAAAAGCAGAAAGACTTTTAGAAGCAATGGAGCGAACTCTAATGGAATGCAAAAATGAAAATGATGGTGGGTCCACCCATAGGGTAAATATATACAGCTATACGACTTTACTTTTAGCATGGGCCAAATGTGGAGAAGCTCAAAGAGCACATGATTTGCTTCAACGAATGATTGATCAAACCATCACAAAAAAAAGTCATAAGCAAAATCGCAAATATTCTGAAAGAATCATTCCAAACACCGTTGCCTTTAACATTGTGATAAATGCTTGGGCAAAATTGGATATTTCTTCATCTGATTTCCCAACTGCAGCTGAAAAGGCTCTGGAGCTTTTGCAACTTATGGAGGACCAAAGCACCATTGCTACAATTTCGAATAAAGCTTGTATCTTTGCTCCAAGTATTGTGTAAGATTTCAAGTGTTTCTTCTATTTCAGTCCTTCTATTTTATTTTCGTTTCATTGTCTCACCAATTTCGATACACTTCTTCAAAACTTTCTCCATGCAGTACTTACAACGGCGTTATGAATTGTATTGGAAGGAGTGGCAGAGGCCTTGAAGGTGCTAAACAAGTCGAATCTATACTCAATGGTATAGCATTCAACACTATTCAATATTCTAGCAAAGAAAATCATGATCTACGTCTAAATGATGTCTCCTTTGGAACAGTTTTAAGTGCCTATGCTAAGAGTGCAACTGCTGTTGAAGGAGGTATCCTAGCTGCACAAAAGGCTGAAGAATTACTTGAATTGATGGAAGAAATGTACATGAACAAAACTATTTCCATGGGGCCCACGACATTTTGTGTAAATACAGTTATGAATGCATGGAGTCAAGTTGCAGCGTCATCAAAGAACAAAAGAGAGAAACATCAAGCGGCTGAACGAGCAGAACAAATTTTGATCAGGATGGAGTACCTTTACAATGACAAAAATCGTATTGAATTACGTCCCAATACAGGTAAGCCAAATTGAACGAATATTATCATGGCCGAACTCATGTAAAAACTCTTAAGATCGGATAAAATCAACAATTACTACTCCAATTGAACTGAACCATCTTTTGACATTTGTATAAAATAGTGAGCTACAATACAGTGCTTGGAGCATGGGCAAAAAGTGGCGTAAGGGGGGCACCTGATCGTGCAGAAGCCATCCTACATAAAATGGATCAGCTGAGTAAAGAAAATAGCGATGATGAAGTTGCACCGGATAACATCAGCTTCAACACTGTTTTACATGCATGGGCGCGATCAGATAGCAAATGGGCGGCGAAACGTGCCCAATCAATTTTGCGCCACATGGACAAACTTCACGAAAATGGAAATAAATTGATTCAACCCGATACCGTTACATATTCCACATGCATCAATGCCTGGGCCCGATCAGCCTCATCTCGAACCTTTCTAAAGCAAAAAGATAGCATTTCTCCTGCAAAAAATGCCGAATCCATTCTTCGCAGAATGGAATATGTATTTTCAAATGGTTTAAATCATCGCGCGAAACCTAATATATTGGCATACAATGCAGTATTAAATGCTTGGAGTAAAAGCGGAGATGAGAATGCAGCAAAGCAAGCTTGTTCTATTTTGGAAAGTATGGAAATAAACCCTGACATCCAACCAGATGTTTATAGTTTCACTTCAACAATAAATGCGTGTGCGAAAGCAAAGGATGCGCAAATGGCAGAGGCTATTTTAGAAAAAATGGAAAATTTATATAAAGCAACAGGTAATCTTTCAGTGAAGCCAAATATTAGAAGCTATACATCAGTAAGTATTCACACGCAACATATTTTTGGTGCAAATGTACATCCTTAAAACATAGTCGCTGATGTGTACATTCCTCAGGTTATTAATGCATACAGTCGTTCTGGAAGAGGTCAGAGCTCAAATCCTGAAAAAGCAGAAAGAATATTACATCGTATGGAAACTCAGTTTGACTCAGGAGGACATAATGATCTTCAACCAGATACGGTTTGTTACAATGCAGTCATAAATTCTTATGGATGGAGCAAAAATGTTCCGAATAAGGCAGAAAAGGCAAAAGAAATTTTTCTCAAGATGAAGGCTTTGTATCAATCGAAAAAAAATACTGCTGCGAAACCTGATATAGTAACATGTAACTCAGTATTGAATTGCTGCGCATATACTTCTGCAAAAGAGGAACAATCACAAGCACTGGATATCGCTGTTTCTGTGTATGAAATGTGCATGGATGACCCGATATTGTTCGGGAAATTAAATCATATAACGTATGGAAACATGATTCTTTCGTGCACAAATTTAGTTCCAGTTTCATCAGAACAAAACATAAATGACACTCAAGTAAACGATTTAGCTAAGATGAAAAGGAGAAAACTAGTTGAGACAGTATGGTGGCACTGTTGTCAGGATGGAAAAGTGAGCACTTTTGTACTATCAAAATTTCTTCAGGCTCTCTCATTTGATCATGAGATCATCTTTGAAATTATTGGAAAATCGAATGACAGATTTTTTAATGAAGAGTATGATCCAAATCAAGTTGACATTCATGTTCATGATCTCCCAATAGAGTGGACTCGCTCTGCTGGGGAAGATTTAGCCATTTTGAAGAATAGTAGGGGATTAAATTCTAATTATCGTTCGAAACGAATCGGTCCTCAAGGCAAACGTAACAATAAATAACTGAATTGAGAGTCAGAGACTAAAATATTGATAGAAGAAATTAGAAAAATCCCGACTTTTTATAAAACAATGAATTAAATCAAATTCTACACAGTTTAAGGTCGATTTTGTTGACTGAAGAGTTACAGATTGCCTTGCATCTTTTCATGGTAGGGTTCTTCCACTTGTAGCTTGAATGCATTTCTTATTATAAAAAGATTTGTTACTATTACGTTTATCAAAAATGAATTTTTTGGCACATTACTTGAAATCATATATAAATAGTTTTAGGTCGACATTTAGGCCCTCAAGTCTTAAATCCTCCCACTGAATCAAAATTCAGAGGTTTTTTGTGCTGTGTCAATCAAGTTATAATTATTGAACTCTCTCTAAATTATAGTTGTAATACAGCTAGAAGTTTGATAAAATCTTCGGAGTTTCTTTCAAAAATTACTATCATCTTGCAATGATTGTCTATTACTACCAAATGGTTCCAAGACATAGTACAACATCTAATTCTTGCATCATTGTTTTCTTTTTTCTTCATTATTTTATAAGTGTTTTAGGTCATTCAATGCTATTTCCCAAAAACAAATAATTGTTATTTACACAATCCCATTTTCTTTATCAATACTTTCAGCAGGACTTCCGTGCCAAACACCATCTGTTAAATCTTCGCCTGGTAGCACATGCGTTAGTGGCATTATTTTTACACGTTTGCCTGTGATTTTAGATCCTGGTAAAATGACAGCATGAGATCTGATTATGGTATTGTTTGGTATTGAAATAGGCTCCATCTCTAAGTTTCCTTGATTAAACTTGTGGCATAAAAGTGTTGCCATTTCTTCAATTCTGCATTCATCACCTATGTCCAACATATCTGCTTCAAACAATAAAACATCTGGATCAATCATTGTGTTGGTACCTATTTTAGCCCCCATTAATGTCCAAAATGCGCGTGTGACCCAAAATTCGTTAATTACCAAGAGAGGTATGCGACAGGTACTACTAATAAGTAAGTTTGATATTTTCCATCTCAGCAATTTTCCACTGTTCATGTCAGCAACTTCTCCTTTTCGAAGGAATGTTTTAAAGTTTCCAATACAGAGAGCTTTGATACCAAAACTAATGAACAGCAGCAGACCACAAACAAATACAACCATGAATGGGAAAATTAATGCGACTGCCCCAAAAGTAAAGGATAGAGACGAATACATGTGTACTCTCCAGAAAAAGTACGCTGCCATTAGATATACTGTGATGACTGGGAAAGATGAGACGACCGACCAATAGGTGGATATCACAAAACTCAAAATTTCGTTCATCATGTTTGCATTATCGGTTGATGATGTGTCATCATCCATATTTCCGTCTGCCATAAGGCGTAGACGAATTAATGGATTTCCGATCAACTTGCTACCTTGAGTGTTGTTGACATCTTTAGGAATAACAGTAACTGATCCTACCATTACATTGTTCTCAAGTTTTGCTCCTGCTTCAACAACAGACCTATCGAAAATCATGCAATTATCTCCAATCTCAACTCTATCAAAGCCAACACGACCTCCGGGAGAGAAAGCGATATTGCGAAATTTGACTCCGTTTCCGCAGAAAAAATTTTGACCTGTTAAAGTAAGATGCGGTTCTTGTGGCTCAAGTGCAAATGCAGCATTAATATCGACATTAGCACCTAAAAGCTTGCTAATGTATCTTGACAGAATAGTATTCTCCGAGTTTGCTATTGCCGCGGCATATAGCTTTATTGCTGTCCAATATCGATGGAAATCAATAGAATACATTTGAGTCTGCATTGGACTTGCTCGTTTCCCACCCAGCAAGATGTAACGGAGAGGATAAATGATCACCATGGCTAATACAATAGACGCAACTGCCGTTGTTAAAGGAATGCACCCAACTAGAATTGCTACACCTTTCAGTCCAAACCCATGAACCAATCCCAATAAGATGAAAGCATTAAATAACAATGAGAATAGAGAAGAAACTGATATGATTAGAGAGGCCATAAGATGCCAAATAAACCCTAAAAGGGATTCTCCAAGAATTTTCGTTTCTAGTGAGGCTTCATCTAAATCGTCAAACCTTTCGCATAAATGGTGTCCTTCTAGAATACTATTCTTTTCAATTTTATTTCCACTTGGGAGCCTTGAAAGAGGTTTCAGAATAGAATAACTCCCAACCCTTGTATCACTACCAATATACGAACCAGCACCAACAACTACGTTCGATTCCAAAACGATTCTACCAACTTCAACATCACCATTTTTTAAAATTCGAATTGTCTCTAGTTTAACATCAGCTTCAACAACAGTCTTATCTTTCACTGTAAGCATAAATGGCAAATGCACGAAAGCGTCTTCGAAAAATGTTTTCTTGCCTATTTTTGCACCGAAAAGACTGTAAATTGAAGATAACCACAATGTACCTCCAAAAGTAGCAGCAGAAATCATTCCAGTCACCAGCCATAAACGATCAAAGACATACCAAAGAGCATACTGCAATGAACCTCTCTTAATAATTCTCTGATTTATCAAAGAGAGTTGAAGAATCCTTCCTATTACCATAGTACTCATAAATATGCATAAAGCTAGAAAAATTACAAAATGGAGTTAGATCATTAAAAAACAAACACAAAAAGTAATTTTGATTCTCTTACCAGTCGTAATAAGAGAGAAATATATTGATAGTAAATATTGAGTATAAGCAGCTGCGTCCACTGCTCTACCCCTTGAAAATAGACTCTCTAAAACTATAAAACCTGGAACTAATGAAGCAGAGCACACGCAAGATAAAACTGAAACTCCAATAGCTTTAATAAATGCTTCATAAACTTGAACCCAAACCTTCTTTGGTTTAAACATTTCATTTTCCCATACCACGAAATCATCCTCAAAAGAAATATCATCTTTAGAACTTGATTCGCCAGAAAAATGCCTCTTCTGCTCTTTATCAATAAAAGAGGCAAGCTGCTCCAAGGTATCATGTACTAAGAAATCACGTGCAGAAAAAGAAGGAATTTTGAAGAAAGACCGAATCCTCTGAATGCCATTCATTGCATGTAATGAATGTCCTCCAAGATCAACGAAATTGGATTCCCGACCAACTACTTCAACTTCTAGCAGTTCTTTGAAAAGTCCAACTAAATATATTTCTGTTGGAGTAACCGGATCAGAAACAGAAGATGATATAACAGGTATTGGTAATTGAGATCTATCAACTTTGCCGTTTCTTGTGAGGGGAAAAGTCTCCATAGACACTATTCTCCATGGAATCATATAATGCGGTAAGGAGGACTTTTCTTGCAAGGCAGATTTCAAGCCAATTGAATCAAATTTCCTCCCCAACTCACTCGCTGTAGTAACATAAGCTATGAGTTTATTCTTGTGGGCTATCGCGATTGCCCCTGTCACATCTGCCTGAAGCTCCAACGCACTCTCTACTTCTCCCAGCTCGATACGGTATCCTCGTATCTTCACCTGATGATCAAAACGTCCAAGGTAGATAAGTTCCCCGCCATCTGACCACTTCACTCTGTCTCCAGTTTTGTACACTTTTCCAGTAACATCTGACTGCAACTTTAGATCAAATGGGTTGGGTACAAACATCTCGTCTGTAAGCTCAGCTCGATTATGATAACCGCGACTTATTCCTATTCCTCCTATCCATAGCTCTCCAGACACACCAGGTGGACACAACTGACCATCTTCTTGATGCACAATATAGCATTGCACATTAGGATGTGGTTTACCAATCGAAGTTGATGATGATCCTGCTGTAGCAATAATGGAACATTCTGTTGGTCCATAAGAATTTCGAAAATGGTCACAGCTATTCTCTAATCCTACTGTGCAAGCCTCCCCACCAACTGATAAAGACTGGATCTTGTTGCTCTCATCATTGAGGTATATAGGTGCCATCGATGGAGTACAGTGTAGCATTGTGCACTTCTTTGTATCCATTGACAATGCGAGACCTGCGCCTAGCGTACAAAATACTGTAGATATACTAGCGTCAAAGATCATATTCAATGACATACCAACTACATCAACACCAACAACACCTATCTCTATGTATCTCTCCATAGGATGCGCTATAATATTGACAGCTCCTAAGTGCTCACAAAGCACACCCTTTGGCTTTCCTGTAGATCCAGATGTGTAAATCATATATGCCAAATTTGACGGCTTTACTGCTCTCTTAACCTTGGCCTTCAACTTTGATCTGCCCAATGCATCAAGAGGGACCTCTGAGCTACCATTCACAAATGTTTCACTCTCAATTGGTCTACCTTTGCTATCAACACATAATACCTTCCTTACATCTTTACGCATGTATTCCGACTTCGTGATCAATATATCTAGCCCGGCATCATCAACCACATATTTTACTCTGTCCTCAGGAGATGATGGATCGATTGGTACATAAGCTCCTCCAGCCTTCAATATACCCATAATACATACTATTATACTAAAACTCTTCTCTAGAAGCAAACCAACAAGTGTTTCAGGCTTCACACCAAGGCTCTGCAATTCGACGGCCAACATGTCTGATCTAGCATCCAACTCTGCATATGTCATACTGAGTGTCCCTTCCTTATCATACATCGCTATTGCATTTGGATAGTTGCTTGCTTGTTCTTCAAACAATTCGTGTAGACACTGATTTCGTACTGGAATTTCATCTCCCAAACTCCACTTCATAACCTGCTTCATCTCACTTTCTAAAAGAGCCTGTGGAGAGCTTTCTCCTTCTAGTAGCTTCTCCATGACTAGTTGATATCTTTCTTCAATGAGAGGCCATTCGCCAACACCACTCTCAAACCAAATTTCAATTCCTTTATTATTCTCTTCTGCACTTGGTATGAATTGTACTCCCAAATCAAATTTTGACTCTGACATATTCAACGAAAAAGATTCATCATATAGTATTTTATTCTCATCTCCTCCTTCAATAAAATCCTCAACATCGAAATCTGCATTAAATACAAGCATCACATTACAACCATATCCTAGACGAGTCAACTCATCGTATGGAACATGAGCAACTGGAAGTATTTCGTGCACCCAGCGTCTGTGAACGTCCTCCACTTTCTCTTCGTCTCCTTTGTAGACTGGAAATAGAGTTGTATTTGCAAACATACCAATGGTCTCCAAAAACTGTTTTTTCCTTAAATCGTATGTCACACCAATAGCAAATCCGTTGCCTCCATACCCTCGCAACGTGCAGCGCAACGCATGCAAAGCAAATGAAAACATCGATACTTTTCTTTGTTTGCAAAACTTCTTCAGCTTGCCAACCATGTCAACATTAATTAAAAGTTTCTGTACATTATAAGCAGACGCATCAATGTCACTAACACTTCGAGAGCTGATCACATCACAATCAAAACGCTCTGGAGTATCTTTCATTATTCCACCCCATTTTGTAAGTGCAGCAGCAAACATCTCGTTGTCCTTGTCTGTTTCTTTCGCCTCAAGTGCTGCATAACGCCTAACATTATATTCTATGGCAATGCCTGGAACATTACCAGAAACTATCCAACGAAAGAACAATTCAACGGAACGACCATCTGCAATTGAGTGATGGAAGCTACCAACAAGTACATTCGTGTCTCTTTCTATAGCAAATCGACATAATGGTCCCTCTTCAACATCAAATGGAGCTGCTAATAAGTCTTGACTCATTTCCTCCAAAACTATTGCGTTCACATCCACGTCACTGATAGCTCGACCGTTCACAAATCGTGTACGCAATATAGGAACATCACGGAGCACTCGCAAAAGATTGGCATGAACATCTATACTCTGTGCATACTGCATACGGAATGGCATGTTATATGCGTTACTAGAAGGATTGTTCACCTGAATAAATGATAGCCTGCTTTCAGCCCTTGTCAGCACATCTGTATCCTCAAGTGCCTCTATATCTATTCCACTATCCATACTATCAAGCCTATTCATCTCAACAAGAAGACTTTCGACAGTTGGATTTGCCATAAGGACCTGTACACTACATGATAGTTTCTGTGCCAACTGCATAGCGTCTAATGAATGACCTCCAATTTCAAAGAAATCGTCAGTTACTCCTACTTTCTCTAGGCCTAACGTAGTTTCCCACAGTGCACACATCTCCTTTTCCTCAGGTGTCTCAGGAGCTACGTAAACGTATGACTCGTCTAGTGCTGTAATGAAATCCCCCATCAGAATATCCCGATCAACCTTACCATTGGAGGTAAGTGGAAACTCATCCATTGTTACAATCTTCCATGGAATCATATAATGCGGTAAAGTCGTATTATCTTTCAAGACAGATTTCAAGCTTCTTTCGTCTACATTGTCGGATGATTGCTTGTCATGTTGGACAAAGGCTATGAGCTTTTGCTTGTAAGCCATCGCGATTGCCCCTGTCACATCTGCCTGAAGCTCCAACGCACTCTCTACTTCTCCCAGCTCGATACGGTATCCTCGTATCTTCACCTGATGATCAAAACGTCCAAGGTAGATAAGTTCCCCGCCATCTGACCACTTCACTCTGTCTCCAGTTTTGTACACTTTTCCAGTAACATCTGACTGCAACTTTAGATCAAATGGGTTGGGTACAAACATCTCGTCTGTAAGCTCAGCTCGATTATGATAACCGCGACTTATTCCTATTCCTCCTATCCATAGCTCTCCAGACACACCAGGTGGACACAACTGACCATCTTCTTGATGCACAATATAGCATTGCACATTAGGATGTGGTTTACCAATCGAAGTTGATGATGATCCTGCTGTAGCAATAATGGAACATTCTGTTGGTCCATAAGAATTTCGAAAATGGTCACAGCTATTCTCTAATCCTACTGTGCAAGCCTCCCCACCAACTGATAAAGACTGGATCTTGTTGCTCTCATCATTGAGGTATATAGGTGCCATCGATGGAGTACAGTGTAGCATTGTGCACTTCTTTGTATCCATTGACAATGCGAGACCTGCGCCTAGCGTACAAAATACTGTAGATATACTAGCGTCAAAGATCATATTCAATGACATACCAACTACATCAACACCAACAACACCTATCTCTATGTATCTCTCCATAGGATGCGCTATAATATTGACAGCTCCTAAGTGCTCACAAAGCACACCCTTTGGCTTTCCTGTAGATCCAGATGTGTAAATCATATATGCCAAATTTGACGGCTTTACTGCTCTCTTAACCTTGGCCTTCAACTTTGATCTGCCCAATGCATCAAGAGGGACCTCTGAGCTACCATTCACAAATGTTTCACTCTCAATTGGTCTACCTTTGCTATCAACACATAATACCTTCCTTACATCTTTACGCATGTATTCCGACTTCGTGATCAATATATCTAGCCCGGCATCATCAACCACATATTTTACTCTGTCCTCAGGAGATGATGGATCGATTGGTACATAAGCTCCTCCAGCCTTCAATATACCCATAATACATACTATTATACTAAAACTCTTCTCTAGAAGCAAACCAACAAGTGTTTCAGGCTTCACACCAAGGCTCTGCAATTCGACGGCCAACATGTCTGATCTAGCATCCAACTCTGCATATGTCATACTGAGTGTCCCTTCCTTATCATACATCGCTATTGCATTTGGATAGTTGCTTGCTTGTTCTTCAAACAATTCGTGTAGACACTGATTTCGTACTGGAATTTCATCTCCCAAACTCCACTTCATAACCTGCTTCATCTCACTTTCTAAAAGAGCCTGTGGAGAGCTTTCTCCTTCTAGTAGCTTCTCCATGACTAGTTGATATCTTTCTTCAATGAGAGGCCATTCGCCAACACCACTCTCAAACCAAATTTCAATTCCTTTATTATTCTCTTCTGCACTTGGTATGAATTGTACTCCCAAATCAAATTTTGACTCTGACATATTCAACGAAAAAGATTCATCATATAGTATTTTATTCTCATCTCCTCCTTCAATAAAATCCTCAACATCGAAATCTGCATTAAATACAAGCATCACATTACAACCATATCCTAGACGAGTCAACTCATCGTATGGAACATGAGCAACTGGAAGTATTTCGTGCACCCAGCGTCTGTGAACGTCCTCCACTTTCTCTTCGTCTCCTTTGTAGACTGGAAATAGAGTTGTATTTGCAAACATACCAATGGTCTCCAAAAACTGTTTTTTCCTTAAATCGTATGTCACACCAATAGCAAATCCGTTGCCTCCATACCCTCGCAACGTGCAGCGCAACGCATGCAAAGCAAATGAAAACATCGATACTTTTCTTTGTTTGCAAAACTTCTTCAGCTTGCCAACCATGTCAACATTAATTAAAAGTTTCTGTACATTATAAGCAGACGCATCAATGTCACTAACACTTCGAGAGCTGATCACATCACAATCAAAACGCTCTGGAGTATCTTTCATTATTCCACCCCATTTTGTAAGTGCAGCAGCAAACATCTCGTTGTCCTTGTCTGTTTCTTTCGCCTCAAGTGCTGCATAACGCCTAACATTATATTCTATGGCAATGCCTGGAACATTACCAGAAACTATCCAACGAAAGAACAATTCAACGGAACGACCATCTGCAATTGAGTGATGGAAGCTACCAACAAGTACATTCGTGTCTCTTTCTATAGCAAATCGACATAATGGTCCCTCTTCAACATCAAATGGAGCTGCTAATAAGTCTTGACTCATTTCCTCCAAAACTATTGCGTTCACATCCACGTCACTGATAGCTCGACCGTTCACAAATCGTGTACGCAATATAGGAACATCACGGAGCACTCGCAAAAGATTGGCATGAACATCTATACTCTGTGCATACTGCACACGGAATGGCATATTGTATGCGTTACTAGACGGATTGCGTTTTTGTATGTATGTCATTCTACTCTCTGTTCTTGTAGTTGCATTTATATCTTTTAAGTCATCAGCATCTATCATTCCTCCTAGTTCTTCTATTCTTCTTTTTGCCTTCAAAAGTAGATCTACTGTAGGGTTAGCCATAAGAGTGTAAATGTCGCATGATGCTTTTTCTGCTAATTGGGTTGCAATCATTGAATGACCTCCAATTTCAAAAAAATTGTCTGTGATTCCGACTCGTTCAACGTCTAGTGTTGACTCCCATAAATCGCACATTTCCTTTTCTTCTATTGTTCGTGGAGGGACGTAGGTCTCTGAGATATTTTGTTTCCATTCTTTTTCCAATTCATGTACTACTTTGAGCGTGTTCTCATGAAGGGCGATGCGATTTTTCTTCCGTTGTATTTTTCCACTGGTAGTTTTATGAATTGTTCTTTCTTTCACTGCCACAATTCTAGAGGGTATCAAACCTATTTCTTCTATGATGTTTTTTCGAATCATTTCCACAGTTTCAACTACCTCTTTTTTTCTCTTTTCTCGTATCTCAAAAACAATTTCCAGAGATTCATTTCCGCCACTTTCGTTCGAAGAAAAGGCTGCGACACAGCCAGGTCTTACTGCACTTGATGCATTATTTACAACATCCTCGATATCCTGAGGAAAGTAGTTTACACCCCCAACAATGATGAGGTCTTTCTGTCGACCACATATGTATAAGTAGTTATCTTCAAAAAATCCTAGGTCACCTGTTCTTAAAAAGTTTTTTTGGCTTCCAATCATCTTTGCTTGAAAAACTTCTTTGCTCAACTCTGGTTTGCCACTGTATCCTCCTGCAACAGAGGGTCCAGATATCCAAATTTCTCCAACTTTTCCATCTTCCAACTCTGTGAACGTAGTTGGGCTAACAATACGAATGTCCTGAACGTCGTCAATATATCTATCTCGATTTGCAACAGCAATCAAAGACACACCAGGAGATGGTTGAAAATTTGATAATTTGAATTCAGGTAGTTGAACTGCGAAAACCACCATTTCTGCCATTCCATACAAGCCACAAAACCAATCTTTCCGTAATCTATAATTGAGAAAAGCTTCTCTAAACAGATTAATTGAGTCGAGTCGTATTGGCTCAGCTCCACTTCCAAGTAAAAATATTGAAGATAGGTCGAGATTCTTAATTGGTTCTTTTCCTGTTCTTCTTTTTTCTTCTAGAAATTTCCTCGCAGCTAAGTGAAATCCAAAATCTGGTCCTAGTGACCAATTTACTTTGAGCTTTGACATTAATTCGATCCACAAAACAGGGTTTTTGATAAATGTTATTGGTGATATGGCATTACATCTCCAACCGGCCGCAAATGGTACAATAAGTGCACCTATTAGCCCCATATCATGATATTGTGGGAGCCATGTGAAAGTGTTAAAATCATCAAAGTTAATCCCATGCTTCGGAAACTCGTGTCTAAAGCCTTGATGGGCAGTTGTCACGTTTGCTCTCAAAGCGCTAAAGGTTACCATAACTCCCTAGTAGATCAAGATTTTGCAAAAACCTCGTTTTTAGGATATCATTTGAATAAGGTAAAAGATTTTTAAAACGCACAACGACTTACCTTAGGATCACCTGTGCTACCAGACGTGTATTGTAAAAATGCAATGTCCTTAGGGGATATGTTAGCTTCTATAAAGCTTTTCGTAGACTTTAATTTCTTGTACAAAGATTTAGATGTTGGATGAAGTTTATATTCAATCCTTGGCCAAGATTTACGGCTCTTCAAAGATGAAATTCTTCTCAAAAGATTTACATCGGAATCGACAAGAATAAATTTAGCCTTGGAATCTGAAGTAATTTTTGCCAGTTTGGGGAGAGCCTTTTTTAAGTTGGCAGGGGCAGGGGGGTAAACAAGAACTGCGGTAATACCTGCTCGTAAACAACCAAGAAATGCTGCATAAAATTGAAGACCAAAATTATAACATAAAATGATCCTTTCACCTTTCTTTAGATTCCAATCATTTCGAAGTTTGTATGCGATGTATCCAGCTTCCTCCCATAGAGCTGTGAAGGTATAACTGTTCGTCTCTTTTCCATTTTCATCAAACCATCTTGAAAAAACCTTGTTGTTAAATTTTGTGACGGTCTGGTCAAGTTCCTCAAGAAAAATACTTCTCCTAGATACTTCTATCTTATTTTCAATATCTTCAAAATGATGAACGCCATTTCCATTCATAACTGATGTTGCACTCTTATCGTTGGCTTTTTGGTTGTAAAGTTGTGCGATTTAGATGAGGCAGCAGGGGAGAAAAATGTGGGTGGACAGTGAATAATTTATATTGATGATAACTACAATATTTTGGGGATTTTTGTTAGACCCTCTGTATAGTACGCAATTGTGCATACTTTCTAAACTAAATCTAATATTTATTTAATATACAGGCTCTCTCTAGAGAGAGTGCCAAATAGGAATTAAATTATAGGGGAAATCTACACAAAAACTGTCATTCTTTAAATTATATGCATTTTTCGTCATTGACATAGAAATCTGAAACGCATTTGCCTTTAGCATTGCAGTGGATGCTCTAAACACAGCAAATTTTAAATTCTTCATATTTAGGGATGCATTTTTAACAAAAATGGAATTGAACTGATCGCAAACAAAAGCGACATAATTCCTCAGGTCTATGTGGTATATTAGATAGCGAGGAAACTATTATTTTGATGAGCAGTTAAATTTAACGGAAGGGTTGAAATTTATGATAGCTTAACAAATCCCTAAGAGATTTTACTATTTAACATTTTAATTGCTATTTGAAGAAAATAATAAATTTATTGCACACAATCCTTTGAGAGGCAATAAGTCCAAATTAAACAAAAACCTAATCAATGATATTAATTAAAACTGCTAATAAATAGTACAATTACAACCATACATCTCGCCAAGCACTATTTCACAAATTTTAAGAACATTCTTTACGAATATAATTGTTATTGAGGAGCTGAGACCGCGTTTTTGTCACAACTATAAAAAAATCCAGAACATAAAAAATTATCGAAAATGCATTTCGTCAGCAGACACGGTTTACGCCCGGAAAATTGCCCGTTTAGAGAAACATAAAATGATATGAAATGTGTCAAACACTTAATATTTAGGGAAGAACAAGACAAAACAATTGAGAAAATTGATAGAACGGAACGTTCTAACAATACAAAGAAGAAGAGAGTTTTGTTAAAAATACAATGTATCACTAAAAATTCGCCGCAGGTGATTCTCATTTTCTAGGCGACGGTGTTGACAATCTAATCGATTATGCTCCAGGAAATGTTATATTCAATTCTGTAGAGAGAATTACATCTCTAAAAAAAGCATCCTTGAAAACGAGGGCATCATCAACGCTTGGTGGAATCTGAGTAGTATTGCACAAAGAAGATTGGACAATCTAGGATGCTTCTGGGTCCAAGAATGGAAATCGACACCATGATATGGAAGAAATTTAGACGACCCTTTACTAGCAAAATGGAAAGGAAATTACATGTTCAATGAAATAGATGATAAAGGCATTTTTGACAACGAAGATGATTTAAATATTGTGGATATTTGGAACCTTGTAAAAACTTATCTGAATTAGATTTTACCTCATCCGGGATATCTGCTCTGCTACATCATATCAAATCAGTCAACACTATGAACTTTAATTGCACCATTGGCATATTCAAGATGTATACGAGATGGAAATGTTATAGCAGTGGGAGATGCGTCGTTGAAACATCATAGGATGTCGCACAGTTATATACTGGAGCTTCAGGATGAGTCGGAAGCTACGAGCACAGCAGCAGAATGTATGTCAGTACTGGCGATGGTATCGTTGAGCGTGAGTATAGCAAAATTCTTTGGCCTGAACAGAGGTAAGGTCGAAGTGTACTGCGATAATGATGAGGCATTAGAATTAAAATTGGGCAAATGGCTTTCGTACACAAAGTATTGTGGAAACGATGTGGATCTTGTCATAGAAATAAAGGCACTTGTTGGCTGAAGCGTGATCAATTTCGATATGAAAGAAGTCCAAGGGCACCAGGACGATGAAGATACGTTCGTGTACGAGGAAGCCGACCAACATGTGCAACGCAACATCAACATGGATGAAAGAGCAAAGGCGGTGATCAATCATCGCAACTACCGCCATGATTTTTGCACTCCCTTTTTTTCAGCACAGAAAATAACCCTAAAAAAACAAAGGTCGATTATATCAGGTGACATAGACAAGGAAGTTAGGTTGTATTCTCACAGATACAAAATACACAATCGGCTACACGACCAAGGTCTTCGCTCTGGTATTCAACATAAAGTGGATTGACACACGATAGAAAATGTGGCGAAATCGTATTCTATATCAGAAAGAGTACAAATGTTGAAGATTATGCATCAGCAATTCCCGACCATGTTACTTCTACATGCAAGTGGAAGAACAGACTCACCGTATTGCAAATGTTGTGATGAGGAAGTACCAGACACAAATAATCATCTGTTCCACTGCATGAATCCACAAGCATGTCATGCAGTAAAAGAATCAGTAAAAATATTCACTAAGGGTATGCAAAAATCCAAAACTTGTCCGCTTATCCAACGTAAGCTTAAACCTATCCTTGCTGCAGATGCCCAAAAAATTGAACCAGTAATGCCAAAACAATTCCTCAGTTCGAATGCTCAGTACGAAGCCGTATACTAGTGGGCATTTTGGCATCAGTTGGAAATCGGTTTCGAATGTCTTAAACTGGGCTTCATCTCCTACAAATAGCAACAAGCGCAAAATTTGTTTGAAAGACCGAAAGATGCGAGACACAACAATACGAAATGGAGTAAACAATTTTTCAAAACGTTTTAAACCTGGAAAGCTATATGCCAACAATTACACACGGTACTAGAGGACAATGACGTTATCATAACGAGAGTAGAAGAAGCCAAAGCAGAAGTAGAAAAATTGATGAGTACTTCAGAAAGAGAGCTTACGCATGCTGAGAAGAATCTCCATGAAAACGTGAAAAGATATCTAAGATACGGATGCGAGACCACGTTTGTTCTCTGGGCTCGATTGTTGAGAAGCGTTCGAGAAGATGCCATTTTACAGAAACGGAAAAGTTCACGGAAATTCGTGAATTTGCAATCCATAACAAAGTTCTTCAGAAACATCCCACACCGAAACTGATCGGTGGGGGCAGAGCTGGTTAGGGGTGATTGCTCTTTTTTATTTTATTTTGTTTTTGCTTTTCTTTTTGTACCTTCTATCATGTTAGTTTCATCTGACACATCCCCAGAGGGTAGGGACCAAGAAAACGCTACGCTGTACGCAAGTATGGTGTAGGCTATGTGTGCTTTTTTATATTAATATAGAGAGGTGCACAATGCGTCTCGTAAAATAATAAATTGACAAATATCCAAAAAATTACACCATTGGTATAATAATGAAGTCAAAGAGTCCCATCATAATAGCTACTGATGGAGACCACATCGATCACAAAAACAATAAAATGTCTTCTTACACCTCGGCAGCTATCACCATATCCCTGCTTGATATCAAAGAATAGGAATCCATTACTTCACGAGAATGGGAAAAAAGAAAGTCAATACCAGTCATTTCAAGAAATATGATCCTTTCTAAGAACTTCGGAGCTTTGCCCTCTGACATAGGGTACAGAGAAGCTTTTGCTTTTTGTCTTCAATGGTAATAGAATTTATATTTTAAGTGCTAATAATTAGTATGCAAGCAGGGAATAATTTTACCACTGATCTTTCACTATGAGCCACGCATATCTACCTCATCGTATAATAATATTTTTCGATTCTCATCTCTTGAAATTTTTTCTGAGTCCCGTTTCCTTCTTTGTAAGTAACCCAGTAATCAATATTTCATTCGTTCCCTAACAGGGGGTGGCTCCGCCGCCCCCTTGGCCGTTGAATCCGAAGCTTCATTACTCACCCTGACGTCACTCATGATACTATGCATGTTTTTCTTACGTTCACTCATACTAATGTTGAATTTTTTGTTACAGCTTCCCATTGGTTTCCTATCACTTTTCATCAATTTCCCATTTTTTGAATGTGATTGACTTTTCACAAAAAATCTTTTTCCGAAACTTGATTCCGGTAAGTCCCCAATGGTCTCTCCTTCCTTCGATAGTCTTCTCGTTCTATTTCCTTTGGATGGTATCCGGATCATATCACCATTCGTCATATTTTTTTGTATTCATGTCGTCCGGTTGATTTTTGATGTTCTTGTTGAGCTTTCTTCGTTTTGACTGAGCTTCGGTTGCATGAAGACAGTATTTGCCCTCCGAATTGTCCTTATCTTGGATAAGTGCACTCGGAGGAGTATCGATACTCTCCTTTTTTGTATTCAAAGTCATTTTTCTTTTGTTCATTCCATTATTTTTTTCATCGTTGTCGGAGCTTTGAAGTGAGGGCACGGCCTTGCACAGGCTTATCCTCGTTCCTTCGCTTCTACATCGACTTTGTTGTTTCCTTTTGGTGAAACGTTTTATATCTCTTCCTATGACATTTTCTTTTTCCAGTTGCTTTTTCGTTACTAGTGCAATCCTCTTCCTCCACATTTTGATCGTCGATATTGGAGCTCATTTGAAAAATTTATTCGTTCTTTTGCACAATTGTATTGCTTTTTGTCTTCAAGAGCAATGTTTAAATCCCATCATTTCTTTGTAATAGACAGCACAACAGTAAGAGAAAGAGTGTTAGCGTGAAGCAATGGCTTTCCTGGCACACAAAGGAAATTCATAAGAGAAAATATGAACGGTCTTGGCAAAGCAGCCATAAGTAGGATCAAACTCAACATTGATAAGTGGAAAGAGTCTCAAATTCAATTCAAAAATAACATTGATGATACAAGTTATACTCACATACATGAATTAAAAAATAGAATGGAAGAATTTATCAAGATTTCAAAATTTTGGACCATCGCTGATACATCTTCCCCTTCAAATGGCCAATCAAATTCAACCAAAACCAGGAGAAAATCATACTGGGGTGACAATAAGAACAGATACATTATCAAGGTTGACTCTCATTAACTTGATCCTACCGGGAGCAAAATAGCAACCCAACCAAGATATTCTACTATTGTACCAAATCTCGCTATCACAAGTGCTTATCATTGGGCCGATATTTCTGCTAGCAATGGATAAAACTCTACCTAATTTTATTCAAAAAAAATGTGATGTTGAGCGATTAAAAAGATGGAGACGCAAATATACCCAAGGTTTATTGCCCAGAATCGTAGACAGTAATCATCCACAATATGATGACATTAGATCGTCTACTACAGGATGGAAAAGAGGCCTTTTGGGAAAGACAAATACACATACGAGATCCATCTAATTAAACACCGCAATTAGAATAGGATGGATAATGACTGCTAAAGGTCTAAAAAGCAAAGAGAATTCGGATAATGGTAAAGTTATTGAGGAAATCATCATAAAGAAAGAAAAGAAAGCGGCAAAAAGAGACCTATTATACTGTAAATGGTGTAGAATTCAGGATAACAGATCCTTCAAAGATAAAAAGAAACTGGGGGATAACCTGAAAGGCAACAGCAGACATCTGCAACTATTCTGTGAACACGAAGATATAAAAAAACTTCGAGATAACATAAGTTCTGATATGGAATTCAAACTTTGGCACTTTCTAGAATTGGTTAAAATTGGAGAAGATCCAATTAACCTCTTAACCCAACTTAACCTTTTTCTCATTGAAATCAATAACCCAAATGAAAGGGATTCACCTGTCCCATACAAATATAAACATAACTATATTTCTTTATCTGATTCGCTTAAAATCCGCAACCTAGACAACATTCTGGAGGGAAGACGGAAACAAATTATTATCCTCTGTTACATTTGGGGATTTAACACAGCACTACAAGATGGTGAACTATGCAACAATGAAGTAACCCCAATGGAACAAATGTATACTGGCGTCATCGCAAAACCTCTAGAGGAGTGGATGAAACACAAGATAAAAGTCTTATCACAAAAAAACAAAAACTTCTCTCATGCAAAATTCAATATCAAAGAGCATGTTCAATGTCTGGAACGATGTGAAAGAATTACTGAAACCTAGATTTAATTGCATCCACAGATCTGCTAACACTATCTCAGATAACTTCAAGGGCATAATTGCCTTAGTGGTTAGGTGGTGCACTAATCATGCCAGTGGTCACTGGTTCGATTCCCAGTGGGGGCATTTGACCAATTAATTAAATAAAATACAGGAGTCCTCAGCTTAAGAAGGGCTGGTGTTTCTTTGGACCCTCTACTTGTATGGTGATTGAACTACACTTAACATAAGATATATCAATTATTATTATTATTATCTCAAATTACTTTGCAAAAAAAATCAAAGAAGAATTTAATATTGACACAAAAAATTTTAAGCTCAGAAAAAAAGAACTGAAGGAGATGAAAATAAACGTCAAGAACTCAGAACTATTCAATCAATTCCAAGAAAGAAAGAAAAAACGTCATGGAATTGTGGTGCAAACCTTGGTTATGTCAAGGACCTACTTACGGAGATACAAAAAGCGCATGGAGCATGATGGGAAACTTCAGCCCGAACTGGATCTTTTCAGAACAAAGAATCTGCACAAGATGTACCAGACAGATTACTTATTGTGAAATACGTACACTTGCGTACACTTTTGTATTGTGAATTACGTACACTTGCGTACACTTTCAATTATAGTTCCTCGTGGAAAGCGGTCACTGTTTGTTTGTATTATGTAGACTTTGTATTACGTGTATACGTACGTATAAGTCTACGCAATACCATTTGTTTAGCATTAATAATTGTTGAGTGAATTCCAATTCACTTTTCTAAAACTAAACCTTTTTTACGTTTTATCTTAGTTTGATTACAATAGCATCAAACTTCAGAAGCAGCACCTCTAACCCTGTCGCGCAAGACAGTAACGCGGTGAAAGGTATACAGTTTTTATTCTACATTAGTCTACAGCTTATTGAAAGTTTATTAACTTATCTAAAGAAATGCAAAGCCATCCTTTCCAACCTGATTTCTACCCAGATGAAATTCATATTTTAATTATTGGAAAATTCCTAAAGCAGAACGTTTCTTATTCATTTAAGGATTTAGAGTACACCCTTTGCCTCTTTGGAATAGGAAAGTAACAAGAGGGAGAAAAAAGACTGTATTAGTGAATGACAAATATGTACTATCACTCTTCTGTTGCCTTTTAAATATCAAATCATATTCTGACACGGAAATTCAAATAATCAATATATAATCTCAAGAATAACTTACAAAGGAATAATTATTATTTCTGCAATTGCAACTTCTTTGGAGCTGGACCAACTTT
>Ga0209092_10000306_pt1:0-20000 | contig 47404 bp, 45 predicted proteins | sample FraStrMetagenome_FD_187446 | JGI IMG/M metagenome (GOLD analysis project Ga0209092, IMG submission 187446) | Marine eukaryotic phytoplankton communities from Arctic Ocean - Fram Strait ARC3M Metagenome (SPAdes) (version 2) | ecosystem: Environmental > Aquatic > Marine > Oceanic | place...
GCATTAGTTGCTGGTTGGGCTGGTTCAATGGCAATATACGAACTTGCAGTATTTGATCCATCAGATCCAGTATTAAATCCAATGTGGCGTCAAGGTATGTTTGTTATGCCATTCATGACACGTTTAGGTATTACTGATTCGTGGGGTGGTTGGAGTATTACTGGTGAGAGTGTTTCAAATCCAGGTATTTGGAGTTTTGAAGGTGTTGCATTATCACATATTATTTTATCTGGTATGTGTTTCTTAGCAGCTATTTGGCATTGGGTATACTGGGATTTAGAATTATTCCGTGATCCACGTACAGGTGAACCTGCTTTAGATTTACCAAAAATCTTTGGTATTCACTTATTATTATCAGGATTATTATGTTTTGGTTTCGGAGCATTCCACGTAACAGGTTTATTTGGACCTGGTATTTGGGTATCTGATGCTTTTGGTATTACTGGTAAAGTACAACCGGCAGCACCATCTTGGGGAGCTGATGGGTTTAATCCATTTAACCCAGGTGGTATTGCAGCACATCACATTGCTGCAGGTATCTTTGGTATTTTTGCTGGTATTTTCCATTTAACAGTACGTCCTCCACAACGTTTATACCGTGCATTACGAATGGGTAATATTGAAACTGTATTATCTAGTAGTATTTCTGCTGTTTTCTTTGCTGCATTTGTTACATCTGGAACAATGTGGTATGGTGCTGCAGCTACTCCAATTGAATTATTCGGTCCAACTCGTTATCAATGGGATAGTGGTTATTTCCAACAAGAAATTGAACGTCAAGTAGAAACTTCTGTAAGTGAAGGTTTATCAGAAAGCCAAGCTTGGTCTCGAATTCCTGATAAATTAGCATTCTACGATTACATTGGTAACAACCCAGCTAAAGGTGGTTTGTTCCGTGCCGGTCCTATGAATAAAGGTGACGGTATTGCTGAAGCGTGGTTAGGTCACCCAATTTTCCGTGATAAGGAAGGTCGTGAGTTAACTGTTCGTCGAATGCCAGCATTCTTTGAAACATTCCCTGTTATCTTAGTGGATAAAGATGGTATTATCCGTGCAGATATCCCATTCCGTCGTGCTGAATCAAAATATAGTATTGAGCAAGTAGGTGTTACTGTAGATTTCTATGGTGGTAAATTAAATGGTCAAACATTTAAAGATGCTCCAACTGTAAAGAAATTTGCTCGTAAAGCACAATTAGGTGAAGTTTTCGAATTTGATCGTACTAGTTTAGAATCAGATGGTGTATTCCGTAGTAGCCCACGTGGTTGGTATACATATGGTCATGCTAACTTTGCATTATTATTCTTCTTTGGTCATTTATGGCACGGTGGACGTACAATCTTCCGTGATGTATTTACTGGGATTGGTGCAGAAGTTACAGAACAAGTAGAATTTGGTGCATTCCAAAAACTTGGTGACAAATCTACTAAAAAACAAGGTGCTGTATAAATTATAGTCTTTGTTTTTAAATCTATTTAAAGTTAAAGAGGATTAAATAATGGAAGCTTTAGTTTATACATTTTTACTTATTGGTACCTTAATGGTAATTTTCTTTGCAGTATTCTTCAGAGAAACTCCAAGAATTGTCGGAAAATAAAACCATATAAATGGTTTTATTTTTTTAATCTTCGTGTTCTTCAAATGGATCACGAAGATTCTTCGATGCGGGTCCAAATGCCGTGAAAATCGAATATGAAGTAATACCTAAGAGTGAACTTGAGACAAAAATTATAAGAAGAGTAGCTGTTTCCATGTAATATTTAGATTCTTTATGAATTAACGCTTTAGCATTATATAACGTTACCTAAAAAATATTCTGAAAATCAAAAAATATTTTTTAAAATAAATATTAATTAAAAATGTAAACTCTACCATTCTATTTATTTTTGCAAATCAAATTAACTTAGCAAATATTTTAAAAGCGTTTTTTTATTCGGACTCGTCAAATCAATTATGCTGAATTAGTTTTTCATTGTTTTATAAGAAAAAAAGTCTATTTTTTAATATACTTTTTTTCTGACAGCATAATTAGTACATTAAGTTTAACAATTGCGAATTAAAAATTACGTAAAAAATTTTACGGTAATTGAGTATTTTTTGAAAAAATAAAAGTATATTAATTTCATTTGTAAAACGTATTTATTAAAACTATAAAAAATTTTATGGCATTAAGAACAAGATTAGGTGAAATTTTACGCCCATTAAATGCTGAATATGGTAAAGTAGCTCCAGGTTGGGGTACTACACCAATTATGGGAGTTGTAATGGCTGCATTTTTAGTATTTTTAGTAATTATATTACAAATATATAATTCATCATTAATTATTGAAAATGTTGATGTAGATTGGGCGAACGGTATTGTATAAATCTAAGATATAGATAAATAATTTAATCGATTTCGATTCTTTGAAATCGGTTAAATTGGAAAACAGGAAATCAATTTAAAAACATATATATGGATATTATAAGTCTAGGTTGGGCAGGTTTAATGACTATGTTTACTTTTTCGTTAGCATTAGTTGTTTGGGCTCGAAATGGTTTTTAATTCTTGGAACTTTGTAAAAACTAACATTTTTTAAATATTATGGCATTAATTCTTAAAATCTTCCCATATGCAAATTCGGAAATTGTTACTGCTGCAGTAACTTGTTTCTTTATGACATTATTTGGTCTTTCATTAGGATTTGCTTTATTAAAAGTTCAGGGTGAATAACAAGCATTTAATAATAATATATAATATATTATTATTAAATAATTGTTTATATCTAATAACTATTCCTTAAAAATATAAACCTAACATATCTGGGAAAAATCGATTTATTTCAATAATAAACCCTGCAGTGAACGTCATCCATAGAGTTAAAAGAACAGGAGCCGTTGATAAATATTTTTGAAAATTATTCATAAAATTAATCGTAATTATAAATTAAATACTAAAGAACTTTAACGAGGTGAAACTGTTATTTCATCAGTTGGCGCTATTAAATCATTACTAACAAATTCTTGCCATGCTGAAATAGGCCAAATATAACCAGTTGTCATAATTTTTAATGCTAATGGTACATTAATAATAATTTCGCTTTCTGCTGGATTTTTTGTTGTACTAACTGCTCTTACATATTTACGTCCTACCCAACCAATCCAGCCTGAGATATAAATAAACCCAAACCCTGGTAACATAAATTCAGCAGCATGACTCCAACGACCATCAGCAATTAAGTGTGGTAATCCATCAGTTCCACATAATAATTCCGAACGACTATATTTATCAAACCGTGCTTCTGTTCGTTCTATTTGTTGTTGTAAAGCTAAAGCAGGTGGTGTTCCAGCTTCATAAGTGCTCATTCGTTGGTCTAATTTTTTTACACTAGCTTTTAATCTTTTACTAAAAGCTGGTGATTCACTACATTTTGTTAAACCACCAATGTCAGCTAAAGCTGTGTTTGGAGTTAATGTAATTAGAACCGCTACAAGTAAAGTTAATATATTAAAACGTTTCATTAATTAAAGTAAAGAAAATTTAAAGATTTAATTTTGGTAAAAAATTTCAAATAGATAACATTATTACTATATATAGTAATTCAGTTTTTGATAAAAAACTATTTTTCTTAAAACTAATGACCCAAGATTTAAAAAGATTTAATTTATCTAACCTAATACTTAGTTTTTTATTACTTTAAGATAAAATTGAATTATAATATTGAAACCTTGTAGTATGTACTTTTTTAAAGTATAATTTTATTATTACATTGTTGTAATAGACTAGTTATCCTTTCTATAATAGCATTTTATTACTCAATTTTTCGTTATCTCAAGTTTAATTTTCGTAAATAGTCTTAATTTATAAATGTTTAAACTAATTCAAAGTGATAAAAATCATATATGCAAATTATATTAAAACTTTTTCTTTTATTGATTAATATTGATCAGGAAACCGTTTTAAATTTTTTTGGGATTGAAAATCCAAATATTTATTTAAATACTGGATTCGATGCAGCATCAGTCTCAACAGAAATTTCTATAGAAACATTAAAACTAATTTTTCAAGGATTATTAGAACAATACCAGTATGGTCTGGGTCTAATTGATATTGAAAATATCCTTTTGTTTATTACCTTTCTTCGATTTATCATTCTTGCCAACCGTTATAATATAAAAACATCTTTTTATATTTCCTGTATCAGTTTATTTGCAGGTTTTTTATGGTATATTCATCTGAAAGATTTAGTAACTTGGTATGGTGAAATGATTAGCTATAACCGGTTAACAAGTCGCTACATAGATGATATGATGACTGAAGCTTACATTGAACAGTCAAAAAATCAAAGTGGTATATATCTTGAATTTATTAATCAAAACCCACTAAATTTCTTAAAATCATCATTGGTTTATGCCAGTGAACGAGATGGCTATAGAATTGATCCAATTTCAATGGTTGTTTCCAGTTTACCTCAATCAATGAAAGTTCAAGTAACTAAATCGTATTATTATTTATATAATAGTTGTTTCCCTGGAGTTTGGAACGTTGTTGGAAAGCAGTTACAAGAGATTGCTCCATTATTAATGTATGTATTAATTGTTAGAATAAATAAAAAATATTGTCCGTATTTTATAAGATGGCATTGGACATATCTTGTAGTGTCTAGTCTTTTTGAAGGTGAAATTATCCGAATTATATACCGATTATATGTTTATGATACCAGTATTTTAGTTCCTTCAGGACGGTTTGATGAATCAGCACTTCTTCAACCATTTTTTATGATAATTGTGACAACACATTATTTTCTTATTTGTTTGGGTTTATTACATGCGACCTGTGGGCAATATTTTTATATCCCTTTTCTTACAGAGAATACCGAAGTTCATATTGGGAAACGACCACAAAATAGTATTTATAGTGGGGGGTACACTTCATGGCAAGAAGGTGGCTCAAAACAAGTTCAGATAATGACTAAAGACCGTAAATTTTTAATGCTACCTCGTTTATGGTGGGGTTGGTTTGGTAAAAAGAATAATACTAATGAGGCAGAATACCGTAAAAATCAGCAAAACCAATTGAGAAAAAATCAATTAAAAGGGTTAAAAAAACTAATCCGAAAATTGCGAAAATGGATTTTAAAAAATTAATGACATTTAAAATGTCTTGTTAATCTCTTAAATAAAGTAACAAATTAAAATTGGCTACTTTATTTAAGAAATTTTTTGGGTAGTTTTAAATTTTATCTATTTCGTTATTTTTTATAACGATGAACCTAACCCAGAATATGCACCATAAAGAAATAAGCTAAGCATAGTGATTACAGCTAATCCTCCTACAAGGCCTACAAGCCATAAAGGAATTCTACCAGTATTTGCCATATAAAAAACTCCTAACGTATAAAATTAATTGAAGAAATAACTTGAAAATAATACAGCTAAAACAAAAATTAATAGAAGTCCCCAGTAAAGAGAAGTTCGATTTAATTCTACTGCTTGTTTATTTGGATTTGGACCTGTCATAAAATTTACCTCGTATCTATTTTTTAGTAATTTATCGTTGAATGAATTGCATAGCAGTAATTCCACCTAAGAAGAATACTGTAGGAATTGCTAAGCCGTGAATAGCTAACCAACGGAAAGTAAAAATTGGATATGCTACAGGTTGATTAATATTGTTTGTCATTTTGGTTACCTCTAAGTAAATTATAAACCTTTAGTTAAATCTTCTAATTCTTGTTTTGCACTGAATCGATCATTTACTAATGGTACTTGTTGACGATCTTGAGTGAAATACTCATTTGGACGTGGTGTGCCAAATACGTCATAGGCTAAACCTGTACTAATAAATAACCACCCTGATACAAAAAGTGACGGAATTGTAATACTATGAATAATCCAATAACGTACACTTGTAATAATATCCGAAAACGGACGTTCTCCTGTAGATCCACCAGACATAAATGTATATTCTCCTATAAAAAACGATTGTTGCTCATTCGGACACTCAACTAAGAGCGGGCAGGGGGAATCGAACCCCCATCATTAGCTTGGAAGGCTAAGGTTTTACCACTAAACTATGCCCGCATAAAACAATTATAGAATTATGCGGGTATAAAAAGCAATAAATGTATTATAAATTTTCTAGTTTTAAATCTAAAAATTTTGCTAGGTCAGCCGCTTGTTTTTCTAAATTTGAAATTGAATCGGGTTGTTGAACTGGCGTTAAAGGAATTTTACGCTCATCTTTTAGGCATAAATAAATACTTCGTTGGGGATTTAAACCCTCAGATATTTTTATTCCAATAGATTGGATACTAGCTAATGGATAAGTTAATAATACTTCTCGATTTTTGCCTGGAAAGCCTTTACGAACAATTTTAACCAGATTTTCGATTTTATTATATTCATTATACCCACCTCCAATATCCCATAATATTGTGCCACATATATAAATACTTAATGATAAGCTTAATGTTCCATAAAACATCATTACCACACCTTGTGGAATAAAAACCAATTCTGTTGTATTAGCAATTAGTAAAAGATTAATTTTAAAATAACTTGATAAACCAGCTAATAAAAAACTTAATCCTCCAAGAGCTAAAAAAACACCCCAAAAGTAGTTACTAAACCGTCGTGACCCTGTAATATTATCTTGACGAATCTGTTCTGACATTTTTTTAAATTTAATTAAAATCTTAAATTAATTTAATTGATTTTAATCCTAAATACAATCCTGATGCAACAGCAAAAGAAAATCCTACTAATAAAATGTAATCGATAACAACTGTCATAAAATCTTTTTGTTTTATAAAAATGAAGTTTATAAAAATTTTTCTGTATATTAGTATATATTATATAGTAATCTATATAAAAATTTTGGTTGGTAAAAATTTTCATTAAATTTTTAAATACCTTAGATTATTTAAACAATTTTACTATTAATTTCATTAAATTTTAAATTAAATTTATGGCTAATTTTATTAAACCTTATAATGATGATCCGTTTGTAGGACATTTAGCAACACCAATTACATCATCAGCAGTAACGCGAGCTCTTTTAAAAAATTTACCAGCATACCGTTTTGGTTTAACCCCGTTATTACGTGGTTTAGAAATCGGCTTGGCTCATGGTTATTTTTTAATGGGACCATTTGTTAAATTAGGACCTTTACGTAATTCAGATATTGCATTGTTTGCAGGTTTTCTTTCGACAATTGGTTTAATTCTTATTTTAACGTTAGGTTTAACTATTTATGGTGCAGCCGCTTTTAAACAAGAGAATGAACCAAATCAAGTAACTGGGAATGAACTTCAAACAAAAAAAGCTTGGGATCAATTTAAAGGTGGATTTTTTGTTGGAGCTTGTGGTAGCGCAGGATTTGCCTTAATTTGTCTTTCAAGCATCCCACAACTTTTATCGTAAATTTTAAATTTACTTTAATATACTAAATTGATTAAACTATAATTAATTTAGTATAGAAAAACTATTAATTTATTCTATTAATTATTAAAAATTCTTATGAGCTCATTAAGTACAACACCTGTAAATTTACAAGAAGAATATACTAAAACTGAAATCGCTAAAATTTTAAATATTTTAGATGAAGAATTAGTTGGTTTAGCACCTGTTAAAGCGCGTATCCGTGAAATTGCTGCATTATTATTAATTGATAAATTACGAAATAATTTAGGAATTACAGCAGGTAGTCCTGGTTTACACATGTCATTTACTGGTAGTCCTGGTACTGGGAAAACTACTGTAGGTTTAAAAATGGCTGATATTTTATATCAATTAGGTTACGTTCAAAAAGGTCATTTATTAACAGTAACACGGGATGATTTAGTTGGTCAGTATATTGGTCACACAGCACCGAAAACAAAAGAAGTTTTAAAAAGGGCTATGGGTGGGGTTTTATTTATTGATGAAGCATACTACTTATATAAACCCGATAATGAAAGAGATTATGGATCAGAAGCCATTGAAATTTTATTACAAGTAATGGAAAACCAACGGGATGATTTAGTTGTTATTTTAGCTGGGTATAAAGAGCCTATGGATAAATTCTATGAATCAAATCCAGGTTTATCTTCACGAATTGCTAACCATATTGATTTCCCAGATTATACAGTTGAAGAATTGTTACAAATTTCTAAATTAATGTTAGAAGACCAACAATATCAATTAACATCGGATGCTGAAGTTGCATTAACAGAATATATTAAAAGACGAAAACAAAAACCTTTATTTGCGAATGCACGAAGTGTTAAAAATGCATTAGATCGTGCTCGTATGCGTCAGGCAAACCGGATTTTTGATAGTCGTGGACAAGTTTTAACGAAAAAAGAACTTGTAAATATCGAAGCACAGGATATTTTACAAAGTACTATTTTTGATTAAAAATTCATAAAAATAAAAGAGAATAAATATTTATGAGTTTACTCGTTGTAGGAGGAACTGGAACATTAGGTCGACAAATTGTTTTGCAGGCTTTAACAAAAGGTTACCCAGTTCGATGCTTAGTACGAAATTTTCGTCGAGCTAATTTTTTAAAAGAATGGGGTGCTGAATTAGTTTATGGAGATTTAAGTATTCCTGAAACAATTCCACCATGTTTACAAGGTATTACTGCAGTAATTGATGCTTCAACAAGCCGTCCTTCAGATGTTGATGCTTTAAAAACTGTTGATTGGGATGGGAAATTAGCTTTAATTGAAGCGGCTAAAGCTGCCAATGTAAAACGCTTTATTTTTTGTTCTACACAAAACCTTGAGCAATTTTCAAATATTCCATTAATGGAAATGAAACAAGGAATAGAGATTCAATTGAAAAAATCAACAATTCCCTATACAATTTTCCGTTTAACCGGATTCTACCAAGGGTTAATTGAACAATATGCAATCCCAATATTAGAGAATCTTCCTATTTGGGTTACTGATGAAAATACTTGTGTTTCATATATGGATACCCAAGATATAGCGAAATTTTGCATACGTTCGTTACAACTTCCAAAAACAGTAGACCAAACTTTCTCTTTGGGAGGTCCTAAAGGTTGGGTTTCTTCAGAAATTATTACTTTATGTGAACAGTTGGCAGGTCAGACTGCAAAAGTAAACCAAGTACCAGTTTTTATTTTAAAATTAGTTAGTCGGTTCTTTGGTTTCTTTGAATGGGGTCAAAACATAAGTGATCGATTAGCCTTTGCTGAAATTTTAAATGTTGAAAATAATTTTTCTAAATCAACTTTTGATTTATATGCAACATTTAAAATTGATTCAAGTGAAGTAGTACAATTAGATGATTACTTTTTAGAATACTTTATTCGTTTATTAAAACGATTAAGAGATATTAATTTTGAAGATGTTCAAAAACAGAAAAATTTAGTTATTTAAATTGACGTAAATTTATAATTGTTAAAAAAAAATCTGTTATAGAGTTTAAGAATAATTTTTTAAATTCTATAATAGATTTAAATGAATATTAGAAATTAAATTTTTTTTAGAATGAATTATACAAGTTTTATTATTAAGATTATGAGTAAGCCACAATATACTCTTTGTGAGCAGAAAATACCACTTACAGAAGCTCTTGGAAAATTTTACCAATTTCGTAATAATCCTCATACGGTATGTAAACTTTCTTTTTGGGGGCGACCCGCGTATGAAATACTAAAATATTATAAAACAAATGATTATGTATTGGTCGAAGGGTATATATCATTTCGACAATCTACATTTGAAAAATTTGATATTACAACTAACATTGAAATCTCAATTTTTAAAGTTTATCCTTTTGCATTAAAGACAGTAGAGATAAAAAAATAACTTTTTTTTTAATTAAATTATTCAGAATTCTTATATTTTAGTATAATTAATATTATTAAAAACAGTTCCTAGGAAAAATTGCATGTTAACTTTAAAAATTTTAGTTTATACAACTGTAATATTTTTTGTTTCGTTATTTATTTTTGGTTTCCTTTCAAGTGATCCATCACGAAACCCAAATCGTAAAGATCTTGAATAATTAAAAATGGGGGTCGGTTTTTCAAAAATCGATTCCTATCTTTAACTGTTTCTAAAATGTAAAACTCATATTAAAACTAAAAAATTTTGTATTTTAATTCTTAAATTGTTATGCTAGCACACTATTTTAAATAAAAAAAAGAATAAATATTTATACGTATTTTGTAATACCCCCAAGGGAATTCGAATCCCTGTTTGCTCCGTGAAAGGGAGCCGTCCTAGGCCTCTAGACGATGGGGGCATAGTTTATTTAAAATTAACCTAGTTTCTAAAAACTAGAGAGCGGGCGACGCGATTCGAACGCGCGACATCAACCTTGGCAAGGTCGTGCTCTACCACTGAGCTACGCCCGCATAGTAACCTTTAAATATAAGATAAAGATACCTACATGCTAATTTCTATATATAGATTACATGTTTATCTTTATCCTGTCAATAGTTTAATTTATTTATAGAAATTATAGTTGATACTATAATTTCTATAAATACTAAATTGACGCTGAAAGACCGTCTGCAGCAGCGATTATGATTACAAGTAAAACCCAAATTTGGAAAAACCGGTTAAAGTTAGTTTTAGAAACTTCCCATTCACCTGGAGTAGCTAATGCTACAGGAACGGTTACAACTAAACCTAATGAAATTAAAACGAATACAGCTGTTAATAAAGTTATTATCATATATATATATTTAAAAATTTTTTATATTGATGATCTAAAGATTGATATTATTATAAATTACCTTTTTTTAAGGCTAATAATACAATTACTGCTGGACCTGCTAACATAATAGCACCTGTCGCTATTAGCTGACCTATAACTTGCCAATTAATCATTTTTCAAATCCTTAATTTATAAATTTTATTAAAAGTTCAAATAACAAAATAACGTATAATGTTACTTGTAATTTTACTTTAAAATTCATAAAGTAAAAATATTATTTTAAATAATATTTTATTTATTATTTAATAATTTGGTAGTAAGTTTTTTTAACAAAGCCTTTAATAATTTTAACAGTTTGTGTTAAAATTAATATAGGGTTGCTAACTCAATGGTAGAGTACTCGGCTTTTAACCGATTTGTTCTGGGTTCGAGTCCCAGGTAACCCAATAAATAAAATATTTAATATTTAGACTACTAAAATTCAGTGCAATATAATTATAAAAAATTAGCTTATATTAGCATATTTTTTATTCAATTTTACAATTGAATAAAAAATACACATAAATAGAGGATTAATCAATAGGACGCATTGATAATACCGGCTCATTAGCACGGTTAATACCTTTTTCAAAACCAGCAGCAGCCGCACGAGCACGACCTGAGTGCCACCAGTGACCAATTAAGAAGAAGAATCCTAAGAAGAAGTGTGAACAACATAACCATGAACGAGGCGATACGTAGTTTACAGAGTTAATTTCTGTTGCTACACCACCTACTGAATTAAGAGAACCTAATGGAGCATGTGTCATGTATTCTGCAGCACGACGTTCTTGCCATGGTTGGATATCATTTTTAATTTTATTAATATCTAAACCGTTTGGACCACGTAATGGTTCTACCCATGGAGCACGTAAATCCCAGAAACGCATAGTTTCACCACCGAAGATAATCTCTCCACTTGGTGAACGCATTAAGTATTTACCTAAACCAGTAGGACCTTGAGCAGATGAAACATTAGCACCTAAACGTTGATCTCGTACTAAGAATGTAAACGCTTGAGATTGTGATGCTTCAGGACCAGTTGGACCATATAATTCACTTGGATAAGCAGTATTGTTGTACCATGCATATAAAGAAGCTGTGAAGCCCATTAATGAGATAGCAGCTAAACTATATGAAAGGTATGCTTCACCAGACCATACAAAGGCACGACGCGCCCATGCAAATGGTTTTGTAAAGATATGCCAGATACCACCAACAATACATAAAATACCAACCCAAATGTGACCACCTACAACATCTTCCATATTATTTACAGAAACTACCCAACCGTCACCACCGAAAGGAGAACGGAATACGTAACCAAAAATTACAATTGGGTTTAATGTTGGTGTTGTGATTAAACGAACATCACCACCACCTGGTGCCCATGTATCGTAAACACCACCTAAATACATTGCTTTGAAAACTAATAAGAAAGAACCAAAGCCTAATAAACATAAATGAATACCTAAGATAGTAGTCATCTTGTTTTTATCACGCCAATCATAACCAAAGAATGGGAATGATTCTTCTAATGTATCGGGACCTAGTAATGAATGGTAAATACCACCAAAACCTAATACCGCAGAAGATATTAAATGAATAACACCTACAGCAAAATAAGGAACTGTTGAAGTAATTTCTCCACCAGGACCAATACCATAGCCTAAAGTTGCTAAATGTTGGATTAAAATAAATCCTTGTTCGTATGTTGGTTTTTCAGGTACGAAGTGTGACACTTCAAATAAAACCATTGCACCAGCCCAAAATACCATTAAGCCAGCATGTGCTACGTGAGCACCTAATAATTTACCTGAAACATTAATTAAACGGGCATTTCCACTCCACCAAGCAAAACCTGTTGACTCAATGTCGCGACCTGCAATACTACTATTAAAGGGCGTTTCCACGTGGTAATACCTCCTCAGGGAATACAAAGTTTTCATGTGGTTGATCTTGAGCAGCCATCCACGCACGAATACCTTCGTTTAATAAAATGTTTTTTGTGTAGAATGTTTCGAATTCAGGATCTTCAGCAGCACGTAATTCTTGTGACACGAAATCGTATGCACGTAAGTTTAAAGCTAAACCTACAATACCTACAGCACTTGTCCATAAACCTGTTACAGGTACAAATAACATAAAGAAGTGTAACCAACGTTTGTTAGAAAATGCTACACCAAAAATTTGTGACCAGAAACGGTTTGCTGTTACCATTGAGTAAGTTTCTTCTGATTGTGTTGGTGTGAACGCACGGAATGTGTTCGCAGCATCACCATCTTCAAATAAAGTATTTTCTACAGTTGCACCATGAATAGCACATAATAAAGCACCACCTAAAATACCAGCAACACCCATCATGTGGAATGGGTTTAATGTCCAGTTGTGGAAACCTTGTAAGAATAATAAGAATCGGAAGATTGCAGCAACCCCAAAACTTGGAGCGAAGAACCAACTAGCTTGACCTAATGGGTATAATAAGAATACTGAAACGAATACAGCAATTGGGCCAGAGAATGCAATAGCATTATAAGGTCGGATACCTACTAAACGAGCAATTTCAAATTGACGTAAACAGAAACCGATTAAACCAAATGCACCATGTAAAGCAACAAATGTCCATAAACCACCAATTTGGCACCAACGAGTGAAATCGCCTTGTGCTTCTGGACCCCATAATAATAATAATGAGTGACCCATACTGTTTGCTGGTGTTGATACAGCAGCTGTTAAGAAGTTACACCCTTCAAGGTATGAACTAGCTAAACCGTGTGTGTACCATGATGTTACAAATGTTGTACCTGTCATCCAACCACCTGCAGCTAAATACGCTGTAGGGAATAATAATAAACCTGACCAGCCTACAAAGACAAATCTATCTTTTTTTAACCAGTCATCAACTAGATCAAATAAACCACGTTCTTGGTTTTGTCCAATAGCAATGGTCATAAGTTTTAATCCTTAAATAAAATTGTTGAGCAAGTAAACGTTAATACTAATTTTTACTTTCGTCTTATCAGCTTATAATTATAATTATACATTAATTAATTAATAAATTTTTATATTAGTTTTAAAATTTCTTCTAAATCTAAATATACTACTTAAAGTTAAATTTTTAAGTAAAATAAAAGATTCTAATTGAAATTGTTCTATATACTATTTTTAAAATTACCCAGATAAATTATTAAAAATAAAACATTTATTTGGATAATTAAACGGTTTAAGCAATATAGTCTGTTTAGGTATACAAGAAAAATAATGCCATATTAAACGCTGGAAAAATTAAACCAACAATTGGAACTAAAATTGACGGTAAAAAAGCTGCAGCCATACGTATTTTATGATTTAAATTTTTATTTTAGTACAAAATAAGTACTAAAGATTATTATTATTAATTGTGTATGAAAATATCCTATAATTAAAAATTATCGTGAAGATAAATCAAACTTTTCTTTAGTTTTATAGTAAAATTAATATTATTAAATTTAATATATTTAACATTTTACATATATATATATTAGAGGTTTTATTTATGGAAAGTTTATTAGTAGCTCGATTACCGGAAGCATACGTTGCATTTAGCCCAATTGTTGATGTATTACCAATTGTTCCTGTTTTCTTTTTATTATTAGCATTTGTTTGGCAGGCGGCAATTGGATTTAGATAATTTTAAAATTACATTAAAAATTTATATTTATTTCAAACAACTAAACTTTCAGCGTTAACCTGATAAATTGAAATAATTATAAATTTAAAATTATAATATATTATACAATATTAAGAATTACAAATAAATGGTAGAACCTTTATTATCTGGAATCGTTTTAGGAATGATCACGGTTAGTGCTTTTGGGTTGTTTGTTGCAGCTTATTTACAGTATAATCGTGGTAAACAGTTCGATTAATTAATAGCATCTAAATCCTCTCATAATTGAAATACAAATGAGTAGGATTTAGAAAAATAAATTTTTTTATTTAAGATTAAGTTTAAAAATAAAATTTTTTTAATAAATTTTTTTAATTTTACTATTTGCAAAAATAGTAAAATTAAAAATTTAAATTATGTTAAAGATACTTTACCACCGGCAGCTTCAATTTGTTTTTTAGCATCTTCTGCTGCATCTTTTGAAACAGCTTCTTGAACTTGTTTAGGAGCAGACTCTACTAATTCTTTTGCTTCTTTTAAACCTAAACCTGTTAAACCACGAACTACTTTTAAGATTGCAATTTTCTTATCAGCAGGAACTTCATCCAACATTACATTAAATTCTGTTTTTTCTTCTACTTCTTCTGCTGCACCAGCTGCCATAACCATAGCTGGTCCACCTACACTAGCAGATGCATCTACACCGAAAGTTTCTTCAATTTTACTTACTAATTCAGAAGCTTCTAATAACGTTAATGTTTTTAAATCTTCAACAATTTGATCAATTTTTTCTGACATAATAAAAATTTAGATAATATTTAATAATTAAGGGTTTAAGTATATTAGTGGATTTTTCTCTTAGTGAATAATTAGTCAAAGAGAGTAGAATCTAATTGAATCGAGGGTCCCATACTTGTACAAATAAAAGCTTTTTTAAAGTATTTTCCTTTAACACCTGATGGTCGATTTTGTTCAATAGATTGGTATAACGCTGTTAAGTTTTCAGATAATTGTGACTCTGTAAAGTCTGCTTTTCCAAAACTTACGTGTACTACACCTGTTTTATCTGCTTTGTATTCAAATTTACCTTTTTTGAAATCTGATAACGTTTCAGTTAGAGTAGTCGTTACTGTTCCTGATTTTGGTGATGGCATTAATCCTTTTGGACCTAATACACGCCCAAGTTTTGCTAATTTTGGCATCATATCAGGAGTTGCTATTAATAAATCAAAGTCAATTTGTCCTTGACTGATTTGTTCAATTAAATCATCAGTTCCTGCTATATCAGCTCCAGCTGTTTGCGCTTCACTAATATTATTCGCATTAGTTAAGACTGCAATTTTAATAGATTTACCAACGCCATGTGGTAACGTTACAGTTGTTCTTAATTGTTGATCTGCATATTTTGGATCAATATTTAAGTTTGCATGTAACTCAACAGTTTCATTAAATTTTGCTGTTGCTGTTTCTTTTAAAATTTTAACGGCTTCATCAATATTAGAAAAAACAATATTTTGTGTTTTTGCTTGATTTTCTTGGTGGCGACGTGATACTTTTTGCATAAAATTTCCCCAATAAAAACTTGTCAATTATAGATTAATCCGTAACAGAAATACCCATATTCCGGGCAGTTCCTCCAACGATTTTTACTGCACTACTAAGTTTAGTAGTATTTAAATCTGGTAATTTAATGCTTGCAATTTCTTCTAATTGAGCTTTAGTAATTGAACCAACATTTATTCGGTTTGGTGTTGACGAACCTTTTTTTATTTTTGCTGCATTTGCTAGTAATACAGATGCTGGTGGGGTTTTAAGAATAAAAGTATAACTTCGATCTTCATACACAGATATTTCTACTGGAATAATAAGACCAATTTTATCATTTGTTTTTGCATTATATTCTTTACAAAAAGCTGCGATATTAACCCCGTGTTGTCCCAATGCTGGACCGACTGGGGGAGCAGGAGTTGCTTTTGCTGCTGGTAACGCTAATTTAATTAGTGCTGCTACTTTTTTAGCCATATAATTTTACTGCTTTTTAACTTTAAGTTGTAGTTTGGGTAAACTTTTAAAACTATTTCTAATTTAAAATTGAAAAAAAAGATTTAATTTTTAATTAAAGCTTAAATAATCTCTTAAAACTATTTAAATAATAATATAATTAAAAGAAATTAGTTACGGATTGCTTTTTATTATAGAATTCTATCAAAAAAAATACAAACCTCTTATAATTAAGAGAAACGCGTCCTGAAGGACTTGAACCCTCGACATCTAATTTTGGAGACTAGCGTTCTACCAACTGAACTAAGGACGCTTACAATATATTTTAGTTAAAATTCACTAAAAAAGCAATGTTTAAAAATTTTATATGTCAAAATTAATCAACTATGCCAAACTTGAATGAAAATACAGGACAATTAGTTATCGAAGAATATTTACCACATAATTATGTGGCTGAAAAAATGATTTTAAGTACCTTATTGATTAGTCCAGAAGCACTTGAAGTTATTTTCCGCAGTATTAAAGTTGAAACGTTTTATTTTCAAAACCATCAAGAATTGTATAAAATCATAATTGAAATGTACAATAAACAGATTCCCCTCGATATTATTACATTAAATACTTTTCTTCAAGACAATGGTCAATTAGAAAAAATTGGTGGGACAAAAATTTTAATTGATTTACTTAATCACGTTCCTAATTTAATTTATTTAGAACAATATATTAATTTAGTTCATGATAAGTTTCTCCGGCGTTCGATAATTAAATTAGGTTATGAAATTATTAATTCAGCTTATATTACTAATATTTCACTAGAAACAATTTTAAATACACTAGAATCTCAGGTTTTTAACCTGACTAATGAAATTAAAACCCAGAAAATTTCAAGTAGCGCAGAATTACTTTCAAATATTTTTTTAGATTTAAAACAAAAATCCTTTAACCCAGCATTATCTGGAATAAGTTCTGGTTTTTATGATTTAGACTCGTTTACCCAAGGCTTCCAAAAGTCAGATTTAATTGTTATAGCAGGGCGTCCATCGATGGGAAAAACAGCTTTGTCATTAAATATCGGACTAAACATTATTAAAAATTTAAATTTACCTGTTTTATTTTTTAGTCTTGAAATGTCCAAAGAGCAGTTAATGTACCGTTTATTAATGCATGAAACAAATATTAATAGTAACAGATTAAAAACAGGGAATCTATACAAAGATGATTGGTTTAAATTAAATACTGTAATCCAAAATCTATCAGTATTACCTTTTTTTATTGATGATACCCCTAACCCTTCTTTACAAGATATTAAGTCAAAAATCAAAAAGGTCATTTTTGAGCAAACACAAATTGGTTTAGTTGTTATTGATTATTTACAATTAATGCAAAATTCAAAATTTTCAATGGCTAATCGGACACAAGAATTATCACAAATTACCCGATCATTAAAAAATCTAGCCCGTGAGTTTCAGGTTCCAATTATTGCTTTATCACAATTGAGTAGGAATGTAGAAAACCGAACAAACAAACGCCCGATTTTATCAGATCTACGTGAAAGTGGTTCAATTGAACAAGATTCAGATTTAGTATTAATGTTATATAGAGAAAGTTATTACAATTCACTAAATTCAAATACTATTAAAGACCAAAGTAATCTTGTTGAATTAATTATCGCAAAACAACGAAATGGGCCTATTGGTACTGTTGAACTTGAATTTGACGCGAAAAGAACGAAATTTTTAAACCGTAATTCACAAAATTAAATGCCCAGAACCAGATTCGAACTGGTGACACGAGGATCTTCAATCCACTGCTCTACCAACTGAGCTATCCGGGCTTACAATTTATTGTACTATAATTGAAATAAAATAACAATAGATTAAATAATAAATTAATAGTTGATTATTTACTTAAAATTTAGTACTATATTTATTGGGTATAGTATTCAATAGAATTTTGAAACGACTTATTTTGTCAGAATCGTAAGGTAGCAGCATAAAGTTTGCATGAAAAATTTGTATTAATACTATATCTAAATTTGAACATTTTTAAACAGTTCCTGTTAAAGTAAAAATTTTTTTTTTAATTAATAATTTCCTTACAAAGTCTACTATAATTAAATTATAAACTATTTTGGCAAAAATATTAATTATGTTTTTTTTATTAAAAGCTGATACAATTAATACTGTAGTCAATCTTACTATTTTTAATTAAAAAAAAAACGGAATTAAAAATGACATCTTCATTATCAAGTTTTTTAAGTAGTTTAATATACGGTGGCGTAGTAGTCAGTGCAATTGGTATCGCTTTAGTGATTATTAGTAAAAGTGATCGTATAACACGTTCTTAATTAAAATTATTAATTAAATATTTATAGTTAATTAAAATCTTTAAATAATTAAGTATGATAAATATCGGTTTTGGTCCTAATATTTTATTAGGTTTGATTTTAGGCTTTGGAGTAATATTGTTATATTTTCTTCGTATTGTCAAACCAGAGGTTGCACGGGATGAAGATATCTTTTTTGCTACAATTGGTTTACTTTACAGTTGTATCTTAATGGTTCATGGGTGGCGATTAGATCCTATTTTATTATTTAGTCAAGTACTCATTATCGCTTCACTCTTAGTTGCAGGTTGGGAAAATATTCGATTGCGAGGTTTACTTGCAAATATGGCAAAAGTCAAAAAAAAGAAAGGAAAGTCTTAAAAACTTTTAATTTTCTTGGTTTCAATTTTATAAACAATGTTTTTAAATTATGTTTAAAAAATATTCTAAATTTTCTGCGTTAATTTTATTTGGTATTTTTAACATTTTTGTTACAACAGCTTCAGCAATTGATTTAGATGAAGCTACCCGAACAGTAGCTGTAGATTCTGCAGGAACAACTACTGTTCTAAGTCCAGAACAAGTAAAACGTGGTAAACGTTTATTTAATGCTACATGTGGTGCTTGTCATGTAGGTGGTGTTACAAAAACAAATCCAAATGTTGGTTTAGATCCAGAAGCATTAAGCTTAGCGACGCCACGTCGTGATAATATTAATTCTTTAGTTGATTACCTTAAAAACCCAACAACATATGATGGCTTAGATTCACTAGCAGAAGTTCATCCTAGTATTAAGAGTGCAGATATTTACCCACGTATGCGTTCTTTAACAGATGAAGATTTATACTCTATTGCTGGTCATATTATGTTATCACCAAAAATTCTTACAGAGAAATGGGGTGGTGGTAAAATTTATTACTAATAAATAGATTTTCATATTTAGATTTAATTATTTAAATAAAATAATTAAATCTAAAACAAAATATTCTTGTCAGATTTTGTTTTTTAATGATATGATATATATGTTAGTAAGATAATTGTTCTTTAATTATTTTTTATCGAAAATTTTTTTTATAAGCCCTCAAGCATGTAGCTCAGTGGATAGAGCCTCAGATTCCGATTCTGAAAGTCGGGGGTTCGATTCCCTCCATGCTTATTTCTGAAATATTTATGTAGAGTATATTTACATTAAATTTTAGTATGGATAATGTAGGTTCAATTAAAAAGTAGAGGGGCTGCCTTGGTTTTGACATTTAAATGTTAAGTAAAGTGTGATGCAGGTCGAAGCCGTTATTCTTCGTAAAAACATACAACTTTCTAATAAA
>Ga0209092_10000306_pt1:22500-47404 | contig 47404 bp, 45 predicted proteins | sample FraStrMetagenome_FD_187446 | JGI IMG/M metagenome (GOLD analysis project Ga0209092, IMG submission 187446) | Marine eukaryotic phytoplankton communities from Arctic Ocean - Fram Strait ARC3M Metagenome (SPAdes) (version 2) | ecosystem: Environmental > Aquatic > Marine > Oceanic...
ATAATGGTTCAATAACTTCGTCACTATAGCTTAGAAAAAAATTTAAAGCTGCTGGGATTAAAGCGTAATACGAAAAAACTAGTCCCAATACAAAGAGACATAAAGAACTTAACAATAATGGTAATATTACTTTTGTTTCTTTTTTGGTTAATCCAGGTAATAAAAATAAAATTAATTGCCCTATTGCAAATGGACTCCCAAACAGAAGTCCAGTATAAAAAGAAATCTTTACAGTAGAAACAAAATATTCACCAGGGGAAAGCTGAAAAAATTTTACATTATTAACTGGTAATTCTAATATTTTAACTAAAAATTTAACTTCAAAAAAAGCGGCACAAGTTAACAATAAAATTACCCAAAATATATGAAAAACTCTTTGTCTTAGTTCCTCGATATGTTCAGAAAATGGTAATTCTAAAGTTACAGTTTCATTTTTTTTAAAGTTAAAATCAGAATTGGTTATCATATATTTGGATTTTGCATCTTTATTAGTTTTTTCTACGAGTTAGTTTACTACGTAGTTTTACGTAAGTCAAAATCTATACATAACTAGTAAAAAAATATATAAAACTAAATTTAATTTAGTTTCATATATTTTTTTATGATAAATAATTTATAGCTTCAACACGAGCTGTAGCTTTTTTTAATTCAATTGATGCATCTAGGCGTGCTTTGCTTGTTTCAGCATTTTCTACTGCTACTGTTGCACTTTCTAGTTTTTGTGTAGCTTCACTTAATTCGATTGAAACAAGTTCTTCTACATCATTAACTAAGACAGTTACACGATTACTATCGATTTCAGCTAAACCACCACATAAAATAATAGGAGTCCACTTATCATCTAATTTAATTCTTAGTAAGCCTGTATCTAACGCTGTAATTAAGGCAGCATGACCATCTAATACACCTACTTGACCGGTTAAACCTGGTAAAACAACTTCATCTGCTGTTGTTGAACAGATTACTCTATCCGGAGTAAGTACGCGAATGTTTAGAACCATATATTATTACTCCTTTATTTTAGAGTTTCTGCTTTTTCAATTGCTTCGTCAATGTTACCTACAAGGTAGAACGCTTGCTCTGGTAAATCATCTAATTCACCGTTTAAAACCATCGTAAAACCTTTGATAGTTTCTTCTAAACTTACATATTTACCAGGTGAACCAGTAAAGATTTCAGCTACGAAGAATGGTTGTGATAAGAATCGTTCAACTTTACGAGCACGAGCTACAGTTAATCGATCTTCTTCAGATAATTCATCAATACCTAAAATAGCAATAATATCTTGTAATTCTTTGTAACGCTGTAATGTTTCTTTTACAGTTTCCGCAGTTGAGTAGTGGATTTCACTAACAATGTTTGGTTGTAACATTGTAGATGTAGAATCTAATGGATCTACTGCAGGGTAAATACCTTTTGCTGCTAAGTTACGAGATAATACTGTTGTAGCATCTAAATGAGCAAATGTCGTAGCTGGAGCTGGATCAGTTAAATCATCAGCAGGTACATATACTGCTTGAATTGAAGTAATTGAACCTTGAGTTGTTGATGTAATACGTTCTTGTAATGCACCCATTTCTGTAGCTAACGTTGGTTGGTAACCTACTGCTGATGGCATACGACCTAATAAAGCAGACACTTCTGAACCCGCTTGAGTAAAACGGAAAATGTTATCAATAAATAATAAAACATCTTGTTTGTTAACATCACGGAAGTACTCAGCCATTGTTAACGCTGTTAAACCAACACGCATACGAGCCCCTGGAGGTTCGTTCATTTGACCATACACTAAAGCTACTTTTGATTCAGCAAAATTACTAGAGTTAATTACACCAGACTCTTTCATTTCTTCGTATAAATCATTACCTTCACGTGTACGTTCACCTACACCACCAAAAACAGAAACACCACCGTGAGCTTTGGCAATATTATTAATTAATTCCATAATTAATACAGTTTTACCTACACCAGCACCACCGAATAAACCAATTTTACCACCTCGACGGTATGGAGCTAATAAATCAACTACTTTAATACCTGTTTCGAAAATTGATGGTTTTGTTTCTAATTCTGTGAATGCAGGAGCATCACGGTGAATTGGAGATGTTTCAGTTGCTAAAACTTCACCTTGTTCATCAACGGGTTCACCAATAACGTTAAAGATTCGGCCTAATGTTGGAGTACCTACAGGAACACAAATTGGTGTACCTAAATCTGTAGCCTTAGCATTACGTTTTAAACCATCAGTTGAACGCATTGAAACGGCACGGACTTTATTACCACCTAATAATTGTTGTACTTCTACAACATTACCAAGTCCATCAGCTGTTTCAACTAAAATCGCACTGTAGATTGCTGGTAATTGATTAGGTTCAAATTGGATATCTAAAACTGGACCAATAATTTGACTAACTCTACCTATATTTTGTGTAGTTTCTACCATTTTAATTTAACATATTTAAATATTTAAGAATAAATATACTTTCGGGATTTGATCTATTATTAGAAAGAATAATAAATCTAAAACAAATTAACTATGTATCATTGTACAACAAAAGAATGATAATTCTTGAATAAAATGTTTATAAAAATTTTGTAACTTCTGATTCTGTTCTTTAATTATCTTCAAATAACCGACCACTAACTTTTAACCAATTCCTTGCTCCTGGATAATTATCTGGAGCTAATTTAAGAGCCTGTCTCCAGTATTCACCAGCTTTATCAAAAAATTCTGTAGCTAAAGCTCGGTACTCTGCTTGTTGAATATCATCAATATCCGCATTTATCATTGTTATTGTATTCAACCCAGATGAATGGTATATAACTGCGATATTATTTAATGCTTGTGGTAAATTTGAATTTAATTCTAACGCCTGGTGGTAATACTCAAGAGCTTGTGAATTATTACCAATATTACCATAAATTAACCCAATATTATATAAGGTATAACTTCGATCATAAGGGTCTTCTTCGACCTGTAATGCTTCATAATAGTTTTCTAAAGCTTCGGCATATTTTCCTTGTGATTGTGCCGCCATACCGGCACGGTAATATGAAAATGCTTGCTTTTCTTGTTTACTTGCTGGTAAAACTTTTAACAAAATATCGGCTACTACTGTGAATGTTTTATCAATAAAATTTCCCATAAATTACTCCTTACAATCTTAAAAATAAAAATTTTATGTTTTTTCTTTTATGATTAATACCTATTTTTAAAGTAATTATAGTTGATATTTTAATTTTATTAAATAGATATGTTAAAAAAACTTACCGTTAAAAATCTCTTTGTACATATTTTTAGATCTATTTTAATAGCTGGTGAAGGGATTTGAACCCCCAACCTACGGATTACAAATCCGTTGCTCTACCATTGAGCTACACCAGCAACGCTAGAAATATCTTATTCAAAGATATCCGTTTTTAAGCAAAATTAGCTAACTAATTAATTAGCAATTTACTATACTACTTTAAGAATAAATTAGATAAAAAGCAATATTTTAGAAAAAAAAATATCGGCACCACAAATACTCTTATTATATATTCACAAATTAAAACTAATTTAGTAACAGAAAAAATTCTGTTACTAAAAAAGTTTTAATAAAATATTAACATTTATCCATACTTACCAGAAGTAGATGCAATTACAAAAGCAGCATAAGTTAAAATATACCCCACAGAGAAGTGTACTAAACCTACTAATCGCGCTTGAACAATAGATAATGCAACTGGTTTATCACGCCAGCGAATTAAATTTGCAAGTGGTGTACGCTCATGTGCCCATACTAATGTCTCAATTAATTCTTGCCAGTAACCACGCCATGAAATTAAGAACATAAAACCTGTTGCCCAAATTAAATGCCCAAATAAGAACATCCATGACCATACAGATAAATTATTCATACCAAACGGGTTATAACCATTAATTAATGGTGATGAGTTTAACCATAAGTAATCACGTAACCATCCCATAATATAATTTGATGATTCGTTAAATTGACCAGGGTTGCCACCCCAAATCGTCATGTGTTTCCAATGCCAGTAGAATGTTACCCAACCAATTGTGTTTAACATCCAGAACATAGCTAAATAGAAAGCATCCCATGCTGAAATATCACATGTACCACCACGACCTGGACCATCACAAGGGAAACTATAACCAAAATCTTTTTTATCTGGCATTAATTTTGAACCACGTGCATCTAAAGCACCTTTTACAAGAATTAATGCTGTAACATGTAAACCTAAAGCAATTGCATGGTGAACTAAAAAATCACCAGGACCAATTGTTAAGAATAAATCATTTTTATTATTATTAATTGCATCTAACCAGCCTGGTAACCAAACTTGATTACCAGCTACTGTTGCTGGGCTAGTTGAAGATGATAATAACACATCAAATTGATAAATAGCTTTACCTGATGCCGCTTGAATATATTCAGCAAACACAGGTTCAAATAAAATTTGTTTTTCTGGTTGACCGAATGCAACAACAGTATCATTATGGATATATAATCCTAAGGTATGGAACCCTAAGAATAATGACACCCAACTTAAATGTGAAATAATCGCTTCTTTATGCTCAAGCATACGAGCTAACACATTGTTTTTGTTCAATTCTGGATCATAATCACGTACAAAGAAAATAGCACCGTGAGCAAAAGCACCTACCATTAAGAAACCAGCAATATACTGGTGGTGAGTGTATAAAGCTGCTTCAGTTGTAAAATCTTTTGATAAATACGCATATGGTGTAAGTGCATACATATGTTGTGCTGTTAATGATGTAGCTACACCTAATGATGCTAAAGCTAAACCTAATTGCATATGTAATGAATTCGTGATTGTTTCAAACAAGCCTACATGGCCTGCACCTAATCGGCCGCCTGGAGGACGGTGTGCATCAAGAATTTCTTTCATATTATGCCCAATACCAAAATTTGTTCGGTACATATGACCAGCAATAATAAACACTACAGCAATCGCTAATTGGTGGTGAGCAATATCACTTAACCATAACGCTTGTGTTTGTGGATGGAACCCACCTAAGAATGTTAAAATTGCTGTCCCAGCACCTTCACTTGTTCCGTAAACGTGACTAGCACTATCCGGATTTTCTGCGTACACAGTCCAATTACCAGTAAAGAATGGTGTTAAACCTGCTGGATGTGGCGGAGTAGTTAAGAAATTATCCCAACCAACATGTACACCACGTGATACAGGAATTGCTACGTGAACAATATGACCTGTCCAGGCTAATGAGCTTACACCTAATAAACCTGATAAATGGTGGTTTAAACGTGATTCATTATTTTTGAACCAAGATAAACTTGGGCGGAATTTTGGTTGTAAATGTAACCAACCCGCAAATAATAAAACACAAGATAGTATTAATAAACCAATAGAACCAGCATAAAGTTCTTGGTTTGTTCTAAATCCAATTGTGTACCACCATTGGTATACACCAGAAAAACTAATATTTACAGGATATGTGTTTCCTTTACTAAAAGCTTTTAATGCTGATTCACCAAAATGTGGATCCCAAATCGAATGTGCAATTGGTTTTGTTTTTAATGGTTTTACTACCCATTGTTCGAAATTCCCTTGCCATGCTACATGGAATAAGTTCCCAGCTGTCCAAAGGAAAATAATAGCTAAATGGCCAAAATGAGATGCGAAAATCTTTTGATATAAATTTTCTTCAGTCATACCGTCATGTGCTTCTAAATCATGAGCAGTAGCTATACCATACCAAATTCGTCGAGTTGCTGGATCTTGTGCAAGGGCTTGGCTAAACTTTGGAAATTTAGTTGCCATAATCTTCAGATGCCTTTTTATATAATTTATAGTTGTAAATAAAATGATGATTTTGCAGACTTTCTAAACCGTAAAATACTTTTAAAATAAAATCGGTTTACTAGTTTCAGCTTTTAAAAGTTAAGTAATTGATAATGCACGTGCTAAGAAGAACGCCCATGTAGTCCCAATACCACCTAATAAATAGTGTGCTAAACCAACAGCTCGACCTTGTGTAATACTTAATGCACGTGGTTGAATTGCAGGAGCAAAGTTTAATTTATTATGTGCCCATACAATTGATTCAATTAATTCTTGCCAGTATCCACGACCACTGAATAAGAACATTAAACTGAATGCCCAAATAAAGTGTGCGCCTAAGAAAATTAGACCGTAAGCAGAAGATGCTGAACCATATGATTGGATTACTTGTGATGCTTGTGACCATAAGAAATCACGTAACCAACCGTTAATTGTAATAGAACTTTGAGCAAAATTACCACCTGTTATATGAGAAATACTTCCATCTGGTGTAACTGTTCCCCATACATCAGATTGCATTTTCCAACTAAAGTGGAAAATTACAACAGAAATTGAGTTGTACATCCAGAATAAGCCTAAGAATACATGATCCCAACTAGAACTTTGACAAGTACCACCACGACCTGGACCATCACATGGGAAACGGAAACCTAAGTTTGCTTTATCTGGAATTAATTTTGAACTACGAGCGTAAAGTACACCTTTTAATAAAATTAAAACCGTTACATGGATAGTAAACGCATGAATATGGTGTACCATGAAATCAGCAGTACCTAATTTAATAGGCATCATTGCAATCTTACCACCAATTTCAACAACATCACCACCAAAAGCATAACTAGTTGTAGCTAAAGCATTAGGTGCTGTCGTTCCTGGTGCTAATAAATGGATATTTTGAATCCATTGTGCAAAAATAGGTTGTAATTGAATTGCTTTATCTGAGAACATATCTTGGGGACGACCCAATGCACGCATTGTATCATTATGGATATAGAAACCAAAAGCATGGCATCCTAAGAAAATACAAACCCAATTTAAGTGTGAAATAATAGAGTCACGATGACGTAACACACGATCTAATAGGTTATTGTAATTATTAGCTGGTGTATAATCACGTACCATGAAGATTGCTGCGTGTGCAGCTCCACCAGTAACACAGAATCCACCAATCCACATGTGATGTGTAAATAATGATAACTGTGTTGCATAATCCGTAGCAATATACGGATAAGGCGGCATTGCATACATGTGGTGTGCAACAATAATACTTAATGAACCCATCATTGCTAAATTAATAGCTAATTGAGCATGCCATGAAGTTGTTAAAATCTCATATAAACCTTTATGGCCTTCGCCAGTGAAAGGACCTTTATGAGCTTCTAAAATTTCTTTCATACTGTGACCAATACCCCAATTAGTTCGGTACATGTGCCCAGCAACAATAAATAACACAGATAATGCTAAGTGGTGATGTGCAATATCACTTAACCATAAACCACCTGTAACAGGGTTTAATCCACCTTTAAATGTTAAGAAATCTGAGTACTCACCCCAGTTACCACTGAAAAATGGTGCTAATCCTTTTGAGAAGCTAGGGTATAATTGAGCCATTAAATCACGATTGATTAAAAATTCGTGAGGTAATGGAATCTCTTGTGGTGATACACCTGCATCTAATAATTTATTAATTGGTAATGCAATATGAATTTGGTGACCAGACCATGATAAACAACCTAAACCTAATAAACCAGCTAAATGGTGGTTCATCATAGATTCCGCATTTTGGAACCATTCTAGTTTTGGTGCAGCTTTATGGTAATGGAACCAACCAGCAAATAGCATTAATGCTGACATGATTAATCCACCAATAGCGATCCAGTATAATTCAACTTCACTTGTAATACCTTCTGCACGCCACATTTGGAACCATCCAGATGTAGTTTGTACACCTTGGAAATTTCCTCCAACATCGGCATTTAAGATTTCTTGACCTACAATTGGCCAAACAACTTGTGAACTTTGTTTAATACCAATTGGATCAGATAACCAAGCCGAATAGTTTGAAAAATATGCACCATGGAAATGCATTCCACTAATCCATAAGAAAATTGCTGCTAATTGACCAAAGTGTGCACTAAAAATTTTACGAGAAACTTCTTCTAACGAACTTGTTTGACTATCAAAATCATGCGCATCAGCATGTAAGTTCCAAATCCAAGTAGTTGTTTTTGGACCTTTAGCTAAAGTTCTTGAAAAATGTCCAGGTTGGGCCCATTTTTCAAAACTAGTTTCCACAGCGTCTTTTTCTACAAAAATTTGTACAGTTTTTGCTCGACGCTCCGTTGAGCTTATTGCCATTGACTTTCTCCTTTTGGGAGACGAAAATCTATGAAACCCTCATAAAAAATAAAAAATAGTTTTCTCTTAATCTATTCAGTAAATATGAGTTTTCAATATTTTATTATACGCTGTTTTTAAATTTATTTTAACTAGAAATAAATTTTAAAAAGAGTTTTTAAATAAATTTTTTAACGAAAAATCTAATTTACTGTTTTAATTAATTTTTGTTGTTTGTTTATCATTTAAAATATTAAAATTTAATATTTTAAATGGAATTTTGTGCAACAAATGGTAATAATGATAAAATACGAGCTCGTTTAATTGCTTTTGCAATTTGACGTTGTTGTTGAACAGTTACGCCAGTGGCACGACGGGGTAATATTTTCCCTTGTTCAGTGATAAATAATTTTAATAAGTCAATGTCTTTATAATCAATTTTTTGATTGATTCCAATTACGGATAACCTTTGTTTTTGTGCTAGCATATTCTATTTAATTTCTTTGTGAGTAGTTGTTTTATTACAGTGACGACAGTACTTTTTAAGCTCAATCCGTTCGGGGTTATTCCGACGATTTTTTTGCGTAGTATAACGTGAAACACCTTCTGAACGTTTATTTGTATTTGAACGACATTCTGTACATTCCAAAGTTATTAGAATTCGAGTACCTTTATTTTTTGCCATAAAGATTTGTAAGAAAATTAATTAATTTTTGACACTATTTATATTAAGAATACACTACCTAAAAAATCTGATCTTATCAAGGTTTTATAAAAAACTTTAGAAAGATAACTTTTTTTTACTCGAAAAACTTCCAATTTTATAATGAATATACTATATTTTAATAAATACAAATATTTAATTAAAAAGTTAAAGGATTTCTCACTATTTATGGCTAATAACAAATCTGCAAAAAAACGTATTTTAATAGCTAAACGAAATCGATTACAAAATCGTTTTTATCTAACTTCTACACGAACATTAACAAAGCTTTTTTTAAATAATGTAGAAATTTACAAAGCTTCACCAACCCCTGAAAATAAAGAAAAAGTACAAAATCTTTTAAATTCAATATATAGTTTAATTGATAAAGGGTGTAAAAAAAATGTTTTTCATAAAAGTACTGCTGCACGTAAAAAATCAAAATTAGCACTTTGTTTTAAATAAATTTAAAACTGTTACTTTCTCAGTAATTTAAAAACAATCACCTGAAAGCTTAGTTAAGGAAATTTTAATAATTATTTTTAAATTTTCTTAACATTTTTACATCTCCATAACAATTTAAAAATAATTACGACCAAAGAGTATGAAACAATCTATGAATTATATAACTGCTCTGCCAGATTTTATAGAAATGCAGAGAGTTAGCTTTTGTTGGTTTATTGCGCAAGGCTTAAATGAAGAGCTAGCAATGTTTTCGAGAATTCATGATTTTAGTTATAATACAGAGTATGTTCTATTTGGGCATGAGTACAGTTTAGTAAAACCAATCTATAATATTATAAGAGCCAAAAAATATACAGCAAATTATGCTGCACAATTAGTAATCCCCCTAGAAATCCGAAATAAAAAATTAAATAGTATCAGATACCACAGCCAATTTCCAATTATCACTTTACCATTAATGACAACCTCAGCAACTTTTGTTATTAATGGTTGTGAACGTGTAATTGTAAGTCAAATTATCCGAAGCCCTGGAATTTATTTCGAAAAGAATAAAAACCAAAAAAAACGGAAAATTGTTAAACGAAAATTATCAAGTGATATTAATAAATTAAAATCATTTACTCCATTAGGTGAATCTTTTATTTCAGAACAAATTTTATCATTTTTCCCAGCAGTTTATAACCAAAGCTTATTTCAGTATTCATTTACAGAGCTCAAAAGAAATGAAAAAGATTTTTATTTCTATTTCTTAGAATCCTTTAAAATTTACCGTATTATTTCAAGTACACGAGAATTAAATAAAAAATCAGAACGAATTAAAATTTTTTTACATTGGCTGTCAATAAAAGAAAATGAATTTAATCAAACAGATTCAGTTATTTCAGAGCAGACCGTTCATTTAGTAAAAGACTGGTCCAATTTATTAAAAACTTTAATAAAATATACTTTAATAAAACAATTATTGAATAATAATGCTCAACAAATTGAAGCGCAGTGGTTAGCTAAAATAAATCAAACTTATTCTGATTTAAGTGTTTCCCCCCTTTCTTCCGTAGAGCCCGCATATTTTGACAATTTATTAAATTACTATGAAAAAACGATTCAAGTAAAATTTTTTAATAAATTTCTTTTAATTTTAATTAGCGAACAAAAACAATTAAAGCAAATTAATCAATTTAAATTTTTAAATAATTTTGTTTTATTAACAACACAAAAACTTGAAACGGTAATTACAAACCATAAAAACCGTAATATTAAACCGATTTTTTACTTTTCACCTACATTAAAAGAACTTTTTAAATACAAACAAAAAAAGAAAAAATTAAAAGATCCCAGTAATATCAGAATTTTAACAAACCCAAAAACTGATTTAAATAGAATTCAAATTCGTGATTTAAAACAAGAAAATTCAAACCGTGGTTTATTTGAATACAAATATGAAATTAATGATAATAAAAATAAATTAAATTATTTAAAATCTCGTTCTGAAATTATTCAATATAAAGACTCACACCAAATAAAAGACCAATACAGACAAAAATATTCCGAAAAAGACTTATATACTGCAATTTTAATTCCTGAATCAGGGTCATGGATACGGTTCGGGTTCCAGAAAAATACTGAAATTAATAAATATAAATATCCAATTAAAAACCAAGAAGATGAAGTTGTTATTCAATTAGATAAATTTACCCAAAAACCGATTGTCCATTTATTAAAAGAAATGGGATTAACCGATTTAGAAATTTGTCAAAATTTAGATCACGCAGATTTTTTTTATTTTAACAAACCATTAATTAAAAATTCACTAAATTCATTAGACCCCTTATTAAGATTTGATTTAAAGTTTAATTATTATAAAAATATTTCGGAATTTTCCCGCATTTTTGATGTTCGGTATTACCGTTTAGGAAAAATTGGGCGCTCAAAAATTAATAGTAGGTTAAACCTAAAACTTAACAGCCATATCCAAACTATTACTTATGCTGATATTTTTTCTATCATTGATTCATTAATTACTTTATCAATTTCTAAAACAACAGGCGATGATATTGATCATTTAAAAAACCGACGTGTAAGATCTGTAGGTGAATTACTACAAAATTTATTCAGAATCGGTTTCCAACGTTTATTACGTAAATTAAGAAGTCAAACAAATAAGATTGGGTCTAGTCAACTTTCAAGTTTTAATATTGTAGGGACTACAATAAGAGAATTTTTTGGTTCAAGCCAACTTTCTCAATATATGGATCAAACAAATCCTTTGTCATCATTAACGCATCGACGACGTATTAGTGGATTAGGTCCTGGGGGATTTGATCGAGATAGAATTAGTTTTGCAGTTCGTGATATTCACCCAAGCCATTATGGTCGTATTTGTCCTATCGAAACTCCTGAAGGGCAAAATGTTGGTTTAATTGCCTCTTTAACAACATGTGCTCGGGTTAATAAATCAGGGTTTATTGAAACACCATTTTGGCGAGTAATAAATGGAAAAGTAATTAAAACTGGAAATCCTATCTATTTAACAGCAGATATTGAAGATTTTTATAAAATTGCTCCAGCCGATATTGCAACAAATGAAAAAAATTACCTGATTCGAAATTTAATCCCTGTCCGTTATAAACAAGATTTTGTTACTGTAACACCGTTTGAAGTTGATTTTATTGCAATTTCCCCAATTCAAGTAGTTTCGGTGGCTGCATCTTTAATTCCATTTTTTGAACATGATGATGCTAACCGAGCCTTAATGGGATCAAATATGCAACGTCAATCGGTTCCTTTAATTTTACCCCAAAAACCGATTGTTGGTACAGGGCTAGAAAATCAAATTGCTATTGATTCTGGGGCAACCTTAAATGCCCACAGTGATGGAGTTGTTAGTTCTGTTACAGCAGATCAAATTATTATAAAACATAGTAACGGGAAAGAAATAAAATACCCATTACAAAAATATCAACGATCTAATCAAGAAACTTGTATAAACCACCGACCTATTGTTTGGAAAGGTGAAAAAGTAATTTCTGGTCAAATGTTAACAGATGGTCCAGGTATTAATACAAGTGAGTTAGCTTTAGGACAAAATGTTTTAATTGCATATATGCCATGGCAGGGTTACAATTTTGAAGATGCCATTTTAATTAACGAACGCCTTGTTTATGAAGATATTTTTACTTCTATTCATATTGAGCGTTATGAAGTTGAAATTGACCAAACAGCCGATATCTGTGAAAAAACTACAAAAACTATTCCAAACCTAAATTTTTCTGAAATTCAACATTTAAATGAAGATGGAATTGTTTCAATTGGAACATTTGTTAAACCAGGTGATATTCTTGTAGGTAAAGTTGTTGAAAAAGATGACTCTGAACAATTACCAGAAGCGAAATTATTACGGGCTATTTTTGGTGCAAAAGCAAAAGGTGTGCGTGACACATCATTTAGAATGCCGGAAGGTGAGTATGGTCGTGTTATTGAAACATTAACATTTAACCGTCGGACAAAACTAGCATATAAATTTGAAAAAATCCAGATATTTGTTGCACAAATTCGTAAAATCCAAGTTGGTGATAAAATTGCAGGGCGGCATGGTAATAAAGGGATTATTTCAAGAATTTTACCACGCCAAGATATGCCATTTTTACCTGATGGAACACCTGTTGATATTATTTTAAATCCACTAGGAGTTCCTTCGCGGATGAATGTTGGACAACTATATGAGTGTTTGCTGGGGTTTGCTGGTCATAAACTAGAGCGACGTTTTAAAATATTACCTTTTGATGAAATGTATGGCCCTGAAGTTTCACGGATTTTAATTAACAAGAAATTACGTCAGGCATCTGTTGAAAAAGATGAAGCGTGGCTTTTCAATCCTTATTCACCAGGAAAAATGGTTTTAGTTGATGGGAGAACAGGCAAAGAGTTTGAAAACCCAATTACAGTAGGAAGTGGGTACATGTTAAAATTAATTCATTTAGTTGATGATAAAATGCATGCCCGTGCAACGGGGCCATATTCACTTGTAACACAGCAACCTTTAGGGGGAAAAGCTCAACATGGTGGCCAGCGGTTTGGGGAAATGGAAGTGTGGGCATTGGAAGGTTTTGGAGCTGCATTTACATTAAAAGAGTTGTTGACAATTAAATCAGATGATATGGAAGGCCGTAATGAAACGTTAAATGCAATTGTGAAAGGACACCCAATTCCAACTTCTGGTATTCCAGAATCATTTAAAGTTTTATTACAAGAATTAAGATCAATTGGTCTTGATATGAGTACGTATCGAATTGAACAGTTTAATAGTAGCCAAACATATGAAACTGAAGTTAATTTAATTGAAAAATATGATCCTTTATCAAAAACGTTTCCACCAACATCTAATATAAACAGTATAGCATTTTAATTATTTTAATTATATAAAATATGGTAAGAGCTGAAAAAGAATTTGATTATATAAAGATTAAATTAGCTTCTCCTGTTCGGATTCTACAATGGTCACACCGGAGGTTACCGAATGGACAATTTATTGGAGAAGTTCAAAAGTCAGAAACAATAAACTACCGAACTTTTAAACCAGAGATGGATGGGCTGTTTTGTGAGCGAATCTTTGGTCCCAGCAAAAGTTTAGAATGTGCTTGTGGTAAATATAAACGGGTAAGATATGATGGTTTGATTTGTGAGCGATGTGGCGTTGAATTGACAGAATCAAGAGTTCGACGCCACCGAATGGGTCATATAAATTTAATTTACCCTGTAACTCATGTTTGGTATACAAATAGTCGCCCAAATTATATGGCATTACTATTAGAAGTAGAACAATGTGAGAAAAGGGTAGATACTGGGCTTCTATATTATTTGCCTGATATTATTACCCTAATTAATACTAATTTAGAGTTTGCAAAAAACCCAGAAATTAAAGATTTATTAGAAGAGATTATCAAACATAAAAACTTAGTTACTTGGTTATCCACCGATACAAGTTTGAAAAAAAATGGCCAAAAACTTAAACGAGATATTTTATACAGTAAAATTAATCGAAATAGATATTCTGAAGAACATTTAGAAAGTGACACAGTTATTAAATTAATTAAAATTAAAAAGAAATTTAAACGCTTAATAGAATTATTTCGAAAAGATCCATTCGCAAAACTCTTAATATCGCAGATTTTTCAAACTGAATACCAAAAAAAGTTTGCAATTAAGTCGGGTAAAGTTAATTTGCGAGATAATCGGATTAAACGTATAAAATTAGCCTCATTAGCCTATTTTATAGCAGAAGATGAGATTTCTTTTTATGGACTTCATTGGGATTTACAACAATACCGACGTAGTCGTGAACTTGGGTTTACAGGTTATCCATTAAAGCCATACCCGAAACCTAAACCTCAAAATCGGCGGCGTAACACCCCAAAATATTTATTGCGAACAACTCCAAATTATCTAATCGGTGCTGTTTTAATTAAAAAAGAATTAGAAAAATTAAATATTAACCGAGAAATTTTAAAAACCCGACGTTTTATTACTATTTGTAGCAAAGTATTACATAAGGAAAAACCTTTTTATAATGGTTCTAAATGGTTTAGAAAATGGGAATACCAACGCATTTATAAATTAAGAGACCAATCAATAAAAAGAATCCGTATTTTAGAAAATTTACAAGCAACTGGTTCTAACCCTGCTTGGATGATTATCACAATATTACCGGTAATCCCACCTTCATTACGACCGATGATTCAATTAGAGGGTGGTAGGTTTGCTACTTCAGATTTAAATGAATTGTACAGACGTATTATTACACGAAATAACCGTTTATTACGGTTGCTTGAAATTGATGCTCCCCAGTTAATCATTCGTAATGAAAAACGGATGCTTCAAGAAGCTGTTGATACTTTAATTGATAATGGTAAACGGGGAAAAATAGCGTTAAGTGCAAACAACCGACCTTTAAAATCATTATCAGATATTATTAAAGGGAAACATGGTCGTTTTCGACAAAATTTATTAGGTAAACGGGTAGATTATTCAGGTCGTTCTGTTATTGTTGTAGGACCAAGTTTAAAATTAAACCAATGTGGGTTACCTTATGAAATGGCTATTGAATTATTTCAACCTTTTATTATCCGTGAATTAATAAACCAAGGGTTAGCAAGCAATATGAAAGTTGCTAAAAATTTAATTCAACAAAATGAGTCAACAATTGACCCTGTTTTAGAAAAAGTACTTGCTAGTCATCCAATTTTTTTAAACCGAGCTCCTACTTTACATAGATTAGGTATACAGGCTTTTGAACCAATTTTAGTCCAAGGTCGGGCAATTAAATTACATCCATTAGTTTGTTCTGCTTTTAATGCTGATTTTGATGGGGACCAAATGGCTGTTCATATACCACTTTCCTTAGAATCCCAAGCTGAGTGTTACATGCTTATGTTAGCTCCATATAATTTCTTATCACCAGCTAATGGAGAACCTATTATTATGCCAAGTCAGGATATGGTTCTTGGGTGTTATTATTTAACTGTTAATAATATTACTGGGTTATTAGGTTCAAATCATTATTTTGCAAATTTAGATGATGTAATTTTAGCTTATTACCAAGATCAAATTGAATTACATACTACAATTTGGGTTCGGTATTTAGAGGGGAAAATCAAGCCTGAAAAGTTCATTAAAAAAGTTGTTTTGAAAGATAAAACTTCAATAGACTATTATGAGAATTTACAGGTTCGGAAAGATCAAAATGGTCAAATACTTGTTCAATATATCCAAACTACGACTGGCCGTGTGATTTTTAATTATACAATCCAAAAAACTTTAAAATTAGTTAGTTAAAGCATATAAATACAGCGATTAAAAAGTAATAGTTTTATGAAAGATTATATATACCAAAATACTCTTATCAGTAAAAAGCAATTAAAACAATTGTTAGCTTGGAGTTTTACTCAATATAATTCTATGCAAGCTTGTTCCTTAGCTGATGAATTAAAATATTTAGGTTTTAAGTACGCAAGTCAAGCTGGAATTTCAATTAGTATTGAAGATTTGAGGGTTCCGTTTATTAAAAACCAAATGTTAGAAAGCGCACATAAAGAAATTTTAAACGCTGAAAAAATTTGTTTAAAAGGAAAAATTACCGATGTAGAAAGATTTCAAAAAATTATTGATACTTGGAGTATTACAAGTGAATCTTTAAAAGATGAAGTAGTTTCTTATTTTAAAAATTATGATCCATTAAATTCTGTTTATATCATGGCCTTTTCTGGGGCACGTGGTAATCTATCCCAAGTACGTCAGCTTGTAGGGATGCGCGGTTTAATGTCAGATCCTAGTGGTGAAATTTTAAAACTACCAATTAAAAAAAACTTCCGTGAAGGCTTAACCATTACTGATTATTTAATGTCTGGGTATGGTGCTCGAAAAGGGATTGTAGATACAGCTTTAAAAACAGCAAATTCTGGGTATCTTACACGTCGTTTAATCGATGTTGCCCAGGATATTATTATTCGTGAACAGGATTGTTTAACAAAACATTCTTGTTTAGTATTCAATCTTAAAACAAACCAAAAAGTCATAAAATCTATTTATGATCAAATTTTAGGACGTCTTTTAAGTAAACCAGTATTCCACCCAAAAACAAATATATTAATTGCTAGCGCTAATACACAAATTACTCCAAGTTTAATACAAACTTTTAAGCAGTTAGATATCGAAAAGTTTTATATCCGTTCACCCTTAACCTGTAGTTTATACAGATCTATTTGCCAAAAATGCTATGGTTGGGACTTAGCAAATGAAAATTTAGTTGATATAGGTGAAGCCGTAGGTATTATCGCAGGCCAATCTATTGGTGAACCTGGGACACAATTAACTATGCGAACTTTTCACACTGGGGGTATTTTTACAGCAGAAGCTCGCCAACAAATTATTAGTTCAAGTAATGGTATTTTAAAATTTTCTAAAATTTTAAAAACTGTAACTTTACGTACTAACCGTGGTGAAGATGTTTTATTGACTAAAAACTCCGGTTCATTAGTAATTATTCCCGAAATAGAAACAAAAGCTTTAGTTCAATTAGAAATATTACCTAATACAATTTTATTTAGTAAAAATAATCAGTATGTAAAAGAAGGAATGATTTTAGGGGAATTGGCTACAACAGATAAACAAATTCGAACTGAAATTAAACCTATTTTAAGTACTTTTTCTGGTGAAGTTTTTATGCCACGGTTAAAAACCAAACCAAACTTTGTTAATAAAAATAAATTGTTATGGATATTAGCCGGTCAGGTACACCAAGCTCCTATAAATTCATTTTTAAATTTTTATACTGATCATAAAATCAATAAAAATAGCTATATTTTTAGGACTAAACTTATTAACCAACATGCTGGGTTAGTGAGAGTTGTTAATGATAAAAAAGACTTATTCCAACGGAAAATTCAAATTATTAACACCCAGTACAATTTAACCAATGCGAAAATTCAAAAATTTACTGATAGTAAAGGAACAGAAAGATGCATTTTAAATTATAAAAATTCACAGTATTGGGTTAACTTAGAAAAAAAAGATTCTAAGCTTTATGTAAATAAAAGAGTCAATGAACATTTTGCTAATTTAATTTCAAATACGTTTGAGACTCAAATAGGTGGTATTCCTTATTATGATCCTCGAGTAAAAAATAAAATAATTTCTACTACTAAATTAGTTTCTTATTTTCGACGAGTAAACAAAGAGTGGCATGAATCTCAATGGGGAGATATTATGTTTACAACTAACCAAATTAATAGGAATCCTTTTAATCTAACTTTACGGTCATTAATTTGGTTACCAGAAGAGACATATAAATTAGATTGTGATAGAAGTCTTTTACTTGTTGAACATGGAAGTTTTATCTGTGAAAACTTTGAAATTATTCCAGGTTTATTCTCTAAAAAGTCGGGTATTGTCATTATTACACAACGTAATAATATTGTTCGTGAAATTTCAATTAAATCTGGGCTAGTATATCAAGGAAAAAAATTCAAAAATTTCGCAAATAAAATTTTCTATCCAGGTGAAATTATTTTTGAAAATATCAAAATCACCAGTCCATCTTTATGCCAACATATTGTTGGGAAATTAACAGACCAACTTTTAATCCGTCCATTAGATGTTTATGAGGTACCACAAACTAAATCACTTAAAAAAACTTTTGGATCACATTCAGCATTTGAATCAATCCTTAAATTAACAACAAGTACTCATTATTTATATAAGTCAAATCAAAAAATTAAAAGTTCAAGTAATCTTAAGTTAGTTGCTGATATTTTTGAATTAAATATGAACCACTCAACTACAGATGATATTAACATTCAATTTAAAATTGAACAAAAAAACGCCTCTATAAAATTTTTAATTGAAGAAAATCTTTATTTACCAAATTATCTTCCAGCACATTTAAAATACACAAATATCGCATCATGTCTTTTAGTTGAGTCTGGTCAATTCATTGATGCATATACAACTTTAGGGTACTTCGAAAGTATTAATTCACACTCAGTAGAAATTGTAAAATTAAAATCGAAGTATAAAAATAACCGTGAAATTTTATTAATTTCAAATGATGATTGTCTTACAATTAAAAAAGATAAAATAAAAAATAAATCAGTTAATGATTTAATTATAAAAAATATAGACATAAACCAGATAGGAAAAATAATCATTGATAACGGTAATTTTTTAACTATCCAAAAAGGCCGGCCTTACTTTTTCCCTAACTGTGAGCAAGAGGACTCAAATAAAAATCAAAATTTACGTTACAAATTGATATCAGAAAGTCATTTACCATTTTTAAATAGCACCAATACAAAACGTTTAGTTTCTTTAAACTACTATGATATAACAAAAAAAGTTTTAAATAAAAAACTAAATCTAGATTTCCAAGGAGTAGCAAAAAAAGGGTTAAAAATTGAATTACCAAAAATGTTTATTAAGAAAAATGGAAATTTTTATAGCTCACCTATTCCAATCTTTCTTCAAAATTTTTCTGTGACTTCCAAAAATTTAAGTGAGAATCCATTTTCAAATCTTGTAACAAAGAAAGTATCTCCTTGGGTTAAAAAACGCCGCATTCATTATTCATTATTATTAAAAAATTCTGAATTAGTATCAAACACATTAAAATTGGATAACAATGATGATGCAAATTTAGTTCGTGTACAATTTTTTGGTTACCCATTCTCAAAATCAATAGGAATCCATTCAATTACTGAAGATTATTTTGAGCAAGATGTAAACAGTGTTTTTTGTAAAAATGGTGAATTTGTTGCTGATGGCCAAACTATCGGTTTATTAAATTTTGAAAAAGAAATTACTGGTGATATTGTTCAAGGTTTACCTAGAATTGAAGAGTTATTAGAGGCCCGAAAAAAGAAACAAATAAGTAAAAATGTTTCAACAAACCAAAAAAAAGGTCTTTTAGTTCGTAAAACAAGTTTAGATTCAAATTTTGAATTCCGAAAGCTTGGAACAACTATTAAAGAAACAGAAAAAATTAACCCTCATAATTTATTAAAAGCTTATTTTAATTACTATGGTTTAGTTAAAAATTTCTTTTGTGATCGGACACAAATAATTAATTCATATCGATTAACAAATAATTATGAAGCGAGTTATCGAAGTTTTAAAAAAGTTCAATCTTTAATTCTTAACTCTGTCCAGTCTGTTTATGAATCTCAAGGTGTTTCGATTGCTGATAAACACTTAGAAGTAATTATTAAACAAATGACAACAAAAGTTTTAATAACTCATGAAGGCGACACTCCATTATTACCTCGTGAAGTAATTGATTTGTACCATATTCAATATATAAATGATATTATTAAAAAAAGTAATAAACAAACAGCATTTTATGTACCCTTGTTACTTGGGATTACAAAAGCAGCTTTAAATAACCCAAGTTTTATTTCAGCAGCAAGTTTTCAAGAAACTACAAGGGTTTTAACAAAAGCAGCTATTGAAGGTCGGGTGGACTGGTTACGGGGTTTAAAAGAGAATATTATTATTGGTCATCTAATTCCATCTGGAACTGGCGCACAGAACTACCAAAATTGTTTTAACAGTAATTTAGGTAATAATAAAAAATTTAAAAGGATGAATATTACGGTATTTGAAAAAGTTTAAAATAAAACTAGACGCAAGTATTTAGCTTTTGGTAATCTTAATAATATAATTAAGTGTTTTAATTTGAAGGAGTTAAAAATTATTATGGCTGATATTACTTTAGCCCAATTATTAGAAGCAGGTGTTCATTTTGGTCATAAAGCTTATCGATGGAACCCAAAAATGTTCCCATACATTTATACTGAACGAAATAATATCCATATTTTAGATTTAGTTCAATCTGCTCAGTTGTTAAAAGAAGCAAATGGGTATGTACAATCAGAAGCAGCTAAAGACCAAATATTTTTATTTGTTGGAACAAAACGTCAAGCAAGTAGTTTAATAGCTCAAGAAGCTAAACGTTGTGATTCTTATTATGTAAATCACCGTTGGTTAGGTGGTATGCTTACTAATTGGGTAACATTAAAAAGTCGAATTGAACGTTTAAAAACTCTTGAAAAGCAAGAGGTAGACCAGGTTTTTGATTTATTACCAAAAAAAGAAGCGTCATTACGTCTAAAAGAATTAGAAAAATTACGCAAACATTTAAATGGTATTAAAGATATGGAAAGATTACCTGATGTTGCCATTATTGTTGACCAAAAACGTGAAATTACAGCAGTTCGTGAATGCCGTAAATTAGGAATTCCTATTATTTCAATTTTAGATACTAATTGTGATCCAGATTTAGTAGATATTCCTATTCCAGGAAATGATGATGCTGTTCGATCAATTAAATTAATTTTACAATCATTAGCAGATAATATTAATTTAGGTAAATCTAGAATAAATTAATTTGGCTTGACCTAAAAAATTAATTTTATAAAGCATTAATACTTTATAAAATTAATTTAAAAATAGTCAGTAGACATGATAGTTTAAATAAGCTATAATTGAGTTAGTAGTTATTTCAAACCCGCGGAGTAGAGCAGTCTGGTAGCTCGTTGGGCTCATAACCCGAAGGTCAATGGTTCAAATCCATTCTCCGCTAGAAAATTTTATAAATTAACGTAAAAAAAATCATTTTTTTATTAAAATTATATATTGAACGTTAAATATTAATAAGGTTTTACGTATGACATTAAATTTACAAACCCCGTTTCCTACTTTTGGAGGAAGCACTGGTGGCTGGTTACGTGCAGCAGAAGTTGAAGAAAAATACGCCATTACCTGGACAAGTAAAAAAGAACAGATTTTTGAAATGCCAACAGGTGGAGCTGCCATTATGCGTAATGGTGAGAACTTATTGTACTTAGCACGAAAGGAACAATGTTTAGCTTTAGGTACTCAGTTACGTACTTTTAAGATAAATGACTATAAAATTTATAGAATTTTTCCAAGTGGTGAGGTTCAGTATTTACATCCTAAAGATGGTGTTTTCCCTGAGAAAGTTAACCCAGGCCGAACAGCAGTAAATAGTCGTGATTTTTCAATCGGTAAAAATCCAAACCCTGCTTCAATTAAATTTAGTGGAACTACTACTTACGAAAGTTAATTTATATTTAAGATTAGTATTAATACTAATCTTTTGGCGAGATGGCAGAGTTGGTCGATTGCGTCTGATTTGAAATCAGATGAATCCGTAAGGATTCCGTGGGTTCGAATCCCACTCTCGCCTTTATTAGACTAATTAAAATATTATAAAACTGTGCTTAACCGTGTTTTATTTTTTATAATGATTTTTTATGAGTAAAATCTACGATTGGTTCGAGGAACGATTAGAAGTACAGGCTATTGCTGATGACATTTCTAGTAAATATGTACCACCACACGTTAACATTTTCTATTGTTTTGGTGGTATTGTATTTACTTGTTTTTTAGTTCAAGTAGCTACAGGATTTGCAATGACATTTTATTACCGTCCAAGTGTAGTTGATGCATTTGCTTCGGTTGAATATATTATGACAAGTGTTAACTTTGGTTGGTTAATCCGTTCAGTTCACCGTTGGTCTGCTAGTATGATGGTAATGATGATGGTATTACATGTATTCCGTGTGTATTTAACAGGTGGATTTAAAAAACCACGTGAGTTAACATGGGTAACAGGTGTTATCTTAGCTGTTGTAACAGTTTCATTTGGTGTAACAGGGTATTCTCTACCATGGGATCAAGTAGGATTCTGGGCATGTAAAATTGTAACAGGTGTTCCGGCCGCAGTACCTATTGTTGGCGAACCATTAGTATTAGTATTACGTGGTGGTGAAAGTGTTGGACAAAGTACTTTAACACGTTTCTATAGTGCCCATACTTTTGTTTTACCGTTAGCAGCCGCAGTTTTAATGTTAACACATTTCTTAATGATTAGAAAACAAGGTATTTCAGGACCACTTTAATCCCACAAAAAAATTAATATTAACATTTTGAAAAGGAATATTTATGTCAGTAATTAAAAAACCAGATTTATCAGATCCAAAATTACGAGCAAAATTAGCTAAAGGTATGGGTCATAATTATTATGGTGAACCTGCATGGCCAAATGATTTATTATATGTTTTCCCTGTATGTATTTTAGGGACATTTGCTTGTTGTATCGGTTTAGGTGTAATGGCACCTACACAAATGGGTGAACCTGCAGATCCATTTAATACACCATTAGAAATTTTACCTGAATGGTACTTTTTCCCAACGTTTAATTTATTACGTGTTTTACCTAATAAACTTTTAGGGGTATTAGCTATGGCTGCAGTACCTGCAGGTTTAATCACTGTACCATTTATTGAAAACGTTAATAAATTCCAAAATCCATTCCGTCGTCCAATTGCAAGTTTAGTATTTATTACTGGTTTTATTTTTGCCGTTTGGTTTGGTATTGGTGCTTGTTTACCTATTGATAAAGCAGTTTCTTTAGGCTACTGGTAAATTTAAAAAATTTTAACTTTAAAGACTTTTTCTCAATTAGAAATAATTGAGAAAAACATTAAAGTTAAAAACAGGAACACCAGTCATTGGTTTAAAATATTCAATTTTTTTTAGTATAAATGTTTAGATTAATTTTCAATAATTTTTTTAACAGCAGTTATAATAGGATTTAAAAATTATAAATAATTCTAATAATATGACTAGTGACGAAGATCTAGATAAACTTTTAGATAACCTACCTTTTTTTATAAAACAACATGTAAATAATCATATTTACAAAGATAAAATTATTGAAATTATTATTGATTTAGGTAGAAGACCTGAAGGACGGTTTCCTACTGGTCCTGAATATTTATCTCAAAAAATTATTTCTTGGCAAGATATTGAATATACAACTAAACGCATAAGTAAATTTAGTAATGACAACCGCGCAGGGATTGAACGAACATTACATCGAATAAGTTGTATCCGTAACCGGCAATTTTTAATAACCGGTTTAACCTGTCGAATTGGTCGTGCCATTTTTGGTACAATTTCTTTGGCGCGTGATTTGTTAGAATCTGGTCAATCTATTCTAATTTTGGGTAAACCAGGTGTTGGAAAAACTACGATTATTAGAGAAATTGCCAGAGTTTTGTCTGATGAAATGGAAAAACGTGTAATTATTGTGGATACCTCAAATGAAATAGCCGGAGATAGTGATATACCCCATCCAGGTATTGGCCGTGCACGGCGGATGCAGGTAGCCCAAACGAATCTCCAACACCAAGTAATGATTGAAGCTGTTGAAAATCATATGCCACAAGTGATTATCATTGATGAAATTGGTACAGAACTTGAAGCTTTAGCTGCCAGAACAATTGCTGAAAAAGGTGTTCAGTTGGTAGGTACTACTCATGGTAATTGTCTAGAAAATTTAATTAAAAATCCACCTTTAACAGATTTAATCGGTGGTATTCAGTACGTCACTTTAAGTGATGATGAAGCAAAAAGACGAAAAACCCAAAAAAGTATTTTGGAACGAAAATCATACCCTGCTTTTCAAATTGCCATAGAAATTAATGAACAAAACTTATGGACTATCCATGAAAATGTTAAAGATTCTATCGATTTATTATTACGAGGAAACTACACGGTTACCCAAACAAGACAGTTTATTCGGGCAGAAAAAACATTGATAAAATACAAGTCTCTTCAAACACCAGGCTTATTTAAAAGCCCAAACCCAACTCAAAATTTAAGAGCTTTAGAACAAAAAAGTTGGGGAGTAAAAAATTCACAAAGTATATTAAATTCCCGGAATATAAAGCAAAAAAAATTAATTATTTATTCCTATTCTCTTTCATATAATTTACTTAAGGAGGTAATTTCACGTTTTAAGATTGATATCGTCTTAACTAAAGAACTTAAAAAAGCGAGTTTAATTATCGGATTAAAAAAACACCTTCAACAAAACCAGAAACTACAAAAAATTGCTGAACAAAAAAATATCCCGATTTATGGTGTCAATCGCAGTAGTATTTATCAAATCGCTAAATTAATCCAATTTATTATGTTATAAATATTTTT
>Ga0209092_10000307_pt1 | contig 47371 bp, 31 predicted proteins | sample FraStrMetagenome_FD_187446 | JGI IMG/M metagenome (GOLD analysis project Ga0209092, IMG submission 187446) | Marine eukaryotic phytoplankton communities from Arctic Ocean - Fram Strait ARC3M Metagenome (SPAdes) (version 2) | ecosystem: Environmental > Aquatic > Marine > Oceanic | place: Fram...
ACAAAATTGCATCCCACTTCCGAATTAATAAAATTTCTTCATGCAGCAGCGTTTAGCCCATCCCCATCAACTTGGATCAAAGCCATCAAAGCAGGTTTCTTTAGTACATGGCCTAATCTCACTGCAGAACACGTAACCAAATACCTTCCTAAATCTATTCCAACAGCAATGGGACACATGGATCAAGAAAGAAAAAACTTGCGCTCAACAAAAGTATCACTTCATGAAACATTTGAAACATACCCCATTTGCAAAAGAACAAACGATGTATATACACATGTTTTACAAAATCACATTTATACAGATCAAACAGGACGCTTCCCAGTACAATCATATAAAGGTCACAACTACATAATGGTGGCGTATGATTATGACACCAACTCTATTCATGCCCAACCAATAAAAAACAGAACTACTATTGAATTAACTCAAGCCAAGCTTATACTATAATACATGCAAAGTTGAAACAGGTGGGCTGTGAACCAAAATTGCACACACTCGATAATGAAGCTCCTTCTGAACTGCTTGAGCTTATACAAAAGAACAACTGCAACTTTGAAATTGTACCCCCGCATGTACATCGAAGAAATGCAGCAGAACGCGCCATTCGCACATTCAAGAACCACTTTGTTGCTGGAGTAAGCTCCGTCGATCCCAACTTTCCACTAAAATTGTGGGACAGATTACTACCACAAGCTATTCGTACCCTCAATATGTTACGCCCAACAAGAATCAACCGAAATATCTCTGCAGATGCATACCTGAATGGCCAGCACGACTTCAACAAGCATCCAATGGCACCTCCAGGTACCAAAACAGTAGCGCACATGAAACCGCAACAGCGCACCTCGTGGTCCAAGCATGGCATCATGGGTTGGTATGTAGGACCAAGCTTCAACCATTACAGATGTTATAAAATATACATTCCTAAAACCAGAAGTGAACGAATTGTGGATACAGTTGAACTATTTTCCACGCATGCTACAACTCCAACATGGTCAGCTAACCAGGAAATTCTCTTAGCGGCAACAAAACTTACCACGGCCCTACAACATCCAAACGCCGATATATCACATCTGAATGAGCATAAACTGCAAGCCTTAAAACATCTAGCTGAAGTTTTTAACCCAGCAATGCAACAAAAACACAATAGTCCACATATCATACCAGAAATGGAAAAACTTCCCACTATCGTGCAGTCACCTCCGAGGGTGCCTACAATGGGCCTAACTCCCACTACAGAGCATACACTTCCGAGGGTGCAAACTCCATCGAGATATCCTAGCCCAGGACCACAGCCAAACCATCTTCACGTCATACCAAATGATGATCCAGATAATGATCCAGATGTTCCAAACCCAATGCAAACACATCGATACATGACAAGATCCAAGAGTGCGGATACAGCTAATCACATCAACTTCAAAGAAATCAAAGCCAACAGCGACCACATTGTCAATGCCATCATAGACCCAGACACTGGCAAATCCCTTGAATACAGACACCTTATAGCAAACCCAAAAACAAGAAAAATATGGGAGAGATCGTGTTCTAATGAATTTGGTCGACTATGTCAAGGAGTTGCAGACCGTGTCAAAGGAACTGATACTTTACATTTCATCCCACGCTCTCAAGTCCCCAAAAACAAAACTGTGACATACCCACGCATAGTATGCGATTATAGACCAACCAAATCCGAACCGAACAGAACACGCATAACTGTTGGGGGCAACCTCATCATATATACTGATGAAGTATACACAGCCACAGCAGGACTAATGACAGCTAAGATACTCATCAATAGCGTACTATCAACCCCCAATGCCAAATGTGCTCTTTTTGATATCAAAGACTTCTACTTGAACAGTTTTCTCAAACAAAAAGAATACATGCGGTTCAAGTATGCAGATATTCCTGACGAAATCAAACAACAATATCAACTTCATACAATTGTGCACACTGATGGATACGTGTATACAGAAATATGCAGGGGTATGTACGGTCTTCCACAAGCAGGCATTGTAGCGAATACAGATTTGAAAAAACATTTGGCACCACATGGATATCACCCAGTCCCACACACACCAGGACTCTGGAAGCACGAAACAAAAAACATATTATTTGCCCTAGTTGTTGATGATTTTGCAATCAAATATACAAACATAGAAGATTTGCATCATCTACAAAAAGCACTTCAACAGCGTTACACTATCACAATAGACTTGGAAGCCAACCTATATTGTGGTGTACATTTGAAATGGGATTACAACAAACGCACTTGCCAACTGTCAATGCCAGGTTACATCAACAAATTACTCCACAAAATGCAACATCCACTCCCAACACAACCTGTGCACTCACCATATAAATGGTCACCACCACAATACGGCAGCACTATCCAAACTCCAGTTCAGGATCCACAAGGTGTACCAGTCACAGCAGAGCAGAAACGAAAAATTCAATCCATAATTGGATCCCTCCTATATTATGCTCGAGCGGTTGATCCAACGCTCCTTCCTGCCATCAACACAATCGCAATGCAACAATCAATAGCAACAGAAGAAACAATGCAAGCAGCACACAAACTTTTGGATTTCGTAGCCACATACCCAAATGCAGCCATTATTTACAACAGCAGTGACATGATATTACATGTACACTCAGATGCATCATTCCTTTCTGCACCAAAAGCACGCAGTCGCACAGCAGGTTATTTCCATCTCACAAAACGTAATCATGAAGAACAACCATTCTTCAATGCGCCAATCCATGTGGACAGTAAAGTCCTACGTCATGTTATGAGCTCGGCAGCAGAAGCAGAATTAGGAGCCCTCTTTCACAACTGCAAAATTTCAGAAGTTATTCGTACGACCCTCCAAGAAATGGGCCACCAACAGCCGCCAACAACAGTAGTGACCGATAATTCGACAGCCTGTGGAATAGCGAACAACAACATGAAATTAAAACAATCCAAAACAATGGATTTGCGATTTTTCTGGGTGAAAGATAGAGTCTTACAAAATCATTTTCGAATTCTTTGGCAAAGAGGAAATCTTAATAGAGCAGATTACTTCACAAAACATCACTCGGCAGCACATCACAAACGAACCAGACCGTTTTATATTCATGATTCTCACAACGTATCAAATTCATTGCTCAGATCCGACATGCGAGGGTGTGTTAATCCATTAACCACGTATGTACAAGAAGCACTAAATAGTACACGTGTAACCCGCAGGACTGAAGAGTTCCACATGACGTCAAGCGCCTCTAGGCCAATCATAGGTCCACATACGTGTGATAACATGTCGAATAATGTGCACATGAATTATTATCCTTGCAAGCAAATATTGCAACAAACAAATTACACATAATTTATTAAGTTGAATATTTATCACCATCATTCACATGCTGCATTCTCACTTGTTTATTACCCGGATTTGGGATGTTAATCATTGTGTTGTTCGGTCCAAAAGGCCTCTGTCCCATTCCGCCTGATTTCCTTAATGTGTGACATACATTTTTCATTTCATCGTCGTCAAAGTCAGCGAATGTTTCATATGTATCGATGCCAGCTTCAATAATTGCATTTGCTATTCCAACAGTATTTGCATTCAACTGTTGAATCAGATATTGCTGAAACTGGTTTTGATTGGGCACTTCCGCAGCCATCTTGACGAATTAAAAAAATACAATTTCAGAATTTTACAAAAGGATGAAAGAGAATTCTGTTATTGGACAAGAATTCTGATTGAACGTATGTGTACATATCCTTAAAGCCGATGACGACGCATTTTAATTCAATGTGTTGCATATCATTCTACATACAGCGGGGTAATTGTAGGTGCAATACACATACGACAAATTATCCAATGTTCTTTTTGTCGCAACTTTACATCACCAACATTGATGTTTCGACTAATAGGCTGATCAGGCCAAGTCAATTTTGCTCTAACCCCGCCACTGAGTGGTAAATTGGATAAGGTCATTAAGGGTTTACATTTGTGAATGCTATGAGGGTTGGGTTAACTCAGCATGTATAGCACAAATGGGAAGCTTGTAGTTTATCAACTATCGAGCATCACGATTTACATTTCGTGATAAGTAGATTTTATTGCTCTCCAGCAAACACCATTGTCATACACAGCGATACGCGCACAAGAAAATAATATTTAAATGAATTAAATTATTATTTACGCGTCATTAATATAACTAAAAGATTATATTAATTAAATATAAATAATCAACGATCTGAACAAGATCCAAGTTGAAGGGCAGGACCCAAATGTATCCCTCCTGATCAGAGACCGACGTACGCGAAGAATGTCAGAGAACATTCGTACAAGTCGTAAGGATGCATATTAATGTGAGAGGTGTTCCAAGAGAGAACAGCTCACAGTTGTATTTCAACAACGTGGTGCTTGGCCAGCACAACGTTGTACTTACCTTGGTTTGGTATGCTCTACAAAGAGCTACTAGATTAATGTAATTGTGGTGTAGAGAACATATTAGAATCATTGTAGTTAACTTAGTATACGTAGTATGTAGTAATTTGGCAAAATGCCAGATTACTATTTAACTCACAATTTGGTATCCACCAACAAACAACACCCCCAACACAAACACACCCCAACCGTGTGTTTACGTCGACACCTATCTCCAGCATAGGTCACCATGGTGAGTTGGACATTGCCAATATCACCAATTTAGACTAACATAAATGAGACTTAATCTCATACACTACCTTTTAATCACCATCTATTGATGATTTGGTCATATCCCTCATTCTCAGAAGGTAGAAACACTGGGTCTGATCAATGGTCTGATCAATGGTCTTATCAATAAGGTTCCGGAATCACCATTGTCATAAAACGTAAGGTTCAAAAATAAAAATTATAAGGTTATCGTTTCTATTACAATTCTTTGATTTGCATACGTCATATATAAAACAAAACAATCCTCGAGCTCGAAGATTTGTTCTGGCGGTTCTAAAGCATCTTTTCGTGAATCAATAGCAATCTTTAGAAAAAAACTCCAAAAAATGCATACATCTAGTCCAATGATAGCAATTTTCATCGAATTTCTTGTAGCGTACCATCAAAATAGAAATCCAAAAAAACCAAAAGCAATGTTTGGAAGCAAAAAATCGAACGAATAACTTCTCAAAGCCTATAATCACCAAATGCTACTTACATCCAATGTGTTCCATTTGGGTTACATCTCGTATAAATGGGGTCACATACTATACAGGATGCATATCAATAATCAAAAAGAAATAAACCCTGAAACATCACCCTTTTTCGACTCCCAGTGGTCCACAAAAGATATCCAAACCCTGTGGGTATTTTCCCAGTCAATATGAAAAAAAGGTGCACCCATATTCATAAAAAAGATCCCGAGCTCGAAGAAAGCTTATGTTCCGAAGAATTAAAATCGTCTATTAGCTCCTACCTTCGTCTTCCTGCTAGAGAAACATTGTTGCGTAATGAAAAACTCCTCCATTTGAATGTTTCTAGGCATCTAAAAAAAGCATTCCCTACGACGTTGGCCAGATGGTTGAAATTGCTTGCGGAGGAAAGAGAGCTCACTATTAGAGCCAAACGAAGTGAGAGAATAACAGGCGGGGGCCTCCAACCGCTAACGAAATTTTTTCGATGGAGGGCCCCCGTAAGAAAGGGAAATTAAGCAATCGATCATTTCAAAGCATCATTAAGTTCTTTGTGTTTTTTATTGTCGGTAGAAAACATGTGTCTTTGTGTGTTTGTTTTTCGTTTCTAAAATGTTGGGTGGTACGTACGTACACTCCCCATTGTTTTGCAAAATAATCAATAAATCCTGTCGGACTTACCATCCGGCGGGTCGTGGTAGCGAAGGCGTCGTTTGAATAGGGCCCTGGCAGCGTCACGTAAAATAATATAATACAATAATAATAATAAGTTTACTATGTTTAAAGTCAGGTTTCACGTTATTTACGCTCTATTTGTAACATGCAACATTGCCTGTTGCAATGAACGTACTGTATAGCTAGAAGGAGTGTGTAGGTTCATACTACAGCACGAGATCTTGCGTTGTTTAGGAGCAGCGTGTAGTGATTTAGAGTATGCGAGGTTTGTAGCTCTAAGTATATGTTTTGCGCTTTCCATGGAGAATGTGATACCCATAACCTGTTTCGCCCACTGACCTGGTGTCTGTGCGTGAAAGGTGTTTGTGTACCACTTATTTCCAAACGTTTCTCTCCAATGTTTCGTTGCTCTCGTCAGTACGTTCTTTTTTTCTTTTTTTGTGTTGCGAAAACTGTATCAGTTTCGATATGGGGACAGATGTTTGGCGTGTTTCATACTCTTGTATGTTGCTGCTAAAGAAGGATTTATCGTTCCCAAGGAGGAATTCTGATGCGATGGGTCCAAGCATGCCTTGGTGGTAGTTGTCATAGATTTGTTCTGGCGGTAGTAGAACGATGTTTTCTTTTTTTGTGAGTGCGTGTCTGGGAAGACATCATATATCATGGAAGCTGAGGCTAATTAAAAATGTATTTAGTTCACTTTACTCTAAATAAAAATTATAGCAAGTAAGTCTATACTATTATTAAGAAAGATATTGTTGATACTACTCCATATGTATCTGCATTTCCTACATACGTCAACGTCACGCATGTATAAAATGCTTTACAGAGCAAGAAATGGTAGGCTGATCATTCTAGTTAATACAACTCATAAATTAGTTAGAACGATATTATTGACAGTTATGCAACTCTTAATTCGTCGTATCAACAGTTCTAACTAATTTTGTTCAGATTGAACACTAAACGTGCATTCATCTAACATGAGCAGCACCAAAATCGAAACCATCAAAGAAGGTTTCCCCCATCCTGTAATTCCAAAACATTTGGGAACACCAACCTACGATGTCATTGCGGCAGTTCATATGAAAATGAAAGCCAACGCAGCATCGGTCGTCTCAGCATTAGGTGGTGGAAGTCATGGATTACTAGGCCTCACCGTTTCACCAAACACCTATCAAACGATCACTGGAGCACAGTTTCAACGTCCACAAAACCCAGGCGCACTTCCAACCATACCTGCTGGTTCAACTGGTCCACAAATAAGCGAAATAGTCCGGCAACATAGGGAAACGCTACGAGTATGGCGAGAATATATTTCAACTGAACAGGCGTTAAAACAAACACTCCTTGCAGCTTTCGAAGACGTCTATTTCAAAGGGCTCTGTAATAGGCATGTCGGATATCAAAATGCTTCTTTCCTTCAAATGATCCAACATCTATACACGAATTATGGAATCATCACACCTACTGATCTAGATGATAATGATATTCGCATGCGTGAACCGTATGATGCGAGCAAACCCATTGAAGAACTCTTTGATCAAATCGAAGATGCTGTGGAATATGCCGATGCTGCCAATGCGCCATATAATGATACTCAAATTGTATCTAGAGCATACCTGTTAGTCTACAAAACTGGACTATACAACGAGGCATGCAGGGATTGGAGAAAACGAACGCTTGCAGACCAAACCTGGAACAACTTCAAAACAGATTTTACGGCTGCACATCGAGATCTGATGATCCAAAGGGCTGTACAACCTAATCCTTTCCAAGAAGCGAATGCAACACTTGCCGAATTCCAAGCTCGAACTGACGAAATTATTGACCAAATGACTAACTCTACAGTTGACACAACCGCAATCAGTACGCTCACAAATCAGAATGAAAACCTCACTACCCAATTGGCTAATGCAACAACTGATTTAAGTAGCATGAAATCAATGGTAGAAACTTTGTGCAAGCAGGTAGAGGAACTACAATCATCTCGAAGCAACAATCGTCCACGTGCAAACCGCAATAAAAACAACAAATCATACTGTTGGACGCATGGAAGGACATGCAATAATGGCCATACCAGTCAAACATGCCGTAATAGAGCTGGGGGACATCAAGATACCGCCACGCTCGAGAATCAAATAGGTGGTAGTACACGGTATTGTTCCGATCTCTGACAAGAGCAGGTGGCGTGTAATGTAAGCAACAATATAAATATAAAATCTATGTTTACTTCAAATTTGTCTACTAGCAACCACCTTGGCCAAAATTCTACATTATCGTACATTGTTGATTCTGGATGCACCTCACACTATATTAAAGATAGTGATATCCCAACATCAACAACAACAAATCCAATACATGTCCAACTCCCAAACGGATCATTAATGTCTTCATACAAAAACACGTTACTCAATATACCAAGAGCACCTACAAAAGGAAAAATAGCACATGTTTTCAAAGATCTCACAACCGGCAATCTTCTTTCTGTTGGGCAACTCTGTGATGATGGTTATAACATCCAGTTCACAAGACAAAAAGTCCTCCTCTTCAAATCAAATAAACTAGTTTTGCAGGGCAACCGCAATAGGCAAAATGGAATGTGGTATTTAAATTTACCCACACAATCAACTCAAACAATACATTCTGCTAACTTTGTTCTACCACACAAACCAATCAAACAAGCGATTCAATTTTTGCACGCGGCATGTTTCAGCCCATGCATCTCAACTTGGTGCTCAGCTATTGATAAAGGCTTCTTCAAATCTTGGCCAGGACTCACTAGCAAACGTGTGCGTCAACGTTTACAAGTAAATCCAATTGCAACAGTTAAGGGCCACTTGACACAAGAACGACAAAATTTGCGATCAACCTCCTCTTCAGCGAACTTTTCTATTGAAGCAACACAGTCCAACGCTGTTCATGATTGTTATCTAAAAATCACATCGTTCAACAAAAGTGAAATCACTTATTCGGATCAAACTGGGCGTTTTCCTCTTCGATCTTTGAGGAATCATCAATATGTGTTCATTTTGTATGACACTGCAAGTAACCATATTTTTGCAACACCAATAAAAGACAGATCAAACAAGGAAATTCGAGAAGCGTACCAGAAAATCCATACAGATCTATTAAAAGCTGGCATATCATCCAATTTGCACATTTTGGACAATGAATCTAGTACAGAATTCACATCTCTCTTGCAATCAAACCATGGAAAAATTCAATTTGTCCCTCCCAATGCTCACAGAAGAAACATAGCTGAGAGGGCAATTCGTACCTTTAAAGCCCATTTCATCGCCGGGTTAAGCTCTGCACATGCTTCGTTTCCGTTACCGTTATGGGATCGTTTAATTCCACAAGCAGTCATGACTCTAAACATGATGAGGCAAAGCAATATCAATGCAAAATTGTCAGCCTATGAGCAGATCTATGGCACATGTGACTATAATGCTACGCCGTTGGCCCCTCCAGGTACACAATCTATTGTACATTTAAAAAATAATCAACGAGGAACATGGGCGCCAAAAGGCATTCATGCATGGTACATTGGACCGTGCATGAAGCATTATCGCTGTTTGAATTTTTTTTATTCCTTCAACGGCAGCAGAGCGAGTATCGGACACGGCACAGCTGTATCCAACGATGGTAGATACCCCAAAATGGACGAAAATTGATGAAATTATTGAAGCAACCACAGCACTGATGACTGCACTACAAAATCATTCCCCAACAAATATCACGTCATCGTTAAAACAAGCACAACACATGCTTTAAAACAATTGGCTACACTTTTTAACAATAATTATCAATCTCCTATTGCGACAGACGTTGTGCAAACTCCGAGGGTGCAATCTCAAATCCGTTTTCCACGTAATGCTCCGTACAACAATGAGCAAGTTCCGAGGGTGAATCCGCAAATCACCATGCAAGTTCCGAGAGTGTTTACTCAATTGCCAAATCAACCACGTATCTTCCCACATGCACAACCACTGCAGCCACCACAACAACTCATTGTTCCATACCCACCAGTCGTCACACAAAGGCAGTCTACACCAACACTAGCAACACAAACGGCCCCTACAACTATCTCAAACCCACGACGATCGCAACGCATTCAAACTAAACAATCCATACACATGGGAAATTTCCTTCAGCGTATCTACATAAAAGAGAAATATAATCTGAGTACTGATTACTATAATGCTATTATAGATCCAAAAACAGGTCAGTCATTAGAATATAGACATTTAATTAAAAATAAGAGCACAAGGAAAATTTGGAATACCAGTTTCGCCAATGAGTTAGGTCGCTTAGCAAACGGTGTAGGTGACAGGATAGCAGGAACCAAAACCATTGCATTCATACAAAAAAATATGGTGCCAGTGGGAAGGAAGGTAACTTATGGCAGAATCGTGGTAGATTTTCGGCCCCTCAAAAGTGAGCCAAATCGTACTCGGCTCACTGTTGGTGGTGACAAAATCGATTATCCCGGACAGGCTCGCACGGACACAGCCGACATTGTTACAGCAAAACTGCTCCTAAATAGCGTCGTGTCCACACCCAGGGCGAGATGCTGTATTTTAGATATAAAGGATTTTTATCTCAACAATAAACTCCTTCGTTACGAATATATGCGCATGCCAATCTCCCTATTCCCTGAAGAAATCATCAAACAATATAATTTACAAAAAATTGTTTAATTCGTCATATCAACAGATATATTGTACAGCAGTTAAAACTAAGAAAGTGTAAGACAAATCTAGTTGTTTAATTTCTTTCATAATTCCATCCACAAAAGAAATCAACATCATCAACATCATCAATATCATCAACATCATCAAAATCATCAATATCATCATTCCTCGCAATATCGACAAGTTCAGCAGTTATGCCGACGCACCTCCTGGGCTTCTTCACCAAGCTCTCTATAGCGCGGCTCTGGATCTTTTGAGGATGAATTCCATCTCGAACTGCGCTTTCAAGAGCTATGTACTTCGGTGCGACCCATTTTGTGGTATGGATGTTGAATACTTCGTAAAAAAATATAGACAAATAAAGTACATGATAATTGATAATAAGTTAAATGTAACCCTAACTTAGCGGGCCCTTTTATTGTAGCCCTATCACAATGGAGGCGTTAACTTTTATCGTAGCATTAACACGTGGAGTTGCGGTAGTATTGTAAGATTACCCATCTCTCAGTACGATCATGGTATAATACGGTAAAAATATAGCGTACATAAACATAAAAAATACCTTCCTGCAAGTTTCTATAAACGTGCAAAAAACAGTTTATGTTTTCATTAATTAGTATATGTAGCAAGAATTAATGAAAGAAAAGAAAATCCTTAAATATCCGTGTTAAATAAATTCTACCTTCATCAAACAGTATTCTAGAAACAAATGTAACATTACATCAGATCCCTCTTTCTCTCTCTCTCTCTCTCTGGTAGAGCGAGATAATACGTTGCCATTTAGGTCAAAGAAACATAACATAACATATATAGGATTGGAATTTTGGTATACCTCTAGTAAGTAAGAAAAACGATGAAGTTTATGTGGTTTCAACAAAGATACTTTTTCGAATGTAGAAACTCATATTCTAAAAAGTTTTATTATGTAAAGAACAATTTGCAAATTTTACTTAATTCCATTCATATTGTTTCTCTACGTACTTCCTCTGATCCTTCAGGAAGATTGGAGCAAAAAATCCGGAATGAAGCTAATTTTGAATAATTTTGTCAGCATTTCATCGTAGAATGTGTATACGTCACTGAAATTTCAAAAAGTACGTAAGATTGTACATTAATCTATCCATCTCCAAACCAATTAGTAAAATTTTGGTTGAAAATACTGAACATACTAAAACACGTAAGCACAATCAAGCTGTACTTAAAATAATTAAGGATGGTTTGTGGCTAAAAATCACTTATTCCCCGGAGATTTGAGAAGTTGAGCAAAGAGTGCAGTTAAAGACAATGGCACTCGTCTCTCTTGATTGCACAGATGTTAGCGAGGCTACCAAAGATGCCTTCGGAAGCATAACGATGAATGGAGATGAATACGTTCGATGCAGAAGATGTGGCTTCGGCGGATGCGATGTCCGCGTGCTAGGATGTGGTTGTACTCTGCATGGGGTGAGTTTATTTTGCTGGAGGATGTTGGTTGAATAGACCAGAACGGGTATTTCAACCATCTCTGCATGAAACCCCTCAGAAACTGAACTTCGTCATTAATTTTCTTTTTGTCAAAGATTTCGTTTAGCTGCTAAGTGTTTTTTCTCCATGTATGTTGCATCTTACGTAGTTTCGTCATATACTTTTGGTTTCATGGAAGTCTCGTACATACTGTGAACTTCATTTAGAGGTGTTTCAAACAATTAATTAGACTCTATGATTGTTTTATGTTAATTTAGACCAAACATGTTTCCTCTCCAATCAATGAAATTATCTAACACAACGTCTTGTGAACATCCTACCTCAGAGATGCATCCCTCTTGCTCAAAATGGATCAATTATTGCATGCCCCTCCTGCAATAGGTACACAACAGGCCTTGTTCTTTTCCCCCTCAACTTTCGCGAGGTAGATGAAGCAAGGAAGACTGCAGCTGCTCTCGCCCGTAGTAGCAAACGCAACAGAAAGCGTAAGAACTCAGATGACCAGGCTTGCTTAGAGGTTGAAAAAACCAAAGATTCCAATGAATGCCGTACAGGTAGATGGACTGCTGAAGAAATAGCGTTCGTGGATGAGCTCATTGGTCTTTTTGATAAGGGTGAATTGCCCATGTCGGATGGAATCAAACTAAACGATTTTCTCTCCGGAATGCTTAAAAGTAAGCAAAGTCGTCTCACGAAAAAGATGAAAAACGCCAAACTAAGCTCGAAGTCTTATAAACGCAACACTGGGTATATTGTGAACGATGAAAAATCACGCAAGTTTTCAGATTTGGAAGATGCCTTTTATCACTCCATTCAGTGCCATCGAGAAAAAGCTGAAATTAAATTTCATATGCAAAAAGAATGGAGAGAGCTGTTCAGCAATTTTTGTGTTACTGTTGGACAGTCTCTCGATGCCAGTGCATGGTTGACAAGTGTAGACGAGTTGGATAGAAGGAGAAGCATGGCGAGAGAAGCAGCGAAGATGGCCCGAAGAAAAATCATGATGGGAAACGCCTTAAGGCTTGACGGAAAGAATCCTGATCGTGGAGTTTTTATCGAGCAAACTCAATCTGAAATGGCGAATCAAAGTGAGACTGACCGTATTGCCGTCATGGCTGCAAAGCATGGTATGGCTAGCGAAACTGAAGAATTTTTAACACTCCTGTCAGACAAGTCAATCTTCAACGAAAATCTGCCAGGCGGACTCGGTGTCAACGAAAATACCAAGGCACCTATTGTTTCTTCTTCAACTTCTGCCTCACCTTATCTAGCCAAAGTCATCGCCTACATACAACGTCACAACATCCCCTTCGAACATGTGGACGCGTGGGTCCCATCATTTTTGCCTGTCAGTGGTGCCGACCCAGCATCCAGTTCTACTAGGCTTTGCTATGCTGGCAGTGCTACAGCTGATTTTGAAGTTTTAGGTCCTGTTGGCGCGACTGGACAGCCAATGAAGCCAGAAAAGCGTTTTAACCTTGAAGCTTTTGGAAACTATAGTGAGAAGTTTTCTTTCGATGTAGGTGGTGGACTTCCTGGTCGCGTATACCAAAGTGGTATTCCCTCCTGGGAGCAAAGTGTCCACAATGCCCCAGCTCATCATTTTGAAAGAGCCGGAGGGGCAAAGCAATGTGGTGTAAGGACCGTCATAGGTGTTCCTGTTCCCAGTCCCAACGTTGGACGAATTGTTATTTTGCTGTATTCTTGCTACGACAGGCAGAAAGATCAAGAGATGGTTTCGAGAATGGTCACAGAGTTTACCAGGGTAAGTTGTAGAAAGAATTGGTTTGACATGAGAGCAGGTGTTCACTGGGATATTATATCTAACAAACATTCATAACTTTAAATTTTATCTTTGCAGCTTATGCCATCTCCCAAGTGGAAACTCGTGATTGATTTAGGAGAACCACAACCAGCACTACTGGGTGACGGTGCAAAAACAACCGCTAGCAACAGTACTAAGACTAATGATTCTTCGCCTAGTGTAAATTCCGTTACGAAAGAGGATAGTGGCAAAGAAGAGAATGGAAGAGACTCCCGTATTGACGAAGTCGTTTCCATTCTTGCAGAGCATATGCCATCAGACCCGAATTCGCCTCTTGCAAGTTGCATACCAGGTTTCATGTCTCTCAGGCTTTTGTTGTTGCGTTCCACTTGGAATGATCAAGATAATGATTTGGTCAAAATTATGTTGGGCTCGTATTCGTCATATCTTGCAACTGGTCGTTCTCGAAGCGATATAGCACTTCTTCTTGCTAGGGATTGCATGTTTTTACAGAATAGCGGCAATCCTAATGTCAATACACCACAAACCACACAAAAACCTTCTCCTGCTTCATCTATACCAAGTCTTGATTCACCATCGTTTTTTGGCTTTAGTGGAACTAGTTCTAGTAACAGTAACAGTGTTAACAAAAGTCCAACAATTCTCACATCTGGCCCAAAAATCCCACAAGGCCCAAATGGTTTGCATGATAGCATTTCCATCGTCTCGAACTAAGTCACAGAGAAAATCTGTTGCACCAATTTTGCGTCCACAATTTTGTTCCAAGACTATCCCACAAAGCTAGAATTAGGATTGGCAAGTACTACTTTATATTGGGTTCTAGCAGTCTGATCTTTCCACCCTCCACTATATATTTTTGACTCTTATGGCGACTCTTTTCCTCTTATTGCACAGTTTTGAGCTTCTTACTCAAGTGCATTATGAGTGGTCATTTTTATGAATTTTTGTAAATTTTAAACTTAAGATAATTTTATGCATTTTTGTTGTTGCATTTGGGTGCCCATTCTTTTTAAGCTGTAATACTTAAATGATGTTACATTTATCAGGTGATGAAGTAATGTGAGCATTTTTTCTTGAATCGATTGACACTCATCCAAGTTTTCATTGTGTTACTTGGTAGTGGGTGGAATAAGTTATTGCACTTACGATGTCTAAATGCCAAAAAGAACCGTTTGCGCGAAAAAGAAATAGGAGAACATTTTGTACGAATATTTCTCTCTAGAGAATTAATATTAATTGTTGGCTCCATAAAAAAAACGATCAACAAAAACAACAGCAGAGGACGAGATTTGTTCAAAAGTAAACCTTGATACAGAAGAAAGATCATGAGAAGGGATGCAAAAGGCGCCAAGGTCAAGGAACGCAAGAAGATTCTGAATGTTGCATTTAGCTATTTTATGTCTTCGATGGGAAAGTTTCTTGTAATCTTTGTGTATTTTTCTTATTTGAGGCATAGAACAGCGTGGAACAATCATCTATACTGTTCCCAACTAAAGTTGAATGAGGAGTGTGAATGGCACTTTTATCACCATGATATTATGATAAGCTATATTTTTGTGATGGTCATGTTCAATTATATATCAGCCTCAATGATAACAGCTGGTGTTGTACCAGATTTGAACGATGAAGATTCGAATGAGTTCAAATTTATGACTCGGATGTATGGTTATCCTCCTAAGCCTGAATCACTTTCAGAGTATTGTTCATTAACATCATCATGCTCTGAAGAAAAATCGGAGTCTATGGATGTAACATGTATATCAGCTGCAAATTTGAGCGAAAAAGTAAAAGATGCTGAAAAACAGGAGTATTATTACGATCGTTACTTCGGAAATATCTTGAAAAAAGATACAGTGAAATTCCCAACAAAGTGGACAATATGCACTCGTTGTAATCCCAGCAGACCACGTCCTTTTCGTGCTAGACACTGCTCTCAATACGACAAATGTATACTTCGATTTGATCATTTCTGTCCATATATCAATAACTGTGTTGGTCTGAACAATTATCGATATTATCTCATGGCAGTATTTTATGTCTTCTTAGGAATTCTCTACGGAATCTACATGACTTTTCCCGTTTATATGGAAGCTATCCAAACCCGCTTGCATATAGCAGCTGTTAGAAAGCTACCTTCCTGGAGGGCTTATGTTATGGATATCCCAGGTTTGGCTTCATTGAGTCCTTCTACTTATAATACAACCTATGCTAGCGATATGACAAAAAACAAAATGTATGATAAGGCAATTTTTGTGATAATCGTTCTTGTCATTGTTGCTCCTTTATTGACAATTTTATTATTTTCTCATATTTCATTGATTCTTCGTGGAATGACCACATGTGAAGAAATGATTGAAAAGAGACAAAGAGTCTATCAAAGAATATCACAAGGGAAAAAACGAATAGATGCATTACGAAAAAAACGACGAGAAGAATTTGAAAAATTTCTGGAACAGCAGAACAATAGAAAAGGAGAGAAAAATTCTGTGAGACCTCCATTGAAACAAGTTATTGGGATCATTGCTACTGGAATCGCTGGTTCCATCTTGTTGTATGCAGCGGTTTTTATCTATAAGGTGTATTCTCGGGGCTTGCGCCCATCTGAAGATATTAATGACATCATATTTTTAGGCGTTTGTATCTTGGTTTTTGCATTTGGGTTTCATTTGAATCGGACCTTCAAGCCCCCTAAAGACTTCATTCATAGTCAATGTGAGGGACTCGAAGCCTTGAAAGTTAATGATTCAAAAACCAAAAACGAGAAGAATGCAAACTTTGATCCGACAAAAAACTCATTGGAAAATATTCAGATAATACAATCCTCGTCTCCGTATAGAAAGGACACAATAATGGAGAATTTTCGAGAGGTTCTTGGTCCGAGACTATTTCTTTGCTTATTGCCAATTATTATAAGTATGCCCCCTCCTACAAAGACTAACGATGTGAAAGAAGACTGAGAAAAGAATTCTTAGGAGATCAGTTTGCCATTGTATATGTACTTTTTCAAAGAGTGAATCTTTTCCAAATCAACTGCTGATAATCACATTATTACTTGTTTGAGACTGCATGTCAAGGAAAAGTCTTACCAATGCCTTACTCTTTCATGAGAAATCAAACTTTAGTTGTAAAAGTTGATAAATCAAAAAGCACTTTACTAAATAATGCACGTTGAAATAATAAATTTGTTTTTGTGAAGATGCGATATCCATTTTACTTAAAATGCGAAAAAATTAGATAAAAAAATTAGTACTCCTGCATGATTACTCATCTATCTCAGTATCCCTGGCACCAGAAAATGGAAATAACCTATGTTGAATTCTCATATTATTTTCAATCAGAGAAAAGCTCCAACAATTCGTTCAGCTGCCAATCTAGCACCTGCTATGTTCCTTGCAGAAGGACCCAGCTCTAGTTCTGCTAGAGCTCCAGCTACATAAATGTGATTACCCCAGTTGAGGTTATTATCAATAATGGGATAACCACAAAATTCGCTCACATCAAGTCCACTCTTGATCATATCTTGAATCAATTCTCCACCTGGTAATGACTTTCCAAACCCGGTCGCTAAGAGGACTTGGTCTGCTTGAATTTTTTCTCCAGATGACAAAGTTAACTCTATTTTAGAAATGACGTTGTCTTCGTGAATGTATGTTTTTTGTACAATATCCGATTGGTGCCATTCTATATCCCCTTTTTCTATTGCATATTTCAACCCATCTTTCCCTCTATTCACGGCTGGAGTGACTGTTCCTGATTTGCGTTCGTTACTGATAATGCTCCTTCGTTCTTTCCAACATTTACAATTTTGAAACTTTACCTGTCGCTCAGGAAGTCCATATCCTCCTCCGTCTTTGCTACGTTTGGAAGCAGCTTTGTCAATCATCCAATGTTGATGAGTGTCGAATTGTTGTTCCTTCAGAGGGTGTCGCGATATTAGATGAATTGTTCGTCTTTTAGTAAATTCTTTTCGTGATAATTCTAATGCCTTGTGAGCTGCAGTTATTCCCCCCCCTACTATAGCTATACTGCTCTTATCATCATTCAGAATTCGTGCATTATTATGACCATCTGAAGTATCCAATAAATGCCTCACGAATCCGTTTTTTATATCAGTCTCTTCCACCCATTCAACATACGATGGTTCATCATTTCCCAAAGCCAGTACTATTTGATTCGCACGATATATAAGTTTCTCCTTCTCTGAATCTTTGAATGAGACGTGTACCTCTACGAAGTCGTGAAAAGGTATAATTTTTTCGACTATTCCTTTTATATGAATTTGATCAAGGCTGTACTTTGAGATCACAGAATCACAATGTTCATTGAAAAAGTCCAATCTAGGGCGCTCATAATCAGTACTAAAATACTGATCTTTTTTTTGCTTCTGTGGTTTCTTTCGTTTTCTCTTGTTCTTCTTACCAGCATTTTTTATTAATTTATTACCCATCCCTGCCATATCCTCCCGAGACGAAAAAGAGCGAAGTGAATCCTCGCCAATATCCAAATGATATCCAGCTGAGGATCTTAAATATTCCATTCCTGAATTTCGAGTCCTGCATTTCCAATTTTGCAATAAAGCATCATTAGAATCAATGATACAAATGTCAGACGAGTTAACTACATTGTTTCCAATCAGTCGCACAGAAATGTGCACTCCATGGATTCCCCCTCCGACAATTAGCCATGGAATATTTACTACAGGAATAAAACTACTATCACGAATACTGTTTGATAATTTAGGAGTATTTGTTGTGGAAGTGGTGGGTGCAGTATATCCAAAAGCAATGCTACTAGACACAATCAAGAAAAGAAAGGCTGTTATCTGCGACTTCCCTAATCGCAAAAGCATCTTCACGTATCATGCAAAGAATTAAAATGCAATCTCATTGGAAAGTGTACTTGCTTTCTCAAGGGCTTGCACGTGCTTATAACATGATTATTGCGAGGTCATCATACAATCATGGCGAAAAGCTTTAGTAAAGCTAGACCGTAGACCGGGATTGAATCATGATGACGTATTAAAACCATCTTGACCCGTATCCTATCCGAAAAGCAACTACGTAATGGATATCAGAAAAAATTCTGACTTAAACTGGAAAAAGGCCATTTAAATTTCTGAAGAGTTTACGCGGCCAATTGAGTTTTCGACAGAAAAAGAAGAAAAACTTGTGTATAAATTTAACGATAGACTTGGTCGTATGTGGCTCAGGAGTATCAAGTTTGCTATGCATGTAAAGGATTTTGTTCTTATAGGTGGAAATAAATTTCTAACAAAATATTTAACGTACGTGTACAGGGGAGGTATTTCGTTCTTACCCTTGAGAAAATCTTTACATCCATCTCCATCAAGATGGCAATGGTGTCTCTTGATTGTTCCGATGTGAATGAGGCAACAAAATCTGCATTCGGTAGCATCACGATGAATGGAGACGAAAATGTCAAATGTAGAAGGTGTGGTTTTGGGGGATGTGATGTTCGTGTTCTTGGATGTGGATGTACTCTTCATGGTGTAAGTTTCATGTCATTGTTGCTTTTTACCAAGATTCGTGAAAAACATCTGCTACATTGCTACAACTTGAGTAAGCAGGTGTTCTCATGGTTTTAATTATTTTCCGATGAGAACAAAGATACCTTTCAGATTTCTACTTTGTATTTAAGCGTTTTGTTCTTCTTTGTTTTAAGCAAGAAAATTAATTACCATTTTCTTGTCCTAAGTGTTTGGTTTACTTAGATGTGGAAGAATTCTGTAATATTCGGGTCGGAGAAGATGAATGAATGACCTCACATCGTATGAATGCATTGTCTTCATTTCTCATCTCCAACATGCAATCGAAATCAACTAGACCAGCTACAAAAGTGCTGAAGAAATCAGTTTTACTCACACGATTTTTTTATATTCTGAACACAGAGATGTATTCCATTGTCTCAAAATAGACCAATAATAAACTGTCCTTCATGCAAGCAGTACACAACAGGCTTGGTCCTTTTTCCTCTGAACTTCCATGAATTAGACGACGCAAAGAAAACATCAGCAGCGCTATCAAGTAGTAATAAACGGTACAGAAAGAGAAAAAATGCAGACGAAAAGTCATCGTTGGACGTAGAAAAATCTAAAGATTTTAATGAGTGTCGTACTGGCAGGTGGAGGAATGAGGAAATAGCGTTCGTGGATGAGCTCATTGGTCTTTTTGATAAGGGTGAATTGCCCATGTCGGATGGAATCAAGCTTATAGACTTTCTTTCGGGCATGTTAATGAGTAAGCAAAGTCGTCTCACGAAAAAGATGAAAAACGCCAAACTAAGCTCGAAGTCTTATAAACGCAACACTGGGTATATTGTGAACGATGAAAAAGCACGCAAGTTTTCAGATTTGGAAGATGCCTTTTATCATTCCATTCAGGAACTTCGAGAAAAAGCTGAAATTAAATTTCATATGCAAAAGAATTGGAGAGAGCTGTTCAGCAATTTTTGTGTTACTGTTGGACAGTCTCTCGATGCCAGTGCGTGGTTGACAAGTGTAGACGAGTTGGATAGAAGGAGAAACCAAGAGAGAGAAGCAACTAAGTTAGTGAGAAGAAAAATCATGATGGGAAACGCTCTAAGAAAGGATGGAAAGAATCCTGATCGTGGAGTTTTCATTGAACCTGTTCATCCTGCAGCCATAAAGAAGAATCAAAATGAGACTGACGACATCGCAGCAATAGGAGCAAAAATTGATATGGACACGGACACAGATGATTTCTTAAATCTGCTTTCCGATTCTGCATTGTTTAGCGAGAATTTTCCCGGAAGTTTAGATGTCAGTGATCATGGCAAGCAACCTCTGGTCACTTCTTCAACTTCTGCCTCACCTTATCTAGCCAAAGTCATCGCCTACATACAACGTCACAACATCCCCTTCGAACATGTGGACGCGTGGGTCCCATCCATTCTGCCGGAAAATGGAACGGATCCAGCATCTAGTTCTACTAGGCTTTGCTATGCTGGCAGTGCTACCGCTGATTTTGAAGTTTTAGGTCCTGTTGGTTCAGTTTCTCAACCAATTAAGCCAGAAAAGCGTTTTAACCTTGAAGCTTTTGGAAACTATAGTGAGAAGTTTTCGTTCGATGTAGGTGGTGGACTTCCTGGTCGCGTATACCAAAGTGGTATTCCTTCGTGGGAGCAAAGTGTCCACAATGCCCCAGCTCATCATTTTGAAAGAGCCGGAGGGGCAAAGCAATGTGGTGTAAGGACCGTCATAGGTGTTCCTGTTCCCAGTCCCAACGTTGGACGAATTGTTATTGCAGTTTATTCTTGCTACGACAGGCAGAAAGATCAAGAGATGGTTTCGAGAATGGTCACAGAGTTTACCAGGGTAAGTTGTAGAAAGAATTGGTTTGACATGAGAGCAGGTGTTCACTGGGATATTATATCTAACAAACATTCATAACTTTAAATTTTATCTTTGCAGCTTATGCCATCTCCCAAGTGGAAACTCGTGATTGATTTAGGAGAACCACAACCAGCACTACTGGGTGACGTTGTGGAAACAACCACTAGCAACAGCACCAAGACTGAGATTCCATCTACTTCAAGCTCAAGTTCGATTGTTGCGAAAGAAAAAGCTGAAACTGGTAATAAAAGAGACCCCCGTATTGACGAAGTCGTTTCCATTCTTGCAGAGCATATGCCATCAGACCCGAATTCGCCTCTTGCAAGTTGCATACCAGGTTTCATGTCTCTCAGGCTTCTGTTGTTGCGTTCCACTTGGGACGACCAAGAAAGTGATTTGGTCAAAATTATGTTGGGCTCGTATTCGTCATATCTTGCAACTGGTCGTTCTCGAAGCGATATAGCACTTCTTCTTGCTAGGGACTGCATGTTTATGCAGGAGAGCAGTAGTCCAGGCACTACTTCAAGTCAGATGACAAATAAATCCCCTGATGCCCCCACGAGACTATCACTTGACTCACCATCCTTTTTCAGTTTGAATAGTCACAACAATTTGAGTATGAATGGTATTAACCACATCAACAAACCTCCAAACAATGCCTATACCACATCTAGATCAATGTTACCTCCTGGATCGAAAATCCCACGAGGTAGAAACGGTTTACACGACACTATATCCATCGTCTCAAACTAAATCAAAGAAGATTTTTCTCGTACTTCATTTTGTAATTTCAAGAAGAGTAGACTAAGCCTTTGCGCTTTCTATTATGCTCTTCATCATCTATTGAATTTTTGACGCTTTATGCCATCTTTTTCTTCTGGAAAAGAGTTTTTTCAGAGTCGGCAATTTTGTTCCATTTTTGTAAAGCTTGTTCATAAACTAATTTTAAAATTTTATTCACTTTATTTTTGTTTTGACGCTAATATTTCTTCTTCCCAATGTAATGCATTTGTTGTTAAGCTTCAAATAAGTTTTCAAGTTAAAGATTAATTGCTTTGAAAAAGGATGCCCCAAATTATGCTCTCTCTGACCGAAACCTGTGACAACCGTCAGTCCAACATACGCTTTATAGAAGCAGATTCCAATTCCAACATTTATAATAATATTTATTGAAATTTGTGAACTTGTTTGGTACGGTAGTCTTCTTTATACAAGTGAAAAACAGAAGGCTGCATTATTCTATCATCAGTTCAATTTCATGTCTTTATATCAGTTTCGGTAGCAGCATATCTTGACCTGTCATACGTCAAGCCATAATCCATGAATAATTCTTCTCCTTCGTAAACATCTCGTGAAAGCTCAAATACAACTTCTTGTTTTTCTAAATTTTCAACTGCTCGGACATTACAGCCCCCTAATCCTCTGGTAGGTTCATTAATACGAGTCAGGGTGGTTGGGACACTCTTTTTCACAATATTGCTCATGAAAAAATTAGACAACGGTGTATCATCCGATCCCCCATAGCAAATATCTTGAATTTGACCATTGATATCCGTGGGATCAATTACTTTGCTATTATCAGACAATCTCCATATGTAAGCCTCACATTCAGGATGATTCATCAGTTTATTAATGTTCTTTTGTAGGGGACGGACTACCCCAGGGTAAGCACCTAAAGGAGTCCCTTCTGGGAGACTCTTGCAAATGTACAGGCCTAGGCCAGCGTTTGGGATTTGACTTTGCTTTATTTGTAAACTTGTTTCATCAACCAACAATTTTCCTTGAGGTCGATCAAAGTAGGCAATTAGACCAAAATATGCGACTGCTGCTGAAGATGCTTGTGCTATGAAAGTGGTTGGGTCTATCGAAAATGATTGCACGCCATGTTGAATACTCAACACTATGATAACGAAAAGGAGTGCAAACTTCATGCTCATTATTTGTGCCACTTTCATTTTGTTCTGCCTGAAAACTATTTAAAACGTATGTTAAATACTATTTCAATTCAACACCGTCATAAACTTCCACGTGTCTGAAATGAATATTTAAAAACAAAGTACGGAATAGGCCAAAAGAAGACAGTGGCTTCTGGAATGATGTGTAAGAAGGTCGTGATAGTTATAACATTTCTTTGACAAAGAGTAATTATCATTCAGGAAGGGCTCATTGAATCCAACAAATAATGCGCGAGTATGCTGTCTGCTGACAATTTCAATTGTCTTTTGACTTAAAAATGCAAAAATAAACAAAAATGAAGATGTTCTATCTGTTTCCATGGACTACATATAAAACATGGCATTCAAATTGCTGATGCAACTAAATATTCTTCTTTTTCACATCAAACCACTTTATCCATAATAGATAGCAATAGACCACATGATAGACCCTATAAATCTAACATAATTTTTGCTTGCGAGGTAAGTTCAAAATAGGATAACTTCAGTTCTTGGGAAAAAAGAAAATAAAATCAATGTAGAAAAAAGTTCATACTTTTTCAATCGATTCAAGGCAAATAAATTCAAATGATGTTTTTGTACTAATTATAGACAGTGCAATTGTGGATTTGAGGTTTTTCTTGAAAACGCATTTCTTCCTATGGAACTTCCAAATAATGGCAGGAAGTTTGTTTTTGCCAAAAAAATCTTTCTGCTTCGCTGTATCTTTTAGTAGTCTTATATTCTGATAACTTTTACCAATATATAGTGCAATCCTACGATGTAAACTCGAAAGCTTTAAAAATGAATAAAATCCTGCAGACAACAAAAGCCTCATTGAAAAAGACAGTAAGTATTCTTCAGACAAAACGATGGCATAAACATTTACCTTTTCTGCAGACACGAATGAGCTCTCTCATACAACCACACCCTTGCATGATTCTTCTTTCGCTATTGAGTTTCAGATCATGTGCATGACAACTAACAAAAGTACCTTTCTACCTATTCTCTCATATTATAAGCTTTGAAACGTAAACTTATACCTTACTGATTTGATACATCATGGATAATAAAGATAAAAAAAGTCTAGATGAAACTATAGACAAAGTCGCTGATATGAACGTCTCCGCTGCTGATGATGAAAAATTAAGCACCAAAGACATGGTCAAAGCAATGAAAAATATGGATGGGGCATATGGAAAAAGTGTCATTGGAGCAAGTATTGAAACATTTTCAATGGCCGAAGGAAAAACAAAGAAGGGAGATATTTTCGTTTCAACACTTGAACAAGCTCTTGAGACTACGCGTAAACTTGTGGAGCTAACTGTAGAACAGATCAATGAAAAACAAGCGAAAAAAAAGAAAAAAGATAAAAAAGATCCAGCAGCAAAATGGAAGTTCGAAGCTGTTCCACTCAAAGAATTTGGCAAGACAATGGATGACGTGTACACTTCTTTTTTGCTGTGGGGAGCGAAAGATGCAGAAGACGATGATAAAAAAGTATCCGATTCGGATGAAAAAAAGAAAAAATTTAATGTCTCCAAATCTTATCGAAGGCTTGAGGCTTACGCCGATTGGATGTATGATGCTAAGGATGACTTGATAGAACCAGCATTGGAACCCTCTACATTCAAAGATGCTCACAAAGTATGGGCAATGAAAGGTGAGTTTTTCATTTTTACAAAGGGAACTCCAACAGTTATCAATATTTACTAATATTTACAAAATATATTCATGAATTTTAGCATCCTATGATAAGGAAGGTCACTTCATATGGTGGTTTGATTTATCGTGGATGGACGTAAAAGCTCTTAAAACCCTTCCTGTTGAGGAAAGCTTGCGCTATGTAGTTTGGTACTCTCATTATGTCATGTTTGATGAAAACGCACGAAAGAATGGAGTTATCATTGTCGAGAACATGGATAAGCTTGGTTTCTGGGCTTGTTTTACTCTTATACCACCAAAACTCTCAGCAAAAATGGATCGTTTGACAATTGGTGTGCTCCCTGTTAAGATGAAAAAATTTTATATCACAGCAGCTCCAAGCTGGATGAACATTCTCATGGCTATAATGAGTCCATTCATGTCTAAAAAGATGAAGTCTCGTATGGCTAATATGAAAGATGATTATGATGGTGTAATGGAAGCTCTGGGAGGACCTGAATATACGTATGAAAATTTTGGAGAAACGAAAGGGGGGCTTCTAAAAGATGATGAAGTGTCTGCCAAGTATTTTTCTTAGAGTAAAAGGAAATGTCTTTCGATGGAAAAGCACATAAGGTGATCAAGATTTTTAACCCAAAATTTGCATTGGTAGTTTTGAATCCATCTCCTTTTTTTGCATCTCAACTATTTGATATCGACAAGATCTCAACATTGCACAAGTCAATTTTATTTAATGAATGTCGAATGAGACTATGTGCAAAAAAGTAAAGTAATTTAAGTGTTTGATTGTGATTTGTCCTATTATTGTGCAGAGACGATTAAAAACCTTAAATTCTATCTCCCTCATCAACATTGTCGTCATCATTATCTTGATTTGATTGCTTTTGATGAAAGGAAGGAATATCATCAACAGATGCCTGAAGAACCAAAAATTCTTCTCTACTCTGATCACAACTATTCACACAACTATATACAGATATTGCACCCCAGTTCATCCCGATATTCACATTCGCACCTCTTGAATTTTGGGTTGAGACCTGATTTGAATCCTCTAAAGTTGAAGATGGAATATAGGTTTTATTAACATGTTCATCAACATTCAACACATGAAGTATTGATGGCATCAATTGAAATTCAAACGCACGCCTAGCACCACATACACATGGAGGTATCTCAGGGAGTAATGAAGTTGTTGTTTGTGAGTTAGATTTCTTTTTTTTGCCGCGACTATTTTTTTTGGTTGCTTCTATTTTATTGGTCATTGTCGTTGGTCTGATAATGCAATGATTAGGCCAATCAAAAAGAAAATTAAAAGAATTCAAAATGAAAAAAGCTTACATTTGAAAGTATATTTAGGCATTGGAATAAACAAGAACTTACGCTGCCCATACAGGTTCACCACCATATGCATAACGAACGCTTTGATGAGGCGATCGCTTTAATCTTTCCATGAAAGCAAATAATGCACGTTGATCGGGAGGAAGGCGTTCATATTTTTCACCACCCTTTTTCTTCGAGTTATTTCCTTTCCCATCATATTGCTGCGAAGTTTTGCTGAAATTACTAGCATTTGTTGTGTTTACATTGGAATTTAATTTTAAAAGCTTCATAAGTTCTGGATCCAACTCTTTATCGTCTTCTAGATATCGTGATAACATGGACTGTACGGCATTGTCATTTTCTAAGTCTTCACCATCAAAGTCAGAGTCATCATCATCGGCACACACTTTACGTACAGATGAACTATAGGGTTCATCAAAAAGTTCTAATTCGTATTGAGGGAACGAAGCTGAGCACGTGTATAAATTTCTTGCATTCATATTAATATCCAACTTTTGCTTTGATTCAGAAGCATTCGTGATTCGTTCTATTACGGGATTATTATCATTTGTCTTGTCAATATCTACTTCGCAGGCTGATAACATGGCCTCTAATTCTTGCATTGATTTCATATTTTCATTACCTGCATTTAACTCATCTTTTGCTTCTGTTCCCCAACCCTCTTCATCACCACTATCACCCCATGCACCTGTACCATCTTCATAATCATTGTTATCTCCCCATCCACCTTCATCATCAGTATTCATATGATCTATTTTTATTTTTGTGCCAGTATCATCCCAAGGGTCCTCATCAAAAGTTTCTTCTACCATTTTCTTATTTTCACTTTTCTTTACAATCTTTGATTGCGATCGAATACATCGAAAAACTCCTTTTCCGCTATAAAATTGAACTGTATCATCATTTGTCGCCAGCATTTTATCATCATCATGTCGTTTCTTAAGACATTCGTGGTAGTTACAACCAAATATGTAAAGCGTTCTCTCCAATCCATTAATGGGAGCATTTACCTGGGAAATAAGATACAAAGCTCTATCGCAGACTTCACAGAGAAGTTCCTTTTCTTCCCCAGAAGAATTGCTTTGATTTAATTTATTGCTACTTTTGTTACCAAAAATATTGAACTTGCCAAGAATATCATCATTTGGAAAGAAGGTTGGCTGGCCACCGATGTAACATTTGTTTGAGATGTTTTGGTTGCATCTTTTTGCTTTAGATTTCCGTTTCTTTGACGCTCCTGGTGTTGGTTGCATCAACAAAACAGCTTCTCCATTGTCGTTTTCTTCCTTTCCACCAGACCACATTTTTTGTGATGCGATTTTGAGTCTACCTACGTAGAACGTATTTATATTAGACGTTAGAAAATTCGTCAATCACTGGTGAAGAGCAGGTTTCAGACTTAAATGACATGTTGTTGTATATGATACTAATTTTAATTGTTCTAATGGAAATGTTCTGCGACAGCAGACCCCATAGCTTCAATATAACCCTTCGTTCATATGAAATTAATTTTAATTGTTCCAATGGAATTGTTCTGCGATAGACCTCATAGCTTCTATATTACCCCTCGTTCGTCGTATTAAAATCCATAGAACACAGTTAAAACTTTTGTGTCAATTCAATTCTAACAATCGAGAAGCTGAAAATTATTAAAATTACCAAACATGAATAATCTTTACACCGCATGGTTATAATATTTATTTTATGATAGTTATTTTCGTTGATTTCCAAATTGCAGTTGAAGTAAAAAAATACTATGCATTATCTTTATTAAAAAATCACTGAACGTTTGACCTGAATAACGCACAGTTGGGAAAGTGATCTGGTAAGAATTTAATATGGTATTTGCGACGAAATCGATTTCTATTTGTGAGTTTTTAGCATTTAATTTATTATGTAATCACTGAATTGTTATAATAAACAATGTTGTTACTATTGTTGGAGAAGTTATAATATCTAACCCTAGCAGCCTTGCAATCTAAAAATTTGACAAAAAAATAAAAGAGTGAGAGCTTTTGGTTCGGACAGCTTTAGGCTACCTTTACTCATTCGTGACTGTTCAAAGGAAAAAATATGAAACTTTTGAAGAATAGATTCCTTGGATCAAGTTTTCAAGCGGAAGTGGTAAAATGTGACATCATAGGATTAGGTCACATATCGAGACACGATTGCTGTTGTATTCTCGTAACACCGCTAATTTTTTCGTTAAATGATCTCCTACATAAATCAGGATTGCGCAAATAAAACTCGAGATGATTCCTTTCTAATAAATATGCACAGAAGTGTACCAGACGAGAGCTACGATTAAAAAAATTGTTCTAATCCAATGACGTAATAGCTCATTAGAATTTCAATTGGACTGCATAAATGTGCATAATAGACGATGCCGGCAAGTCAGTTCATCAATCGTGAGCTGTCACAATTGAAGTCATCTTATCCAAAAAATTATTGAGTGGTTTCAAGAAAATACGTGAGCAGTTCTGTCCTACTGCTCATCAAACGCTCCTGCAACTTACGGTAAAACAGTACTTTTGTACTGATGATGCAATATGTATTTTTTAGCTTGTACATATTAAATTTATAAGTACGTATACAACACCGTACAGGTTTTTTTGAATTGTTCTCTTGAGAAAAACATTCTGGGAAATTACAGAGATTCATTCTTTCCACGAATCCAAAGTCGAATCTCAGGTCTTGCATCATTCTCGTGTTTGATCACTTACTGATTTGAGCAATTGACATTTACTTGAGAGTAGAACCAGGAATTTCTCTTAGTGGTGAGAAGATTCACTAGCATACACAAATTTTAAAGAGGTTTTTCAAAAGAAACCAGTCCAAATAGACGAACTAAAGTTACAAACGGTCTAGATTCGCATTGGCTCACGAAGAAGAATCTTGTCGAATTCAAAAAACCTTTCTTTTTCATATCTTTTTCCAAAGATATATAATTTTGAAAATCTCTTCAAAACAAGAAGCATTTAAATTATCCTTGGAAAAGAAAAAATGTGGAAACTTCGTATATCGCATTTGCTAATTTATGTGACTCTTTTTTCGAAAGTGAGTGAATTACAATCACTACGACTTGGGATTGGCATACCGACAAAATGGGCATCAAGACTCATTAGACCTAGATCAAATCCTTCTATTCTTCAAAGAAGAGTAACTTTTTCAACTTATTTATCAAGTAATAAACTACCATCAATGCCATCTAATCGTGTGCAGAAAAGGATGGAGAAGGAATCTATTCGCATAGGTGGAAATTTCAAAAAGAGACGACGGCGCAGAAATAGAAAACTTAAGTTTCGAGAATCACACCTTATGCAAGAGCAAGAAAAGAATCTTCGGGTAAATCGTGCTCTTTCAAAATCAATTGGGAAATTGTTGCGAAAAAAAAAGACCCTTGTAAATACAGATGACTTAGATTTATCCAAGCATGTTAATTCACTTTCCAATGGGATTGGGGAAATAGATGATATGTCAACTTTCGAAAGTTTTACATTCGCTAATGTTTCTTCAATTCTTGAGGAGAATTCAAATATTCCTATTGAAGAAACAAATGTTGTGAGAAATGTGCATGACTTGCGAAAAGCTATTTTACAAGAAGGACTCAAATTAGAGGAAATCGAGCTAGATAGTGTTTATGCCGAAAGTAAATTACCTAAATCGGGCAAAAATTCAGAGGAAGAATCCAACCCAGAAATGACGAAAAATTTAGATAACAGGAAAGATACAGACCTCACAAGTGTCTTGGATCATAAAGTGCTAGAACTTATCAAGAACCGGGTTCAGACCAATTCCAAGCCAGGCAACCGAGCAGATTCATCTACATTAGCACTCAGCATCGAGGGAGGTGGAATGAGGGGAGCAGTAACTGCTGGTATGGCATCAGCAATAGCTACTCTTGGATTGTGTGATGCTTTTGATTCCATCTATGGCTCTTCTGCAGGAAGTGTTGTTGGAGCTTACATGATTTCAAGACAAATGTGTGTGGATGTATACACAGATCTTTTGCCTGTGGCTCGAAAAATCTTCGTTTCCAAGTTGCGTCTAGTATCTTCTCTGATTGTATCAGTCGTTGATAATTTATTAACGACTACATCACTAAGAAACTTTGACTTAATATCTAAACAAACTCCAGCAATGAACATATCGTTTGTTTTGGATGGTATAATGGATACTGAGTCTGGACTGCGACCATTGGACTTTGAAACCTTTCAAAGCAATGATTCAAAACAATGCCTTAGAGTTGTCTCTTCAACTGTAAAAAATGGAAAGATGGAGACAATTTGTTTTGGATCGAAGGAAGGTGACTTTTACAGCAAAGATGACAACGTTGATCCTACAATTTGCTATGATAATGAATCTAGACGTGGTTTATTTGCTTGTCTACAAGCTAGTATGACTGTTCCTGGAGCAACCGGCCCTCCAGTAAACCTAAAGCGAAGAATAGATAACAGCGATGATTTTAATCAGGACAACAAGAAAGATACCATTAGTGCCTCTTTTGACGCATTTTGCTTCGAGCCACTTCCATATCGTTCTGCTGTGGAAGAAGGTGCAACTCATGTGTTGGTCTTGAGATCGCGTTCAGAATGCTGTACAGTAAAAACTAAACCCGGCATGTATGAGAAAACTGTAGCACCAATTTACTTCAAATCTAATGGACACCCTCAAGTGGCCAAATACTTTGAAGCAGGAGGCCAACAATATAGATATTTGGAAGATGTTATGACTTTGGATGATGGGAAAGAAAACGACCACAACTTAAATCCAGAGGGTGTCTTGGTTCCTCCCACCCAAATATTATACGGTTCTCAGCAACATGTCAATAAAGATGCACAAAGAAAAATTAGAGACGCTGCGGAAATAGAACAATGGAAAAGGGCCCATTTACTACCCATTGCGGTGCCTGAACACAAAGGAGAACTAAGTAATCTGGAGAATGGTAAAGACGAAGTACTTCAGGCGGTGCGAGATGGGTTTGCTGCTGCATTTGATATGTTGGCTCCAATAGCTGGTTTGGAATTGGATCCTGAACTCACCGGTGATCGAGTTGCCGAACTTATTTTCCCTAAACGAGAATTACTAGAGAGTATCTTATCTGACCCTTTGATTATAGAAGGTGAAATGATATCTGGTGATACGATAGGAGATTCTGTTGGTGATGAAATCAATCATGAAACCGAATCAAAAATAAGGAAAAGGGACAAATTAAAATCTTGGCTAGAAAAATCCATCTTGAAACGTCCTAGGGCCGCAATAGAAAAGGATTTATCCTTTCTCGAAGACCATTACAAAGGCGAGTTTAGTACAAAGTCACTTCCTAAAAGCATTAAGACCTTGCATCTTGATAAGGATGCACTCAAACAAATTGAGAATGGAATTGCATTTACTGAGGACCAAGTTTTGGAATCGCACCAAAAAGACGCGATCAAATTACTCTCGTGTTTACCTGGAATTCAAGAAGGAAAATTTGCATCTCTTTCTAGTGGATTGCTCTTAGCTGCAGGCACGAAAGTGCTGAATTGAATCAACCAAGACTCTTCAACGGAACTCGTGATATGACATGCGCTAAATTTATTCTGTCATGGCATAGGATTTGCCGACGTTGCAATAACTCCCATATATGAAAGTCTGGTGATTTGTACAAATAGAAAATTTTGACCAAATAATAAGAAATAGTTATCTATTATCTACACCTGAAGAATCCAAGGAAAGTATTGTTCTCTCATACTACTTCTGACAAGATTGGAACAGTGCTAGATCTCTTTATTTTTAACAACAAGTATGCCTTTAGAATTTCTTAGTTAGGTTGTTTACTACACTCATAGAACCTAGCTTTGTTGAATTTCATCATCAACTATAATAGAATTCTTCAATAATGTTTTTGTCTCTACAGATTTTTTTTAAGTAAATCTTATACCTATGGGCATCTTCTCATTGAAAAGTTATGTGATCAGTGTTGATGCAAAGAACAATATTGAGAGCTTAAACTCAGCAATTCCTCTTCGTTTCTTTGATAGTACAATGGTAGAGTTTGTAGCTTCTGTTTTTTTAAATGTTATGCATAACTAGCAGCGTCGTTTCTCATGAACTGGCAAAACTTTGCCACAATTTTGACAGTAGATTGCTTGATACCTTTTTTGATTTAAATCAATATAGTTGAAATATTGTGGATGTATTAAATTTATTCTCATCCAGTACTGTTGTTCTCGTAACTGAGACATACTTTGGTTAGCAATATATACAATAGAACAAAGATGACAAAAGAAATTTGAAAATAAAGTATAGGAACTTTGTACCTAAATTGTTTTCTTATTGAATCGACTATTTGATGAATCACTATACCATCAACAAGCAATAATTTAGTTTAATTATCATCCATTGTTCCATACAAAGCAAATGCTACTTGACTGCCGAATCCTGCTGCAAATCTTATGGCATATCTACATGCATAGGGACCACCTTTGCTTAATTTTAAGTCTCCTAAGTAGTCATCTTTCTCTTTGTAGTTGACAATAGGTGGAACAATTTGCCGGAGCAATACTTCAACTGCCGTCACATCTTCAAAAGATACACCCATGGGATGCCCTGTGAATCCTTTGGTATTCAAAATGAGCATTTTGGACAACAATGCATCGCCAAAAACTGATCTAAGAGCTGAAACCTCGTTTCCTGCGCATGAAGTTGCGGAAGTTGCATGTGTGCCAGTTTCGTGTGAAAAATAGACTCCATGAGTAGCTATTTCTTCCTTACGGATTCCATGAACTAGTTCTATGTCATCAAGGAATCGTTTCAATTCTGAAGCAATATGTTTGCGATCAAGGGCAGCTCCATGATAAGCAGAGTTAGAATATTGAGTTGCGAGTAAACGTGCTTTGCCCTTGATAGCGGGGGATTTCATAGAACGGTTGCTTAGGGAACCTTCTGTTTCCAGGACTAATCCGATTCCACCAGCTCCTAAAAGCATACCAGTACGGCGTTTGTCGAATGGCATAGCAGCATCTTCCACGTTGCCTTTGGTGCTTGCTGCACCAAGGGCACGGAACCCAGATCCCAACCATGGCAATAGAGTATCTCCAGATGCATTATCTCCGGCTATTACTACAACACGTTCTGCACGACCAGATACAAGCATGTCTTGCGCCATTGCTATAGCTTGAGTTGTACCAGCGCACGCAGCATTTGTCTGCGTATTAGGTCCTCTACATCCTGTGAGTTGAGCTAATTGAGAATTTCCAAGTACCAATACCTTAAATAAAAATTTACGTGCAAATTCATAAGGCTTCTCTGTTTTGCTCTCTGTTTCAATGGCTCTAGCATGCAACCTTGCGAAAGCTACCTCGTCATCATCGCTAAGCTTCCTATCTGGATTTGCTCTTATGAATCTATTCCTTAAAGCCGATAACAATCGCGTGGTACCAGCAGCACCAACAGTTTTACTCTGTAGAAATCTCATAACTTCAGCAACGGCAGCATCCATTGCAGGAAAACTACTCGCATAGACAATTCCAGTAGTATCTTTGTACTGTTCTTCCAATACCCACTCTTTGGAGTCATTGCTTCTACCTTTCACCAAACCCGCGTTTTTCAAGGCTTCCATTCCAGCTGCTACAGCAAGTTTTGCTGCTACGTCCATTGTCTCTTCAAGCCCAGTAGGTACACCATATAATTCATTCAAAGAGAAGGGGCCCACCTGAGCTGCGAGTTTGACAATTTGGTCCTCGTTGTTGATTGGGATCTTTTCAACTTTACCTCCTGGCAGTTTTTTTATTTGAACTACGTTCTTATCTAACAAAGCTTGCTTTAAGCTCCCACTAATAGGCTTGATGAGTTGTTCCCCGGCAACCAATTTCATTAAATTATCAGCATGGAATACTGGCCCGTCATTTCCAGGAAGCCCTGCAGAAATACCAGTAATTACACAAGCTACTCTCCCAGAAGTGTCAGATATTTTGTCCAAACCTTCCTTTTTGCCTTCCAAAACAGATAGTTTTCCAGTCACTGGAATGGTGACCTCATCTCGTTTTGCGAGACGAAGAACAATGGGTGGAGCAAGAGTTTCCTCTTTTATAAGCATTTTGGCATCCAAGGGAACTCTTGAATATGTTCTATTCCAGTTTGAATCAATACCATTGAGATAATAGGTTCCGGGAAAAAGACGACCAACTGTTGGATACACTGGTGAGTAAGGTGCTCCTGCTTTGTGCATTCTAGCGCGGGTTTCCAAAGCAAAGTCAAGTTCGGAAGGATGGACTTCTTCACGTGATTCTAATCGTTTTGTTAACGAGAGCGCTTTTGCAATAGAAGAAATTGTGAATCGAGGTGTTGCACCAGAAGGCTCACGCACAGTGAGCCCATACATGGTAGCAATAGCACCACTTCCATAACTAAATACTGTAATTTTCTTTCCAGGTGTTAATTCACCTCGTCTCCCAACCTGGTCAATAAGAGAAGCAATCCCAAAGAAAACACTCGCTGTATATGTATTGCCGATATTTTTGGATGTAAAGTTAGCATCTTCCAACTTTTCTTTGAAAGATGCTGATGACAGTTTTTTCAAAGTACCATCAAGAGCTCTGTCTGCGTATGTTTCTTCAATGGGAATATCCAACCATGCTGCCAAATCATTTTCTGAATTCGAATTTTTCTTTTCCTCTTCTGCATGACTACCTTCTTTGTTTGATGTTTCATGCTTCCTACGCGCATCCAACAAAAATAGTCTTGCATAGGACTTTTGAACGAGTTTATTATAAGGTGAATGAAAAACAAAATAATCAGGAACTGTAGCATTGAATTTCTCCTTGTCTCCGGTTATTTTCTCCATTTTCTGTACAAATCTTTGATAACATCCTTCTAAGGCACGGTAATAACATACTGCAGAAAGTTTACCTTTTGAGGGGAATTGACGAGGTATTCAAATGAGACGACAATTACAAAAACAATAAAATATCCATTGAGTGAAAGAGGCATGCAATTAACTTACCATCAACCGTCGGATACTCAACAGTGTGATCAGGCTTGAAGAAGTCCCACACATTTTCTGCATGTGTAGCTTTCGCCCTGGGATCAAAAACCAAAGGAGCATCTCTTCCAACTAAGACAGCCACGGCTCCTGCACCACAAGTAGGTCTTGCAGGGCCTCTTGCGTAAGCAGCAATATCTCCTGCAACAACAATAGCATATCTCCCATCCCAGCCGTCTGACTCTACCCATGCAAAAGCATTAAGAAGCGCAGAGGTTCCTCCATAACAGGCATTTAATACTGTGGCACCTTCAATATCAAAATTTGGTTTGAACAAATCCATCAGAATAGTTTTTGTAGACTTTGATTTATCAACTAAAGTTTCAGTACCAACTTCCAGTCGTCCAACTTCCTCTGGGGAAATGCCATATCTGGTTATTTTTCGAGGTTATAAGATTGCAAGAAAAAAATTATCAATAAATACAAATTTTTGAAAAAATCACAAAATGAAACAAAAATTTTCATAGAACTCATAATATTTCGCGCATCAAAATAGGAATTACAAATTCGCAAGACGCGAGAAGCTTCAAACCATTGAATCCGATGAAAGTCTTCAAACGTAATTGCAAAGAAAAGAACTCACTTTTCCATCAATGAATGTACGACAGTCAAAGCAAGACTGTTCACATCCTCACAATCTCCACATATTCCCATAGCAGTCTGGCCCAAACCGATTGTATATTTTCCTTTCGAAACTCCAGAATGTTCCTCAAGTTTCTCTTGCGTAATATAGGTCGACGGTGTGTATACTTCCATGGCCAAGATTCCGACGTTCTTATTGTTAATATGTGTCGATGAGCTTCCATTTTCCACATGTGCCAATAGTGAAGAAGATGAAAATTTTCGAGTTGCTTGGGTTGCAATGGCGCCCGCCAAAGCTCCGACAGCCAAGGCACCAACAGAATTTTTAGATGTCATTTTAGTTTTAGTTTTGTGAGAATTGCACAAGCCCTCAATACAATATTTTATGTGTATAGGTATGTAGTTGATTTAGAATGACATATGTACGTAGAATGAAAGCATTAAATTATGGAAATGTACCCATGAGTTTTTGGACAAATACTTTCTGTGTACGCTTACAACATAATTCACTTAAAAGCAAGAATATTATTGTTGCAGCATTTTTTTTATAGTACTATTATTTTGTTTAATTAATTTTATTCTATTCCATGTACAGTCTTAAATACTAAATTGATTAATACTAATGTGTTCACTTAACTAACATACAATTACAGCTACATTAAAATCAATAATAATTTTATTTCTCTAAGTAATTGAGGAAGTAAGATACGAAATCTTGTTATGTACTAGAGGACTACTTAAATTTTCTTACATGAGTACGACTAGCATATTGCACATTGAAAAAGCTTTTCCTGAATTTATTTTCCGTTCATGACTATGATTGAAAAGAATTCCTGTCACAATGCGAAAAATTTACATATCATGGATCAATCGTGCATTCAGTCACTCATTCTTTATTATCACAAGCGAGAGTAAATGAATTCAAAAATACAATCTTTTGGTTGCAAGGGATCTGCAGATGCTTCGCAGTCAATATATATTAATAAAACTATAAGTGAAAAACAGAAAAATAACTTTGTTTTGAATTTCAAGTTGCACTCATAGTGAAATGCCACACTTAATTCTAGAGGCAAAATCTTTAGAAATTAGAAGTAGGATATTTCACTTTGAAATTATATACCTCTCTCTTAAGAGACGGGAACTGCCGAAGCGTATCGCTGACGTCGACATGTAAAACATAGCATACTACCAACTAACCAACGTCATTCTCAAGAGAGTGTAGATATACCCATGATACAGAGCTCACTATAAATAAAGGTATATTTCTCATGAAAGTACATTATTTTGTGGTCCATATAATTGCAAGAATAAGTGCTCATCCTTTTTCCTTGATATGGGATGATTGTTTTTCTTTTATTCCCTCTTTCTTTTTGAGACCAGCTACAAAGTTTTTTTTTCAAGCTGTGAAACATTTGTTTTCATGTTTGTGTGAACAAAAAAAGAGTGACGTAAGTTGATTTTTATGTTTAGTACAAAGTCTACACAGCTTCAAAACTGGATACCTCAGGACGAAATGATTGCGGAGTGAAGGGTAGTTGTCAACTTTACCTTGAACTTATATTGATTACTTGTCTTCTCTCAAGATTATTTCGTGTAAAATCGAAGGAGACAAAATACTTTGCAAATCAAAGCATTGTCACCTTTCTCAAAGCTGTATTTCTAGGAAGAAAATATCTTTATAAGCAGAGAGAAAAATAACTGGCTTTATCACTTTCGAAAGGTTCCTTGCTCCCACAAAGTGTATGAAAATGAAGGTCACAAAAGCAAATAGGCATGGTTTCCGTCCATTGGCTGCTCTAATTGCGCTCTTATTATCATCTTCTACGACAGCTACTCATTCGTTTACATTCAATCCTGCATCGAATACTATATCACCATTACAAAGGCGAAATAATGAACCGTATGGGAAGGTTCCAAAACCACTAAAACGGGCACTTATTATACGAAGTGGAAACAGTATTCCTGCAACTGCTCCTGAACCAGGATTTCTAAGAAAGACTTTCCCAAAATTCCCATGGCATCGTGTTCCTGACTATCTCACTTATGCACGTTGTGTCGCTATTCCAATTTTGATGTATACCTTTTATAACACCCATAATCTACTGAAACATACCAGCATTATTAACTCCTCCTTATTTGCTGCAGCATCCTTCACCGATTGGCTAGATGGCTACTTGGCACGACGTTGGCAAATTTCTACGGATTTTGGTGCTTTTTTGGATCCTGTGGCAGATAAATTAATGGTTTCGACAGCCCTTATCCTTCTATCAGGAAAGTATGGAGCCTTGTTAGCTATACCATCTTGCATTATTTTAGCACGCGAGATTGCAGTTTCGGCGTTGAGAGAATGGATGGCTCAGAAGGGTTTGAGAGATGTGGTGAAAGTAGGATACCAAGGAAAAGTGAAGACAGCTGGAACCATGGTAGCTTTGACTGTATTGCTACTGGAAAAGAAAGGCTTTGTTTGGGATTTAGGTGTTATCATGTTGTATTTATCAGCATTGATAACAGTGACAAGTGGAAGTGTTTATTTCAAGGCTGCTGCTCCTGTGTTCTTTGAAAAGGAAACACCTGAACCATTGAATGAGTCTTGATGGGTACAATCTTTATTCTAATTACGAAAATGATTGAGATTATTCACAATTTAGATAGAATCTAACACAAGTATCAATTTCTTTGTGAGGGAAGAAATAAAGAAATAAAAGTGGTTTTAATGAATCAATAATAGAGTAATCAATCATAGAAAAGATTGGTTGCATATCATTGGAAAGTTCTTTTCATGTTTGAGTCATGAATAAACAAAATTCTACACCAAACTATTTCATAATAAGTTTCTTTATCCAGGAAAAATTTCATGTTAGTGCTTTACTTATTTTACTACTCAACATTCAACATCTTCATATTTTGTGTTTAATTGCATCGTGATTTAGAAAAATGATCAAGAGGCCACAAAATCATGAATAAATACTATTTGGGTAATTTACTCATAACCCATTGAATATTGTTTCTCATGCTGATATTTTCATATTTCAGTAGCTGCAGTGATGACTTCAGATCCATCTACACATGAGGATAATTCGGCCACTTATCCCAGTGTGTCGAAAGCAGTTGGTTTAGATAAATACGAATCTACCGAAAACGCATCAAGCAATGCATGTAAGACTAACACCAGAGCCAGTAAAGAAGCAATTATCACAAAGAAACAGTTCAAAGCATCACATGACGCCTACTCAACAAAGCTCGATAGATTGGAGGATGATGAAGGATACTCCTCATCTTCTTCATTCTCGTCACAATCTTCATACTCATCTAACGATAGTGCAAGTAAATCATCCAATACCGATAACATTGAACGTGCCATACACTTTTTAACACATCCATCTATACTCGATTTACCTAGTCATGAAAAAATCAAATATCTCAAATTGAAAGGTTTGACCAATAGAGAAATTAAATCAGCACAATCAAGACTAGAAAATGTTCACGATGACTATGATAAAGGTGTCGAATTTGATCAAATTTACAACGCAAGAGGGAAAAAGAAACGAAAAACGCGGAAACGAAGGCAGAGAAAAAACAGTCAAGAACATGTGAATGAGTACTCTGGCTTACAGCAAAGCTCGTTTTCAAACGATACAAAGACTCCTATTCAGACTTATCGTCCTAATTCAACTTCAAATCAAATGAATCACCCAGAGGAAGAATTTGAAGATAACCCCATCCTACCTGCTATCACGCTTGGCGGTATGATTGCTGTTACTGGTCTTGCAGCCATACGATGGCTTAATGGAGGCGACTTTGTTTTATTTCCTCCGCCTCAATCGAAATCTCCACCAAATAGTGCAAACGCAATTAATTCAATGCCAGTGTCACACGAAATTGACGTCAAGGAAGTAACTTCAACTATTGATAATGAGCATGAATCCGAAAATCTTATGGTACAAGATGTTACAGAAACTAATTCAAATAATGAAAGCGTCGATCTCCAAAAACCTCAACACCAGTATTCGTATCAGTATGATGAAAGTGATCTATGTGACAATAGAGAATCTAGTTCTGAAGAGTATGCTGATCAGAAACCTTCATCAAGACAACCTACAGAAGCTTTGCAGGAAACTCAAATTCTTGCAAATGAAATCAAAGCGCTTTCCACATCCATACAAGAATTACGCTTATTTCAAGAAAAAAAGAAGTCGGAACGCGCTAGTAAAGACTTGACAAATAGTGCAATGACTTTATTGCAACAAAATCAGGAGACATCTCCTACATCAGATTCAAATATGTATGAAAAACAAAACAAAAATGCACAAGTGAATCTTTCATTGGTTATGGCGTTTGCTGAAATCAAATCAGACATAAACACAATTAAGCAGCATTTATTGGCGCAAAAGGATGAAGGACAAAGGAGCTTTCAAAAAGATATTCTAGATAAGTTAGAAAAAATTATTGAATCTATGAAACAAATAGAACAACAAAGAATGACCACAGAAACAGAAGAAAATAGTCAAGGCACAATGAATCCCAATATTAAGAATGAAGATGGTTTTACACAAAAGAAATCGAATTGGAATACGACTGAGCCAGTTGTAAAGAACGAAGAAACTCCAACTAAAAATTATCTTTCCATTTCTCCTTTAGAAGTTCATGAAAATGACTCGCAAATAGATTCTGATTCGAAGGGACAAGTATCTTTAACCCTTGAACAAGCTCTACACAAAATTCAAGCGTATAATGATAGTGCCACGCTTCAATCTGGTGCACCAATGCTTCGTTTATATACTTTGAACTTATCAAAAAATCCGATGGTGCCTAGATATCGAAAAATTTACACCACTAATGCGAGTTTCCAAAATAAGGTTCAAAAACTTGTTGGAGCTATGGATTTGCTCCAAAGTGTAGGTTTTATAGAAAATGACAACATTTTAGAATGGAAACCGGAACTTCTTTCGCAAGCAGAAGATACAGACCAAATTGAATCCACGCCGACTGCGCTGAATGCTAGCAAGATTGAATACGCAACATCTATGATGAAAGCTGCAGCCAGTGGCATACAAAAAATACTCTCCGATCTGAGTAGCAACAGAATGGACAATGAAAGCACTCAAAATCAAATTATGTCATCACCTTCAATATCTACATTGAATAGCAACAATCTTAGTAATACTTCGTTCCAGACTCCTGATACAAAGGTAGACTTACTTACATCTCCTCCATTGATGAAGAAAACAGAGGGCTTGGAGGATATTGTCAGTGATATACCAAGACCTCTAAATTTTGACGAAGATGATATTGTATCTCCTGAACCTATTCTTGAATATCAGGAAGTCAATGATCATGTCGAATGACAACAGTATCAAAGAAACAGAGAATAAGTTTCGCATCAAGCTTCAAGAGTATATAATGGATAGGTTAATTATAAGAAGTGAATTTAAGGTAAAGGTAATTCCTTGCTATTTTTCATTAGGCTTTGTCTGTCATCCGTTCGTTCACATAACTTTTATTTCCTTATCATGAAGAATTTGTCCTCTTGTATCCAAAGTAAAAAACTTTCTTGCTGGGAGGCATTCAAAACAGAAGCACTTGCTGCAAGAATGAACATTTCAGTTTAGGTCTCAAATCAGTTAATCGATTAATGCAACTCATATTTTTCTATCTTTTTGTTGGCCCTTCTCTTTAATATTAATGCACAAACAAAAAAGTAGATTCATGATTCACTTGAATAGGTCTCACTTCTTAGCAAATATACCTCTTGTAAAGTCACCGAATCGATAGCCTTCTTGTTGATTAGCCCCTCTTGACTTCTTGCCTCTGGCTACTAATCCACGAGTGAAATCACCAAACTCGTAGTCACTCCTTCCTTCGGACTGTTTCAATTTAGCTGCTGCATCGGAAACCGTCTTAGTACCTTGCCTCGCAGAAACAGAACCTACATAGGCACCAGCGAGCGCTCCAAGAGGTCCAGCTATGGCTCCAGCAGCAGCACCGACAACAACGCCACTACTTCCTGCATATTCATACTTTTTTTCGGAAATATGTTCGTTCACAGATTCCCGTACTGACAATGGCTCTTTGTCGCTGTCGCTAGTTCCAAATTCAGCGATCGAGCTGCTAGCTGAAATATCTTGCCTTCTTGCCTCTCTGTTCCCTTGGGCGTAATTCGCTCCTGCTACTCCTGCGTAAAATCCTACCGGTCCAAAGAGGCAGGCACCGGCTGTTCCTGTAATAATGGCTTCACTGTGTTTACGTCCGAACTTTCCTCCCATATACGAGCCTGCCAGAAAACCGAGCGGGCCTAGTAGAACTGACCCAGCTGTAGCCCCCAAAATTGACGTTGGGACGCTGACCATGTCTGCAACAACATCCTTACTACTGGTGACTATTTCATCAGATTTGCCATGCATCGTTCTGAGAATGGCACAGCAATAGTACGAGAAGAGAACCCGAAGGGTGCATGTAAGTGTGCCCTCACATGGGGGAAATATGATAGGAGCATGATTATTATCAATTACGAGTGTAAATGTTTGCACTATTGCACTAGGGACCAGAACATCATCGTTTTCCGACTGATCCTCAGAAACTTCTGTTCTATGCTTGTTTACTCTATCAGAATCTTCATTTTCATTCCACCCTGGTCCAGCAAACTCGCGGAGAAAGTCCATCAACAGCTCCCTGTCTGCCCAAGTGTTTATTTTGACACCTCCGTCAATGGTGACATCCAGATCTCGAAGCATAGTCGCACCACTTTCTATACTAGATACCATAGTGGCTCTGAGAGTGACATCATGAGCCACCAACAGGGACTCACAGGGAATATTTGATCCAGAAAACTTCGAACCTCTAGTAAGTCCAATCTCGCTGGCGTGGACATATATCTTATTTTTTCCGTTGTCCCTTCTGCCTTCGTATCGGTAGATTTCGTTCTTCGTAAAGATGCCATCGTCAGAGAGTATGACAGCAAAGAGTCCTGGCAGCAACTCGTACTGTTGGCTCGCTGAATCGCCACCGATGTGTTCGAAATCCTCCATCGTCTCAAATTCGAATCAATTTCTTTCTTGAAGATTGGGAACAGAATTAATTATAGCTCTATGCAGTATTGTTAGGTCCTTTCACAAAAACTGTCATTTGAAGTTCCCTAAGTGTTGATTTCTTTCACGACTGAATTGGTTTTTCTAACATGACTGAATGGAGCTACGGTATAGTACTGTACATAAGAAATACTTTTCTATTCTACCTATTTGAATTTAGGGCGTGTCTATTCTAGTTTCGTATTTATTACGTAGAACCATAAAACCGTAATGATGGTTTTACGATACAAATTAAGTACCTGTCTATTCACATCAACACAAAATCATACTTCTTTCTTTTTTTACATAAATTTAATATATTTTGGTAATGAGAGTTTCAAACATCAATCTGGTCTTCAATACCTGTCTATTCACATCAACACAAAATCATACTTCTTTATCTTTTGACATAAATTTAATATATTTTGGTAATGAGAGTTTCAAACATCAATCTGGTCTTCAATACCTGTCTATTCACATCAACACAAAATCATACTTCTTTATTTTTTTACATAAATTTAAGATATTTTGGTAATGAGAGTTTCAAACATCAATCTGGTCTTCAATACCTGTCTATTCACATCAACACAAAATCATACTTCTTTATCTTTTGACATAAATTTAAGATATTTTGGTAATGAGAGTTTCAAACATCAATCTGGTCTTCAATACCTGTCTATTCACATCAACACAAAATCATACTTCTTTATCTTTTGACATAAATTTAATTTTCGTCTTCCCAAAATAAAATATTTTCGTCATGAGATCCAAACTGATCTTCAACATAGCAGTTGCTCATTACCAACTGAAGCGAATCTCAAAATTGAAGCGTACAAAAAAGCCTTCTGTCAGAAGAGACTGTCCAACAATAATCCGCCAACGCAAAAGTGTACGACAAGTTTACAACGAGATAGGTAGAACCATGTTTCGTCGTTCTTATCGAATGCATATAGAAACTTTTTACAAATTGTATGAAATTATCAAGCCTTCTCTCACCAAAATTTGTGGATATACTTATCCTTTGAAAACTAATGTGCCCAATGGAAGAATTCACCCAACAGTTAGGCTTGCTTGTTTCATTCGCATATGTGCAGGAGGAAATCCTCTTGACTTAACTCTCATCTATGGCATTTCTAAAACAGAAGTTCATTACAGCCTGAATTATGTTATTGATGCTGTAAATGAGACCGATGCTTTAAAGATAATATTTCCAGACACTTTTGAAAAGCAAAGAAAGATAGCAGAAGGGTTTCAAAAATTATCATCTGCACGAATTTCAACCTGCTGTGGAGCAATTGATGGAATACTAGTATGGATAGAAAAACCTACTGTAAAGCAGTGTGAGACCGTTGGATATGAATCTCAAGAATTTTTCTGTGGCAGAAAGAAAAAGTTTGGTTTAAATATGCAGGCAACATGCGATCATAAAAAAAGATTCACAAATGTGTCAATCAAGTATCCTGCATCTACATCAGACTTTCTTGCATTTGAGACATCAGATTTTTGTACCAAATTAGACGAAGATGGTTTTTTGGCCCCAGAATTGTGTTTATTTGGAGATAATGCATATGTCTCTCGTCGATCCATGGCAATCCCCTACCAGAATGTCCCCATAGACCATCCGAAGGATCACTACAATTTTTATCAATCTCAATTGAGAATAACAATTGAGTGTACATTTGGTATATTAGTGGCCCGATGGGGAATTCTTAGGAGGCCAATATCTAATAAATTCTCTATGAAAAAAGTAGGATCGTTGGTTTTCGCATTATGTAAGATACATAATTTTTTGATTGATTCTTTTATTGATGAGGATCAGGTCCCCCCATCAACTGCTGAAGATGATTACTACAACATGTTGAATGGGGGGATGGATGTATCAAATTTGCATAATTCAGATAGTCTCGGTCACCATTTTGAAGATGACCCATTAAGAAATTTTCGACGTGAAGACACACAAGGACAAGAATACCCTCGTGAAAAAATTTTTCGTTATATACGTGAGCTGGATTATCGAAGACCATAACATAATTTGATTAATATGATCAAATCTGTCGAGAGCAATCACTTTTGAAAGATACAACGAATAACATGTCATTGCAGATCATATTAAACTAATTCTTATTCTGTTTTATTTTTATCTCGTTAATACTTCATCATGACAAATCCTAAAAGTTTTCATGAAGGTTATACTTCTGCCTCGGCCTCTACCACTACCACCTCAACATCTGAAAATGAGGACACGAGTGGAAATGGGGATGGTACTGCAGTAAATTATGATTCATCTATTTCCAGTGGTGAACGGGAAATGATAGATACCAATGATAGACATTTTTTCTTGCATGGCAGGTCGCCGGCTGTTCTCTACCTTTGGAAGAAAGCCAATGAGCACTTGTTGAGCACTGTATGCTAGCAGCTGAATGATGAAGCTGGTTTTGATTCGGAAGTTGATACTGCTGTCTTGACTTTTTCATTAAGAAAAGATAAGAAGAGAAAAATGGACAGCAAGAAGAGTGATGAGGAGAATAGAGTTCATTCTTTTCCTTTGTGTCTCAGGAAGAGCTCGTCTCAAAGAAGAAGCATGTGAATTTTTTTAGGTACGGATGTATATTATACCAATGAAAAGAATTATCCATAATATAATCGAGAAAGTAATGTACATATAAGCTTTGTGTCGATAGATACTGTCAACATTGATTGTTTCATTTGTAGCTATGCATAATGCCATGTTTCCATTTTGATTAAGTCTAAATAGATAAGAAAATCGATTTAGTGTGCTGACTTCCAGTAGAATTGCAGATGTGAAAGATGTATTTCTCTTTCATGTAATTTTTTATAATAAAGAACTAAGTCCTCCTATATGCAATCTTTTCATCTTGATGTTTTCGGAGCTCTCAAAATTAAAATGAAAAAAGCTTCATAAAATTGCTGATAGCTATGACAATCAACAGTTATTGATGGAAGTGAAAATGCATCAGTTTCATTCAAAAAACTATGCACCATCTGACATAGTACGCGTTGCTCAAAGTAAGCGAAGCTAAATCAATTTGAAGATCAATTCTAATTTTACAATAGCCATTGCACAAATCACTCCTTTCCATTCATAATCATAGAAGCATTCATATATTTACTCTTAACGTGCTATATCGTAAAAAAGTCGTTAGTTATGGAGAAGATCAGTTATTTTCATAAAAAAAGAGAATAATTCTTCCTCACCCATAGTGTTGAAAATAAAATTAATCACTATTTTTTTGTGTTTACCGCACACAATCCTATCTTGTCTTGTCACATCATAGATTTCAGTCTCATGAAGAGAAAGAAGCTTCCTGATAATCGGCACTGATTTTGGAACTCATTTTTTGACTGAGAATACAATACATATCTGTAGATTTCCGATGAACGAAAAATTCGTAAATAAGACTGTTGTCAAGTCGCAAAGAATAGAAAAAAAGATAGAAACTAATTCGTAATGATTGTTTCGTAGCAAAGCCTAATTATATTATTCAAGAACGAATGAACTATTCATGGATGCAGTTATCCAATGCGTTTCAAAAATTGGTTGGCGTCAGAAACAAGATGCTCGACATAATCACGGAAGTAAAAATGTTATTGTCTTCATATGAAAATTCCGCAATACTCCGACTTCTATGTCTACGCAAGAACGACTCACCGCAAATATCGAATATTACATTGCTAGAATCATGTCTTTATTGTCCAACACGAATTGAGAACGATGTGTGGCGTTTCAATCAAAATATGGTACTATACCGTAAAGAAGAAAAATTCGTAATTCAGTAGTGTACTTCAACCAAGACTATTTTCATCCAAGAATGACTAAAAGTTTTTTAAATGTTATTCTTACTTTCTGAAATATTTTTCCAAAACAATAAAAGGAGCGTGTCAATGATGACTCTATGAATCAAAACAGATACTTATGTTTCTAACATTTTTGAAATAACGGGAATGAAATAGTCGGAGTATATTAGGTAATATATAATTAATTAATAGCTTCAGCTCGGTACAAGACTTAATTTATGACGTTACAGCAATTATGTCAAAAATGTAACGTACTACGATAATTTTATTTCAAAAAGTCTAAAAATGTGTCTTGGTTGCTGGTCATTAATATATTGATTCGAAAAATTCTTTGGGTAAATACGACAACGACAAGATACATAATGAACCTGAACTTACATCAAAGACAAGTTCCAGTAAAAGCACTACCATGTATCTATCAAAACCACGCAAACATGACTTTCTCATCCTTTGCTTCGTTTTCTAATCATAAAACGAATTTACTCAAAAAAAGAAAAACGCATGATTATCAGCTCGAACAGCAAATTTCTCCTCCTGGCTTTGGCCTTCCTTTCTCTTTTTACTAGCACGAATGCCCATGGCTTTGTCAAAACACCTAGATCCAGAAATTGGGTGGCTGAGGAGGTATGCTTCATCCGAATAATGCATGTATATATATATATATTCAAATCCATCATTTCTTTTAATAAAACAAATCTCACCTTCTGATCTACTTGTTTTAGGACGGAGTTTGGTGGGGAGGATCTGACGATCTTCCTGAAAAAGAAAACTGCGCCTCTTGTGGCA
>Ga0209092_10000308_pt1 | contig 47329 bp, 25 predicted proteins | sample FraStrMetagenome_FD_187446 | JGI IMG/M metagenome (GOLD analysis project Ga0209092, IMG submission 187446) | Marine eukaryotic phytoplankton communities from Arctic Ocean - Fram Strait ARC3M Metagenome (SPAdes) (version 2) | ecosystem: Environmental > Aquatic > Marine > Oceanic | place: Fram...
CTGACGTCAGACATAAATTCAAACTGAGGCTTAAAATTTTCCTCACTTTAGGAGTAAGGGGGGTATTGTAAATAAGTACCTCCTTATACGTATACGTAAAATAAACCCACAATTATTGAATCTATAGAAGGGATGACCTCCCGACTGATCCTAGAGTGATGATAACGCCGGTTATGCACGCGACGGTGAACCATTCGTACGAATGGAGGGTTGGAAATCCTAGTAGGGCGTGAAGACTGGCCATACACCTAAGTGTGATTCCCGTAGTAACACGTTAAAAACTATAACATACAAACAACAACAACAACAACAACAACAACAACAACATACGTTGAATGCAAAGTTGATACAATTATTGATTTTAGTAATATCTTATGTAAGTAATTATTAGTCTGTTCACGTATGTGAATTTGTTTTAGTGATTATCAGAGGCGTACGTAAAAATTGTTGGTGTGATGAGATATTTTTGATTTAATTTAATGAGGTCACAGAAAGAAATGTAAACGTCAACGTATGAACGTGTGTATGTACATGTAGTACATCTTTTTTACGTGTATAATGTCTAAATAGTAATTGGTTTATATGCAACTAAATCATTGGTACATTTACATCTAACTAAAAAAGATGATTAGATAGAACAAAATTCTATTTAAAACACCATTTCACCCTATTAGGGACTATTTTTATACAAAGCTCAATATATTTCAATGTTCATGAATGTTACCATGTGATTCATCCATCAACATACTCATTTTGTGTAGAATCCTACCTTAAAAAAAGGGGAAAATAAGGACCATTCAGTAATATAACCATTTCATGGAAGGGGCATTGCACCCGCCCTGGTCAGGGGGGCCCACAGCCGATCATTATACGAAAGATATTGGTTGAGCGTACATTGGTGTGCCTGCAATAAGGATGCGAAAATTGAATTCAATGTTTGATATGTTTGTCCTGACTTGTTTGTTTGGATGATGATTGTGCGGATTGACCCTATTTGCCCCATTTGGTACCACAAAATATAGTCTACGACGGAGTATGAGAGAATGTCAGAGTTTCTACGTAAGTGGTCTCGGACTGTACGCACTATTAGGGATAACTAAAAATTCTCTCGCAGGACGTGAAACGATTTCGGCCGTAGAGCCCTGTTAATTTAAACACGTGAAAATAAGCATATGCTACTACTACCACTACTAACGAAAAGTGACAAACATATCAGATCTAACTAACTAAATGTGTAACACGTAAAATATGACATACCTTAACTTAACTTAACTTAACTTAACTAACTAACTTACTAACGAAAAATTACTTCAAATATAGAGATTGCAACTCTCTATTAATTTTACATGAATTATTTTGCAACGAGCATAACGCATTCCTTTAATTTGTATGGAAGGTATTTAGTATATGTGAATCGATTTTTTAGAATTTATTTTTTTAAGTAAATAGAACCGTTGGCTTCGGATACCTAGTAAAACTGACTTCCTCCATGTTTAATAGACTCCCACTTCCTTATTTAAAGTGTGAGTCCTCATAGTACATTTTCGATTGGAGATATCAACGGTCGTTTTCTTTTCAATTTTCTTGTGTTCATACGGAAACTCCATTTGTGTGGGTCTTCTTAACGAATCTTTTTTGTTTATTAAAGGAAGCCAACAGAGAAAACTCTTAATCAGAATATATATTCCACCTATGTATTTATAAAAATTGCTAACGTACTTAAGATTATTATATTTACGGTGCAAATTTGAAAGTCAAGTCACAACTGTTTAAATAAGAAGAAAGGAACAATATTTTACTGGTACAAGTTGAAATATAATGTTGGAAAACTCCTTATCTCATCTTTTGTTACTTCTTTACATCAAACATTATTGCATTCACTCTTATATTCGAAAAAATACTCCAATTTAAGAATTGATACTGACAATAAAGTAACACCAATTTTGAAGCTGTGAGTGCACTTCAACACAAAACGGAAAACTGAATATTGCCTTTCTTTCAAAGAATAGGACAAAGGAGTACAAAGCCTGGAAAGTGATTCAAATTGAAATAAATTTTGATAAATAACTTGGTTACAGGTAAGTCTCATGTCTCATTCATCCGACACTTTAATATTAAGACTTACTCAAACTTTTGAATTATAATTTTAGATATAATGGCATCAAACCCCCAATCTCTTCAAAGCGCCGTCTCAAATAGTTCCATGAAACAAATTGGATCTCAAGGCATTGAAGGTGGAGAAGCTCATGGAAATACTTCTTTGGGTAAATCATCCTCTACATCTCTAAAAAAGATAAAGAATAAGGAAAAATTGAATCATCCAGGAAATTCTATGCATGGTATCGAAACGAGTCAAAATCGTAATGAACGTCACACAGATGATCCGTACACGTTTGGTCAAGGACCTGGGTTTCAGCAAAGGCAATTTTCTAAACTACACTATGGGCAAGAAAGGATTCAATCCGGAAGTGACGGTCAATCATATCACCATCCCTATCATCATCCCATGGCTCCACCTCATGGCAATCATTATAGAGGTCGTCAAAATGGCCATCTAGTTGGCGACAACGGAGAACGAGGTCCACACACTGTTAATCATAGGCAGCATGGAAGATTTCCTCCACCACCATATACTAGTGGACATAGTGCAAGACACCCATATCACCCCGGTGCACAAAATTCTTCTTCCGCGCAATACTACAATTATGATGGGAGATCATTTTCTGGGGAGATGCCGGATCGAGGGCACCCATCCGATATGCATTCTCGTCATGTGCGTGCTCATCATCCTCGTCCTTGTCCTACTGATCGCCATCCTAACCAATACAGACATCCTACAAATAACTTCAATAACGGCCCTGGTCATGGATATCGACAGCCTGATAACAGGAATATGAAATCATCCTTCACTAATGTGGAAGACAATACTAATTATGGTTCCAATGCAGACAAGCCTCCATCTACATCATATTATCATCAACATTATAGTAATCCCAATTCATTTCCAATCGAAAATCAAAGACCTTATTCATCGCGAGCTATTGAAGAAAATACTCATTCTGCATTTTCTCGATCATCCAATGAAAGGTCAATAAGCAATGCGGGAAATTTTGCAAGAACAGTGTCATCGTCTTTTGAGGGAGGAGCATCTCATAGTAATAATTTGAGCGCTTCTTCTTCGTCTCAGTTTCCAAAAAAGAATAACATTACAAATTCTAATTCAAACCCTGCTTTCACCAAGGATGTGGCTATACATACGAAACAGTACAATGACTCTCAACCACGACAAGATGTAGGTGAACAGAATCAGCATAACTTAAAATTATCATTGAGGGAACGAGAAGCTAATAGCTCTCCGAACGCGGGATCAGACTCAAGTTGGTTTCAATTAAATAAGGTTGCTAGTCTTGATCATTCCGAGTTCGAGAAAAGAAATGGTAAGTTTTGCTAGGACTGATTCAATTTTATACACATTATTTGATTGAGATTTAGAAACTTTCCAAATCTCACAATGATGATTCTTCAGGTCAGGGAATAGATTTACCTTTAAATCTTCAAGGAAATGAAGGTAATCTGGGAAGTTTAGCATCTCTTTCAAGTGTTGCAAGTATCCAAGAACAATTGCCGGTAGAAACAACGGCTTCGCTGAAGTTGAAGATTACAAAACCTCACATGAATCAATCTGGGGATGGAATTAGTTGCTCATCAAGTCAATTTAATGAAACGCGGGAAAAAGAAGAAAGCAATATAGAATCAAGAAGAAAGAAATCTTCTTCAAGTGATTGTGCTGAAAATAAGCTTCAAGTTGACAAAGAGGAACGAAATCCAAATGAAAGCAGCAAATATGATGTAGGCAAGGAGAGCAACGAAGAAAGTTTACGAATCGAAGGATCATCACCATCATGTAGAGATAATTCTAAGCATGAGTCTAATTCCAGCCCTACACCTCAGTTCAAAGATAGTGATAGTCCGGTGAATCTACCTTCTCTTGATTCAAGTAGTTTACTTCCCGTGCCTATGGATACGAAGCTCGAGATTATTAAATTCACAGATGAAAAGGAAACTCAAGAAGAAAACGTAAGAAATAACAAAGAATCCTTGAAAAAAAGAAAGATGGAACAACCTAAACCTAAATATCCAAAAGTACAAAAGCACGTTGCGGATGAAATATCTGAACAGAAAAAAGCGCATCCTCCTCTTTCTAAGAAAGGAAGCTTTTCCACTGTCCAGTCAGGCATTAGCAGCTTCTCTGCACCTACCTCGTTATCCAAAAACATGTCTTCGGACCCTCGCGACTCCCGTGATACAGGATCTATTAAAGGGTTTCCTCCTATTTTAAGTCATAGACCAGGGTCTTCTTGCTCAGGCTCAATAACAGTTGGGGCTCCTCTTAGCCACGAGCGCAATCCATCAACGGGGGGTGGGCTTGGCTTAGGAAGTATAATGATGACATCGTCAATGCCTTCTTGGGACATTCAGAATCAGGATTCATTCACTAGTGCACTAAATACAGTTGAAAGTGGAGGAAGTTCAGGTGAACGCATGGGTCCCTTAACCACTGGAAGTATAAGTAACAAATCTGGTAATAGCAATGCTGGACTTCCACTTCTATCTTCGTTTAGTTTCTCGAATGATTATAACATGTTAGGAGGTACCTCAGGTTATGCCCCCCCTCCACCGTTGTCCATTTCTAGTAGCGGAGATAGCACAATTATTGAGCCGCAACCTAAGAGGCACAAAGGACCATCTCCGTATCTTCATGGCCCGTCTCAAGTATCTAGAGAGATGCCCCAAGAATCTAGAAATCAGTCTTTTGATTCATATGGGCAGAATAATGGAGCCGGCAATCTACCCAGCCAACATTCGCACAATGCAACAAGACGTAATAATAATACGATGGAGGGGAGAAATCGCTTGCATGAAAGTGCAGGTAGTCGTCAAGACATTCAACTTCCCTACAGCCACCCCCCTCATGAACACAGTCATTATCCTCAACCCAGTCATCAGAGAGACGGTGGCCATGAAGAGAGAACTGGAATTGGTGGTAGCTTTGGTGGTCCACAACCTCCTCATAATCTAAATAACCGCCCCCCTCATCCCCATTACGCGACACCACAATCTAGTAGAGTTAGCAAGACATCACCACCATGGGGAGGTCCTCCAAGCTCCCATCATTACCCACCTCGTACTTCGTCTCATATGCCGCATTGGCCAGTTCATTCTCATTCATTCGGATCCTCTGCTTCTTCACAACATCACTACGGTCGACATCCATATCCCCATCGTCCAAATTCTCCTCCTAGATATCCGCAACGTAGACCGCATCCTGTAGCAGATGAATTTCAGCCTCCTCCACGCGATTTCATGCATCACAGTAAGCCCCCTCCTGCTGTTTTCATTGTATCGAATCCAAATCATAGGCATCTTAATGACTCTTCTATGCGAGTCGGGAACAATATGAAAGGAGTTTACAACTGGACTAAGGATGATGATGCGAGACTTACTGAAGTAATGAAAAAGTATCGGAATCCTAAAGATTGGGAACCAATTGCTAAAGAGCATGGTCGTGGAAAAAGGTAGGTGTACTGATAGGATAAAAAAATTGATATCATATTTCATCTTTGTTTTTAACCAATTTTTTTCTCGTAAATAAAGTCCAAAAGAGTGCCATGAAAGATGGATTCGCTACTTGAAACCTGGAGTGCGAAAAGGACAATGGCAAGATCACGAAGACGCAATCGTGGTAGAAGCTGTCACGACATCTTCTGAACAACCTTTTACGCGATGGTCAGATTTAGCTCAAAGACTACCAGGTCGAGTTGGTAAACAAATACGCGACCGCTGGGTCAATCACTTAAACCCAGCAATCAATCACTTGCCGTTCACAAGAGAAGATGTAAGTATGCCCAATTTTCGATAGAAACAAACTAATATATTTGTATGTTACTAACACAGTTTTTCTTCAATCATTGACATCGGATTTTTTCAGGACTTACTGTTATTTAAGGGACACGAAGATCTTGGTAAAAGATGGGTTGAGATAAGTACAAAATATTTCAATTCAACTCGATCAGAAAACCACATAAAAAATAGATGGTATAGTGCTTCATTTAAAAAATTTATTGCAAATGAATATGGACCAGATGCATACATAGGTGGAAACTCAAGTAAAAATAAGAAGAAAAAAGATGAAGCAACAATCGATAAGAAGGATAGAGTCGAGACGGGAAAAATTGAAAAAGTTCTTTCTTCAAATCAAATACTTGCTGGCGCACAGAAGGAGTGAGAGTTAAACGTCAACTTTGCAAGGAGTAATAAGTTTGTTTTTAATTATTTAATTTATGTTAGTATGATGAGAAAAAGATTGCTTTACACTCAGTTTTTTATTTTGTCTGACTCTGCTTTTTGAATTCAATCCATACCTACTAATTTATGTCTTGTTCTCTTATTTGAATCGCATCATTTTTGGAACTTGAGCTTGTTTCTTCTTTACAAATACAAAAGACAAAAATCTTGAAATGATAATTACCATTATGTAGTTCATTAGCAATCGAGGTCTTACTGTGCTTGATAACATGGTAGGAAAATGGAATTGATTGTTGTGATTACGTAAAGAAAAAGTCAAAACTATTACAAAAATCATATAAAAAAGTACACAACTTACGTCTAGAACAGCAAACACACGATCTTTTCTGCAAAAACTTATCCCAAAGAAAACACTTTAGGCATCAAATCATCTTGCTCATCCAATCAAAGAAAAGATGGCTGTTTTGACGACACTTCTCATTTGTCTGCAATTTCGCTCTGTTCTCTCGTTGGTTTCAACGCAAATCAAGCCTCTCGACATGAAAACATTTCCAATTCAATCATTTTTGCCGTCCATTCCTTCAAAGAAATTTACAACAGCGCTAAACTTTCAAGAGAGAAATGAAAAACCCAAATATTCATTACCTCGACAACCTCTTTTTCGTCAGCACAAATTTGCTGCATCATCGCTGTACCAAGTTGGAGATGAAAACAATGATATTCAAGAGTCACCTTCTGTGCCTGCGACAGAAAAATGGAGAACATTGAAAAAGGTATTCGTTGCTATGCTCTCATCTTTACTTATATTTAAGTATCGTGATTCTTTAGTCATTCTGGCGCAAACTTTGGACGTATCAAACATGAAATCTTGGATGATAGGAAAATTAGATGATTTGAGTAGTCTTGGCATAAAAGGATTGTTGGTGTACTCATTTGTGGTAAGAAAATTTGAACTTGAAGTATTACATCATACGCTGTCATCATTCAAAACTATATTTTCTGTATGAATTTCGCTTTATGCCCAATCACAGTTTGCCTTGTGGGAAATTTTCGTTGGTATTACTACACCGGTCGAAACAGCTGCGGGAATGGCTTTTGGTGTCAAGCAAGGAATAATAGCCAGTGCATTTGGTAAAATAGGGGGAGCAATAATCGCATTTCTGATTGGAAAGTACGCGCTTCATGATTTTGTGCGAAGAAAGCTAGAGGGCAACGAAATGATGAGTCTCGTTGAAAATTCAATTGAAAATAACCCTATTGGAGTAGCACTCATTTGGCGGTTTTCTTTCTTGCCAGAATTCATGAAAAATTTCGGATTGGCTCTTCTACCATTGAAAACTACTCATTTTATGACAGCAGTTTTCCTCCATGGATTCCCATTCACCTGCCTATGGACATGCCTTGGCGCAGAAGCTGGGAAATTAGCCCGAGGAGTTGTATCTACTCCGTCCCAAACATTAAAAATAATGGTTGGGGGCGTTTATATTCTAGGTGAGAATAGAATGCATGTCCTAAAATCTTCCATAATTGTAAATAGAGCTAACTATTTAGTTTTCTTCATCTCAGGTTTTTTTGTATCACCCGCACTCGTTGGTGCTTGGATCAAAAGTTTACAGAAGAAGCAGCAAAATATGAAAAAGAAGAGCACATAGTTTTTAAAATTTATATCCGCTGTTTTTTATTTGTAAATGCTATTTTAAATCTTTGTTTCTACATGAAGTTGCCATAAAGTGCATTCTTTCTGTGGCATCTATTTGATATTTTCAATCTGTCCACGGAGAGATCTCACAATTCTTTTGCATGCAACTTGATCTTGTATACAGCCAATACCCTGTAGGAAAAAAAATTGAAAGTTAGAAATGAATCCGACATACAAAAAGAATTACATGTCCTCTTACCGTTTGATCGATATTTAATTCATCTAAAATTAATTGCAATGCAACAGCAAAATCATTAATTATTTTTTTCGTCAAATTTGAGCTTTTGCCATTCGAAGACTTCATTTGTGCATGTAGCGACCTTAGATACAAAAGAGAAATAATGAGCATCATTTGCGCACACTCTCCCAGTATTGGTCCCAGTGTTGAGAGGGCATCGAATTCAACTAATTTTACATGCTGTGCTTGATTAGCTGGAACCGTTGCTTCGGCAGGAGTAGGCGACGATACTAAATGCTTGTGAATTACCTTTTAAAGAAAAAAGTGTGAGAGATATCTAAAACAGTAAACGTGAAAGAAGAAATGTTGGTCTTACATTCGCTGTATCAGCACATCGATACAGTCCTTTTACGAACAAAATAGAGTCAAGAGAAATTGTGATTTTGCTTGAATACATAATCCTGTTCTTAAGAAATGACAAAGCGTCAATGAGTGACGATCCTGCTGAAATGGAATGTTGATACTTTTCATCAGTCCATGGGTTCCCATTCGTCCCAAAGGATGTATTAAACAAGGTGCTACCAGATAGCGAAAAATGGCTTGTCGAGAGTGGATCTGGAAGACGAATCGCCAAATTATGATCCATTTCAGGTAAACGGTCCCACCAACTAAATTTACTTGATCTAACACTTTGCTGCATTGTTTCTAGTCTAGAATGTTCCAAGTCTGTTAGTTTTGTAGGAAGAGGCGCGAGAAACTGCGTTGGTAATGGATGTGAAGAAATATGTTGAACAAAGTCTTCAACTCGACGTTCTATAAGTAATATATCTTTGCTAAAAATACGTTCAAGAGTGTTTTCATTTTGCGTTATCGATTGACTCGCAAAAGGAGTGCTTACTTGCAGTTTTGAGGTGACTAGCGACAACAGAGAGAATATATTTTCCGTTAAATCTGCATTTCTAGGATAATCTCGAAGAACGCGTTGGATGGTAGGATAGTAATGTTTGATGAATTTTGCTGCTTCTGCTACTATGCGTTCATTTCCATCCTGTACAGATATCATCGTGCTCAAAAGTATAACGTGCCCATATAGGTGCTTTGGGGGGTTCATTTCTTCTGTTCCATATGATTCTCGTTCCATCGACGATATGTAATTGGTGTTATTGTTTGTGTTTTCAGCAGATAGTAGAGCTGCTGGAAGTCCAGCCTGCATCAAAATCTCAACACCATATCTACATTGTGCAATACTCAAGAGCATCCATGATATATCCTTGTCTGAAGATTTTGACAATACAACAAGATTAGATAAACGATTTGCACCATCGTTACCTTCGAAAACCCGAAGTAGAAAGCTGCTCATGCTATTATTATTTTGATCTTTCCAAGATAAAGATGTCGAATCCAAAGAAACTCCAAAGAATCGAATTACAGAAGAAAATCCTTCCCTTGCGCTCAATGCAATAGAATTAGATTTATTGACATCTGGGTTTTTTTGCTCTTTGATAATGTTCGCTGAAAGACGAGATAAGTGTATAGCAGCATTGACGAAAGGTTCCCTCCAATTTTGATTTTTGAATGAAAACGAATTATCTTTTGGGGTGTGAAGCTCCATCCAGTGAAGAGCTGCAGTCAAGGCAGAGCTTAACAACACAGCGCGTTCATCATGTGTAGGTCCAGCATCAGCACAAGATGAGATGCATGAAGCAAGTACGACAGACAATGTGCCAATGTCTGCCACAATATTTTCTATTTCAGTCTCATATGATTTAAGGTCAAACAGTAGGTGCATTAGTGGAATGGTCGCCATGCATAGTGACAGCGCACAGCTAGACTCTATTTCAAAATCTGGTTGAATACTGTTGTCATGGGAATCAGATCCATCCATAAGCAAGTTATGATTCGAATGTGCAAGGAATGATGAGTTCAGGTCGACACGACGTAAAATAGAAAGTGTTATTTGAATGATTTGGCCGTGATTAAGAACCTGTCGTGGGGCATCCATGTGCCCTTTGGCAACAAATGAAGTCGAGCTTATCGCTATAGTATGAATGAGTAATTCCCAAGCAGAAGCTACATGGGAAGTCGAGCATACGCTTGAAATATGGTTATTCCAATTTTGTCCCCATTTGATTGCTGAAGCTTTATTTTCTTCAGTGTCGGCTTGCATTAATGTGCCCAAAAGTTTAAGATCAATAGCTTCATACTTGTTGAAAACCCCATATGGCCCTAGTGCACATTTTGCAGCTTTCAATATTTCACGAGGTGGTGGATGTTCTGTCCCAGTGAAGTCCTTAGGAAATTCTAATGGAAGCCGTGTCAAAATAATCTGCAAAACAGATTCAGCATCTGGAGTGCCCAGGAGTAAATCTAACAGTTCTTTGCATTTAGAAGGTTGTGGAATATCCCGAAGTGCATTTAGTTCCAAAGCAACACATTTTAGAAGCCATGCAAATGCATGCATCGCTTCATAATTTCTCTGCCTTTCCCGTTCATTCACAACCTCACCGCTCACGTTGCATACAATTTCAAAAGGCGAAAGTGAACTTTCTGAACGATCGGTTTTGGTAAAATATTGTTTGCACTGCAAAATACAGAAATTTTCTTTTCGCAGTTTACCAAATGCAGCGTTGCTACTGTCGGAACCCAATTCGGATGACAATAAAGAGTATATCAAGTGGTAAGAACGAGCAGCGAGGCTTGCGCTTTCAGCATTCAGCAGGAAAGATTCATGGGATAGCAGATGTAAAATAGCATCGAGACAATTGAGAGAGCCACTATCATTCCAAGAAGATTTTTGTGTCACTGACGGACCCATTCCAAGTAAAATCTGAGAAAAATTTGGTTGTGTCTGTGATAAGTTTGAGAGAATTAAATTCAAAATATCACCACGAACACTGTCTCTCTTTAGTCTTAGGTCCTCATTACCACTGGGAATACTCAGGTCTCCGGCCAAGGAAGAGGAATTTACTGGCATTAATAGTTTTTGTGAAAAAGATTGAGCCAGACGCTCAGAACCACCAGGAAATTTGCCACACAAAGCAGGAACTCCAATTTTTGAAGACGTATTGTTTAAGAAAAACGAGACAATTCCTACAGCTCGTTTAGCTATTTCGTCATCTTGAGAATTGTATCCGACATATTGAACTATGAGTGGAAGAGGTTCTGCATTTACCATCGAGTTAAACGGTGGCGACCCAGCTGCTGCAACAAGAATGCTCGAAAGTCGAGAAATACTGACAGTATATGATTGTAAACCAGATTGTTGAAGCGGCGAGCGACGAGTATTTCCAAAATTTAGCACTGGTACGATTGTAAGAGGGGCACTTGAAGAATTGACTAATCTTGAAAAGTGATCTTCACGAGCAGCCACAGAACAAAGAATTCGTAGAGATAAAGCAATCGATTGTTCTCGCCACAAAATAGGATCGTCAAGTGAGTAAAATTGGACTGAACTTTTGGAACTTCTTTGCGCCAGTACATACAACGCAGGTGGAATCAATGAGAAGCATGGCGCAAGAGGAGCTTTGATATTCATCTTATTTTGAAATCGCACAAAGCTTGGCGGGGTATCAAGAAATAATGAGAATGATTGTGCTCTTGCTTTTATCTCTTCTGCCGATCCATATATTCCAAGAGCCCCATTACATTCCACCAATGTCACGAGGAGAGATTTGAGTAAATGCCCACCACCCAGTATATCAGACAAAATTGAAAAACCAGGACTTTTTGGCCTTGGAACCAACAATGCCCCGTTGCTATTGTTTTGGTGAAGACTAGTGGAAGGTGCATTCACAGTCACCGACTCTTCACGAAAATCTCTCACGTATGTTTGAAGGTCCTCAAAATTTAGGTTTTGCTTATTTGATGCATCAAAAATATAGTCACCATCGAGCTTCAAGCCAAGGTTTTCTGCAGCTTTATTCATAATTTGGTGGTAACGCTGAAATGATTCCAAAAGAGCAGAGTCTTGCGATGAGAAAGATTCGTCTGATTTAGGAGGGACCATATATATAGATAATATCAAAGCAACTACTTCTAGTATCCTCGTGATCAGTCTATATCTATCAGCAGGTGAAGCGAAGTAAAGATGCCTGCATTTTGATATCTTCGCAAAAAAAGGCGAATTCATCTCGTTCAGCTTAAAAATTCGAGGAACGATGAAGAACACGATATACTCTATGTAAGGTGATATTCCGGGTCGTCTAAATGATGCACCTAAGTTGGAATTTATTCCAACACACGAGATAAGTGAATGGAGGAAAAAAAGAAACCCTTCTGTGGCGACGTAAGAACCTGTTAATGATTCAACCTGCTCCATTTCATACAAGATACCATACTCTTCGCTTATTGCAAATAAATCCAAATTATTAACCTGCATCAAATTTATGGTACAAAACAAAATCAGCAGATAATGAGCAATCATTTTATTATGCTAATGAGGACATATCTGAATTATCACTTACAGGGAGACCTGTTGGAGGGAATTTCACAGAGTTTACTGGAATCGGTAATTTGTTGATACCTTGCGACCTATACGTATATTGACTCAAAAGAACTGTTGGCAAGACTTGAGAGATTTCCAGAAGCTCCCATGCTTTTGATGCCTTTTCTTTATCATCTTTCACCAGCATAGCGAGAACATTGAACACTTCTCCCTTAATATTGCTACTGAGAGATGAAGTCAGCAATCTGAATAATATTGTAATAGCATCATTTTGTTTCATCTCTTCAGTGCTTGTTGGGATTTGTAAAGAATTGATGCTTATTCTGGCATTTGGACACACAATAGTAACCCGTGAGATGAGAGCAAGCATCGACAGGATGGCCAATGTATTATTCTCTCCAAGTGAGGACGAGGCGGTATTTTCATCAGTGTTACTGATTGTACTTTTGGGTTGCTGGGTTGAAGCATTGTATGAGAAAGATTTGGGATCATTCTCTATATTATCTTCCTCATTTGCTCCGTAATAATAAGACGATGAATCATTGATTGTGTTTGAGGTATTCATATTATTATTGTTGTATGCTGACGAAATAGTGCCCGTTTTTGAACGAGCTTGTATAGAAAGCTCGTCAGCGAACCATTGAAGTGCGTTCAAAAGATATGACCACGTTATACTCGAATTATAGTTATTTTGTGAAAGAATCGAATTCACTAATTCCGCTCCATTCACATTAACTTCGTAAGAATCACCCGTTCCAGCCAAAGATAGTACTGAAAGAAGTGAGAGGTATGCTGGTAGGAGAGAATTGTCTTCCTTCTGGAGACTCTCCATCTTCATCAGTGTTAACGATGGGTGCAAGCAAACAGGCTCATTATCTCTCTCCTCACTTTCTTCCCTACTCCAAAATTGGATTGAGCATTTGGTACAGGTAGAGCAAATTTCAACGACCATTGCAATCAAGTCATCCATACAATCTGGCCTTTTAGTAAAATCAATCTTTCCGATTGTATCATTTTCTGAAATTTTATTTGGAGCTATCCCAAATTGCATCCGTTGCTCATGGTGGAGACGCTGCATGTGCAATTCTTCTTCCGCTTCTATGAGCCACTTTTCACGCGAAATGGGCATTTCACCGAATTTAGCTATAGTCTCAAGATATGAATTTGTGAATTCGGCAAGTACGCGAAAATAAAACTCAAAGTTCGTGCCATCTGTTTCATGATTAGTCTGATGTAAGGATGTAGAAGCGCTTGAAAAGATCGAAGGTATGATGCATTTACGAGCAAAAGTAAATGCTTTGCTGTTTGTCGCATGCTCAAGACAGCTGTGAAAAATAGCCTTGACGTCAAAATCAGTTGACGGAGATGGTTCATAGTGCCCACGAACTCCTGGTGACATATAGAGATCATTGGCAGTATTTGATATGTTTACATGGGATTGTAATAAGAGTGCATAAGCTCCACAAAGCAGCCCCCAAATATCTTTACGATTCCATTGTGAACCAGTTGAGTTGATATCAAGGAGAGAATAAACCTTATCGAGAAAATTACTAGGTGGTTGACCTTCATTTGCGGGCGGGAGAAGAGCATTTCCCTTTTTCCAATAGTTCAATTGAAGAGCCGATTCCCATGAGAAACAATATAAAGATATGAATTATATAGAAACCATAGCTTACCTGTCCAAACTTATTGGTACCATGGGTAAATCTATCAAATAGAAATTGGGAGGAATCTAACGCACACATTATTGAGAGTGAGAGCACAGATACGCAATGCATCAATTGCGGCTTCCCTTGATTCCATAAATCTTCAATAAGCTCATTTTCCCATTCAGCAGGATTCTTTTCGTGAAAGGTTTGAGTAAGATCTCTGCCTCTGCTTATATTGTTGGATGTATCCCAAGTAAATTGTTGACGAATTTGCTGTTGTTGCTGACCGTCGTGATGTTCCTCCTGTAGAGATGGCACATCTTTTAGAGGGTCTAAAACACGAAGTTCATCTCTATTGGAAAGCTCTTTTACAAGATCTACCATGCTAGTTAATTCCGCTCCCAATACTTGAGTTTGGTAGAGAAGATAAAATAAACATTCAACTGCACGCTGTCGTTGTGACAGCGCAAAAGACATAAGGACTACGTCTGACTTCTCTTTCCTCATGCTTTCATTATATAATGTCGATGATTGGGCATACAAAATGCTTCCGGTAGCATTCATTGACGATGTATAGGTTTTCTTGGAAGAGTTAATGCTGTAGATCTTGTCATATGAAAACTTTGTTAAACTTTTCACGCAATTGATAAGATTAGGGATCAGTTTTTTTTGTAGTAACTCATCTGTTGCGACAATTACTGCTTGTGAAGGTGGCAACACATTATGAGAATCCTGATCATATTGGAGCAGATTGTCTATGGCAGCGATTCTCTCTTTGATGAGTATAAGTAGCGTCGAGAGTAAACAGCTGCGTTCATGAAAAAAAAGCTCTCTTGCAGCTGCGGGGACATCATTTCCAAACTTCACGGGTGTATTTTTTGCCGTATCATATTTATGTTTCTTCGCTTTCTTTGTTTTGGATGCAGTTCTATTGTAGTGTGTTTCGAAAGGAGCTGAAGCGGATTGAAAAAAACTATGAGATAATTTACTTTCTAGCCATTTCCTCGTTCTCAAATCGCTTGCTTCTCCATAAAGTGATATTGCACTCACTTCCGAAATTTGCAAATCATCAGCAAGTGCAAAAATCTCATCCATTATTTGAGGAGTCATCCCTGTGAGCTTTCCTCTGAGCATTATATACGGGTTACTTCGAAGCTTATCACGGAAAGTTTTATCAGCAGGCGCAAAAACCTTTTGATTTGATGAAGGAAGGTCTAGAAGTGGATTACAGTGCAACACAGAGTCCGCCTTACTTTCTTTGCTATCGTTTGCGCCCATCGAAATATAAGATACGAACTGCTGACCTATTAAAGAGTCAGACGCACCAGCAGATGGAACATCTGACAATGAAGCAAGGCGTGTGAGGTAACCCCTAGTGCTTGAGTAAATAGAGATGTATGGAAACAACTCATCAAAAGAAGGAATTTCTACACTTGGCGCATGTTTGATTGTATTTGTTCCTTGTGTAGATATAGATGCAGATGCAGACGCAGTCGTTGATGCTGATGAAGGTTGAGGAGCAGGACTTGTTCCAAATAAAGTCGTTGCACTCATTTCAATGAAGAACCGTCTACTCTCTCAATCACAATTCGTTGTGTAAATAGGATTTGTCTGAAAACGAGTTGTTTTTTTGGTTGCAAGAAAATATCAAACGTCAAATTCGAGTGCGTTGATCGTCAAACAAACACTTTGTCTATAATTTATCCACCGTCTCTCGAGAGAGGGAGATTTTTTTTTGAATTTCTCAACGGTCGGTGGATCTCAAATTTAACTGCAGTTGCGTAAACTCTACAATCCAAGCCCTCCGATCACATAGAGCGGGTAGATATTTGTGCTGATTTCCCATTCTACTCCTCATAAATGTTTCATGTAGAAATGTATTTGCAATGATCAATTATTTCGTGGGCAAGTGCATGGGGAACACTCCGTTCTTACATACGAGCACGTGGTAAAAATATACGATAAATAAGGCGTGCCCATTCTTCTTCTTCTCTCACTCTAGAGTGACCTTGATTTCCCAATATGGGACTCAAACTTTCAAAAAAACGTAAGAAAGAATTATAATCATTAAAAAGAATTCTTGAAAGGACAACCTATGCCACTTTTGTGACCATAACAGCGTTGCAAACTAAAAACCCAACCCACAACCTTGTAAAATAGATGAAGATGATACCCAAAAACGAAGAACTGAGTTCAAGCTCTACACTGGAAGTAGAAAATCAAGCTCACGCTGAATGGAAAAAGAAAATCACGATAAATGACCCCCCACAAATGAAAGACATCCGCAAGCCAAGAAATAAACGAGAAAAGGTAGCTGTCATAAATGCGAATGGCGATGAAGGCGCTTCCATTGTTCGTTCTTTACATAAAAAAGGTAATTAAAAGCATTCTTTTATTGAGATGGGTTGCTAAGCACATAGTATACATATATTGCTAAACATCGATGCCTGTATGCATTTCATTCGAAACTGTGCAAAGGGTTCGAAGTAATGGCTATTGTCCGAGTTGCAACGTCTAGACATATATTGTCGATTGCAAGACTCAAAAATGTGAATATCGAGGTTGCAGATAGCCGATTTGACTCAGCAACAATAGCGAAACTCATTAAGGGTTGTCGAAAAGTGTTTTTTGTCACTAAGGTAAGACTATGAAGGACGTGCCAACTAACTCTATACTATTGCAATATGTCAATGACTCAATCAAATTAATTTCAAATTCAAGTATTGGGAAAATTTAAAGGATGAGCTAGAGAAAGCACAAGTATTTACTATTTGCAAAGCATGTGCAAAGGCAAAAGTAAAGAAAATAGTTTTTAGTACATATGAAGATGTTGGGAAGTTACAGACGAAAGGTTTAAAGTCTCAAATTATAGGTTACAATAAAGAAAAAAAGCCTTTATTTGAAGGAATGAAAGAGGTAAAAGATTATGCGAATTCATTGAAAATCGAAACGGTTCACATGATTACATCCTTTCTTGATAAGGTGAGATGAATAATAATATTATAAATTTCCTCATTGAGAGGACACAATATATTCTTATAATACTTGATTTATATTAGGAAACGTCAAAGAAATCTATTTGCATGATTGCAAGTAGTAATGGTGATTTTATGGTGGCCTCTGAACACTGATTGATTGCAAAGGAAGAAAGTATAACAATAAAACATTTGTCTTCAGATAAAAAAAGAGTTCCCTGTAGATGCTGATATGAGTGCTTCATCTTCATAAAGAAAGATGCTTAAAGAATTAGATATTAAATTGCTGTTTTCTCTTTATGTTACTGGGCGTAAATGGTCCTGAATGTAATATGAAACGGCCGCGATCTATATTTTCATTTGCTTCAATATATAGTCATAAAATAATTCTCCTTTTCCCATACCAATAGCGTCCGAAAGTTCATGCATCAATTCCAATATATGATACAAATTATGAATAAAGAGAAGTATTTCAGCCAACAATTCTCTCGAATTCACTAAATGATGAATGTATGCACGTGTATGTTGACCATTATAGCAGCTGAAACAATTACATCCACGAAGTAAAGGCGATGTGTCCGTAGCATAACGCTTTTCATTAAGGTCAAGAACACCCATAGTAGTCACACAATTAGAGCTAGATTCTATTTTTGTGTGTTTCCCTGAATCTGTACGAGTTATTTTCCAGGAATTATGCTTATCGCTTGATGTATTTGGCAAAGAAAACTTTTTCCCGAGTTCTCTTTTATCTTCTTCACTATTTGCTCGCCATCCATATAGATCTAATGAAAGAGCCTTTGATGATTTCGCCAAAAGTTTGGGTAAGTTTGAACCAATGATGTTTACTCCAGCTAGTGCAGCTTCCATAATCTGTTCTAAGCCTTGTGTCGCTAAGACTACGCTTTGTAAAGTATTAAATTTTGGTTTCATCATCGACAAGCATGATTGGAGAACGTTGGCGCGAATTTCTTTGGATTCTATATGGTGCCAACCTATAAAGGCAATACCCTCTACATTTTCATTCATATTACTATGCGAAATAGAAGATAGAGCTCCTTCCATAGCACTTTTACGACTTTGCAAATCATCGCCGCCAACAATCGGAATCCAGATCCGGAGAGAGTCACTTTTTTCCAAACAGTTGTCCGTCCATGATTTGGTTCTTTCAATACTTTGCATATTTTTCTTCTTCCAGTTTGAGCTACCATTGTTCGTTGCATTTGTCGCCTGATCATACAAAGCTACATGAGAAATATACTTGGCTGAAAGGCCTTGAATAACATTTACAAATAGATTGCAATTAATTTTTTGATATCCATTCTGTGTCCTAAGTATTAATTCCTTCGGAGTTGATGAAGGAATCGCAACATTCAGTTTTCCTTTTTTCTTATTTTTCTTTGAATTTGGGAATTTATATTGGTCAATTATATCAAATGCTGGAACTGAAATAATATGGTGTCCATCAGGTATGCAAAAATGTGAAGGTAAAGATCGACCAACAAATGTATATCCTGTTGGTTTCGAGTTATTGAACAGATTCTGTCCTTGATCTTTTTTTTCATTGGATATTTTGGTATTTTCAGATAAAACTTTTGAATCTGACGAGCCATCATTTGAGCTTTCGGAGGTTTTTTTCTTCTTCTTCTTCCGTACAGACTTCACTTTTCGTTCGTATGTTGGGACTACACTTCCATCTCTCAATTGGATACCAAGAGACAAGTGATCCTTAATGAGCTTTTTTTCAGGTGAAAAATGCTCTTTCAGAAAGTATGGGGTCAAGTATGGAACAGATGCATCTTCACAATGTAGAAGCAGGCGTAATGATCTCTGCTTCTTATTCATTTCTAAAAAAAATACCTGAAATATTCTGAACAGGATCCCTCTACATCCATCAATTTGTTATGCTCGGCAGTCTTTCGATGCTCAGTTAATGAGTTTATAGTACGTAGGATGTGTAGTACTGCAAAGTATCTTACCCTCAGAACATAATTTTATTTATTGGCAGTACACTTACCTACAAGCCCTATGATGCCCGGATCAACATTTTAATACAAATTCGAGATGTCAATCGTAATTGAACTTATGACGATTATTTGTTCTTTTTGTAGGGAGATTTTCTGTACTGTACATACGTATTTTAATTCAATCATCATCTGCCAAGCAGTGTTCGTTTATTTTCCTCATCTATATGCACCACAGACCAAGCTGCAAAAACTTCCACAGAACATATCGAGGCGAACTTATTCACAACCAACGACAAGCTTATCCAACACTGATTTGTAAAATGGTATAAAGGTCTTAAACAAATTGAAAGGTTAATAGAGCAACTTGTCCAAGTTTGTGATCATTCTACAGCATTCAAATAATCAACGAAACACTTTGCCACAAATACAATGGCCTGTCTCAAGTCTTTTCTCATACTTTTATGTATCACAAATCAATTTATGTGGCGCGTCACGGGATTTTTGGCATTTCCTCAAAATTGTCCCCATCAGAATACAAAATATGGTCTCCAACGAACTCCATGGTATCCGAGTAAACAGAAAAAATCATCAGTCAGCACAGTATTTGCAACCTCTTCAGAAGAAATGAAAATGGATGGAGACAAACATTTCTCTCAAGCATCTAAAACACCAGAAACCTCAATAAGACGGAGGAGAGGTAGACCACGTAAACAAAAAAGTAAGACAAATGATAAAAATTCGAAGTGGAGTGATAGATTGGCTAAGGCTACAGCAGCAGCAGTTGCGAACAACGCTACATTGGTGGATAAGTCAAATGAGGAAAACAACAAATCAATGAATAAGAAGCAAGTGCTTTCCTTCAAATCCAAAATACCGTCAAAGAATGGATCGATGCGAAAAAGTAAGGAACGGAATTGGGACGACAAGATATCGCAACAAGATATTGACTTAGAAAAATTGCCGTTAGGTTCCTTATCTCAGCTCACCAAAGTCTTAGATAAAAAGTTACATTCCAAAGGTGCTCGGGGTGCTGGTGGTGATTATCCTGCATTCGATGGTCTCGTACAACAAGCAAGGTAAGTGCAAATTAGATATCACATGTGCCACAGATTCAAATTGTACCTCTAATATATTATTTGGTGTAATTTCCATTCACTACTTTACAATACAACTTGAAGAGACTCAATGTCTTCTCTTTTAGGTTACAATTATCTTGGAGGAGACTGGAGATATCATGAATCTCTTTCAACGCGAAATGTTGTAATTGTGTTTGGTAAAAACCTTGTTAGAGATCAGGTCACAGTTGAATATGCATCACGAATACGCACTTTGGTAAAATTATTAAAAAATGATGCAGAATCATTTGCACCTTCCATAATATGTTTTTGTGGTGGAATATCAAGCGGGAACTATGTCAGCGACGCTGATGCTGGATATGTATTCTTTCGACATATGTGTGAATCACAGGACGTTAATCTAGATGGTATCAATATATTTGTAGACAGATATTCTCAGAGTGAAGATCAAGTAAGTCTCTACAGTATGCGAATGTACCTTTATAAGTATTACTGCTCCGCACTCTAATAATTTTGGGACCGTGCCATTTCCTTCTAATCCAAAAGGCATTGCATTATTGTACAAAAGAACTCAGGAAGTATCTCCCACAATGGCTAAAGGCATCTCCTGCTTTCGTTGACACGGATACCCATGATGCATATGGAATGAAAGCGCCGAAAAGGAAGAAAATCCAAGTTCATTTTTCTCTTATTTCTACCGAGTACCATTTATGCAATTTGAATGATGTTCATCATAGGTCTCCGCAACAAAGCTTGCTCAAAGAACTTGAGAATCTTGAACTTGATTCAATCAACTTTAGTAGCCGAAGGAGAAACAGCTCAAGTCGTGACTACGGTGGAACCTATGACGACGACTATGATTCATATTACTCTAATGACGATGATCCATACTATTTTCACAACAGGAAAAGAGAAGTTCATGTGAGATCGCAAGAGAAAGGCATTGTCGAGACTTCGTGGAGTTTTCAATACGCGACATACCCATTTGTGTATGCTAAAGATGAAACTACAGTATTTTTGGGAAAGTGTTTTTTACTGAGTGAGGAATTGATGCCACTATATGTGAATATGAAGGGAGTCATTGAAAAGGTAAATATTCTTCTCTAGTTTTTTTTCATCTTGCCATGGCTTATAATGTATTGTTTAAATCAACTTCAGAAAGAATTTTTTCAACGCGACAATTACCTAATGTTGGCATCAATAAGAAGATCTTTGGTCTCACATGTAGAAGACCTGCATATATGTAGACAAGGCCTTCGAAGAGACCTAAATTTAGCAACGAAAAAGGCAGGAGTGGATGAAAGACCAATAGAAGAGGTATTAGAAAGTGCGATTTTGCATCTTGGGCGATGTATCGATCTTGTTCGTCCCGCTGGTCTATTAGTAAGTAGTGTCACTAAAAGCGACTGGGCGCGTGCTTTCCGCGCTCTTGAATATAGTATGAGCGAGATACGATTGGTGTGCGATCCAGATAGACCGTTATTACCGGGAGAATGGGGAAAACTTATGGACGATGAGGATTTAAGCGAATTGGAAGCAAGAAATACATCGTATATAGAGAGGAGGAATTCAGGCAGTCTATGATTTGACATGAATATAGTATTACGCAACTCTCAACATAAAAGCTAATTCTTAATCATGCGAAATGTGTTATTCTCTTGTTTTCACCACTGCTCTTTTTAATTTAAGAAGAGAAATTAAAGAATATTAACAATATTAAGGACTCCTATAGCTGAACTTCATTTTAAAAATTGAAATCACAAGAGCTTATTTTTGCCGGTTTGCATACACTCGATCATTCCACCAGGTTCCACCCTCATCTATGGTGTCAATAGGGGGTTCAGGTTCAATCCACACTGGAAGTCCACCCTCTTGTTCGCCACTTTCTTTTTCTATTCCTTGTGACTTATCTCTATATATTATGGTAATTTTTCCATCATTAGTCCCGACGAATATGTATTGAGATGAAGAACTTTGTGTACCAGGGTTAAGTGAAAGACAACGAATTTGGCCATGAGATGAAAGATCGAGAACACACTGAACAGCAAGATCATGAAGATTCCTAATAACAACATTGCAGTTTTCACCACCAGTCACAATCATGTTCTGATCAGAGCATATCTCCATCGCATGTAGCTTTTCACCGGCATGTGCGGATGCCAGTCTTGAACCATTTATTGTAAATAATTGAAGCATCCCATCGTCGAAATGAGACACAAAATTACCCCATTTATCGAGTGCTAAGCCCCTAACAGCAGGACGACCGTTACGATTCTTTGCCTCTTCTTGTGCATTTTCTTCATGCCAATCCCAAAAGCGAATAACCCGTACAAGTTTCCCCTTTCGCACGCTGTGAACACAAATGACTCCATCTAGGGAACCGCTTACTTTAATATCTAAATCAGAACAGAAAGCAATACAAGAAATAGGAGCTTCGTGTCCACAAAGAATGTGACAGCAATTTAGAAACTTCGTCTCACTTCCTTCCTTACTCAAACGACCATTCGTTATTGCATTTGCCATATGAAAATGGTCAACAACCCATACTCGACAAGTTGCATCTTGGCCACCGGTAACTATGAGCCCACCGTCATTACCGACACTCAAGCACGAAATAGATCCTTGATGCCCACCCCCTTCACTACATTTCAAGCGAAGCCCATCAATCGTGTGAATTTTTATTGTTTCATCCCAATAACCACAACTTATAAGTAATGTCGATGCATCCACATTTGCAACTTTTCCTGTTGAAGAACTCTCACTTGGCTTTTGTCCATCTGCACGTCGAGCAAGGTTGTCAGTTACTGAACCGCCTAAAGTTAAGCCAAAAGACCTATTATCAACGATGATATTATGAGTAGCTCTATCTATTTTTTTTGTTCTCTTGCTTTCTTGGCCTTTCGATATTCTCTTGGCTTGAAGTAAACTCATGGGTCTACTTCCAAGTAACTTTATCTTCTCCATTTTGAATGAAAAAGGAACAGTACCATTCAAACTTGGTGACCACCTATAGGTTCCAACTCTTAAGTCGTCGTAGATGACAATTACAGTATCGTTTAAGATGCTGATATTTAATACCTCTCTACTATGGGACCCTATTCCACCAAATTGTTTTGGTGGAGTGAAACATCTTAACTCTTTAAATTGTGATTTCTTTGAATATCGCATGATTAACGAATTAGAGAATGAGCTAAGAAAGAAACAAAAAATGAAACACAGTTGTTAAATGACCTCACCTCATTAACAAATGACCCAAAACTATCATCAATCAGGTTTCGTCTTGGATGTGGTTCTTTTGTGATTAATTGACTTGGAGTTTGACCGAAATTCTGGATGTGACTCTCAGTAGCTTTCCGATCAACTTCATCAGTAATTTTATCAAGATCCACGGAACCCTCGTAGGACAAAAAGTGAAACTTATTAAACGCAGCAACAGCTTCTTCTCCTCTTTGTTTGTAGCCAAATATTAAATCAACCCAATGATGCAAGTTTTGGGAGACAAACTCTGATTCTAAAGCTTTTCTATGCAACCGGACAAATTCATGAGCTGAACCATTTGCCCAAGGTGGTAACATTACATCGTTGACTGTAATGCCAGTTTGGGTTTCTCCCAAAGGAAATTTATTTGTGTTGAGGAATATTTCTGGACAGGTGAAAAATTCTGGAATGAGTTCTTTCACATCAGAAGTAGATGTCATGCAACTATTCCAACTGCCTGCCATATCATAAAATAATCTGTCGGGACAATCAAACCTTCCAGATTGTAATTGAATAGACATCGTGGTAAAAGGCTCTTGACGAATTAAATAATGCAAAACAACGCCTGGAGAGGAATAGTGACTTCCATATAAAAACTTCTCCTCCTCAGGAAATCCATCAAGATCATTGAATCTTTCGATTAATTGAGCTAATCGATTTTCGTTAAGTGCACCAACAGGCTTCGAAAGATCTCGGAAAACCTTTGAATCTGTCAAATCCAGCTGATCACTAGTGTAATCTGATAAAATCCAAGGGAAAACAGGATATTGAGTAATATCATTGAAGCTTCGTCCAGCTATTATATTCAATTGCATGATATATTCGAAATTAGATATTCTACGTTTTCGCCATAGATCCGTTACTTTTGATCGTTTAAAGGCAGAGCGTGGGTTAAGCGTCTTTGTCATTTTCAAAAGTGGCACCTAATAGATAAACATATCAAAAAGTATTGATTAATGCATGGAAAGCACTTAAAAAGTGAAGCGACAAATTCTCTTACCTTGCAACTCGTGCGCAATCGTACAAAAAATCTGTCTCGAATATTCTTTCCACCATTGAAACTTATAAAGAGAGACTTTGTATCGGCGAAAAAAAATTCCAGAGCTTGCGGTTTAAGCATGTATAACCTTCCATGAACTTCAGTAAACTTACAAAGTTTCCATTGACGCCTACTTTCATAGAGAGGGAACTCATTCAAATCAATTGCTTCCCTTGTGATTACATTTATGTCTTCCATTATAGGATGAAAATAAAGGCCATGCGTGGTGAGTAAAAGTATGCCTTCTGATAATGACTGCAGCGAAACGATAGTTACGCCCTCAAAGAATTGTACTGGTTTTTCTCCATCGGTGAGCATCAACTTTTTTGCCCACGAAAATTTATCTTGTTGATCATTTGGGTCACGTGAAAGGTCAGGATCAGTTAATAAAGATTCAATATTTTCCCATTCTGCTTCCCATTCTTCGTTACTTGCATCATCTTCAAGCTTGGCTTCATGGTTGGGAACCTCATCCCTTGAGTTCCCCCTGTCTTGATTTTGAAACTCTTCATGAAAACCATTGAGATCAGTTTTGTTGATCTTGTCATCGTCATCATCATCATCATCATCATCATCATCATCATCATCACCCATATTTAAATTACTTTCTGTATTATACCGCACAATACCTTCACTTGCTCGTTTTAAAACATCAGCACTAGGTGCTTCAATTTCAGGTTTTGTTTTTTTCGAGTTTTCTTTACCAATCATGCCCTCATAGCTTGCATCTTCATGATTCTTGAAATCATGGTTATATGTTAGTAATACACGGCGATGCTGGCTATCTGGGAATTCTGCTAATTTCCAGAAACCGCGATAATTTTCTTTATTAGTATTGTAACATGACCACAAAAAAGAATTGTAGCTTTGAGTTTTCTTTATCATATGAATGCCAGTATCTGTGCGACTTGATTCTATTCGCTTTACATCAAGTATGTCCATTTTAAACTCATGTGAAAGTTGCTTCACAGCCAAGTCACCTTCATACTCCATATCTCGCACAGCATCAGTCTCCGCCCACAATCGTTGACCCTCACAATACTCCATAAACGGTGTATCTAAGGCACGCTCATACTCCGCAACAATAGTTTTCGACTCTTCAGATAATTCTTGAATAGCTCTTCTTCCTTGGAAAGAAGCAGTTCTATTTCTATGGAGTTGTCCATCCGAAACCATTTCTATTCAAGACAAAAGAATCGAGTTATTTCGAATTGGGCTAATGTGTAATTCAGTCGCTTAAAAATATTTTATTTCCTTACCAGGTACAGCAAGCTCATCGTGCATGATAACGTCATGGAAGTCGTTTACCCATGCGTTGGCAAGAAATCCTCTCAAACTTGCCTCCCTAGATCTCCTACTATTGAAGCCTCCTAAAGATCTAGAGAGATTTCCTTTTTTCATTGCCATGATATCTTCTAACCCAATCTGTAAAGTCTCATATGCTTGAAGAGACAAAGCTGCTCGTAGCACCTGAAAATTTTTTCCAATGATGAGAATTCTGTCACTATTGAGACTTTAAAATAAAATACACATACCTCATTACGACCTCTGTAGGCAGCTAAAATAATCTCTCGCAATTCAGATGTAGAACGAAATAATCTTTTGATACTTTTCTGTCGTTCCTCAATACTTGGAAAATATTTTTCGTAAGGAGAGGATTCAACTTCTAATAAAACCGTTGAGCATTTTGCCAGTGCTCGATGACATTTTAATACGACAGCTAAAACAAGACGATCCAAAGGTGCAGTCAGCTCTTGAAAGGCTGCAGAATATCCTCCTAAGGAAACTGACTCTCGGATGAGTTCAAGTGTCCAATGTAGAAAACATCGTAGCCGACTACAACATTGAAGAAATTTAATGCTGTTAGGCTCTAAATGCCCAATGAGAAGAAGTGAAATTCTTAATAGAGACGCTAATAGTGAACCTTGAGCTTTTCCAAGGCGAGGTTCAGTGCCACGCACTAGAGCTAATCCATGCAACTGAGACGCAGGTAAAGATGCATCTAGTGAATCTGGAAAAATAAAAGCATCTAAGAGAGACAGTAATTGAGCTGCAAGTGTTATACAAGGAGCTAGTTGGCCTTCAACATCAACTCTGTCAATTTTTGAATCAATGCTGTCCAGATTGTTAAATGGAGTAGAGTTACTAATTGATTCTGAAGCAGATAAGCCAGCAATATTTCCGTCGGGCAAACGTATCCCGCATAAGCCTCCTGAATGACTGTCAATTGAAGCAGCATTTTGAAGATTGTAATCAAAGAGATCAGCAACACCAAAACTAGAATTCATCAAAACAAGAGAAGTAAAATATGTGCTTGAGATTCAATCGAAAATGAAAAAAATAGAGATGAACTCTGTTCGAGAAAAAACTTACCCACTTTTTGTGATAACCGCAACAGTTATAGCGGTGAGATGCCTTAAACTCCTCCATTGTTGTATAGCTGACGCCGTTCCCATCCCTTCCATTCCATTTGAAAGAATTGCAGTAGTCACGATACGGGCACTTTGTTTCAAAGCCCTATTTCTTTCGTTTGGATTTGATTGTTCAGGAAACTCAAGTGTTTCAATGTCAACAATAGTTCCACTCTCTACAAGTTCAGCAAGTAAATGACTAAGTAAGATCGAAAACACCTCATGCCCATTGATGCAAACCCGTTGCATTGAAGCGGCTTGTTCAATAGCTTGGAAAACCTATTATTACAAATTATTGATAAAGTTGTGTGAGAAGAACAAGAACTATTGCATAATTTAATTCTTTCGAGTAAATCTTACCTCATTTCCTCCTTTTCGAATACTATGTGCTAGGAGAGTTGAATAAAACTTTAAGACTAGATCGAATCGCGCACGTAAAGAATCAATATGCTGAACTGAAGGTTCCCTTGTTACTTGTAGACCATGACTTCGCGACGTAACAAAATCAGGAACAAGATTCGTATTATTTTGTTCTTTTTGTTTTGAAGCAGTAGAATGATTAATCTCTGGTCTAGAATTTTTGAAGTCTATTTCTTCACTTCTTGAATTATCATTGCTATCTGTACTAGTTTGAATGCTTTCTTCATCTTTTTGATTTGATCTTTCTTGGGTGTCAGGCATAATCTCATTTTGCTCGCCTTCTGGTGGACTATTAACAATTTCATTAGTTTCTTTCATAGATGTTCTATGGTGCTTGTTTATCTCTTCAACACTTTCGGATAACAAATGGAATAAGCATGGTTGCCAATCCTTTGATGGCAGGATACTTAGGACACTATTGGGACTTACTCGAATTAAAGCAAGAAGATCAAAAAGCCAACGCTCTTTCATTCGATTGGGTAAAAATCTAAGTAGACGTAGGATTGTTCCAACAGCGAAGATATTGCGCATATTTTGAGAGGAATCAATTCCAACAGGTGTCGTCGGTAATTTGGCCCATTCATCATTGAATCTAAAACCACCCAAAAGAATTGGATCTGATGTTACAACATCAGCCAATGAAAAAGAAAATTTTGACAACTTCACAAAGTCTTGACCGTCATCTACAAGTAAATCAACCAATGCTGCATGCGATAAATCGTCAAGACCATCTCGATGACACTTTAATAAATGCCATAACAATTTATGGACAATATTCTCAGATACTTTTGATCCTAGAAGGCTGACGGGATTTATGGTCCCAGATCTCATATTTCGTAACCCAGTCCCAACATATTTCATTGTTTGCGATAATTTAGATTGCCCCTGTTTAGAGACCAAAACTTTACTTTTATCGCTTTCCTGTGTATGAATATCGTTATGTTTTTTTTCATTTTTGGAGTTTTTAAGCTCCAAATTGGTCCTATTTGGTTTATTTATACTTTCAAGGAACTTTGTGAGACATCGTATTCCAAGCGAACGGATAAAGTCATCAAATGAATTTACCATGCCACAAAGAACAAAGCTTGCAATTCCATTTGCATTATATAGGCACTTCTCAAAGCTTGCATGAAGACCAGGAATGGGTGGACGCTTTTGAAGAAGAAAAAGGAGAATTGAGCATGCTTTGCATGTTGCGAAGTATCGTTCCCTACGACTGCCTTTACGTTTGAGAGTGCTTTCCTTTTTCCCATCTGCAGAGGCTTTTTCCCATTCATTATCAAGGTTATAAGCGATGAAATGGAGGAAGGGGGAAAGCTCAATATTTGTGGCTTTTGAACTAATTACTGCAACAAATATCCCTAAAACGACGTCGATCGCATGCCGTCGCTCAGCTAAATTTACTGAGAGCTGGACCTCATTTTCTTCATCCGTATCACGTCCGAACAAAGTAGTTTCCGGAGAAAGATCAGTTCCACCTCTTACTTCAATAAGTTCATTGACTAAAACAAACAAATCCCTCACATCTATACATTCTTGTACTTCATTTGGGAGATCCAAGGACAAGGCACTGAGATATGGTAAAAAAACCGTAAATAAAGCTTTCCCAAACGTTTTCACAGTTCCACCGAGCCATAACGGTACATTAAAAATGAGCTTAGAAAATATCTGGCGATATAAATCCTCATTTAAAGAAGCAGCTTGTCGTAAATCCTCTAACGACTGCACCAATTTTGAGGCAGCAACACATGATTCCGAAGTTCGTTGCATCAGTAGCTCGTTTTCTTTAATTGGCACGATATCATGTTCTATACCTAGACTCATTGACTTATTAAGAAAGAAATATTGTTCCAATACTTCAATACCTCCACACCGAAGAAGATCTTCGGTGTTGTTGCTATCGTTCCTTATAAAACTTGCAAGTAACCCTATTAGGTAAGGAAGTATCCAGTACTCACTTTCGTATCGGTGAGTTTTGAATTTAATCTCTTTTTTTACCTTCAATAGAGGTGATTGGCTTACGCTTCCCTTTTTATAATCAACTACATTGAAATTTGGGGCAAGGAAACTTTCAAACAAAGATAATAACGATTGCACACCCCCGATGCTCGAAATGATTTCTTTTGCCCCAACAATATACCAAGGTTGCGTTTCACTAGGGTTGATGAAAGCATTGATTTTATTGTATCCTTCCACTACAATGGAATGCATTGTTCTACTAGGATCCCAAACCAAAAGTAGCTTCATTGAAAATGAAGATTTTGACAATGCATGTGGTGATGAATCATTAGGGTCGTCATCAAAGCCTTTATCAGGGAGAGTTTTTGAGAATAAAGAACGTTTTTCATTCTTTTCTTGTTGCATCTCAATAGTTTCATCATTTGATAAACCAGAAGTAACCTCATATAAAGCTTGCAACGTTGCATCAGATATTGTTTCTTTAAAAAAATAAAGAGAACCAGTCTGACCATTAAAATTTTTTGCGAAGCGTATTGTTGCCGACGAATTTAAAGGTGGTGACGATATCGCTTTGTTTGGAACATTCGATTCAGATTTTACTTTAGGAAACTTTAGTTCATGTGTTAACATAATTCTGCCATCGACGAAAACAGTCACTTCCTCGATAGCTTTTGAGAAGTATCTTCTGTACCGCGGTTCTGTATGTCTCACTCCTAAATGGTACCAGACACGTGGACACAGTACACACCCTTGCAAACAAACCTGTTGAATTAGCTTTTTGTTTTCGTCCTTATCTCTTCCACCATAAATAGAAATCACCAATTCTGCAGCAACATTGAAAGTTGATTCATTTATTAAAGTTGATGATCCGCCATTCAAAGGCTTTAGAGATACTTCAAGTCCCGATCCATCAACATTTAGAAGTGAAACAATTGTGCAGCTATCAGGGATGCTTTCAAATCTAAACCAAGTTGCAAATCCATATTCATTCTTTAGTGGCCATGATTCCAAGTCAGCCCATAAACCTTGTCCATTCGTGAAGTCGAAAAATGATCTTGGGAACGCTTTCCCTACGAGTCGGGTAGACTGTGACCCACTTTTTACAGCGAAAGAAAGGGCTCGAATGAGAGACAGCCTAGTACAAGTTGAAACATTATACTCTAGTATTGATGTCACCTCATCTTTTGAGATCTTATGACTATATAGTAAATCAGCATCATGGTCTTGTGAATTTGGTTTAGATGTAAGGTCTAACATCTGACGAAGAACATGAGGCGACATACCGGCTGCACCTGAGATTCCAAGAAAACGAACTACTGGTGCAATAATCTTACTTGTAGGAGAAATAGACATTATTGTGCGCAGTAAATGTAGAGTTCCAACCATTGCCCCTTGTGCCAATTCGTTGAAAAAGACTGTCCCAATGACATCTTTTTCAAGGGTTAACATATATCGTTTCCATTCCACACCACAACGAAATCTAACTACGGAGTACATGTAGTTATTTTTCAATATGGCTTCGTTTAAATTTGTAGATGATATCTGATTTTTGAATGTATCCAGAAAATTACGGTTTTTGGATAAATTTGTTGCTTTAATTGAAGCACTAAGCGAACGATCACTTGTCTGACTATCAAAAATTGGTTTTGAGGATGGTTGAATAGATCGATTTGAGTCCATTTCTTTTATTACCATGTCGGGATCAAATGATTTTCCTGATTGAGCATCATCAGTCCTTGAATTTATATTGGAATAGGATTCTTCAAAGAAATATTCTAAATACTCCTCATATGTCTCATTCATTAGCAAACGAATCAAAATATGAAAAAAAGATTGCTGAAATGTTTCAGGAAGTGCTAGAAGCCTCGTTGAAACATTTCGAGTTAATAGTTGTATAACAAGCGTCGTAGTCTCCTCAGATGAAACCACAACATCCTGTGGTAGATCACACATGTCATGATTGATGTTATGTATGGATTCATAATGATCATTTCCTGCTGAATCAATTTGAGTCACGATCGCCAGTATTTGTTGATAGGTTGGCGACGGCGTGCAAAATTGCCCAAAAATAGTATTTAACAAGAAAGCATATTTGGTCCTAAGATTTGTTACAGTTTCAATGGCATCATCGTCATTCACAGCACCTACGAGCTTCATTTCTTCTTTCTTCAATATAATTTCATCAATTGACTTATTGACGACTTTGATTAATGCTTTTACCTCATCAGGTATTGTGGGAAGTGAAAGTGACGGATGTGCATTCTCTACTTGTGGCGTTTCGGGTGTGACCAATTTATTTGAATCATCTTCGCAGCTTATCTGACCATTGCTATCTGCAGTAGCGTCGTTTTTGACATCATCGTTTTCTAGAGGCTGAACCCACACGTGATCATCTATCGTTTTGACAGTTTCATTGTTGGCATTTTCGTTTGACGCATGAACGTCATCAACAGTAAGTTTTTGAAAACCTTTAAGTAAGCTATCCTTCTCATTGACTTGATGACAATCATTTTCAAGCAACTCTCTTTTCTGTGTAGTATCTAAGATCCTATTGAATATGATCTCGTCAAGATTCTCGACGCTTGCCTCTTCATTGACCAACTTTTGAGATTGGACTTCAGCTGAGTGAAATTCTGTATTCTTTGGCTTTTCCATCCCCAATTCTTTAGCTTCTTCTTTTGATTCTTCAAGAAATTCCTTTGTTTCAGATGCATTTATTAACTTATGTCCTTGGTTTGAAAGCTCTGTTATTTTTTCGAGTCCAGATGAGTCGGACATCGTGACTAAAACCTTTATAGAATATATCCATATGTGTAGTTGAACCGTCCTATATCGTCAAAGGAAACGAAGAAACTTTCACAAGTAAAGTCTTCTACTTCGTGGGTTTTCTATATCAAAAAAGATTTGGTTCAGTTTTTTTCTTATCTGCTTTGGTCGTTGTTGATAATAATAATGGGCTCCGTTAGATTCCTTTGAGATAGATGACATCTACGTGAGAATGACTTTCTATGCAACATTATAAAAACCATCTATTCGCGTATGTTCATTTAGTAGTTCTTATTTGCTATTTTTTTCGATTACGTAATATTATCTTCATGAGTTTTTGTTGTGACAGAATTTTTTCTTCACACAAACTTGATCTTTTCTGATCTTTCGGAAGTAGAAAGAAGAATGCCATTTGAATAATAGATAATTTGTAGGCTTACTCAGATCGAATTAACTCAAATTTTTTTAAGACACTTGCACATTTTTCTTATCGTCGTCTAATACAAACTTCCCATTTATTTAATTTAATATTTCCAAGGTCCACAAAAAAAATCGGTGCAACAATATCAGTCCAATGGATCTTTGCTCTTTACCACACTGCGATCTTCTTTAGAGCATGAGTGCTAAATATATTCCTTCATACTCAAAGAAGTATCTTTATAAATCTGATCCATACTTCTCCATCACTGATAAAATATGATCAGCATCGTTGCTACAAAAGTCCTTCTGGCCTGCAAGAACCATGCGAAAACAATCTGCTTTTTGATTACTAATCGGCTACCAGTACGGATCTAACAGTTAGAAAGAATTCGATATAGTTAATAAGCATTTTTCAACTTTTTTCACTCACCTGATAAGGTATCAGCATTTCTCCAGCTTCATGCAACAGAAGTTTTAATTTTACTGTGATCTTTGCTAGTTCATTTGATATGTAATCAGGCAGAATTGGATTATTGATATTCAGTGGAACACGCTCTAAATCCAGCATTTTTTTGATGCGTTTTGGTATGTAGAAAAAGTTGACATTGAAAGGCCAAGGCTCACAGGCCAAAATGAAATTATCGTGTTGTTGTATTTTTGATGCAAACTCTTTAAGTGCGTCTGCCTTTTTATCTACCTGATCACCTAATGCAGACATACCATAAAATTTTAACATTGCCCAAAACTTAACTGCATCGGTGCGTCTTCCACATGTAAAAAGGGCATCTCCAATGTCAAAAGATGCGCCATTCTTACGATTATCAAAGAGGTATTTAGCCTGAAGAGAATTTGACTGTTTTAGAATATTCTAAATCAATCATTGAAGGATAAAGCGATAATTGAGAATTTCAATGAAACAAATCCAACCATTTTCTTTGCATATTTCGAATTGCATCAACTTACCTTGTGCCGTGAAACAAAAATTGTTGTTTGTTGAGGTGCGCCCAGCATTTTGTGTGGATTAAATGTGAAGCTATCGGCTCTATCGACGCCACTCAATAGGTTGCGAATTTCACTTCGCTGAGAAAAAATTGCTGGACCTCCCCAGGCTCCATCAACATGAACCCATATTCCACCTCCATTAATATTGCAAGTTGACAAAATCTCTTCAATAGAGTCAAAAGAACCCCTTACTGTTGACCCAGCTGTTACACCCACGAAAAATGGATATTTATATTGTGCTTTAGCTACATGGATAGCAGTGTCCAAGTACTTTGTGTCCATTATTCCATTTGCAAGTGTTGGGATTTTGATTATATTTTCATTTTTTAGTCCAATTACAGCAGCAGCTTTAACAAAAGAATAATGAGCTTCTTCCGAAATGAACGCCACTAACTCGGGTTCTGGATCTAACCAATCAGAAGTAAAATTTCTGTCCATATCTCGTGTTTTCTTCTCATCATCTTCATTCTGATCAAATTGTTGTTCGAATGAACAGACTGTAGTAGATTTTCTCATCTTCGCTATAAAATGCTGTCTTGCTACATGTAGGGCATTAAGATTTGATATTGATCCACCGGGTACCATGATCCCATCGCAACTAGTGCTTTTTTCTTCGCCGTATACAATTTTAGCAACTGTGGATATGACTTCTTTCTCAATCATTGTGAAGATGGGTGCTGTTTCATAAGTGTATGCACTAGTGTTCATACTTAACGAGACTAATTCAGCAGCAAGTGCAACAGGATCAGTGGCACCAAAAAGTTGATTGAAAAAGTAAGTATGAGAAGTATTCACAGAATATTTTTGAATAAGTTCAAATAGTTTCATGACTTCTTTTGGATTGGAGTGATATTTCTTGTGTGTTATGATTGATTTCCTCAATGAAAAAGATGGATTCTCTCTTGCTCGTTTCTCTTCAATATTGTCATTGTGAAAGAAATCCCTCAACATTTCTTCTGCTGGTAAGTATTCCACAACTTTTTCCTTTTGTGAATTCATTTTGGATAATGGATCTATCCACATTTGACGAAATAATTCTAGTGCTCCGTCTAGTATTTGGAATGGCTCTGTTTTATTGACTTGGGCCATTCCTGTATAAACTTTCTTATCACTAGATGTACTTCTTTCCCTATCTCTATCGAGGTTGTAAAGCTTCTTTCTCCCCGAAAATTGAGCGATGAAGATCCCAATCACTATCCCCAATGCTATACCTATTCCCAATAGACCTACCGCCGATTCCGAACAAACGTTTTGACTAATTGTGCTCATTTTGCTTTTTAATTTAGGAAGCGTTTCCCGAAGATTTTTTTAGACAAAGGCTCTAAATGAGTGTCTCACGATAAAGATGATAAATACAAAGTAGGCAAAGATATCATTGATTGTTATGGTTCACGAAATGCTTGGAGTTCTGTGGGTGAAGAGATTGTTGAAATTTCCAGCTTAGTAACTAGTTGAACTTGCAACCAAAAACAATGCCAATGTTTTTTATTTTTCTCGCAATGGAACAAAAATTGTAACTAAAAGTAAGTGAGGAATCCAATCTTGGCTACGTGTGATGTGTACATGACGCATACAAGGAGGATCTTCAAATGAATTCCTGGAAGCTTTTCAAATTTATGCGTCACTATTCCAATGACCTACATACACGATTTTTACATGTTCTTGTGTTTTGTTCACCAAACGAACGGACGGCTGAAAAAAATCTACACAAACATACGCACTCGGGACCAGTTGGGCGGATATCATAGTGGGTTGAGTAGAGAATCGTAAGTAAGTACTTATCCATACCATCAGCAAACCCTTCATCTCTCACCAACTGTCTGCGTTTGAAAATGTTCTGTAAGAAATCAATTATGGCACCAATCAATCCTTAAGATAACAAAACATAGCAAAGGCTTGCATCATATATATTATCTTACCATTGACATCTAAACGGTGTAAACGAATCATATCCTATAATAAAATGTCATACCGATATACATTGATTGTGACAGTAACATTGCATCTTCTATCATGGAGTAACGCTCTCACATTTACATCAGTAACCAGCAAATATGCTTGTTCTTCCTCTACAGGATCTTCTTTTCTTTCTAAGGATGCAATTACCATATACCCAGAGATAGGCAGTGATAGAAACCCTACAAACTTTTTAGAAATGAAAGTAAGCAGAGGAAAATCCAAGCAAGCACGTTCCAAGGGTTCTCAGATTGCTCTCTCAAACGAAGCACGTATGAAATCAGCAGGACGAAAGGGAACCAAAAATTTCGTGGACCCCAATAAATTGTTTGTGGGCAATCTATCCTATAACGCTACAGAATCTCATTTGAAAAATTTTTTGCTAGAAAGAGGAATTCAGGAGATAAATATCGAAGCAGTCAAAATTATACGTGATTGGAAAACAGGAAAGTCGAAAGGATATGGATTTATTCAATTTGTGGGGCCAATTTATGCCACAAGTGCATTAGAATTAATCAAAGGAAAGAGACTATTGGGCCGAATTGTACGATTAGATCAAGGGAAGAAGAAATCTCAAGATCCTATGGTTGTAGTGAAAAATGAGAAGGTAGCTCCCAAATCGACTGAGGAGGAAGTTATTTTGAATGCATTGAATGAAGCCGAAGACAACACGGAAGAAGAAGAAGGCTATGACGAGTTGGATACAGAAGCTCAGCAGGACGTATTAGAGGAAGGTTCCTTTCTTGATGAATATGACGATGCTCTGCTTTTTGACGACGACGATGATGATGATGATGACGACTTTGAATACGATGGGGTATATGTGGAAGAATTTTTACCCAATGAAAACGAAGAAGATGAGGGACCAATGAATCGGGAGCAGAGGAGAGAGGCTGCAAAAAAGAATAAGAAGAGAAGAAAACCAGGAAGAGGTTTCGGAAATTTAATTCCAACTACAAAATAGCGAAAATTTCAATTTTTTTAAACTTGATGCATTTTATTTTTGTTCACGAAATTCTTTAAAACAAAGCTTGCAAACTACCATATTAATATATCAATACATTTAACATATTATATTTCATTATTTCGTTGAGTCCGCATCGACATAAATTCAGAGAGTGCACCAAATTCTATATCTTCAACTTCGCTGCTGTCATGACTAACCTCATCGAAATCACTGTCTGGGTCTGGGTATTCTTCGACAGTTGTCCCCAAATTATCCAATGAAAAGTTGTGTGGTTCATAACTCTTAGAATGGGTACTACTGAAACTTCTCGCTCTTGACATGGATGACCCCCTTGGAGAAATTCCTATGCTATTTCTTGAAAATTCATTTCTTGTTCCCACATGCGTATCTCTCCCCCTACTAGATGATAGTCTCTCTGCCCGTAGTCTTCTTGCCACGCTTCCGACGTCATCGTTGCTGTTGCTAGAAGTTGACCTACTTGAGACTGATCTACTGGAGACTGATCTGTTTGACACTGATCTATCTCGATTACTACTTGAGCTCTTTACTAGTGATTCAAGTTGCGCAATATCTGCTTTAGCATCTTCTAATGCAGTATGCAAGGCAGTAATATGTGCATCAGATCTTGCTTTCATTTCAGTGAAATTTTCACTATTCTCTTGCGACAGGCTAGTTACATTTTCTATTTCAATCATAGCATTTCTTAGTTTCTCACGTTCCTCATGGAGCGATTTTCTTAGTTCATTTTCTTGCGTTTGGATAGAGCTTGTCCTTATCCTGCCTTTAGCAAGATCAGATGCATATTCGCTAATTTGATTTTTTAAAAGTCCAGTTTCTCTTTTGTATGATGATGTCATTTCCTCCATATCTATTTCCTTCCTTTTCATTTTATTTCTCAATGTAGCCATATCCTGTTCAATCTTGTGAAAAGTAGCCACCACTGAATCAGATAGTTCATTAAGGCGTGTAATTAAAGATTGATTATTTCTTGTGTTCCCTACTGAAGCAACAAATTCAGTATTGTAATTCGACAAGATTGAGCTAAATTTCGAACGAAGAGACCTGAAAACAATTTCTAGAGAGTCACTTTCCGTGCTTATATCAACATAACGAGCGCGTTCTTTCTTTACTAGAATCCGTTGTTTTTCAACTTCAGATTGTAGCTCTTGCACTTGCTTTGTATATTTCTCTCTGAGTTGCATGACCTCAGTGTGGGTTTCATTTGAACTTTGTGTACGCTGGACTTCTAATTCAGATTTTAGACTTTCAATTGATTCTTCAAGTTCTTCAATTTCGAGATCATGATGATATTTGGTTTCTTCAATTTCCACACAAAGCTTTTCAGATACCTGATTATATTGCTCAATCGTTTCTTTTCTCTGAACTAGTTCTCTGTTTGCTTCGTCCAGTGATTGTTGTAGCGTTCGAATCTTCTCCTCATTCTTTGCTTCTGAATTTGAAACTTTTGACCTATACTCTTCAAGTTCCCTCCCATTTGCTAATGATGAGGACATAGTATCAATTAATTTTTGTGTTGCATTTTCCAATTTCTTTTGTAATTCTGGTACTTCCATATTATACTTTTTCTCGCTTGATTCCCTGTCTGACTTTTCTCTCAAAAGATTCTTTTCCAATTGATCTATTTCTTGTTGCTTTTCTCTTACAGACTTCTCAAGAATAGACTCAATCTTCTCCCATTTGCTTTGATTCATTGATAAAGTTTCTTCTTTTGACTTATGAAACTTTTCTAATTCTTGTTCTAAATCTGCAATCTTAATTGTCAATACCTCTATTTTCTCACCGTTATGGGTAGTCCCAGCTTCGAATTCGTTTTCTTTCATAGTGAGAGTATCTTCTAAAACTTTCATCTTTTCCGTCATTTCTATGATTTCAGTTTTTAAATCTTCAATCTTCGCAGCGTCTTTTTCCGCTCTTGACTCTTGATCAATGGCTTGTTTCTTAAGGCTTACGGTCTCTTTTTTGTGCATATCTAGGATCACTTTATTACTCTCCAATAACTCTTTAGTGTCATTATATCTATCCTCCAAGTTTGCGAGGGTTTTATTTGCCTCTGCTATCGCAGCATCTTTAGTAACTACCTCCATATTTTTTTCCACAAGAAGATCATTCACTTCCTTTCGTTTTTGCTCTAAAACACTATTTTCTTTGTTGCTTTTTTCCAGCTGGGAGCTTAAGCTTTCTTTTGTCGCGATCACTTCAGTAAGATTTACTTGAATACGCCCCACTTTTTGACTATTTGCTTCAGCTTCTTCTGCCAATGTGTGTAATTCCTCTTCCTTCCTTATGCATTCGTTCTGTTTTTCTTCTAGCAACCCTTTCACTTGCAATAGGTCTTCATTCAGTTCATCAATTTTAGCCTGAAGATCAAGTGCTTCGTCGTTCTTTTCATCATAATAGTTTTCTTTCTTTTCCAAATCGGTCCTTTGATTGTCAAGACACTGTTGTAAGCCATTATTGTGCTTCTTTAATTCTGAAATTTCCAATCGAGATTTTGATAATTGTAATTCTGCAACTTCTATTGTTTCAATACAGTCATTGATCTGTTTATCAAGAGTTTTATTGTTTTTTTTCTGTTTTTGAAGATCCTTCTGCAAGAAATCAATTTCTTCATCTTTCTTTCGAACCTTTTGATCTACTCTAGCTTTTTGTTTTAGCTCCTGCTTTTGTTTTTCGATAGTTTTTTCCATTTCGCGAATTCTTTCCTCTAAAGAAACATTTTCCTTCTTAGTAATCTTGTTTTGTTTCTCAACAACTTTCATTTTTTCTTCCAAGGTTTTTTTCTGCTCCTGAGCACCTTTAATTGTTTTGAGTTTCTTGGTCAGTTTAATTTTTTCTTCATTAGAGGATTTTAATTTGAGATCCAACGTTTTGATCTCGAGTTCATTTTCATAGAGACGATTCTGCATCGAAGGTCCTTGTTTCTTTTGATGATGTGCTGGAAGCGGGATTCCTGATCTTAGCTTCGCTTTTCTAGCCTCCATGCCAGTTTCCTCAATCTCTCTGAAGAATTTTACTTCGTCTAGTTCTTTTTGAAGACTCTTGATTTGTGAGTTGGTGCTTTTGATTCTAGTTACATTTGAATTTTGTTTCACATTTAGAGATCTTGGGTCTAAAGAAAATGCTCGCTGTCTCGAACTTGATCTTGCAGTTTGTTTACTATACGGCTCGCCAGTTTTACGAAGGGCAGGTGTATTAAGATGACGGGATGGTATGACCGTTTGACTATTCATAGCATTTTTATCATCCAGAAGTGACACGTTGCGCATTGCTCTTGTACGAACACGATCGTGATGGATAGATTGGGATTCACTATAGGCATAACTCACTCCATTAGGATTTTCTTGAGTAGGTTGACGATAGTTACTACTAGTTCGGATGGAATTATTTTTGTTTTGAGTCGCATAGATATCCTTGAATGGAGGATCTGGTCTAGCAGATGAGCGAGCACTAACTGGCATGCTTTCCCTTCAACTTAAGTTCATTGGTATAGAAAGTTCTTTACTGGTGTGGACTAGGACGACGAAGCTGAATTTGAACTTTTAAGACGTTTGATGTTCACGATGAGTAGAAAGACTTGCACATAGGTTTTTTGATCTAGTCGTGAACGAAAAGGTTGATAAAACTGATCGTTAGAGAAAAAAACCAAATATTTGAATTTTTGGAATTCATATGCATGTGCTACGATGAGATTTATTAACGTTAAATATGCTAATTCTTAGATTATCACAGAGAACTGTTTAAGCTTCCCGAAAACAAATTCTACAATTTCAAAGTATACATGTGTCTGCATATTTTGCATATTTTTGAAATCGAGCCTATAGATAGATGGTAGAACGGGAATAAACCATATTTTTAGTGAAATTCAACGCGGCAAATCGTTATGTAAAATTCTATTTAGGCTCCAAATGCAATATTGAGGGCACGTATTTTTTATAATTGTGTTAAATAGGATTCAATGAATAATTCTACTTAATAACACACATGAGCTAAGTAAATCTCATTTACGTTATGTAGGATTTACAAATAGTATTTCTATTCATGTGAGTGTACGAAAGATGAAAGATACTTGTCTCCCGTTACATGGAACAAAATCATATAGGTATAGGAATGCAATTTCTATGTACAGTACATACCGTAGAAATAATTGGACAATATTCATGTTGTCGTCTGTTGATCCTCAAAACTCGAATTGTTGGCATTTATTTATTCTCGTGAAGACTTATAGGCTTTGACAAATTCCTGTCAATTGCAACGATTATAGGTCTCTAGAGATATTCATACTTATTTCATTAACAACTTTTCTGTCAATTGTTTAGAAGAGACTATGACTAAAGATTTAGAGCCTCTAGAGAGAGATTTCCATAATATAAATTGTGATCTTGATTTGCCAACTGCAAAAAATTATTTTCGCACAAACTAAAGCATATTTGTTATAAATGAGGATGGCTCAAAAGTCTAGCTAATTGAGATAGGAAAAAGAGCTTAAATTTGGCCATTCCTATTGATCCATATCTCGGGAATTATCGTTTTCGATTATTGTTTTTCCTTTTTTCGTAACCATACATTACAATAGAATCCAATTCTCTAATTTCAACAGTGTTCCACATTTTTCTTCTGGAATCATTTACAAGGGTGTGCTCCAATAAATATTCAGGCCTTGAAAATGAAAAGAAAATAAATTTATGTCCAGGCTTGAGCACTCTGTGCACACTCTTCATTACGTGGTTTATTTGATCAAAACTTTCTGCACAAAACAGACTATCTACTAACCCTTTATCAACTGCTGCAGATATGGTATTATCCTCAAATGCGCTTAAAATTGTTGCATCATCATGTATGAAATCCATTACCCCTTTCTCAATAAGTCCATTACACCTTTGTGACATTGAGCTCAGAACCTTCTGGCTGATATCGATTTGCGTCACTTTTCCAGTTACATTTTGGACTTTCATGTCTGAGGAGCACCATCCATTTAATACGAGATCTTCTCCGAATCGGCTATTACCACAGCCAATATTAAGAATTCTCCGTTTTGACGAGCTCTCTTTATATGGATGTATGCCAAGTGCTTCTCCGAATGTTGTTGATATTATGCCTTTGTTGTCAACATAATTCGTTTTCGTAGTACCTTTAATAGCTGTCTTTGGCGGGTATCCCGCCTGAGCTAATGTTTTTGAGTGCACTCTTTCATTGTATTCGTGATGAATCAACTCAGAGAGGTCGAAGTTTCCCCACTCAAAAGCATCATCTGGTCCTAATGTTTTGTACACTCCATCCCAATAAGATGCTGATCCATATGGTGGACATGGAAGAAGAACTTTATGTGATATCGTCTTTTTTATACGATCAATAAAACTTCTACCAATAAGGGACATTTTTCTTGGATTGTCACGATATTTGAGTGCTGATTCCAAGCCAATTGTTTCTCACCCTCAAGGTAAAGTCTATGCGGCTACGTGCGAAAAATAAAAAGAAAAATACCGTAGGAAATATAAACTATACTCATTAAAGTCTCTCTTTAGAGGACAGAGAAGATAGACAGCCTTACGACATGAAATAAAACAGATTATCTCATACAGTAATATCATTATGAAACTTTGGAGAGGAGTTCGTTCTCTGGATTAAGTTATGGTATCTAAGATTCCTAAAGATTTTGTGATAATATTTATATTTCATAATATGACGTGTTCTAAAATAAATGTGTTCTTGATGAGATACAACAATGAATAGGACTACAAAGTTGAGCACTATACACAAAATAGTTTTGTGTCGTTATTTACACCCATATCATTGGTTTTGAAATAAAAATTAGTATGTCGATCAAGGAGAAACAGAGGGACTAACAATCCGTCGACGTTTGTGATGAATCTCAGAAGAATCGTTTGATTGCTTTGCACTACGACTCTTTCTGATTTCTTTTTCTTGCTTTCTTTGCGCTTTCGCAATTTTCCTTTCCATATCTTTCTTCTGTATTTGTGCTGGTTCGTATTTCATGACAAAGCTATCTTTGTCATTGAGCTCTCGAGCTCTATCAGCAAGATGCGGGAATTTATCCTCCAGTCGACATAACCACTTCCATGCCATTTTTTTCCTACCTTTTCTACTTTTTATCCATACCTCATCAAAATTTCTGTGCGAACAGAAGTTCTGAGTTATCCCAATCGTATGAGTCAAATTTAGGACTGCATGCCACCACCCGTTTGGAATAAATACTGTCTCACCAGCATTCTGAGTAAATTCATAGCATCTGAAATTTTGGTAAGGATTATGAGTTCCATTGCTATCGGAACTTTTCTTCCAATTACTCCGACTAGCAGCTTCCTTTTTGATTCTGGGTAGTATATACATAAAATAGTGAATTGCCTCATCGTCTTCTCCTTTACGAATCAAATCTGTTCCCTTTGCAATTCGCTTAGGTATATATGGAGGAAATAGAACCCATCGTTTTTTGCCATAAATGAGAGTATTCCAAGCTGATGTAGCCAAAGGATCAATATGTATTGTCGTTCCTGACCTTTCTGGTCCAACTAAAAACCATCGATAGGGAGGACGACGACTTTCACCGACAAGATGAAAGAGATCTTCATCAAAATGTTGTGGGACAGTGAAGTCGTCTTCATGGAAGAATTCATCATGAAGAGGACAAATATTTGATGAGAAATTTGGTCTGCTACCAAAAAATGATCAACATTATAATTTTGTAAACAAGAAGAAAACTCACCTAGTAACTTTTTAGCTTTCTTATCCTCGTCAAAAGCAGAGTCAAAGACATAAAGAGGGGAATCATCCTTATTTTCTTTTAAATACTTGAGGAAATGTTTCATTTTTCTTTTTGTTTTATAGGTAAATGTTGAGATAAAGCACCAGATGTGACTTGAATATGACGAGACATCATTAAAAAAAAGACTTACATTTTCAGAGATTTTCCATTATCATCTTCACCAACCTTAAAAAGTCTCCTGTTTAAAGAAGGATCCAATCGAAGATTTTCTAACGTCCATTCTTTCAACGCAGGCCATTCCTTCTTATCCTTATCTCCATAACAATACGGTATATCTTTAATAACCGTCGGAATTTTCTTAGCTTCATATTCATCAATAAATTCCTGAGGAGAAGTTATTCTAGAATCAATCACTTTTGGTATATTGATAATTGTAGATGCATCAGTTCCATCGCCACTATCGAGCAAGGATCTTTGATCGAGAATAAAACTCTCGTACTTGTCTCTCTTTTCAAGAATTTCTAGTGCAAATGCGGGAAACTTGTAATACAAACCGTCACATTCCCAATTCTTGAGAGATGGTCGATGTAAGTGCTTTGCTTTCTTCACCTTTTTCTTCCACCCCATTATTGAACACAAATAAGTTGTCTAGTGCCTTATGAAAACAGCATGAAAAAGCGATAAAGTCTGAATGGAATCTTTAGCATGCAATTATACAGTATTCTACACCTGTGTACTGAAAACTATCTACTATCTTTGTGATTTATATTTTTTGGGTCTATGAATGGTGCTTAATCCGTGATTCAAAAATTTATGACGTGGATAGTCCTTATTAGGAGCACCTACAAAATTTCCATAGGAGCTCAATCAGCAGTTTCACTACATATCCTACATCAGATTACATGATGTGTACTTAAGTTCCGCATTTGAACTTAAGCTCATTTTTTGGCAATTTTTTCATCCCCCCGGTAACTTTTCTATACTTCAGCAGGAGAAGATGAAGAGAGATAGAGAAAAAAAACAGCGCTTGTAGGGAAATCTTCTGACCTTTGCACAGTGACTGACCTGAATTAGGACATAATTTAGCCGCAAAATTAGAAGGATGATTTTTATGTCATAAAAGCATTCTTGAGGGATATTAAAGTTATTTTTGGTGCTTCATATTGAATGGACTTCAAACAAACAAATGAATTTATTAGCACCTATACCTCTAGATAATACGAAGTAAATCTCATTCTTTTGATCTTCATACAGTACAGTTGATGACATAAAATCTGGTGTCGATTCTTATTCAATACGAACTAGAATAAAAAGTACTACATAGGTATATACATATTTTGAACAGAATGTGAAAAGGGATTTAAACCAACTTGGGAAAACAAAGAAGTAGAGTCTGCTGACTACCTTTAGATTTGTGACTAAATCAATTCTATGATAATTTGAATTGCAGACTTAACAGCCGTGGTTTAATACCTTTTCAGGTCTGTAAAAATCGTTCATTGAATATGGTCTATCGACATGAATGGTATAGTAGGGTCTGATAGACTTTTGTTCCTTGTGACTGTTTCTCGCAAGAAGGGAAGCAGATTCAAATATTTTGATGAATTCGATGCAAAGTTTTGATTTCAGTAACTGCAATTGGCTAAATTCACCAAGAAGTCACGAACTAAGTGAGTCTAACTACTCACAAATAGTATTCGTGTTTTGCATGAAGACGATTTATTTTCTCATTGAGTTTTAGAGCTCGAATATTGGTGTCGCCTTCGTATGACAATTTCAACGAAAAGGGAACTTCTAAAATGTGTTGCCAGGGTGGTTACTAAAAAGGTTTATTTTATTGTACTATAATAGTAAATGAATATCAAGTGTCTTACCTGCATAGGTTGTTTCAAAGCGATAAAACAAAAGATAGAAACTAAAGTAGTATAAAACCAATTAGTGAGCTTATTAATCTAAATCATGTATATGAAAAGTATTCGGAACTTCATAAAAGAACAATCCATCCAAAATAAGGTGCGTCACCTTTTCACATATTTTCACATACACAATATAGATGCTCGTATAATAATAATAACACTATATTTTCTCATTCCCCTCGATTTCTAAGACCGCAACGCAGAAATTGACCAAAATATTATATTTTTCCTACCAAAGAGGCATCATCAATTCATTATGCATTTAATCAGTTTAGCTCTTCGCAAGGAGGATAACAATTTTGTGAGTAGATCTGAAATATTTGTATCTGAACTTTCATAGTAAACAAGTGCTATGCGTGCAGCGATACTTGACCTTATTTTTGCATAGGCCACTGAACAATTTTTCTTCTTTAATGTTGATTCCGGAAATGAGGAATTCAACACCACAGCCATGTTATCACAGAATACTCTGGCTGGTCCATTCAATTTAACGCCGAACATTTTCAACTTGTATCGGAGTCCTTCTGCCATTTCAATGGCTATTTTAAGCGCTATAATCTCGGACGAATATGTGGATGTTTCCACAGTATTTTGTCTTTTAGAGTACCACAAGATCGGAGCGCAATTACAGTAGATGATGATGCCTGTATGGGAGCGTCTGGTGACTTTATTCCCAGCATGATCAGCGTTCACGAAGACGTTGATGTTAATGCCTTTTCCAAGTGGTGGAGGCCTATTATGTGGCTCCTCCTCCACTGCATCAGGGTACATCTGTTGCATGACTCTGGCTCTTTCTTCTGGACTAGGCTCATCTTTGACTGGGACCCAATCAATCTCATAATCGGATGGGTCCATGACCATCCAATAGTTCTCATACTTGGTAAGATATTCAAAGACACTTATTGCCTGCGCTAGATGACCTACTCTAGGTCTTGCTAGGTATTGAGATAGAATTGATGTCTCAAATAAAATGTCCACCCTTCCAAGCTCGCACATCCAGCGTAGCATTCCAATTAGATTTTGGAATATGGTTACTTTGCTCTCATTGCAGAACTCAGAATCATCTAATTCTGGTCGATACGACACTGAGGTAAGTGGAACTGCATTTTGTTTTGTTTTCGGATAAAATTTCAACTTATTCTTTGCACATAAATTTCGAACAATTCGCAGGGCTTCTTTCACATATGTGTTAGCACCTAATGCATAACAAGGTAATAAAGTGTCTCCCTTTAATGATTGTCTTCCCCATTTTCTAACATTCATGCCTAAATAATTCTTTGGTTCCTCAACACTGCCCTCCTTGACCCTGTAAACCGATGAGATCTTATCGATCACGGCTTCTGGATTTTCGTCTATACAGAGGACATCATCCACATAGATGATGAGATAAGAATAATATTTACTACCATCGCCTCGAGTTCGGGCTTTGATATATACGTCATTATCAGCATAGGTAAGTGAATAACCCAATACTTTCGTGATCGTATCGGAGAAATGGCTTCTCCATGCAGCAGATGCCGATTTGAGTCCATATAGGGCTCTATCAACTACTGCATATTTACCTTCGTTTTCTGATCCAAACAATTCCTTTCCTACCTTAACATGCACCTTTTCTCGATTAGGCGCATTTAGGTAAGCATTTTCAATGTCGCAAGCAAGGATTTTCAAATTATTTAAGCCTGCTAACAAAAACCCCAACCTCACACTGTCCCTCCCTGCTACAGAAGAATATGTTGTGTGAGCTGGTACTTGGTTTCGATGGCCTCCTGCCACTAGTCTAGCCTTTCTAGTAAGGTCTGATTTAACATCGAATATAATGTGATAGGGAATCAGTTTTGAACCTACCGGTAAGTGCTCATCCTTTTCCAAGAGTCGAAACGCAATTCTGACATTTTTAAGCTCTTTTTCAATAGCTTTATGCCATAGATCGTTCCCATTCTCTTGGTCATATTGGTAAGCCTGATCAACACTGCCTGGTACTTTGATGCCATATTTTAACACTTTCTTTGGTACTCTTAGCATGCTGATGATCTTATTTTTTCTTTTAATCACTCCTATCAGAATTATGTGACGAAAGAATTAATGACAATAACTGACGTCATATGATCTGAGAATGAATCTGGATTTTGTTACGCCTACGGGTGTCAGAGTATAAACTCTATTGATAAGTGACATGCAATCA